>ERZ777306.217-NODE-217-length-119289-cov-17.625199_pt1 | contig 119289 bp, 85 predicted proteins | sample MGYA00374966_ERZ777306 | MGnify/ENA primary metagenome ERZ777306 (study PRJEB29329, sample SAMN06343882) | mouse gut metagenome | isolation source: Mouse cecum | place: Austria: Vienna | collected 2014-11-15 ...
TTCAACTCCTGTTCCGGGGTCTCCTCGGGGATATTTGAACCTGATTTTTTCATTGCTTTTTAGTTGATTATTAGACTATAAAAATACTAAAAATCAATGAATTATACAAATTTTCAATGTACTCCTTTGCGCTAAAATTCAATATTTTAAGCACGTATTTTTATTAAATTTTTAGGTGTTTTGAATGACGTTGTTCGGAACATCAAACTGAACACCCTAGTTACTAAATGAGTTTACGAAATTGAATCATGCATATAGTTGTAAGCCATTTAATCCGGTTGCGATAACGGAGAAAATGCATGCCTCTATTGAACTTGAATATTCTTTATCAGAGTTGAAAGAAGTGGATTTGGAGAATGCAGATGTATATGTACATACTGAATATATAGATTCTCAAGGCTAGAGGCTGTTTGATAATCATAGGATAGGAAACCTGTGCATGAGTGGAATAAGTACTAAGATGGTCTTAATAGAGTCTACTATGTATGAGTTACAAGGAAGAAGCATTTTAATGTCTATGAAACTTTAGTTGTTGGCGTGAGCAGGAAGCATCACTTCCTGCTCACGCCCTTTCTCACATTTAGCAATACTCCCTTCTGAACCAAAGCTCGAATATAGGGTCGGAGAAAGCATACTTGTTTCCTTCTTTCTCAATGAAATCACGTTCTGTCAGCATACGCTTGTTGCGTGTGATGGTCTGTGCACTGCCCAATTCATATTTCCGCACTACGGGGATGGAGTTGAAGCGGTATTCACCATCGGCTACAGCACGAAGCATGGCAGTTTGGGCAGCAGTCAGGTTCTCGGTGTCGTTCATGAACATAGGCATGTTGGTGTCTATCAGTTGGCGGGTACGGATTTTGATAATCTCATCTGTCACTTTTTCAGACGTACCGCTCCAGATGAAATAGCACAACTGTTGCAAATACCACGAATGGCATTTCACGATGTCGCACAGTTGTTCTGCTTGCTGTTCGCTGATTTCTTTGTTCGTCCGGTGGAAGGCATTGACGATGAAGGGCACCCATTCCTCTTTCTTTATCTTTTGCAGGAACAGTACTTGTCCGAAGCGGTAGAAGGGGCTAGAAGAATTGTTGAAGATATCCATCATCATATGCCGCTTGCTTCCGTAAAAGCAATAGGAAACTTGTTGCTGCTTCTGCCAGGCAGAGCGCATTTTTCCCTCCATACTTTTGTAGCCGGGTAGTAGTGCCAGTTGTTGGAACTCGTCGATGCAGACAATCAGGTGTATGCCTTTGGCAGCTGCTATCTTTTCGGGTAGTTCCAGTATCTCCATGACACTTTTTTCTTCCAGTTCCAATTTCAAGTCAAAGGAGAGGGTATCGGTTGGGTCGCTCTTCAATGTGATACTGGGAGAAACGGCTTTAAGAAACTGTTTCACATCTTCAAGCCTCTTTTCAAGGGTGGAGGCGGCGCAAGAAATGACTTCTCGCGCAAAGATGCGGTAGAATTCAGCTTCCGTCTTGATGCTGAATGCATCAATGAAGCAGACACGGATATGCTTGTCTTCTTGTGTCAGTTCGTCCATAGCTACTTTTACAAGCGACGATTTTCCCCATCGGCGCGGTGAAATAAGCATTACGTTGATGCCCGATCCAAGCAATTCTTTCAGTTGCTTTCGTTCTTCTACCCGATTGACGAAACTTTCTTTATCAACCAGTGTGCCGTATTGAAAAGGTGATTTCATAAGCTTTCTGTTCTTGATTTAATGACAAATATACAAATTATACATCAATGTATAATACATCTATGTATAATTTTGTTTGAGCACATGTGCAAAAACACCCACTTTTTGCACATGAAACGGAGAACGTGAGCAAAAAGACCTTATTTTTGCTCACGTTATTGATTCCGAGTATAGTATTAAACACAAATATACTATGAAAAGTAAGACTCTTGCATTGATTCTATTATGCTGCGCTGCCTCGCTGGGCGCCAAGGTAAAACTGCCTGCACTGGTAGGCGACAACATGATACTCCAGCAGCAGACTGAAGTGAAACTGTGGGGAACGGCAATGCCGAAGGCGGAAGTACGTGTAACCCCCTCGTGGAACGGACAAACCTCCACTTGCCGTGCCGATAAGGATGGCCATTGGCTGCTTGCCGTGAAAACTCCGGCAGCAGGATACACGCCTTATGAGATAACCTTTGATGACGGAGAAAAAACTACGTTGAAGAATATCCTAATCGGTGAAGTATGGCTTGCTTCCGGCCAGAGCAATATGGAAATGCCCCTGAAAGGTTTTGCCGGCTGTTGCATCATGAACGGAGCGGATGACATCATAGCTTCTGCCGAGAACAAGGGGGTGCATATGTTCACCGTTCCCAAGCACCAGACTTATGAACCGCAAACCGACTGCAAAGGTAGCTGGAACATATCTTCCATAGAAACCGCACCTGATTTCAGTGCGACGGCCTACTATTTTGCCACTTCGTTGAGCCGTGCCCTCCGGATTCCGGTCGGCATCATCTGTAGCGCTTACGGTGGATCCACTGTAGAAGGTTGGATAAGCCGTGAACTGCTGGAAAACTATCCAGACATATCTCTCAACCCTGATTCCATCGAACGCCTGCACCCCATGCACCGCCCCATGCTGATGTACAATGCCATGCTGAAGCCGCTTCAGAACTATACCATAAAGGGATTCATCTGGTATCAAGGCGAGTCTAACGTAGGCCGTCATGAAACATACGCCGAGCGTCTGGCCGACATGGTGCAGCTGTGGCGCAAAGAATGGGGACTGGGCGAATTGCCTTTCTACTTTGCCGAAATAGCGCCGTACGCCTATGGAGGTACCCAGCAAGAGAAAGCTGCTTACCTACGTGAAGCGCAATTCCGTGCCCAAAGCCTGATTCCGAACAGTGCCATGATTTCTACAAACGACCTTGTAGAGCCTTATGAGATATACAATATCCATCCCCGCAACAAGACGAAGGTGGGCCAACGTTTGAGTTATCTGGCATTGAACCTCACCTATGGATTGAAGCAGATACTCTGTTTCGGCCCACAATATAAGTCATGGACTGCTAAAGGCAATGAAGCCTGGGTCTCTTTCGACCACCTGGAAATGGGTATCTGCCGCAACTATGACCTTCGCGGTTTCGAAGTGGCGGGTGAGGACCGTGTGTTCCATCCTGCCGACAAAGTATGGCTGCACTGGCAGACGAATGAGGTCGTGATTTTTTCGGAGAAGGTGTCCTGTCCTGTTGCCGTGCGCTATTGTTTCCGTGATTTCCAGGTCGGTACAATGATTGGCGGGAACGAACTGCCCACTATTCCATTCCGGACGGATAATTGGTGAAAGAACGGAAAGTAGATAAACACTTTCATTATACTATAATATTAGGCGCGGGTTACGCGGAATCCATGGATGCAGTAAACTAAATCCGTGAAATCCGTGTAATCCGCGCCTAAAAGAAAATATCCAGAGGGTTTTGTTCCCCCTCTGTCTTTCTTATTGTTTCAGCAACTGTTCTGCTGCAAGTACCAGGAACATATAGTGGGACGAACCTCCTCCCAACACATACTCAGTTTGTTGCCAGAGGAACGGGAACGTGAGGAGTTCCGGGAAGTCGGGACGGATAAGCGCCGTGCCGGAAATGACCCCACCGGGAATGTACGACCAGTCTGCGCGGTTCAGTCCGTAGCCCACAGTGGCCGATTGTGCGCCGACACCCGAGGCGAAGGAAGCTTGGTTGGAGCCTGGGTGGCATCCGAGAATGAAGTTGAGGGCATTGAATACCGGTGCTTTCGGGAATATTTCCGGATAGGCGGTTGTCAGGAAGTAGTGCTGGAAGCCGAAACGCTGTATATCCCAGCCTGCACCCCAGATGTTCGGACGGTAGGGAACGCCATAGGGAGTCTCCTGCACTTGCTTGTCCAGTTCTTGTTTGTATCCGGTCAGAGCTTTGCGGAAAGCGGTGGAGAAAGCTTTGGCTTTCTTGTTCTTCATCTGTGCGAACTGTTTTTCCACACGTGCCGTGTACCAGCCGATGCGGCCTATCTGCTTGATGATGAGCTCCTGGTTGTCCAGGATGAAGTCCATATAGGGTTGTTCGCCCGTGGTGAGGTACAGTTCTACGGCTGCCTGCACTTTGGGGAACAAGGCTCTGTTGTTGCCGCTTCCGGTAGACGCATATACTTTGCGGGCAATGTCGAGGCAATGCACGCTCAATGTATCATTGAAGCCTTTCAATACACGTGATACGGCAGCAAGTTGGGCAGCTGTCGACAGTTCCCGTCCGGGGTTGTCCTCTGTAAATATCCAACGGTCGTCTTCATTGCCGATTTTTCCGTCCGTCATGGCGGCGGCATCACCCAGAAGTACGTACTGGCGCAGGTCGTTGCAGATGATTCCCCGGTAGAGACGTCCCAGTGCCAGATAGCCGTTGACTACCGTAAGGGCGCCGTTCTCTACTTGTTGCAGCAGATCATTCTTGCCGTCGGGCTGGTGGATTTCCGTCACACGGTTTATCTGGTCGATGGAGGTCACATCGAGATTCGGGTGGAAAGCTTCGTAGGCCAGTGCCAGGATATAGGATTCTCCGGCTTGGGATTCGATGCGGAGGTCAAAGTCTCCGGCATCGTGCCAGCCGCCTATGTTCACTCCGGGAACCACTTCACCGGACTTGAACTTGGACAGGCCCTCTTTCTGGTCGTAGCCGTCGATATGGTTGTGTGCCGGTGCCATCCGGGCATCGTCCATGTGGCAGCAGTCGTGCCATACGCGGTACTTCTCGTTGACGCGCATATGGCACATCTGTACGGGAAGGAAATATTCCAGTACGGGTTGCCATACGCCGCGGGCATATACGTCATTGTCGATGCGGAAGATGGGGGACACGGAAGTATCATATTTGATTTTATAAAGTCCCGGTTCCTTCACATCCGTGAAGTCCACCTTCAGGTAGTTGTACCTCAGGAACTTTCCCCAGTTGGCAGGAGTGACGTTCTTGACAACCTTTTCGCCGTCGGCATCGATACGGATGATTTGTGCCGTTTCCTTTCTATTGTCACGTATATCCATTTCGATGACAGCTTCCTTGTCCTGGGCGGGATGATAACCTATCTGTGAAGTCTGGATAACCGGCTGATACATCCAGTCGGCCACTACGTTCGGAGTGATAATCCATTTGACGGCGCCTTTGGTGACATCCGGCTTTATGTTGCTGCGCAGTACGAACCAGCCGTTGTTGTGGTTCATCCGGCCGTCAAACAGTTGCAGATCACCGCCCAATGATTCGATGGTGACTTTGTTGTAGGGGTCATCCGGTCGGGAGGTGAACTTGGTTCCTTTGGCGTAAGGTTCGCTGATGATGTCGTCTGCCACAATCGGGCTGTAACCTTTTCCTATCAGTTTGTCCATGTCTGCCAGCGATTGCTTGCCGTCATGGTAGTTTCCTGTATGCAGATGGTTGGGTTGGGTTGTCATCAGGGGGGAGTTGGGCTGTTGCGGGAAGATTCCGCTCTGACCGTCCATAATCCAAGGCTTGCCGAAGAGGGAACCTGGGAAGAATTCGAGGTTGAAGCCCACTTTCCCGATGAATTCCTGGGGAATGGGGCGGTCCAGGTCTACGGTCACTTCGATGTGCTTACCTTTGCTTTCCACTTTTACCGTATATATAAGGTGGAGGTCCGGGTAAATCATCGGATTGAATCCGGTGAGGTGGCGTGAAGAGTCGGGATAGCAGAGCGTGGCGGTGATGCTGTTGTCGCCGAGCTTCCGGTCGAGTTGTTTCGGCACAGGCTGCCATTGTCCGGGGGTGGCTTCCAGTCGGATGTCTCCATTCGTTGCCACGCGGTGTCCGTTCATGATGATACATACTCCTCCCTGGTGTCCTTCGGGATAGATGTCATCAAAAGCCATGACGTCGACTCCCTGGTTCTTGAAATAACCGGAGGATGTCAGCTTGAAGTCTTGCGCATGCAGCGTACTGCTGCCGCAAAGCAGTGCCAGGACTGATGCAAACAGGAAATGTTTCTTTCTCATAGTATCTATTTTTGAGTTATAGAATTTTCCACTAATATACGGACTAATTGGGAAACAGATGGTTCTTGTTTGTAGCCAATTACGTTATGGAATGTGTCTTTTGCCTATATTTCGAAGACAAATATTGTGTGGGGGGAACTGACAGATATTGGTCTTGATAAAGCAAGGGCCGGATGTCCAAAGGTAGTCTCTATTGGAATCAATTGTGCCCTTCTTGTCGGATGAATCTTATTACGGATGCGGAATGCTCTTATGTTTCCAATGAGATTGTTGTCAACCGGAGTGCTGCTTTAGTAGCGTTGGATGTATTGGGGCAAAATAACGTGACTATTCAGCCTGCTGCTTTATGAACTCGGACGGGCTGATGTGGAACTCATCTTTAAAATGCTTGGAGAATACTTTGGGAGAATTATAGCCTAGTGTGTAGGCAATCTCCGCGATTTGCATCTGGCTTTCTGTCAGGAGCTGCTGTGCCCGTTTCATGCGGATGGTTCTGATGAACTCGATGGGTTTCTTGCCCGTAATCTTAATCATTTTCTTGTAGAAATAGCTGCGTGATATATTCAGGCTGCTGGCCAGCTCCTCGACAGAGAACTCAGTTTCGCTGATGTTGTCCTCTACAATCCGGATGGCTTTTTCTACCAACTGCCGGTCAAGAGGGGTGATGGTGATACGGCTTGGTTCGATTTTAATGTCCTGATTGAATATTTCCTGCCGTTTTACGTTCATCTCGATAATCTTGTTGATGCGCAGCTTGAGGACTTCCATATTGAAAGGCTTGGTGATGTAGTCGTCCGCACCGACGCCAAGTCCCTCCAATTGATGCTCCTCGCTTGCTTTGGCTGTCAGCAGGATGATGGGGATATGTGAATAGCGTATATCGTTCTTGATGGTTGAGCATAGTTCCAGACCATCCATCTCGGGCATCATGATGTCACTGACCACTAAATCAATATCTTCCTTTTCCAGTACATTCAGTGCATGTTTTCCGTTTGTGGCTTTTAATACATGATACTGTCTGGCGAGACTTTCAGAGAGAAACTTCAAGAAGTCGTAGTTGTCATCTACGAGTAATATGGTGAATGGATGGGTTTCTTCCTTTATTTCCGGTTTTTCGATTGGTTCTCCATTTCTGCTTTCATTACTGTTCTGGTGCAGGGGGAGGGTAATCAGGAATACGGAACCGCAAGGCTGGTTATCCCTGACACAGACAGTACCCTGATGCATCTTTACGTATTCGGAAACAATGTGCAGTCCGATGCCGCTGCCTCCGTTGCTTGATTGGTTTTTCCCAGACTGATAGAATCTTTGGAATATTTTCTCCTTGGATTCATCTTCTATGCCGCAACCTGTGTCGGTAAAGGTCAGTTCCAGATTTGTGCCTCTTACGGCAATATCCAGTGAGATGCTTCCTTTATTGGGAGTGAACTTGAATGCATTTGACAGTATGTTCGTGCATATCTTGCGTATTTTGTCATAGTCGAAATCCATGAAGACAGAATGTTGTGGAGTGGTAAGGCTATAGCTGATGTTCCGCTTCTGTGCTATCGGATTGAAAGAGTGGAATATTTCACTCAGAATGATAAGGATGTTGTCATGTTTGCATTTCAGGGTTTCAGCCTTGGCATCCAGCTTTCTGAAATCCAGCAGTTGGTTAATCAGTTCCAGCAGATAGTCGGCATTTTGTTTGACCATATCCAGAATACCTTTACGATATTCGGGATGGTCTACGAAAAACTCTTCAAGCGGATTGATGATAAGTGACAAGGGAGTCCGCAGTTCGTGGCTTATGTTGGCAAAGAACTGTAGTTTCATATTGTTGATTTTCTGCTGCCTTTCATTTTCCACCTCGATGGCTTGCATGATTTGTTTCTGCTTTTGGCGTAAGCGCAGATTGCGGATAATGGACAGAAGGATACACAAAATGATACCGGTATATATGGTATAGACCCACCAGGTGCGCCACCAAGGAGGGAGTATCTTTATTTTCAGTTCCTTGATGTTGGGGCTCCATATGCCTTGTGAGTTGCATGCCTTGACGGATAAAGTATAGTTTCCGGCAGTCAGCATGGATAGGTTTACTTTGTTGTTTTCGGCATAAATCCAGTTGGAATGAATCTTATAGGCATATTTTATCTTATCCGTTTCCACCAGGTCGAGGGCAGAGAAGGACAGAGTGAATGAATTTTCCTTTTCAGTGAAGGAAAGGTGTTGTGCACATTCAAGTGAGCTGCCGTTCAGGATGTCCGGATGGGGCATTCCGGATTTGAGCTCAATACCGGTAAGGTAAATGTTGGCATCATAACTTGTGGTCAGGATGTCTTGTGGAATGATAGTCTGGTAACCTTTGGGGGTACCTATCAGTATATTGCCGTTCTGCAGTTTGAGGATGGCGTGGACATTGGTATCGTTGCATATCAGTCCGTCGCTTACGGAGTAGTTCACGATGGCGTATGTATCGTTTGTTATTTTGATTCGTGAGATGCCGTTGCCGGTGCCAACCCACATTTGGTTGTTGTTGTCTTCTGTGATGGCTCTGACGAGATTGGCGGCAAGTCCGTTCTTCTGGTCAAGGAAGTAGATGGAGTCGTTCTTCTGGTTCCATATGCTCAGTCCGTGTGGATGTCCTATCCAAAGAAGGTCCCGGCTGTCCTTATAGACAGTGAGCATATTGTTCTCCTTGAAGCGGCCGGCTTCGGTGTAGATATTATAGGCTTGGGTTTCCGTATCGATAATAATGAGTCCTCCTCTGGTTGCTACGTAAAGGGTGCTGTCTTTGTCATAGTACATATCACGGACAAAGAATTCTCCCGGACGGTACAAGATGGTGTCAAACTGCCCGGTTTCCGGATTTAACCTCTGTATGTATCCCTTCATGGTGCCTATCCAGATGTATCCGTGTTTGTCCACCTCTACTGTATACACATTGTTCTCGAGAAGCTGGCTGTTATTTACTGTGTATTGTTTGATTTGCCCTTTCGAGTAGCATAGCAGTCCTTTCTGGAAGGTGCCTATCCATAGGCGGTTTTTGAAGTCGATGGATAAGTCAACTACAATATTGGCGGGAGTTGCAATTTTTTCGTATGAATCAGTCACCAGTGAGCGTCGGATTAGTCCCGTACCGTCTGTTCCGTAGTAAATGGATTCCTGGCTTGTGTCTTCGCAGAAGGTCAGGATGTCATCATATTCTAGGGATTTGTTGCATAGTATGATTTGGGACGTGGGGCTATAATAGGAAATACCGTGTTTGAAATTCCCTATGTATATGGTTCCGTCTTTGTCCCGGTAAATGGTATTCAGATTGTTGCTGGCAATGGTGTGCGGTTTCAATGGGTTGTGCACTAAGTTGGTAAGCGATTTGGCCAGGATGTTGTAAACGAACAGCCCCATATGGCTGGTAAGTATCCATACGTTGCCGTCTCCCAGGTCGAGGATGCGTTGCACGCGATTGTACTGTATGCGGGTATTATCGTTCAGGCTGATGTTCTCCCATTGCTGTGTAAAACTGTTCTTGTGCAAAAGCAGGCTGTTTTGGAAGGTGTATACCCATAGGCTTTCGTTTTGGTCTATGTAAATGTGTGGCTCATGATTCTCCAGCAAAGGTCTATAGATGGCGGGAATGGCTATTTCCTTGACTTCGGAAGTCTGCTTGCTGATACTGTATAGGGTACCGTTGGAGTACATTATATAAATGAACTGGACACCTATATAGAGGCTTGAAATCTTTTCAACTGCCAGTGGATAGGCTTTGATGGAGCTGTTGTCCATGCTTCGTATGTAAAGTTTGGAATAGTCGTAGGCCCAAAATTCATTCTTGGAGGTTTTTCCCATCCTCAGAATGTTTTTACTGGGGATTTGCAGCCCATCGAGTATGGGTTTATAGTCATTGTCGAATTTACCGGTCTTATAATTATAGATACTGTAGCCGCTGGAAGTCCTTATCCATACATTGTCGTCCGGCCCTTCGAAGATTTCGCTGATGGCATCGTCCGGCAGGTCGGAGTTGTTTTGGTAATACTGCTGGAAGGAGTAGCCGTCGTATTTGTTGAGTCCTGATTCTGTCCCCACCCAGAGGAATCCCCTTTTGTCTCTGTAGATGCTTCGGATACTGTTGTTGGAGAGTCCTTCTGTTGTAGAGAGCTGCTTGAACATGACAGCCGGCGGGATTTCCGCTGAGTTACCTTGAGCAGTAAGGAGGAAGGCCAGGTTGCATATAAGGAATAGAAGCAGTTGTTTCATGTATTTTCTTTATTGGAAGGATTGACAATATTGTAACTGCAAACTTAGATATAATCCTCCGAACGAGCAAGGGAAGATTTGCGTATTCGCGTGGGATGATATCCTCCGTTTGGTGAAAAATAGTATGCATTTTGTTTCCAATGACCCTGTATGGGTTCTATGAAACAAAACCGGATATTAAAATACATTTTTAAGGCATCTGTGTTTCCTTTAAGAAAAATACATTTGCAGGCAAGATTATTTAAATCCTAATAGTATGAAGAAAGAACTTTTAGCAGTGGCGATGCTGTTGTTTGCCGGCGGCAATCTGTTGGCACAGCCACATGTCAATGACGGTACCTCGTATCTGATGAACCAACCTCTGGACATGAGTGCCGATTTCCGTGACTTGAGTAATACCTTGTTTTTTGCAGACCACCTGGAGTCATTCGATGCCAAGTCGGGTGAAGGGCTGGTGAACTGGAAACGCGGGCATCTGATGCCCCGCCAAGCCTTCAATACCAACGGTGCACAACCCCGTAAAATGAGAATGCTCGATTTCCCTTTCACTGCCTATGAAAATGACCCTGACCTCAAATTCAAGATTGACTTTGTAACTCCGCGTACAGTACGTATCCGTATGCTAACGACCCCGGTGGAACCTAAACCTGCCGCTTCCATCATGTTGGCAAAGGAACCGGGCAGGGATGGAAGCTGGAAAGTTACCGAGACGAATGACAAGATTGTCTATTCCAGCGACTATGGAACCATTCAGATTAACAAGAATCCCTGGAGAATTGTCTTGAAGGATAAAGCCGGACGTATCTTGAGTCAGACTGCCGCTTTGAGTGATGCGGACTCTACGCAGGTAAAATACACGCCGTTCTGTTTTGTGAAGCGGGGAAGCGACAATGCCCGCCGCATCAATCCGGTATTTACTTTAACTGCGGATGAGATGATTTTTGGCTGTGGCGAGTCTGCTACAGGGTTGAACAAAGTGGGGCAGAAAGTAAATCTGTTTGTTACAGATCCACAAGGACCTGAGACGGACCAGATGTACAAACCGATTCCTTTCTTTATGAGTAACCGGGGGTATGGTATGTTTATGCATACATCCGCTCCCGTGACTTGTGATTTTGGTGCTACTTATATTGGGCTGAACAAAATGTTTATGGGCGACGAAAACCTGGATTTGTTCGTCTTTTTTGGCGAGCCAAAAGATATTCTGGACGAGTACACCGATTTGGTAGGAAAGCCGGGTATGCCCCCCTTGTGGTCTTTCGGTACGTGGATGAGCCGTATTACCTATTTCAGTGAAAAGGAAGGTTATGATGTGGCTGCTAATATCCGCAAGAATAAGTATCCGTGCGATGTTATCCATTTTGATACTGGTTGGTTTGATGTAGACTGGCAATGCGATTATAAGTTTTCTGAAAACCGTTTCCAGAATCCCCAGCAGATGCTGAAGGACCTGAAGTCGCAAGGGTTCCATGTTTGCTTGTGGCAGTTGCCCTATTTTACTCCCAAGAACCGTTATTTCCCTGAATTGATAAAGAAGAACATGTATGTAAAGAATGGTAATGGGGAACTTCCTTATGAGGATGTGGTGCTCGATTTCTCCAATCCGGAGACTGTAAACTGGTATCAGAACAAGTTAGCCGGACTCTTGAATATCGGTGTCAGTGCCATCAAGGTTGACTTTGGTGAGGCTGCTCCACTGAACGGTATTTACGCTTCCGGCAAGAGCGGATGGTATGAGCATAACCTCTATCCGGTGCGTTATGATATGGCAGTGTCCGAGATAACCAAGAAGTTGCACAACGAGAATATAATGTGGGCACGTGCTGCATGGGCCGGTTCCCAGCGCTATCCATTGCATTGGGGCGGTGATGCTGCAACTACGAACACGGGACTACTGGGTACGCTTCGTGCAGGCTTGTCCTTCGGCTTGTCCGGTTTCTCCTTCTGGAGCCATGATATGGGCGGTTTTGTAAAATCCACTCCGGAGGACTTGTATTGCCGCTGGATACCGTTCGGTTTCCTTACCTCCCATACCCGCGCACATGGGGCACCTCCGACAGAGCCGTGGTTGTACGACAGCAAGCGTGTGCAGGATGTCTTCCGCAAGAGTGCAGAGATGAAGTATCGTCTGATGCCTTATGTGTACGCTCAGGCTAAAGAATGTACAGAAAAGGGGTTGCCGATGCTAAGAGCCTTGTTTGTAGAATTCCCCGATGATCCGGGAGCATGGAAGGTGGACGATGAGTATCTCTTCGGTTCGCAGATTCTGGTTGCCCCTTTGCTCGAATCCGGTATGACTGGTCGCACTGTTTACCTTCCCGAAGGAAAGTGGATAGACTACCAGACAGAGAAAGTGTATGAAGGCGGATGGCATAAGATTGAAGCAGGCAGTCTGCCGATAATCATGCTGGTACGTGACGGTTCGGTGCTTCCTCATCTGAAGTTGGTGCAGTCCACTGCTGAGATGGATTGGAGCAAAATGAATCTGAAGGTATACAGTGCTGACAAGAAGCAGGCGGAAGGATTGGTTTGTCTACCTGCCGACAACCGTATTCAGGTTGTGAAAGTGGATTGCGGAAAGGCCAAACCGCAATTGTTGAACAAGGTTGAAGGAACTTCCCTGAGTTTCTGAACTTAATCTTTGGAAATCTATATTGAATTCGCCCCAGCCGGTATGGAAGAGAACGGGATATAGCTACCGAAATCTGTGCCACTAAGGTGGCACAGATATGCCTTCCCAATGGCACGGCAGTGCCTCTATGGTGGCACAAAATTGTGTCGCACAGCTTTTGTACTTATGATTGGGGTATTTGTTAAACCTAAGTATTTAGTATTTATGAGAAATGTGATGAAGTATTTGGGCATTATGTCAGTATCGCTGGCATGTGCCGGACCTCTCTTTGCAACAAGCGTACAGCCGTTTGCAAGTGTCACTGTCGTACAGCAGAGTGTAGTTACTGTGAAGGGCCAAGTGGTGGATGAGAAAGGCGAGCCCATCATCGGTGCCAATGTCATTGTGGAAGGTACGACAAACGGTATGATTACCGATTTGGAGGGTAACTTCTCTTTGCAGTGTCCCGTAGGTTCTACGCTGAAGACCAGTTACATCGGTTATCTGGCGCGAACGGTCAAAGTAACCGGGAATATGAATGCTCTGAAAATTACTTTGAAGGAGGACACCGAAACCTTGGATGAAGTGGTTGTTGTGGGCTACGGTACGATGAAGAAATCCGACCTCACCGGTTCTGTGGCTTCCGTGAATGCGGAGGAAATGATGAAGCGGAATCCGGTGAACTTGGGACAAGGTTTGCAGGGAGCTGCGGCAGGTGTATCTGTCATCCGTTCTTCCGGTGATCCGGAAGGAGGCTTCTCCATCCGTATCCGCGGTGTGGCAACCGTGAATGGCTCTGCCGACCCACTCTATGTAGTGGACGGTGTGCAGGTAGGAACTTCCATCGATTTCTTGAATCCTAATGATGTAGAGTCTATCGAAATTCTGAAGGATGCTTCGGCTACGGCAATCTATGGTACCCGCGGTGCCAATGGTGTCATTATGATTACTACCAAGAACGGCGGTAAGGGTAAGGCAAAGGTGAACTTCTCGGCCAACTATGCCCTTCAGTTCAATTCGAATAAGATTGATGTGGCTGACGCGGACTTGTTTGCAAGCGCTGTACGTTCCGCCGTCAAGAATGACGGTATTGCCATGACCAATCTGGCGTATGGCGAGGATTACATAGGCAGGCTGAACAGCATTGACTGGCAGGACGAAATGTCACGCACGGCATTACAGCAGAACTATAATCTTTCTGCTTCGGGAGGCAGCGAAAATACCCAGGCCAACTTATCTCTGGGTTACTTGAACAATCAAGGTATCGTGATTGAATCGAATTTTAAACGCTTGACGGCACGCGCTAATATCACCCACAAAGTGAAAGACTTCCTGCATGTAGGCTTGAACTTGAACTATGCGCATTCGGAAAAGATGGGAGGAGGCAACCTGAGAAATTATGCACAAGCCATTCCAACCATGGATTATGTAGAGGACGGTGTTTTCTATTCCATGCCTATTGTGTTGCCCGACGGTACTTGGGGACATTACAAGAAAGAAGGTAACGGTGACGTGAACAAGGGAGCTGACAATCTGGTTGCTGCTGCCAAGACTGCCGACAGCATCAATAAATGGGACCGTTTGCTCGCCAGTGCTTTTCTGCAGCTCGATTTGTACAAAGGATTGACTTTCAAGACCATTGCCAGCTATAATTATTATACCAGAGGTTATAATGGCTATACGGCTTACAATGACAGAACTTTTGGAACTCAAGACCGTAAGGACTCGTTCTCGCTGAATCAGAGCCAGTCTACCTCACTTGGTCTGGAAGCGTTCTTGAACTATGACTGGTCCAATGAGCACCACCGCGTAAGTGCAATGGCCGGTTTCTCTACCAGCGATACGAACGGTGCCTGGCTGAATTCCAGTGCCAACGATTTCCCGGCAGATAACATCCGCCAAATTTCATTGACCAATGATCCTTCTTCCAAGCAAACGGATGGCGGGCTGGACCTGAAGACAAGATTCCTTTCTTACTTCGGCCGTCTGACTTATACTTTGAACGACCGCTATATTGTGACTGCAACGGTACGCCGCGACGGTTCTTCGAACTTTGGTGCCGGCAATCGTTACGGTACATTCCCTTCCGCTTCTGTAGCTTGGCGTCTTTCCGAGGAAAGGTTCATTAAGGATTTGGAACTGTTCAGTAACTTGAAGTTGCGTGCCGGATGGGGACAGACCGGTAATGCGGGCAATGGTACCAACTTGTCCATTGCACAGTTGTCTTCGGCAAATGCAATGTACTGGTTCTTTAATGGTTCGAGTGTGATTAACGGTGCCGGTATCGCCCAGCAGAAAGAAATTGATACCAACCTGAAATGGGAAACCAATGAGCAGACAAATATCGGTATTGACTTTGCCTTTATGAACAATGAGCTTTCTTTCTCTGCCGATTACTTTATCCGTGACGCAAAAGACCTGCTTCTGTATCGTCAGATTCGTCCTTCCACCGGTTTCGCCAATGTCTATACTAATGCGGGACATATCCGTAACTCAGGTTTCGAGTTTACTGCTGCATGGAACAAGAGCTTCAGCGATTGGAATATCGGCATAAGACTGAATGGGTCTACTCTGAAGAACGAGGCTATTGAAGTCGGCGATCCGATATTCAGCAAGTCAGGTTCAGCACAAGATGGCGACAACTGGGACAACCACTCCATTACACAGAACGGCTATCCTGTAGGTTCCTACTATGGCTGGAAGGTAGAAGGTATTTTCAGAACCCAGGCCGAAATTGATGAAATGAATAGGCTGGCGGTTGAAAAGGGAGTTGAAAGTGGTGTATATCAGGACAAGACTACCCAGCCCGGCGACTATAAGTTTGTTGATTTGAATGGTGACGGGCAGATTACCGATGCCGACCGTACTGTTATAGGCAATGGATATCCCAAGTTCACTTACGGAATGAACCTTACCGCTTCCTGGAAAAACTTTGATTTCTCAATGAACTTGTACGGTGTAGCCGGTATGGATATCCTTTCTTATTCTTCGGCCCGCTTGACCTCTGTCTATGCACCCGACGGCGGTTATCAGAATGTACTGAAGGAATATATCAATAATGCATGGTCGTCTTCGAATACCGGTGCCAAATATCCGCGTATCACCAAGACAGACTATAATAAGAATATGCGTGTGTCCGACGCTTACATCCAGAAGGGGGATTATCTGAAGATTTCAAATATTCAGATAGGATATACATTCCCGAAGAATGTGCTGAAACCGGTGAAAATGGAAAATGCACGCGTATTTGCCAGTGTCGACAATGTATGTACCATTTCTTCGTACAATAAGTTCGGTGATCCGGAAGTCGGTGACTCCAATGTATTGTATTCGGGATTTGACGGAGGACGTTATCCGTTCCCGATGTCGGTTACTTTCGGTCTGAGTGTACAGTTCTAATACTAACGGATAAAAAATATGATTATGAAAAACTTATATAAACTGTTGATCGGTGTGCTGGTCTTAAGCACCGTAACGTCTTGTGACGATTATTTGGAAGTGGATCATTACGATATTCTTCCGGCGGATTTCATGTTTAAGACGGAGGAGAATGTTCTTTCCGGACTGAACGGACTTTATGATACCTTTTATACGGACCAGCACGGTTCCGGTGATGACGAGACATGGGGATTCAAGCCTCAGGTATTTGCTGCCAACCATTCTACGATGGACTGTCAGGCTTCCGGTTGGGATGCGGAATGGCAGCGTCATGCCTGGAAACCCGATAAGGGTTCCCTGGAGACTGCATGGCGGATGAGTTATCGTGCAGTGGACCGTGCAAACCGTTTCCTGGCTGGCCTGGAGACAGCGGATGCCTCTATATTTGCGGACAGCAATTCCAAGACCGTTTATGAAGCGCAAGCACGTGCCATCCGCGGTTATAACTACCTTTACCTGACGAAACTTTTCGGAAGGGTACCGATGTTGCTTACCGGTGAAACCTATACTACTTCGGTAGGAAAGGCACGCCCGGAATCCGTGGATGAGACTTATGCGGCTATCGAGGAAGATTTGTCTTTTGGACGCGACCATCTGGATTGGTTACCCATGAATGGTGAATACGGACGTATAACCAAGGGGTTCTGCAAAGCTTATTTGGCCGAGCTGTATATGTTGAAGAAAGACTTTACGAAAGCCAAGACGGAACTGAAGGATATAGTGGACAGTGGAACCTATTCATTGGAGCCCTGCTTCGGTAACCTTCATGCCTGGGATACACATTGGACCAAAGAGTCCGTATTTGAGGTGATGTATCATGAACAAGGATATATGGGTTGGGGAGCCGATTCATCTTCAGATGCCATGATGTGGTACGGATATATGTGCGCGGCACCCGAATGGGGAGGCTGGGGTTCTCTCTGTCTTTCTTGGGAGTTTGTACGTTCCTTTGAACCGGGTGACAAACGCCGCCAGTACTCTGCTGTTGCCAAAGGGGATACGCATCCTATTACCGGGCAGACTGTAGGGGTGACAAGTGGTTTTGACGGTCTTTTCCAAGGTTCCGAAAATATGCCTACTGTTTATTCCTTGAAATACTGGAGATGCAAGCCGGGTGAGAACAACAAGGTGTTCAATCCGATTTCGTTGACTCTGAAGCGTTATGCAGGCATCATGCTCGACTATGCAGAATGTTGTTTCGAGACAGATGACAACGCTACCGGATGGAACATGATACGTCAGATACGTAACCGCGCTTGGGGTAATCTGGAGATGGAAGCGACAATGATTGACCTACCCGCCGACATGTTGAATACCCAGACGGTGGAAGTGCCGGATGCAGAGACCTATTATACAAGCTATAAGGCAGCCAAAGGCTATACTTCTCCGGTATGGAAGGTGGCGCTGATTATAGAGCGTCGCCATGAATTCAATGCCGAGTTCTCGCTTTACCATGATTTGTGCCGTATGGGTATGTGTAAAGAATGGTTTGCCGCCGAATATCCGAAGACAGCAGCCAACTCTTCACAAGAGGCTTGTCTGCAGACCGGTGACTCATTCCGTTTCTTTGAGCACGAGGCTTATCAGGAAATCTTCCCGATTCCGACGAATGAGATTTTGACGAATCCGCTCATCAATCAGGAAGACCAGAACCCGGGATATTGATAAATTATAGATAAACACTTAATAATAAAATATTTGTGAGTGAAATGTCAGGCACCGGTCGTTGTTATGATAGATGTCAGTGTCTGTCGTGATGAAAGCCAGTGTCTGACATGATAAACACCAGTACTTGAGACGACGAACACCAGTCTCTGATAAAAGGGGAGTTATACAAGGAAAAGTTTGACGGTTTTAGAGAATAATTATGGAAAGGAAGATGTTTTATTGGATAGCACTGCTGGTTGCGTCTTGTCTGGCAGGCTGCCGGTCGCATTCAGGGGAGACAGATATGCAGACACGCATGCGTACAGAGATTGTCACGAATGTCAGGGACAGCGTGTTGCCGTTTTGGATGGATTATGCAGTGGCTCCCGACGGCGGTTTTTATGGAACTGTATTGCGGAATGGTACTCCGGTAGTGGATGCTCCGAGAGGAGGGGTTCTGAATGCCCGGATTCTGTGGAGTTTTTCTGCTGCATACCGTACATTTGGAGATGAATCTTATCTGAAACTTGCCAACAAGTCTCAGCGCTATTTTATCGATACATTTATTGATAAGAAGAACGGTGGGGTGTATTGGTTGGTCAACCCCGATGGTGAAGTAGTGAATGCCTCTAAGTATACTTATGCCATGACTTATGCTATTTATGGATTAGCAGAGCACTATCTGGCGACGGGTAACGACGAAAGTCTGAAAACTGCTATTAGTTTGTATCATGTCTTGGAAGAAAAAGGTCGCGAACCGCAATATGACGGTTATGTGGAATCCTTTACCGAAAATTGGGAAAAATTGGAGCAATATGATAATAACGCTCCCAAGACCATGAATGCCCATCTGCATGTGTTGGAAGCTTATACTCTTTTATATCAGTGTTGGAAGGACAGCAGTTTGAAGAAAAGGCTTGAGTTTTGCGTCGATTTGTTCATGAACCGCATTTACGACCCGTCAAGGAGGCATTTCAATCTGTTCTTTGATAATGAGTGGAATAGTCTGGTCGAAATGGATTCTTACGGACATGATGTTGAGACTGGATGGTTGCTTTGTGAGGCTGCCCGTACGCTGGAAAATCAGGACCTGATAGAACAGACAAATCAGCTTGCATTGGATGTGACGGAAGCTTGTCTGGCTGAAGGAATGAGTGATAAAGGCTATATGATTTACGAGAAGAAAGGTGACAGAAAAACCAAGCATGCCTCATGGTGGGGCCAGATTGAAACGATGATAGCTTGTGTCAATGCTTGGCAAATCAGCGGGAGTGACGTTTATCTACAATCGGTTGATACGGTCTGGACTTTTGTCAAAGACCATATGATAGACAAGGAATATGGGGAATGGTATAGCGACTGTTTCGACGGAGAGCCTAAAAAGGAAGCTCCCAAAGTGAGTATGTGGCGTTGTCCATATCATACGGTACGTTTGGGAGTGGAAATGTATAATCGTTTAAAATAATATGTATGAAGAAATTGATAATAGGTGCGGCATCGCTGATGTTTTGTGCAGGTTTGCAAGCCCAGGACTTCAAGATTAACCCGTCGGGGTATTTTGAAAACCACGGGGCCAATGTGATGGTGTTCAGTGATGTTTATCCCGAAGGACACCAGGGAGGTGTCACTTTGGTTTTGAATGGAGACCGCAGGGCCGCAGGCGGTGATGTGCGTTTTGAGATTTCGCAGGGACAATGGCAGGGATTGCCCAAGATGCGGAAACGGGTGGTGGATGAGGTCGCTAACGAAATCCGTGTCACACTGAGCTATCCTGACTCGTCCAAGCATATGGCGGGTTTCAATCCGATGCTCTATCCGGATTTTGCTTTCGGCTATACTATTAAGGTGAAAGGGGAGAAGGACTATTTGGTATTGACTGTTGATTTGGACCGGCCGGTTCCGGAACGCTTTGCCGGGAAACTCGGTTTCAATCTGGAGTTGGTGCCTTCTACTTTGTTGGGCAAGCCTTGGATAATGGATAACCAGACGGGCGTTTTCCCTCATCAGGCGATGGGACCCACGATGAAGCAGACCTCTAATATGGAACATATCGGAGATTTCAATCCTAAGGGGAAAGCCAGCCTGGACCAGTTGCTTCTGGACCGGAAGACTTATAATCCGATGATTGCCGATGATATTGTCTCTGCTCCTCTTGCCGCGGGAAAAAAGTTTGTGCTCAATCCGCAGGATGAGTTGGCAAAGATTATGATTGAGAGTGAGAAGGGGGATTTGATGCTGTATGACGGACGGATAAACCATAATAACGGTTGGTTTGTACTTCGTTCGGAATTTCCGGCAGGAACGAAAGGGGATGCGGTAAAATGGATTATCCGTCCCACAGTTACCAAGGAGTGGCGCTATGCACCGGTAGTACAGACTTCCCAAGTGGGTTATCATCCCGGACAGAAGAAAGTGGCTGTCATCGAATTGGACAAACGGGATACGGATTTCCGGCAACCTGCCCTCTACCGTATTGCAGCCGATGGCAGGAAACTGGTGAAGCAGCAGGCTGCCAAGGATTGGGGAGATTTCCAGCGTTACCATTATTTGCAGTTCGACTTTACGGAAATTACGGAAGAGGGACTTTATCAGGTGATGTACGGTGATGCGGCTTCTCCGGTGTTCCGTATTGCAAAGGATGTTTGGGATAAAGGAATCTGGCAGGCGGAGGTGGAATATTTCCTGCCGGTACAGATGTGTCACATGCGTGTCAACGAGAAGTATCGTGTATGGCATGACTTCTGTCACCAGGACGATGCCCGAATGGCCCAAACGAATATCAATCACATTGACGGATATAGCCAGGGACCTTCTACTCTGTGCAAATATCAGCCGGGCGATCTTGTTCCGGGATTGAACGTAGGCGGTTGGCACGATGCAGGCGATTATGACCTGCGTGTGGAGTCGCAGGCAGGTGAAGCCTATATCCTCGCTATGGCTTGTGAGAATTTCGGCGCCTACTGGGACGAGACTTCCATTGATTTCGAAAAACGGATTGTAGAGATACACCAGCCTGACGGGAAAAACGACTTGTTACAGCAAGTGGAAAACGGGGCTTTGACCGTAGTAGCCGGTTGGAAGGCATTGGGACGCCTCTATAGAGGAATTTTGTGTCCTACTGTACGGCAATATGCACACTTGGGAGATGCTTCGGCCCATACTGATCATGTCAGTGGAACGGCTGATGACCGTTGGGTGTTTACGGAAGACAATCCGGGACGTGAGTTACAGGTGGCCGCTTGGCTGGCAGGTATTTCACGCGTGCTGAAGGGACATAATGATACTCTGGCGGCAGATTGTCTGGAAATAGCCCGTGAGCTGTTTAAGATTACACGTTGTGATAACAATTGGATACTGACAACGAAAGTACATGCCGCCGTAGAGCTTTATCTGGCAACGAAGGAAGTCGGGTACCGCGATTTCGTTTTGCAGCAGCAGGATTTCATCTGCAAGAATATCCGTCAGACGGGCTGGTTCATCGGACGGTTCGACCAGGCTGTGGGCAATGTCCGTTTCAGCAAGGCTATTCGTAAGGCATTGCCGGAGTTACAGGCCATGTATCAGGAGTATAGCAGTAAAACCCCGTATGGACTGCCACACGACAGAGGTAACCGTTCTTCCGGTTCATGGGAGCCTCAGCATTTGGGCTATAACTACTGTTATTTACATGCTGCTTATCCTGACTTATTTACACCGGACTACATTTTTAATGCCGTCCAGTATCTGCTGGGTATGCATCCGGGACGTAACCAGGCAGCTTTTGTAACGGGGGTTGGTGCCGAAACGATGAAGGCCGCCTATGGTGTCAATCGTGCTGATTGGTCTTATATCCCGGGTGGAGTTTCTCCGGGTACTAATCTGATTCGTCCCGATCTACCGGAACTGCTTCATTTTCCGTTCTTGTGGCAGGAAGGTGAGTATTGCCTGGGTGGACATGCTACGTGGTTTATGTATATGGTATTGGCGTCTAATAAAATATTGAATTGCAATGAATAGTAAAATAAAGGTAGATAAGTTTGTAATTGTAGTTTTTCTGCTCTGCATGGTTTGTAATATGACCATGCAGGCAAAAGCTTACGAGAGTTTCAAAGTATCCATTTATGTCCGTGCTTACGAGGTAGACAAGATGAAGGACATCCATTGGCTGGATTCTACCTGGAATGTGATTTCACAACAGTTGGAAGTGGACAAGATTTATCTGGAAACACACCGGGACTTGCTGGTTGTGGAGGATGCCACTCTGGAGCAGGCAAAGAAATTCTTTCATGACCGGGGTATAGAGACAGCTGGAGGTATTACCTATACCATCAACGAGGCAAACAGTTTCGAGACATTCTGCTATTCCAATCCCGAACACCGCAAGATGGTGCAAAAGATTGCGGAACACACGGCGAAACACTTTGATGAGTTTATTCTGGATGATTTCTTCTTCACCAGCTGCAAGTCCGACATAGAAATAAAGGCAAAAGGAATGCAGAGCTGGACGGACTACCGCTTGAAGCTGATGACCGAGGCCGGTCGTGACCTCGTGCTGAAACCTGCCAAGAAAGTGAATCCTCAGGTAAAGGTGATTATCAAATATCCCAACTGGTATGATCACTTTCAAGGTTTGGGATTTAATTTGGAGGAAGGTCCCCAGCTCTTTGACGGTGTCTGGACCGGTACTGAAACAAGGGACCCGGCAGGTAATCAGCATTTGCAGAACTATCTGAGTTATAATATTATCCGTTATTTCGATAACCTGCGTCCGGGTTATAACGGTGGGGGATGGGTCGATGTAGGTGGACTGAACATGGGTATGGACCGGTATGCCGAACAGCTTCATTTGACCATGCTTGCCAAGGCTCCCGAGATTATTCTCTTTGCCTATCACCAGCTTCTGGATGTGAAGTTGTCTCCTAAATACCGTACTCCCTGGCAGGGAATGGGTACCAGCTTTAACTATGATGAGGTGACCGCTCCCATCCGGTTGGAAGACGGCTCTTTGGTAGAACCTACCACGATGGCCCGTATAGCCGGTGTTGTGCTGAAACAAACGGATAAGTTGATTCATAAGCTGGGGAATCCGGTGGGTATAAAATCCTACAAGCCTTTTCATGCCGCCGGTGATGATTTCCTTCAGAACTATTTGGGCATGATAGGTTTGCCGATGGATATGCGTCCTGTTTTTCCGGAAGACCAGCAAGTGGTTCTGCTGACTGCACAAGCTGCGCAAGATACGGAAATCGTGGCTAAAATCAAGAGACAACTGCAAAGCGGACGTGATGTGGTGGTGACAAGCAGTTTGCTGAAAGCCATTCCTGAGAAGCTTGCAGAGATAGCCGAGTTGCGTTGTACTGACTTGAAAGCCCTTGTCAATGATTTCGGCCGTCATGGGCAGTCCGGACGTGACTTATTGATTCCGCAGGTGCAGTATTATACGAATGATGCTTGGGAGATGGTCAGTGCCGGTCGTCCGCTGACGGGTGGAGTTTCGGGCTATCCTATTCTGTTGAGAGCCCCGTATGCTACCGGTAATCTGTATGTTCTTACCATTCCCGACGATATGGGGAGTTTATATGATTTTCCGGCAAAAGTCTTGAACGAGATTCGCCGCATTATGAGTAAGGATATGGATGTCTATCTGGAGGCTCCCTCCAAAGTCGGATTGTTTGTGTATGACAATAAAACACTGGTGGTGGAGAATTTCAATGATGAACCGGTGGAAGTGCGTATCGTTACCGATGATGGGGTGACGAGGTTGGAAAATCTGGAGAGTGGGGATATTCTGGCTCCCCTTCCTGCCGAACCCGTACAGAGCAGGCGTCTGGTGACACCAAAGAACTCTTTCCGTTTGTCATTACTGCCCCATTCGTATAAGGCTTTCCAATATAAGTGACGGATAAGAAGATTGTTGGATAGTTATTCAGAAGGGTTACGGGAGGTCGGTTCCGCAATGGGCCGGCCTCCCTTGCTTTCAGTCATCCGTGAGAATGCTTGTGTTCTTTCAATATCCTGTGCGGCAGTGTCCCGTGTCCCAGCAACTCTATCGGGCAGTTGAAGTTGCGTTCCAGCCATTCTTCCGTAACTCCGGTATCGGGATGGTAGTCCAGAGTTTCGTTTACACAGGCAATTGACTTGACTTGCTGCAGCACCGTGCCGATGTCGTGGCTGACGAGAATAATGGCGCAATCCTTGTTTATCTCTGCCAGCAGTTCGTAGAGGCGGGCTTCGAAACGCTTGTCGATGTATGTGCTGGGTTCGTCGAGAATCACCACCTGCGGGTCGGAGATGATGGCACGGCCCAGGAGGGCACGTTGCAACTGTCCGCCGCTCAAAGCGCCGATGGCACGCTGCTCCATGCCTTCCAGCCCCATGCGGGCTATCACGGCAGAGGCTTTCTCGCGGTGTCGGGCGGTGAAGCGTGAAGCCAGCGGCTTCTTGCTGCTGAGTCCTGAAAGGATGACCTCCTCTACGGTGATGGGAAATTTCCGGTCGATGCTGCTGTACTGGGGCAAGTAACCCATGGATAATTGACAATTGACAGTTGATAATTGACAATTGGCAATTTCGGAGGGGGATGGAGGGCAGGAGTGATATAGAATCTCCCCGGCAGTGGGCTTCAGCAGTCCCAGTATGCATTTGATAAGCGTAGTCTTTCCGCCACCGTTGGGACCGATGATGCCCAGAAAATCATGTTCGTAGATAGTCAGGTTTATATCATGCAGTACAGTCCGGTTATCGTATCCGGCACTGAGGTTCTTTATCTCTATAATGGGGGATGCAGGCATAGCTTCTTCTTCGTTAAATGGACAGAATCATCGTTTATTCTTTTACAAGCGCTCTGGCGGTATTCATCATCTCCTCCTCCCAGTCGTATGAGAGGGGATTGATATCCGCCACCCGGGTTCCGGTCTGCCGGGCGATGAGTTCGGCATTGCGGCGGTCGAATTCCGGCTGTACAAAGATGACGCGTACCTTCTCTTTCTTGCAGGAGTTTATCAGGTTCTTCAGATGGGCGGGAGAGGGTTCCTTTCCACCGGCTTCGATAGGAATCTGGTGCAGGTTGTAGTCGCGGGCAAAGTAGGAAAGTGCCGGATGATAAATCATGAAGGCACGGTCGGCACTCGGGCTGGAAAGCATCTGGCAGATGAGGCTGTCCATATGCTCTATCTGCCGGATGAGTGCGTTGTAACGTTCCATGTAGGCGCTTTTATTGGTTTTGTCTATGGCACAGAGTGCATTCAGAATGTTTCCGGCAATGATTTGAGCGTTGATGGTGGAATTCCAGATGTGTGGTTCCACACCACCGGCATGTGCATGCTCCTCGTGTGCATGCCCGTCTTTATGATGATGCGCATGAGTATCGTCCAGAATAAGTTCCACATTCTTGGACATATCGAAGAATTGCAGGTGGGGAGCGTTGTCCGTCAGTTTTTCCGTCCATGTCTGTTCAAAACCGATGTATCCGATGCGGAAATAGGCCTTGCTTCGGGCAAGGTCGACAAGCTGCTGGGGTGTGGGATCGTAGGTTTCCGGACTTGAACCTTTGGGCACCATGCTGACGACGGTGAATTCATCACCGGCAATGGCCTCGGTGAAATACCGCAGCGGCTCGATGGTGACGGTAATCACGGGTTTATCGTCATTCTTCTTCTTGTTCTGTTGGCCTTCTTGCTTGCATGAGAAGAGCAAGGTGGCTATGAGGAGTAAAAAACAAAACTTTTTCATTTACAATCTATTATTTACAATTTACAATTTGGCGGCGCCGTGGCAAGGGGCATCAATTATCTATTTTCACTTCCTCTTTCCTTCCCCTCAATATCTCCCGTTTTCCTCCGGGGGGGCCCGGAAGACGTTCTACCTTGAATCCTATGGCTTGCAGCATGCGGCGTACCACCCCTTTGGCGCAGTAGGTGGTCAGCACGCCGTCGGTGCTCATGGCAGCATGGATATTCCGGAAGACTTTTTCCTCCCACATTCCCGGTTGCTTTTCGGGTGCAAAGGCATCGAAATAGACAACATCGAACGGAGATCTATTAATCATTAACAAGTTGTCAATGCTTATTGTTTCGACATCTGCCCGCACTTTTTTCAGTGTGAAATAAGGAGTTATGGCGACTTCTTCTTCCCACGCAGCCCGATGCAGTTCCTCGAACAGAGGATTGTCGCTATATTTCAGCGCATCTACCTCCGGCCATGCAAGCGGATAAAGTTCGATGCCGGCATAGTGCACATGTTTCTTTTCCTTTTCGGCAGTTTCCAGTGTGAGCAGGGCATTCAGCCCGGTGCCGAAGCCGATTTCAAGGACATGCGGGCGGACAGTAGCGGATGCCCTCAGCCCCATGTCGATGAAGATGTGCTGTGACTCTGTACGTGCCCCCTTTACCGAATGATAATGTTCATTCAGTTCCGGTACAAACAGTGTCGCACTTCCGTCTTCCGTCTTCTCTATGATTCGTTGCATCACTTCTGCTTTTGTTGAATGTTTTTATTTAGTTTAATTCTCTGTGATTCAGCGTGTTGTTGCGCCTATATATCCAGCACGTTGCATCTATACATCCAACGCGTTGTATCTATACATCTATTGCTCAAACTCACTACATGTCAATAATTCATCATTGAAATGGCTCCTTGCAGTGCCCACAGCATAGCTATGTAGCGCACCAGTTTCCCTGCAAACATGGACGTGGTGGTCAGCATCAGATTACTGCGCATGAAGCCCAGTGCAATGGCTATGGCCTCTCCCACAAAAGGCAGAAAGGCGAAGAAAGCCATCAGTGCCCCTTTTCCCTGGAGGAAATGCTGCATCCGTTCTATCTTTTCCCTTTTTACCTTGAAATATTTCTCAATCCAGTCCATACGTCCCAGACGTCCCATGTAGTAGCATGTCATGCCTCCCAGTGTATTTCCCAAGGTGGCGGAGAGTACGCACAGCGCCGGGTTCAGCCCCACTTTGACCAGTGCTATCATCACTATCTCGGAACTGAACGGAATGATGCTTCCTGCCAGCAGGGCAGAGATGAACAGACCGACATATCCCCAGTCAATCAGCAGCTGTATGAGTGTGTCTACAAGAGCGTCCATATGTTGAATCCTAATAGAATGAATAATCCGATGAATGCACAAATGAAGAATATATTGGAACTGCGGCTATTTGTCAGTACAAACAAGTGTCCTGCCAGGATGCTGACACTGATGAGCAGGAAGGACATCAGATGGACACATAATGCCGGTTGCAGTCCGATATAGACAAAGATGCAGAAATTCAGCAGGATGAGGAAGTGCAGATAGCTGCGGGTACGTATCTTGTCTTCATAGCCGGCAATGAGGCAGTGTGCCGCGCTGACGATGAACAGAACAAGGAGATACCCGAGGGTGGCGAGTTCCCACGGCTGATAGTCGAACCGGACGGGAGCGAAGGTTGCCAGTTCGCGGAAGGGCTGGCGGAAGAGTTCCATTTGTCCGTGATAGAAGGCGTGTCCCAGTAACAGCCAGTAGGGTACGCTCCATCCTACCAATGAAGCGAAGAAGCTTTTGGGTTGGAGAGACTGGAAGTTGTAGGCGCCTATCCAGAAGATGGGGACAAACAGCATGAGCTGCGGAAAAAGCAGGCTGCCCAGTCCGATGAAGAAGAAGGCGTGGAAGAGACTGCCTGTGGGCCGTACCTGCTGGTAGCTCCTGAAGAGGAAAAACAGTGCCACAAGGAAGGAGGCGGCTGCCAAGTCTCCCGCATACAGCATGTGCAGGCTGGGGCAGACGGATATCAGCAGAAGGTAGACAGAAGTCTGTACCGATGCCCGCATCCGGATGATGGCAAACGTATTGTTAAGCTGTATCAGGAAATACCCGATGACGGCATACAGAATGAAGCTGAAGAGACGGTTTGCCCAGGTGGGGATGCAGAAGTTGCAGAATGTTTCCCAAAGGGAATATCCGTTTTGCTGTGTCTCCGTCTCGGACAACAGAACGGCGGTCAGTGTCCAGCAGGATACTGAAATCAGGATAGCGGCGGGTAGTGTGAACCGCCCTGCCGTTATCCGGTTCTGGAATCGTTTGGTTCTCATAAGCTTCTTTCCCGGTCCCTCCCCTGTAGGGAGGGGAGGTTGGTTACTTCTGTTTTATGTTTACTGTTTATCTTATTCACAATCTGTCCTTTGTTCCCCTCTGCCTGCGTAAGCTTCTTTTTTTCTGTTTACATTTACAGACCATCCCTATTCCCCTCCCTATGGGGGAGGGGTTAGGGGAGAGGCTCTTATAAGTCAAATCCGATGTCGCGACGGAAATACTTCTTCTCGAAGTCTATCATGTCGGCCACGCGGTAGCTCTTCTGCAAAGCTTCTTCCTTTGTTTCGCCATAGGAGCATACGGCAATGACGCGGCCGCCGGCTGTCACGGTCTGTCCGTCTTTCGTGGCCGTTCCGGCATGGAACAAGATGCTGTCGGTCTGGGCGGCGAGGTCGAATCCGGTCATTGCCTTGCCCTTTTCGTAAGCTTCCGGATATCCTCCGCTCACCAGCATGACGCAAGCGGCTGTGCGCGGGTCGAATTCCAATGCACGTTGGTCGAGGTCGCCTTTGGCAACGCCCTCGAGCAGGTCTACCAGGTCGCTCTTGATGCGCAGCATCACACTTTCGGTTTCGGGGTCGCCCATGCGGACGTTGTATTCAATCACCATAGGTTCGCCCTTCACGTTGATAAGTCCCAGGAAGATGAAGCCTTGATAGCCGATTTCTTCTTCCAGCAGGCCGTTTACGGTAGGTTCGATGATGCGGGTGCGCACTTTCTCCATAAATGTTTCGTCGGCAAAAGGCACGGGGGTAACGCTGCCCATACCGCCGGTGTTGAGGCCTTTGTCGCCTTCGCCGATACGCTTGTAATCCTTGGCTACGGGCAAGACCTTATAGTGGCGGCCGTCTGTCATCACGAACACGGAACACTCGATGCCGCTGAGGAATTCTTCAATGACTACCGTGGCGCTGGCATCGCCGAACATGCCGCCCAGCATTTCCTTCAGTTCTTTCTGAGCTTCTTCCAGCGTGGGCAGAATCAGTACGCCCTTGCCTGCACACAGCCCGTCGGCCTTCAGAACGTAGGGCGCTTCGAGGGTTGCGAGGAAATCGAGTCCTTCCTGCAAGTTGTCGGCAGTGATGCTTTTGTAGCGGGCAGTGGGGATGTTGTGGCGCATCATGAAGCCTTTGGCAAATTCCTTGCTGCCTTCCAGAGTGGCACCTTTGGCGGTGGGGCCGATGATGTCAATATGGCGGGTGGCAGGGTCTTCTTTGAAGCTGTCGAAGATGCCTTGTACCAGGGGGTCTTCGGGACCCACAACAATCATGTCGATTCCTTTCTCAAGGGCAAAGGTCTTGAGTGCGGGAAAGTCTGTCGCCTTCAGGTTCACATTCTCGCCTGCTTCGCCTGTACCTGCATTGCCGGGAGCGATATATAGTTTCTCTACTTTCGGGCTTTGGGCAATCTTCCATGCCAGAGCGTGTTCGCGGCCACCGGAGCCTAATAATAATACTTTCATGATTCCATTTACAATTTACAATGTACAATTTACAATCGGGCTGTGCTACGTGACAGGCAGATGGTAATCTGTACAAGTGTTATACTTTTAATGATTTGTTTCGCTTTATGATTCCGTTTTACAATGTATAATCAGGCTATACTGTGATACTGCATAGCAGATTGTACATTGTAAATGGCAAATTGTACGTTAAAGATAGTCTTCAAAATATCTTGTTATCTTCTCGTGCAGATGCACACGGTCGCGTCCCAGAACGTTGTGCTTGTGCGTGGGATAGATGAACAAATCGGGATAGGTGCGGGCATCTACGCACGCTTTCATGAACGAAAGGGCATGCTGCGGCACGCAGGTGTCGTCATGGTCGTCGTGGATGATGAGCAGATGTCCTTTCAAGTTACCGGCAAGGTTTTTCAGGTTTGTCTGCTTGTAGCCTTCCGGGTTCGTCTGCGGAGTGTCCATATAGCGCTCACCGTACATAATCTCATAGTATCCCCAGTCGATGACGGGTCCGCCGGCAACGCCTACCTTGAAAATTTCGGGATAGCGCAGCATCAGCGCCGTGGTCATGTGTCCTCCGAAGCTCCAGCCGTGCACGCCGATACGCTCTCCGTCCACATAAGGCTGGCTTTTCAGGAATTCCACACCCTTCACCTGGTCCTTGCCCTCTTCGATGCCCAGCTGGCGGAAGGTGGCGTTTTCAAACTCCAGTCCACGGTTGCTGCTGCCACGGTTGTCGAGGCTGAACATGATATAGCCTTTGTTTGCCATGTAGATGTCCCAGCCGCGGGCATTGTTCATCCAGCCGTTCGTTATCATCTGGGCGTGCGGGCCGCCGTATACGTAGACGATGGCGGGATACTTCTTTGCCGGGTCGAAGTCGGCAGGCTTTATCAGGCGGTAGTACAAGTCTGTCTTGCCGTCGGCGGCTTTGATGGTGCCTACTTCTATGCTGGGCATTTCAAAGCCCTCGTAGGGATTCGTGGCTACCAGCAGATTTGCGACCTTGTCGTTCTGGGTCGATACGATGTCGATATTGCGGGTAATCCGGGGAGTGGAATAGCGGTCTATCAGGTAGCCTCCCGATGCAGATAACAGAGGGCGGTGCACTCCTTCGTTGTTACCCACTGCGGTGAGCTTGCCATTGTTTACGTTCACCTTATATATATTGCTTTGCAGGGGCGATTCCTTGGTAGCGGTGAAGATGACTTCTTTCTTCTTCTTGTTGAAGCCGAGCACGTTCTGCACCAGCCAGTCGCCTTGCGTCAGTTGCTTCACTTTGCAGCCCTGACGGTAAGTGCCTCCTGCGGATGCAGAGTGTGTCTCGGGATACATCTGGTTTTTGGTATCCATCAGATACAGATGGTTGTAGCCGTCGCGCTGACTTTGGTAGATGAATTTGCTGCTGTCCCAAGGCAGAAAGAGGATGGGCTGCTGGGGTTCCACATATTTGGGATGCTTCTCTTCGTAGAGGATGCCGTTTATGGGCTCTCCGGTTTCTGCGTCGTACTGGCGGAGAACGGAGTGGTTCTGGTCGCGGTTCAGCTCTATCAGATAGAGGCTTTTCCCGTCCGGTGCCCAGGTAATGTTGGTGAAGTAGCGGTCTTTGGGGGCTCCCATGTTCAGGTAGATGGTCTTTTGGGTGGCAGGGTTATAGATACCCACCTCTACTTCGTGGCTCAGCATGCCGGCCATGGGGTAGCGTATCATGTCCGTTACGGCTATTCTTGACGTGATGTCCACCAGCGGATAGGGGGTGACCATGCTTTCGTTCATCCGATAGAAGGCAAGCAGGTCTCCCGACGGGCTCCAGAATGTACCCTTCGAGATGCCGAACTCGTTGCGATGTACGCTTTGTCCGCAGACGATGCCTTCGGGTTCGTTGGTCACGCGCTGTCCGTTCACGTAGAGATTGTTCTTTACGGTGTAAGCCAGGTTATGGCTTGCAGTGTTGTAGTCGTAATTGGCTGCAGGCTCTTTGGGCAGGTCATCGCGTCCGGTCACAGAGTCCATATGCCAGTTGTAGACGGCGTAGCGTTGCGGTAGGGGGAGCAGGACTTCCGTATTCTCCGCCCAGGGGAACTTCAGATTGTAGAGGTGCGACAGCTCTTTCAGTCCGGCGGCTTTCAGGGCGCGGTTCACGGTTTCGCGGGTGAAAAGTACTGTCTCTTTGCCGTTTTGCGGATTCACGGCCTTTACTTTGTCTATGTCCGCAATGATACAAACATCACCCCACCATTGCAATCCATGCAGGTTCTCGGGGGTACGATACGTTTCGCCTCCGGGAATCAAATCTTCCAAAGTCGGCTTTTTCAGTTCTTGTGCCATAACGTTTGTTGTAAACAGAGCAGGCACTGCCATTAACAGTGCAAGAATGCTCTTACTTATTTCCTTTGCATTCATTCTCCTTGTCATTGTTTTTGTTGTTCTCTTTTCTGAATACTTTCACTTCTACTCTGCCTGTCGGGGGTGCTTCTCACTTGTATGGTAGCACTGAGTTTGGCAAAGCCTTGCTACAGATATCTGTGACAGGGGTGATTTTCATGTTTTTGGTGTTTTGATACATCCCCCTTGAATTTCAATAATCTACGACGCTAATCAGGAAAGTTCCTTCATTGTTTATCTTCCGTCTCCCTTCTTTTTCTTTCCGGGTACGACTCTCCCGATTTCGGTCTGCGTTCTCCGCCGAATTCACGTCTTTCCCTCGGTTTGAACTCCCGTTTTTCCCCGTCTTTGAACTCTCTTCTTTCCCTTGGACGGAATTCGCGTTTCTCGCCGTCTCTGAATTCTCTCGGTCTGCGTTCGCCGCTGAATTCACGTTTTTCCCTATTAAATTCGCGTCTTTCTCCACCGAATCTCGGACGGGGCTCCCTTCTTTCTCCGGGCTTGAGCTCTTTCCGTTCTCCCCCGGCCGGACGAAACTCTTTGCGTTCCTTGCTCAGCTCCTCGCCTTCGGCACGGAATTCCTTGTACTTTCCGTCGAAGATTTCGTACTGGCGGAATTCACATTCCAGCGCACCGTTGAACAAAGGAATTTTGGAGGTGGCTTTCAGCCCGATCTGGTCGAAGCACTCTTCGCGGTAAGAAAGAATCCACGCAGTGTTGCCCGTAAAGGCATGTTTCAGGCGCTCGCCAATCATGGAGTAAAGGCCCAGCAGGTCGTTGGTAGAGATACGTTCGCCGTAGGGCGGATTGGTGATAATGATGGATTTCTCCGCAGGTTGCTCGAATTGCTGGAAAGGTTGGAGCTTCAGTACTACATCCTTGCTTACGCCGGCAGCCTTTATATTGTGTGTGGCAATTTCGTTTGCCTTCGGGTTGTTGTCGTAACCGTATATCTTATGCGTAAATTCGCGTTCCTGGCTGTCGTCATTGTAGATGGTGTCGAACAGCTCCTGGTCAAAATCCACCCACTTCTCGAAAGCAAATTCCTTGCGGAATACGCCCGGAGCGATGTTGCGTGCAATCAGCGCCGCTTCAATGGGAATGGTTCCCGAGCCGCACATCGGGTCTATCAGGTCGCATTCACCACGCCAGCCGGTCATCAATATCATGCCGGCGGCCAGCACCTCATTCAGCGGGGCCTCTACGGCTTCCTGGCGATAACCGCGGCGGTGCAGCGATTCGCCGCTGGAGTCGAGAGAGAGTGTACATTTGGTTTCGGCAATGTGTATGTTCAGCAGCACGTCCGGTTTGTTGACACGCACGCCGGGACGTTCGCCGCTCTTCTCACGGAAATAGTCCACGATGGCATCCTTCACCTTGTAGGAAACGAACTTGGAATGACGGAACTCCTCGCTGAATACAACCGCGTCCACGGCAAAGGTCTTGTCCGTATCCAGATAGTCTTCCCATCGGATGGCTTTAATCTGTTCGTAAACCTCGTCGGCATTCTTGGCTGTGAAGTGTTTGATGGGTTTCAGTATCCGGATGGCTGTACGCAGGCAGAAGTTTGCCTTGTACATCATTTCCTTGTCTCCACTGAAAGATACCATGCGGCGGCCTATTTCTATATCGTTGGCGCCCAGTGCAGTCAGTTCTTGCGCCAGTACCTCTTCCAGTCCTTGGAAGGTTTTGGCAATCATTTCAAAAGATTGTTCGCTCATCTATTTATTTACTATTTTACTGTTTTTATTCTGTTGTTTATCAGTAGTTTGTCTCCCGTTTGCCAGACACTGGCGTCTGTCGGCTCAGACACTGGTGTCTGTTGCGTTGAACACTTGTGTCTGACGTGACAGACACAAGTGCCTGTCAGATGCAGCAATATTGCCTTTTAAACGGGATTCCGGGCTTTTCATTTCTTCGCCTTTGTCTGTACAATTCTCGCTCCTGCCGGAACGTCCTCCGTCACCCAGATGTTGCCGCCCACGGTGGCTCCCTGTCCGATGGTGATGCGTCCCAGTATGGTGGCATTGGAGTAGACTATCACATTGTCCTCCAGTATGGGATGGCGGGGAATACCCTTGATGGGCTTGCCGTCCTCGTCCAGCGGGAAGCTCTTGGCACCGAGGGTCACACCTTGGTACAGCTTCACGTTGTTGCCGATGATGCAGGTCTCGCCGATTACCACGCCCGTACCGTGGTCGATGGTGAAATAACCGCCGATTTCTGCTCCCGGATGGATGTCGATTCCCGTTTCACTGTGCGCCATTTCGGTGATGATGCGGGGAATGAGGGGAACACCCAACTTGAGCAGCTCGTGTGCGATGCGGTAGTTGCTGATGGCACGGATGGCCGGATAGCAGCTGATGACTTCGCCGAACGACTGTGCGGCAGGGTCACCGTTGTAGGCAGCCTTCACATCTGTGGCAAGCACCCGTCTCATGGCCGGCAGGTTGCTGATGAACTTGGCAGCCAGCAGGGCGGCTTCTTCCCGTTGCAGCTCGGTGCAGCAGTTGCATTCGCCGTCGCCTGCGAAGCAGAGGCCGGCAAGGATTTGTTCGGTCAGCAGGTCGAACAGGCGTTCTACATTGACACCGATATGGTAAGTCACCGTTCGGCTGTTGACCGTGGAATTTCCGAAATATCCGGGGAAGATGATGGCTCGCGCCAGTTCGATGATGTCGCGCAGCACTTTTGCCGAAGGCAGCGGGTTGCCGTCCGTATGCTGGTGAAACAGTCCCTTGTATGACTCGCTTTCCGATAGCTCATCGACTGCTTGTGTCAAAATGTGGGTAAAGTTGAGTGGACTCATTATGATATCCTTAAGTTTAAAAGTGGCAACAAAGATAGGAAATCCTCGTCAAATATCCTACATATCCCTCATTTATAGTATGTATTTACCATATTTGTGGTATTTCCCGCGAACCAATTCCGCGCTACTTTTGTCTCATAAGAAATGACCCGGCTTTTTCATTTAAGGGAGTTGCCGGGAAGTTATCGGGGAGTTGTCTATAGTAATTATCAAGGAGTAACTTCGGCAAAACAATCAGGTTACTCCCGATAACTCCTTTAGCTCCCTTAACTGAAAGAGCCGTGGGCGAATGAGTAATTTAACATATATGGGTATGAAGAAGATAGCAGACCGCCTCACCGATCTGGTAGGCAACACTCCCTTGCTGGAGTTGAATAATTATAACAAGAATAAGGGGCTGAAAGCCCGTGTCATCGCCAAATTGGAATATTTTAACCCTGCCGGCAGTGTGAAAGACCGCGTGGCGCTTGCCATGATAGAAGATGCCGAGGCAAAAGGGCTGTTGAAGCCCGGTGCCACCCTCATCGAACCTACCAGTGGGAATACGGGCGTGGGACTGGCCTTCGTGAGCGCTGCCAAAGGCTACAGGCTGATACTGACGATGCCCGACACGATGAGCCTGGAGCGCCGCAACCTCTTGAAAGCTCTCGGTGCGGAACTGGTGCTGACTCCGGGTGCCGACGGTATGAAAGGCGCCATAGCTCGTGCCGAAGAACTGAAAGCAGCCAGCCCCGGTTCGCTGATTTTGCAGCAATTCGATAATCCTGCCAATCCGGCAATGCACGAGCGTACTACGGGACAGGAAATCTGGCGTGATACAGACGGCCGGGTGGATATTTTTGTGGCCGGTGTAGGTACGGGAGGCACGGTGAGCGGTGTGGGTGCAGCCCTGAAGGCCAACAACCCAAAGATAAGGATTGTGGCTGTGGAGCCCGAAGATTCTCCCGTACTTTCCGGTGGGAAGCCCGCTCCCCATAAAATACAAGGTATCGGTGCCGGATTTGTGCCCAAGAACTATAACAGTGCCGTGGTAGACGAAGTGCTGCAGGTATCCAATGATGATGCCATCCGTACGGGCCGCGAACTGGCGAAGTATGAGGGATTGCTGGTCGGCATCTCTTCGGGAGCTGCCGTTGCTGCGGCTGCCCGCCTGGCCAGACTGCCCGAAAATGAAGGAAAGACGATTGTTACGCTGCTGCCCGATACGGGCGAACGGTATCTTTCGACGCTGTTGTATGCGTTTGAGGAATACCCGTTGTAAGAGGAAGCTGCCCTTCCTGCCATCACGGCTCTTTCATTTAAGGGAGTTAAAGGAAAGAGCCGTGTCCTGCCATAAATTAAGCGGATTATAATTTGCGAGATAATTTGCATTTGCATACCTTCGTACCTGAAAGTGTGAATATGGAATATATGCAGGTATGAAAAAACTGAATATAAAGGAATTGGTTATAGCAGCCAAAGAATTCTGTACGAAAGAAGATGGAGTCTATCGGGAAGAATTGTTCGGGGTTACTGACGGGAAAAAAGTAGGAACTATTGTTGAACATTTGTTTTAGGATTTCCTTAGGGACCGGTATGAAATGATGGCTGGCAGCTCGGCCAAAGGGCTTGATTTGCCGTCTGTCAATACAGATATAAAGGTTACCTCCGTTGTACAGCCGCAGTCAAGTTGTCCATATAGGGACAGTAAGCAGAAGATATATGGCTTAGGATATAATTTGATTGTATTTGTCTATATCAAGGAAGATGATACAAAACAGAAAAAGGGTAAGTTGAACTTCCTTTCTTGTACATTTGTCGAATCTTCACGTACCGCGGACTATCAGACTACAACCGGTTTACGGGCGATTATAGCCAACAATGGTAATGAAGATGATATATTTGCTTTTCTTAGTGACCACAAGATTCCCGGAGACGATGTAACTTTGATGAATATGGCACACGAGATATTGAAAAGTCCGCCGAAAATAGGGTATCTGACTATTTCGAATGCCCTTCAGTGGAGATTGCAATATTCTCGTATCGTCGCTCTTGATGAAACGGTGGATGGTATAACCCCGATTGTTAAGTATAATGCAAAAAACTAAAGAAACAGCACGAATGGAGAATCCTGCCACAGCAGCTTTTGCCGGGCGATTGCCTGAAATGCGTGGAGAGTTTGGAGATTGGCAGACCGGTTATGACTTTGCTTGTGCCGTTTGTCGCAAGCTGAAGGACATGGGTGCTGCTCCCGAGGTTATTTTAGAGCCTACTTGTGGATTGGGGAATTTTATCAGAGCAGGGTTGGCGATATTTGATACAATCACGGATGTTTATGGCATAGAAATATACAAGCCATATCTTGACGAGTTGCGTAGGAGTCTTGTCGTAAAGGAGAATCAAAGAATACACCTCTACCACGAAGATATATTTGCTTTTGATTTCAGTGAGATAAAGAAGCAACTGGAGGGCAAGAATGTTCTGATTTTGGGCAATCCTCCATGGGTGACCAATAGCGAGTTGGGCAAGAATGGAAGTACCAACTTGCCTCAGAAATACAATTATCGAGGAACTAAAGGTATTGAAGCGATAACGGGTAAGGGCAATTTTGATATAGCGGAGAGTATCTGCAACCTGCTTATTGAGAACTTTGCGTCTAACGAAGGAACGCGGATAGCATTACTCGTCAAGAACTCTGTTGTAAAAAACATCCTTATACACCAACGTCCTCAAGGCTATTTCATATCTCATGTATGCCAATATGCTTTCGATGCCAAGAAAGAATTCGATGTTTCTGTATCTGCCTCTTTGTTCTCCTGTACGATAGGAAAGGAGAAGACAGATATATGCCGGTATTATGATTTTTATACCGGAGCTTTTCAGAAATCGTATGGTTGGAAAAACGATAGACTTGTGTCGGATATTGAAGAGTACGATAAGGCTGCGATGATTGATGGCGTATCAGAATTGGTCTGGCGATCAGGGGTCAAGCATGATTGTTCAAAAGTAATGGAACTTATCGTCAGGTCTGGTCGATACGAGAATGGCTTTCGTGAAACTGTAGACGTTGAACCCGTATGTATATATCCGTTGATTAAGAGCTCAGATATCGGCAATGGCTTTTCCGGCGAAGTGAGAAAATATATCGTTCTTCCCCATAGAAGCCTGGCTGAACCCAACTCTGCCATGAAGCAACGTACTCCATTGACTTACGCTTATTTCGAAAAGTATGGTCAACTGCTGGATGGGAGAAAAAGCTCCATCTACAAAGGGAAGCCTCGCTTTTGTGTATTTGGGTTGGGAGATTATTCGTTCAAGCCATATAAGGTTGTGGTGTCGTCATTCTATAAGAACATAATATTCTCTCTTGTTTCACCAATCAACGGGCAAAGCGTTATGTTGGACGATACTTGCTATATGCTGGGATTTGACAATTGGGCATTTGCTAAAATTACACATCATTTATTGAATAGTCCGGTTGTCATGCAGTTCATATCAGCTCTCTGCTTTACGGATGCAAAGCGGGTAATTAACTGCGAACTGTTGATGCGGATAGATTTATCTAAGGTCTTGGAAATCATTGGGGATGTTACTATCGAAGGGGTTACGGCATCGGAAATAGATGCTTATCGTGTTTTCATCAATGGAAAAGAACTGCCGGGGCAAAATGATTTATTTGAGGGGCAAAGGCTGAATGCAAAGGATATGCCTTTCCAAGGGCAACCTTCTAAGGAGCCTGCTATTTCAACTTTCCCAAGGGCAAAGGCTTTGAAGAAACATTTATGTGACGTGCAGCTCTCTTTTGATTATTGAGGCAACTTGTTGGTTTTAGTCGTTTTTGTTAAATAATGAACTGTGTACCGTTACAGTTCGCTTGGTCTTAACCCGAACGACCGGCAGCTCATTTTCTCTACTTTCACTTCCCATATCTTGACATTGCGTACGGCGGGTTCGGCATATTTGCATTCATTCTCCGTATATTGCTTCATCAGCATGTCGAGTACGCGTCGCTTCTCTTCCATGTCTTCCACGAAGTGTACTTTCCCGCGGCAGATGACACTGCGTGACTTCATGCTGTAGCTGCATGCCACTTGCCGGTGCATATAAACCAGCTCGTGTCCTTCGCAGAAGGTGATGCAAACTTGCGGGTGCTTTGCCACCATCTTCACTTTGCGGCCTTCCGGGCCGGAATGCAGGTATATCACTCCGTCTTGATAGGCAAAGTTCATAGGAATTGTATACGGGTTTCCTTCAAGGTCTGTGATGCCTACTATGCAGTATGGGCATTTACGGATAATTTCCTCAATCTGTGTAGGGTCTGTAATAGTAATTGTCTTCATGTGCAAAGCCTCACCCCCGGCCCCTCTCCGAAAGAGAGGGGAGTGGGGAAGTGGGGATATTTAATATTATAGGGTTATTCTTTATTTCACTTCACTCAAGTTTCGCAAGTTTTCAATTCATTGCTCTCCCCTCTCTTTCGGAGAGGGGCCGGGGGTGAGGTTACACCAGTGCAAAGTCCAACTGCTTCTTTTCCAAGTTGGCGCGTGCCACCTTGACGGTGATGGCATCGCCCAGGCTGTATATCCGGTTTTTACGTCGTCCGCGCAGGCAGTAGTTCTTTTCGTCGAATTCGTAATAGTCGTCGTCGAGGTCGCGGACGGGAATCATGCCTTCGCACTTGTTCTCGTTCAGCTCCACATAGAGGCCCCATTCCGTTACGCCGGAGATGACGCCGTCGAAGGTCTGTCCCAGGCGTTCGGTCATGAATTCTACTTGCTTGTACTTGATGGAGGCACGTTCCGCATTGGCGGCTATCTGCTCCATGCTGCTGCTGTGTTCGCAGAGGGCTTCGTACTTTTGTTCGGTCACGCTGCGGCCTCCTTCGTCCAGATACTTGGTAAGCAGGCGGTGTACCATCATGTCCGGAAAACGGCGGATGGGCGAGGTGAAATGCGTGTAATAATCAAAAGCCAGTCCGTAATGGCCGATGTTATGCGTGGAGTAACGCGCTTTCTGCATGGCACGGATGGATACGGTTTCAATCAGATTCTCTTCCTTTTTGCCTTGGATGTCGTCCAACAGGTGATTGATGGACTTGGACACATCCGTTTTTGTTCCGCCGGTGCGCAGTTTGTAGCCGAAACGGGCGATGAACTGTGCCAGATTGTCCAGTTTCTCCGGGTCGGGGAGGTCGTGGATACGGTAAGGCAGCACTTTGGCTTTCTTGCCTTTGGGCACACGGCCTATCTTTTCGGCTACGGTGCGGTTGGCAAGCAGCATGAACTCCTCTATCAGCTTGTTGGCGTCTTTCGACTCCTTGAAGTAGACACTGACGGGTTTGCCCTTCTCGTCGATTTCGAACTTCACCTCGTAGCGGTCGAAGTTGATGGCACCGGCCTTGAAGCGGTTCTCACGCAGAAACTTGGCAAGCTTGTCCAGCTCGAGTATTTCTTCTTTGTAATCGCCTTTCCCTGTTTCGATGACTTGCTGGGCTTCTTCGTAGGTGAAGCGGCGGTTGCTCTTGATGACGGTGTGCACTACGCGAGAGTTCTTCACTTCTCCCTTTTCCGTCATTTCGAAGATGACGGAATAGGCCAACTTCTCTTCGTCGGGGCGGAGGGAGCAGATGAAGTTGCACAACCGTTCGGGAAGCATCGGGATGGTACGGTCCACGAGGTAGACGGATGTGGCACGCTTCTCGGCTTCCTTGTCTATGATGCCGCCCTCTTTCACGTAATGGGTCACGTCGGCGATATGTACGCCCACTTCCCAAACTCCCTCTTTCAGTTTGCGGATGGAGAGGGCGTCATCGAAGTCCTTGGCATCCTTGGGGTCGATGGTGAAGGTGGTTACACTCCGGAAGTCCTCGCGTCGGGCTATTTCCTCGGCGGAGATTTCGGCGGGTATCTTGTCGGCTGCTTTTTCTACGGCGGCGGGGTAGACGTATGGCAGGCCGAATTCCGCGAGGATGGCATGCATCTCGGTGGTGTTGTCTCCGGCGCGTCCCAGGATGTCTATTACCTGGCCGATGGGATTTTTGGCTTTGTCGGGCCATTCCACTATCTTGACGATAGCCTTGTCGCCCGTCTTGCCGCCTTTCAGTTTCTCTTTGGGGATGAAGATGTCGTTGGCAAGCGTACGGTTTTCCGTTACAAGGAAAGCGTATGACTTGGCAACTTCCAGAGTACCCACGAAGGTGTCGTTGGCACGTTCCAGTATCTCGATGACTTCTCCTTCGGCTTCGCGTCCGCGACGTTTGGCACAGAAGGCGATACGCACTTTGTCATTGTTCATGGCGTGTGCCGAGTTGCGTTCGGCTATGAATATCGGTTCGCCTCCATCTTCGGGGATGAAGGAGTTCTTGCCATTGCTTTTGCGCTGGAAGGTTCCGGTCATTTCCACGCCGTGGTTGTTCAGCTTGTACTTGTGTTTGTCCACCTCTGTAATGTAGTCGTCCATCAACAGTTCGGACAAGATGTCCATACACAGCATTTTCAGCGGATGTGTGGTGAGATGAAGTTGTTCAAAGATGTATTTCAGGGATAATACTTCGTCTTGCTTTGTGTGGAAGAATTCAAGTAACACTTTGACGAGTTCTTTCTTCTTCATGCGTTTGCCGGCTTTCTTTTCTTTCTTTTTGGCCATAATGATGATAAATTAATGTGCACATTATTCTTTCTTGCAAAGTAAACAAATAAATACGTCCTTTCGTTCACTCAGACTTTAAAATATTACCATCCTATTGAAAATAATGAAGGAACGACAGATTGTAATGGATTTATGTACTATATTTGCACAAAAAGCGAAGATAGGCTGTATCTTGAACGAAAAGCAGATGGAAATGCAAACTCTGAATAAAAAAGCGGATGCCACGCGGGAAAAGACCATTTACCGGGTGACGGTTGTGGGAAGTGTGGTAAACTTTCTCTTGCTTGTCTTCAAGTTCTTTGCAGGTATTATGGGTCACAGTGCCGCCATGCTGGCAGATGCGGTGCATTCTTTGTCGGATTTCATAACAGATATTGTTGTCATTGTTTTTGTACGCATTTCGGCGAAGCCCGAAGATGAAGGGCACGATTACGGTCATGGCAAGTACGAGACGCTGGCAACTGCCATTATCGGTATTTTACTGTTGTTTGTGGGATTTGGCATTTTCTGGAACGGGGCTTCCTCCATTTACCGTTTCCTGCAAGGCGGTTCTTTGCAGGAGCCCGCCATGCTGGCGCTGGTGGCTGCATTGGTATCCATCATTTTCAAGGAAGTGCTTTATCAATATACCATATTCAAGGGCAGGAAGTTGAATTCGCAGGCGGTTGTTGCCAATGCCTGGCATCACCGGAGTGATGCGTTTTCGTCCATAGGCACGGCGGCGGGTATAGCTGGCGCCATTCTTCTGGGTGACCATTGGCGGGTGCTGGACCCGGTGGCGGCGATTGTTGTCAGCTTCTTCATTATGAAGGTGGCCGTGCAGTTGTTGATACCCTGTGTGGATGAACTGTTGGAGAAATCATTGCCTGCCGAGGTAGAGGATGAGATAGTAAGGATAATTCTCTCTTTTCCCGGTATCAGTTCGCCGCATCACCTTCGTACGCGCCGCATCGGCAGTTATTGTGCCATCGAGGTGCATGTGCGTATGGATGGCAGCATCTCGCTGGAGGAAGCTCACGAGATGGCAACGGCGGTGGAGAACAAGTTGAAAAGGCAGTTCGGCAAAGGAACACTGGTCAGCATCCATGTGGAGCCGGTGAAGAAGAGCAACCGGGCGACAGAGTAACACAAGGAGCGTCAAGGTGACAGACCGGATGAAAAGTAATTAGTAATTTGTAACTGAAGAAGTGGAATCGATTTTAATTACAGGAGCAAGCGGATTTATCGGAAGTTTCATCGTGGAGGAGGCGTTGAGGCGCAAGTTCGGCGTGTGGGCGGGTGTACGCTCGTCCAGCAGCCGCGAGTATCTGGGTGACCGCAGACTGCATTTCCTCGAATTGGATTTTGCGCACCCCAATGAACTGAGGGCGCAGCTTTCGGAACATAAAGGAACCTACAATAAGTTTGATTATATTGTCCATTGTGCCGGTGTAACGAAGTGTGTGGACAAGAACGAATTCGAGCTGGTGAATTACCTGCAGACCAAATGCTTCATCGATACGCTGAGGGAGCTGGACATGATTCCCAAGCAGTTTGTCTTCATCAGTACGCTGAGTGTGTTCGGCCCGGTGCGCGAGAAGACCTACGACCCGATTATGGAGAGCGACACCCCTTCGCCCAATACCGCCTACGGACTCAGTAAACTGAAAACAGAACTTTATTTGCAGAGCGTTCCGGGTTTCCCCTACGTCATCTACCGGCCGACGGGTGTATACGGGCCGCGTGAGAAGGATTATTACCTCATGGCAAAGTCCATCCGGCAACATACGGACTTTTCCGTGGGCTTCCGCCGCCAGGACTTGACGTTTGTATATGTAAAGGACATCGTGCAGGCCGTCTTCCTCGGGATAGAGAAGCGGGTGTCACGCCGCGCCTATTTCCTGGCTGACGGGAAGGTGTACAGCAGCCGTGCTTTTTCCGACTTGATAAGGAAAGAACTGGGCAATCCGTTTGTTATTCGCCTGAGATGTCCGTTAATTGTATTGAAAGTCGTATCTTTGCTCGCTGAATTCTGGGCGAAGCGGCAGAACAAGACCAGTACGCTCAATTCGGACAAGTATAGAATAATGAAACAACGCAACTGGCAGTGCGACATCACACCGGCTGTCGAGGAACTGGGCTTCAGTCCTGAGTACGATCTGGAACGGGGTGTAAAGGAAACCATTGCCTGGTATAAGGATAAGGGATGGCTTTAGATTTATTTAGAAGGGTAGAAACCCGTAAGGGGCTTTTTGCGGTAGAGAAGGTTACGCTGATATACAATCTGCTGACTTCCATTCTCATTCTGTTTCTCTTTCAGGAAATGGACCATCCGGTGCAGATGCTTGCAGACCGTGCCGTCATTGCAGGCATGACCTTCCTGCTGATGTATCTTTATCGGCTGGCGCCCTGCAAGTTCTCCGCCTTTGTGCGCATAGCCATCCAGATGTCGCTGCTTTCTTATTGGTATCCCGACACCTTTGAGTTCAACCGGATATTTCCCAATCTCGACCACGTGTTCGCGTCGGTGGAGCAGTGGATGTTTGGTGGACAGCCTGCTGTATGGTTCTGTGAAAGGTTTCCGCAGATGTGGGTGAGCGAGCCGTTCAATATGGGATACTTCTTCTATTATCCGATGATTCTGCTGGTGGTGGTGTGGTATTTCCTTTATCGTTTCGACCTTTTCGAGAAGGTTTCGTTCGTCATCGTCACCGCTTTCTTCATCTATTACCTTATTTATATCTTCGTCCCCGTTGCCGGGCCGCAGTTCTACTTCCCCGCCATTGGAGGCGACCATGTGGCGCAAGGTATCTTTCCGTCCATCGGTGACTATTTCCATCACCATCAGGAACTTCTTCCCGGTCCGGGCTATGAGCACGGCTTCTTCTACAATCTGGTGGAGAGTTCCCAGCAGGTGGGTGAGCGTCCCACGGCAGCTTTTCCCAGTTCGCACGTCGGAATGTCTACGGTACTGATGATTATGGCATGGCGTGGCAGCAAGCGTCTGTTTGCCTGCCTGTTTCCTTTCTATCTGCTGCTGTGCGGGGCCACGGTCTATATCCAGGCACATTACCTGATAGACTCTATCGTGGGTTTCGTATCGGCTTTCGGCATTTATATCCTGGCTACGTGGATGTTCAAGCGATGGTTTGCGCAGCCGATGTTTAAATGACCGTTTTTTATACAAATATATCTTGGTGGCGTCATGCTTGCGCAGCGTTTTCATTTCATCCGCTGAATGAAGCTGATTCAGTCACTGACTGAATGCCTTTCACTCACTGACTGAATGCCTTTCAGTCAGTGACTCATTCTACCCCCTTGTGTAAGGTGTTCTGGGAGGGGTAGGAGCAAAAACGGTCAGCAAGTAGGATGGTGGTAAAAATGTGAGACAACCGTTTAAGGTAGCAATGGCTCTATTTCCTTGAAGATGCGGTACAGTTCCTCCTTCGTCTCTGCCCGCAGCATGGCTATTCGGGTATCGCGGAAGTTGGGAATCCCTTTGAAGAGTGGGCTTGCTGCCAGGTGGCGGCGTACGTGCAGTATGCCCCGTCGCTCGTCCAGCAGGTTGACGCTGTCTTCCACTTCCTGGCGGAGTACGTTCAGCCTCCATTCGGAACTCAGCGGAGGGAGTTCTTCGCCCGTCTCCAGATAATGCTTCACTTCCTTAAAGAACCACGGGCGGCCGAAGCTGGCACGGCCTATCATGATGGCGTCCACACCGTAGAGGTCGAAGCACTCTTTGGCCCGTTGGGGAGTGGTGATATCACCGTTGCCGATGATGGGAATGTGCATGCGTGGGTTCTTTTTCACCTCGCCGATAAGAGTCCAGTCTGCCTCACCGGTATACATCTGGGCGCGGGTACGGCCGTGAATGGTGAGGGCGGCAATGCCACAGTCTTGCAACTGCTCGGCAAGGCCGACGATGATTTTACTGTTGGCATCCCAGCCCAGGCGGGTCTTTACGGTGACGGGAATCTTCACGGCATCTACCACGGCACGGGTGATTTCCAGCATCAGCGGAATGTTCTGCAGCATGCCGGCACCGGCACCCTTGCCTGCCACGCGTTTCACGGGGCAGCCGAAGTTGATGTCCAGCGTGTCCGGACGTGCCTGCTCCACGATGCGGGCGGCCTCTACCATGGTGGCGGTGTCCCGTCCGTATATTTGTATGGCCACGGGCCGTTCTTCATCGCTGATGTTCAGCTTCTGCCGGGTCTTGCCTACGGAGCGTATCAAGGCATCGGCAGAAACGAACTCGGTATATACCATGTCTGCTCCGAAGTGCTTGCACATCAGGCGGAAAGCAGGATCGGTGACATCCTCCATCGGAGCTAAAAATATGGGACGTTCGCCCAGGTCTATGTGGCCTATTTTCATGAATCGATTGAACTAAATGATTATTTCACTGCAAAAATACGGAAAAAAGCCTACCTTTGTATCATTCATTTATTTAACTAATATGGAATTATGAAAAAAGGTTTGGTTTTAATTCTGATATGTGTAGCAATGTTGTTTGCTGCCGCGCCTTCGGCTTTGGCACAAGTGCCGAGTGATGAGTATAAGGCTACATTGGAAAAAATGCTGGAACTGTCCGGCGCTATGGCGTCGGCAAAGACTATGGTGCCGCAGATGGTTTCTATGTTGAAGCAACAGTCGTCGGCATCGGCTTCTTTCTGGGACGGTTTTCAGAAGAAATGGGAAGGAAAGTTTGGCAGCAGGCTGGCAGAACTTTATGCTCCCGTTTATCAGAAATACCTCACACTGGATGATTTGAAGAAAATCGTTGCTTTCTATGAATCGCCTGTCGGAAAGAAACTGGGTGCTTCTACTCCTGCCATGATGACTGAGGGTATGCAAATAGGGCAAAAGCTGGGAATGGAGATTGCCGCTGAACTTCAACAGGAATTGCAGGCACAGGGAAAATAAGTTACTAGCTACCAGCAGCTACGAGTGCCTTTCGGAACAGAGCCCGGCCACTTGTAGCCCGTAGCTCAAAATATATGATTTATGGATTTGAAAGATTTCGAAATCATGGCACCGGTAGGCTCACGCGAATCTCTCGCAGCAGCCATACAAGCGGGTGCCGACTCCATCTATTTCGGTATCGAGAACCTGAACATGCGTGCCCGTTCGGCCAATACCTTCACTATCGACGATCTGCGGGAAATAGCCCGGACGTGCGACGAGCATGGCATGAAAAGCTACCTCACCGTCAATACCATCATATACGACCATGACATCCCGCTGATGCATACTATCGTAGATGCGGCAAAGGCGGCAGGCATCTCGGCAGTCATTGCCGCCGATGTGGCGGTGATGAGCTATGCCCGCCGGATAGGGCAGGAGGTACACCTCAGCACACAGCTCAACATCAGCAATGTGGAAGCTCTCCGCTTCTATGCGCAGTTTGCCGATGTGGTGGTGCTGGCACGCGAACTGAATCTGGAGCAGGTGGCGGAAATCTACCGCCATATCCGTGAGGAGAATATCTGCGGCCCCGGCGGAGAGCAGATTCGTATAGAGATGTTCTGTCACGGTGCTCTTTGCATGGCGGTCAGCGGAAAGTGCTACCTATCGCTGCACGAAATGAATCACTCTGCCAACCGTGGTGCCTGCATGCAGGTATGCCGCCGCAGTTATACGGTGCGCGACAAGGAGACGGATGTGGAATTGGAAGTGGACAACCAATACATCATGTCGCCCAAAGACTTAAAAACTATCCACTTCATGAACAAGATGCTGGATGCGGGTGTTCGTGTATTCAAGATTGAAGGACGTGCCCGCGGTCCCGAGTATGTGCGTACGGTGGTGGAATGTTATAAAGAGGCCATCGGGGCTTATTTGGACGATACGTTTACCGATGAGAAAATTGCCCGATGGGACGAACGCCTGAAGACGGTCTTCAACCGCGGTTTCTGGGATGGCTACTACTTGGGACAACGCTTGGGCGAATGGACCAAGAACTACGGTTCTGCCGCTACGGAGCGTAAAATCTATGTGGGCAAGGGCATCCGATACTTCTCCAACATCGGTGTGGCGGAGTTTCTGGTAGAGGCGGCCGAAGTGAACGTAGGCGACAAACTGCTGATTACGGGTCCCACGACGGGTGCCGAATTCGTCACTCTGGACGAGGCGCGCGTTGATTTGAAACCCGTGCAGACCGTGAAGAAAGGAGAGCATTTCTCGATGAAATCGGTGAAAATACGTCCCAGTGACAAACTCTACAAGCTGGTTACCGTAGAAGAACTGAAGAAGTTCAAAGGATTGGATGTGGAGAAGCAACGCGGTTGACCTATAAGGAAATAATCGGAAAACCATGTATAAAAGGTGTATCATTTTAAGGCGAAAGTGTATCATTTTACGCTGATGAGACATTTTCGGGTTAAAATGATACAGCATGAAGAACATTATGGAGAAGTATATTTATGAATTGGCGATGAAGGTGCGCGACTATGAATGCGACCTGCAAGGCATCGTCAATAATGCCAATTATCAGCATTATCTGGAGCATACGCGCCACGAGTTTCTGTTGAGTGCGGGTGTCAGCTTTGCCGGACTGCACGAGCAGGGAGTAGATCCGGTAGTGGCACGTATCAATATGGCTTTCAAAACTCCCCTGAGGAGTGGTGACGAGTTTGTCTCCAAGCTTTATATGAAGAAGGAAGGCATCAAGTACGTCTTCTATCAGGATATCTTCCGTGCTTCCGACGGTAAGATTTGCCTCAAGGGGATAGTCGAGACCGTGTGTGTGGTCAATGGCCGGTTGAGCGACAGCGAACTGTTCGACCGCCTTTTTGCCCCTTATCTCAATCCGTGCAAGTCTGTGTAATTTTGGGTGGAATGAACAGTGACGAACGGATTTGTAGTATAGCTCTTACACTTTGCCCCGGTATAGGACATATCGGGGCAAAGCGTTTAATAGAGGGTGCGGGCAGTGCTGCCGAAGTATTCAGTCGGCAGAAGGAGCTCCCCGAAATCATGCCCGGTGTGAATCCGGGGGTAGTGGCGGCCCTTGATTGTCCCGCTGCCTTTCTGCGTGCCGAGCAGGAGATGGAGTTTGTAGAGAAGAACCGCCTTTCCTGCCTGACGTTGAAGGATGAGGCTTACCCTTCGCGCCTGCGCGAATGTGAGGATGCACCGATTGTACTTTTCTTTAAAGGGAACACCGATTTCAATCGCCTGCATGTCATCAATATGGTAGGTACACGACGCGCTACCGACTACGGCAAGCAATTCTGTGCCGACTTCCTGCGCGATTTGGCCGTTCTTTGTCCCGATGTGCTGGTAGTAAGCGGGCTGGCCTATGGCATAGATATCCATGCCCATCGCGCTGCCTTGGCAAATCATCTTTCCACCGTTGCCGTTCTTGCTCACGGACTGGACCGCATCTATCCGTATGTCCACCGGAAAACAGCCATCGACATGCTGCCGCAAGGCGGTCTGCTGACCGAATTCCTTACCGGGACGAATCCGGACAAGCATAATTTCGTCAGCCGCAACCGTATTGTGGCAGGTATGAGTGATGCTACCATTGTTGTGGAGTCTGCCGCAAAGGGAGGTTCCCTTATCACTGCCGAACTGGCGGAAGGGTATCATCGCGACTGCTTTGCCGTTCCGGGCCGTATCACGGATGAATCCTCCATCGGTTGCAACCGGTTGATACGCGACAACAAGGCCGCCCTTATCCAGGATGCGGAAGAATTTGTGCGGATTATGGGCTGGGCTGTAGCGGAGCAGCCTGTCCGGATAGAAGGCATTCAGCGTAATCTCTTTCCGGAACTGACGGAAGAGGAGGAGCTTGTTGTGCGTATCCTTATGCGACAGGGAGACCTCCATATCAATGCGTTGGTGGTGGAAGCGGATATCCCCGTCAACCGGATGAGTGCCTTGCTTTTTGAACTGGAGATGAAGGGAGTGGTCAAGGCAATGGTGGGCGGGGTCTATCACTTGCTGGCTTGAGTGCGCAGCTCTTTTGCCTTATATGGACGGTTTCCCGTATCTCATATGGGCATCTTGGTGGTGGCGGCAGGCCGTTGGAAACAGCCTGCGGCAAATAGGATTATGGAAAGAAATGCGAGTACCGTTTTTTTCATCATGGGCTCGGAGAAACGTATGGGCATAAAAAAAGGAGTACCGCTGTACTCCAACCTTTGTTAACCTTAAATCTAATACTATGAAAAAAATCACGTCACAAATATAGGACTCTTTTTGTAGTCCTCCAAATTTCTGTATTCTCCTGCTACTTCTTTTGTATTTCTTTCACTGAATTTCACTGTTTCCGCACACGGATTGACTTTTTGAGAGAATATGAAGACTTACGTATGTCTATATGATATATGTCTATACGGCTCTTTTCATTTAAGGGCGATAACTCCTTCTAGCTCCCTTAAATGAAGCCTGTGTATATGTCTGGGAAGAAAATGGTTAAAAAAACTCCTCCGACGGTTTCCCGGCGGAGGAGTCTCTTGTGATATTAATCAAATATAGTGAAAGCTGGGTGATAAATCTGAGTTTGTTCAAGGGTTTATCCGAAGCACATCCTATATTATTTGCAGAAAGACCGTATTAGTCTTTCAGCTTCGCAATGATGAAGTCGCGGTTCAAGCGGGCGATGTTGCTGATGGAAACATTCTTCGGACATTCGGCCTCGCATGCACGGGTATTCGTACAGTTACCGAAACCAAGTTCGTCCATCTTGCTCAACATAGCCTTGGCACGGCGCAATGCTTCCGGTTTGCCCTGAGGCAGCAGGTTCAACTGGCTTACCTTGGCAGAAACGAACAACATGGCAGAACCGTTCTTGCAAGCAGCTACACATGCGCCGCAACCGATACAGCTGGCAGCATCCATTGCCTCGTCAGCGATGGGCTTCGGAATAAGGATGGCGTTGGCATCCTGGGGAGCGCCGGTACGTACACTGACATAGCCGCCTGCCTGCATAATCTTGTCGTAAGCCGTACGGTCTACCATCAAGTCCTTGATAACCGGGAAACCGGCAGAACGCCACGGTTCAACAGTGATGGTATCACCATCGTTGAAGCGGCGCATATAAATCTGGCAAGTCGTAGCGCCGGTTGCAGGACCGTGGGGGTGTCCGTTGATGTAGAGCGAACACATACCGCAGATACCTTCGCGGCAGTCGTGGTCAAATACCACCGGTTCTTTACCTTCAGAAATCAGCTGTTCGTTCAGGATATCCAGCATTTCGAGGAATGAAGTATCGCCCGGAATATCTTTCATTTGGTATGTTTCAAAAGCGCCTTTTGCTTTCGGACCCTTCTGGCGCCATACCTTGAGCGTAAATGATATATTTTTATCCATTTTCTTTAGTTCTTTAAATGTTCAACTTCCCGATTAGCTCTTGTAGTTACGAGTCTGTACCTTGATTGCTTCGTAGACCAGCGGCTCTTTCAGCAATACCGGTTCCTTTTCGTCAGAACCCTGGTATTCCCAGCAAGCCACGTAGAAGAAGTTTTCATCGTCACGCTTGGCTTCGCCTTCTTCAGTCTGGTATTCTTCACGGAAGTGACCGCCGCAGCTTTCGTTACGGTTCAGCGCATCGTAAGCGACCAGTTCGCCCATAGTGATGAAGTCGTACAGACGGATGGCCTTGTCGAGCTCTACATTCATGCCTTCCTTGTCGCCGGGGATGAACAGTTCTTTCTCGAATTCCTTGCGTACTTCTTTCAGTTTCTTCAGACCTTCCTTCAGGCCTTCAGCCGTACGTCCCATACCTACATATTCCCACATGATGTGGCCCAGTTCCTTGTGGATAGAGTCAACAGACTTCTTACCCTTGATGTTCATCATCCAGTCAATCTTGTCCTGAACGGCCTTTTCTGCGGCTGCAAATTCGGGCAGGTCGGTAGAGAAACGGGGAACTGTAATCTGGTCGGCCAGGTAGTTCTGGATAGTGTAAGGCAATACGAAGTAACCGTCGGCCAGACCTTGCATCAGCGCAGAAGCACCGAGTCGGTTTGCACCGTGGTCGGAGAAGTTGCATTCACCGATGGCAAACAGACCCTTGATGGAGGTCATCAGTTCGTAGTCGACCCAGATACCACCCATAGTGTAGTGGATAGCCGGATAAATCATCATCGGATTGTGTTCGGGGTTCACGTCGGTGATTTCTTCGTACATGTCGAAGAGGTTGCCGTAACGTTGACGAACCACGTCAACGCCCAGACGGTTGATGGCATCGCCGAAGTCGAGGAATACGGCAAGACCGGTATTGTTTACGCCATAACCCTTGTCGCAACGTTCTTTGGCAGCGCGGCTGGCAACGTCACGCGGAACGAGGTTACCGAATGCCGGATAACGGCGTTCCAGATAGTAGTCGCGGTCTTCTTCAGGAATATCTTTTCCTTGCAGTGTGCCTTCCTGCAGTTTCTTGGCGTCTTCCAGCTTCTTCGGAACCCAGATGCGGCCGTCGTTACGCAGAGATTCGGACATCAGAGTCAGCTTGGACTGCTTGTCACCGTGAACTGGGATACAAGTGGGGTGAATCTGTACGTAAGCGGGGTTGGCAAACCAGGCACCTTTACGGTAGCAAGCCATTGCAGCAGAGCAGTTACATGCCATTGCATTGGTAGAAAGGAAGTAGGCATTACCGTAACCACCGGTAGCGATTACCACGGCGTGGGCGGCAAAACGTTCCAATTTACCGGTAACGAGGTTCTTGGCGATGATACCGCGGGCGCGTCCGTCAATGAGGACAACGTCTTCCATCTCGTAGCGTGTGTACAGTTTTACGGTACCTACGTTCACCTGGCGGCTCAATGCAGAGTATGCACCCAGCAGCAGCTGCTGTCCGGTCTGGCCTTTAGCGTAGAAAGTACGAGATACCTGGGCACCACCGAAAGAACGGTTGTCCAGCGTACCGCCGTATTCGCGGGCGAAGGGAACACCTTGTGCAACGCATTGGTCGATAATATTGTTGGATACTTCGGCCAGACGGTAAACGTTGGCTTCGCGGGCGCGGTAGTCGCCACCCTTTACTGTATCGTAGAACAGACGGTACACAGAGTCACCGTCGTTTTGGTAATTCTTGGCAGCATTGATACCGCCCTGCGCAGCGATGGAGTGAGCACGGCGCGGAGAGTCCTGAATGCAGAAGTTGAATACTCTGAACCCCATTTCGCCCAGAGAAGCGGCAGCACTGGCACCGGCAAGTCCGGTTCCTACTACGATGATGTCCAGACGACGTTTGTTGGCAGGGTTTACTAATTTTTGGTGAGCCTTATAATTGGTCCATTTCTCAGCCACCGGTCCTTCCGGTATTTTAGAATCTATCTTAGTCATAATGCAATTTACAATTTAGTCATTTACAATTTGAATTTAGCAAGCGCCGCACAATGATTTTGCAAAGAATACGACAACTACCAGAGCGAAGCAGAGGACAACGATAGTAGAATAGATGTTGGAGATACATTTCCAACGGTTAATCCATACTTTGTTGTTCCAGCCCAAAGACTGCATGGAGCTCCAGAAACCGTGAGTGAGGTGGAACCACAATGCGCCCAGCCAAACGAGGTAAAGCACTACGAATACCGGATTGCTGAATGTGTTTTGAATGTGATGGACACCATTGGCTGCATATGCCAGCGTGAGGGTGTCGGCATGCATGCCCATGTTGTGCATCAACTCGGGAAGCTGCATTTTAGCCCAGAAGTTTACCAGGTGCAGACCCAAACCTACGATTACGATGATACCCAGTACGAGCATGTTCTGAGAAGCCCATTCCACAGTCTTGGGCTTTTCTGTAACGGCATAGCGTTCGCTACCACGTGCCTTACGGTTCTGCATAGTCAGCCAGAAAGCGTAGATGATGTGGATGATGAATAAGGCCGCCAGACCTGCCGTGGCCACCAGCGCGTACCAATTTGCTCCCAGGAACTCACAAACCATGTTGTAGCCATTAGCCGAGACTAATGCTACCAGGTTCATCGCCATGTGAAATGTCAGAAACAGGACAAGGGCGATACCGGTAACGCTCATCACCACTTTCCTTCCTACAGATGAATTACTTAACCACATAAATGATTGAATTTAAGTTATTTAATAGTTTGAAAATTTGTTCTATCAGGATACTTCTGTAAATGTCTCGCAAAAATAGGAGAAATCCAGCGATAAAGCAAGCGATTAAAGAAATAATTCCGTAATCCGGCAGAATGCGAAGTTTGTTCTCAGCGCGCGGGGTGTGTCTCCGAAAGGGTCTTTGCAGAAGTGGGCAAACTTTTCCACATTCTTCATCTTGTCGTAGTTCTGCATGACGAAATACCGAAAGTTTTATCTATTTATCCTATCTTTGCGTCAAACTAATATGAAGGACTTATGAAGAAGGCTGTTTTTTTTGTATTTTTTATGTGCCTTGTTGTATCCGGTCTTTTGGCACAGAATTGGGATATCAACACCTTGCATCGGGTTAACAGTTGGGATGGTAAGTTTGTCCGTAACTATAATAAGCTGATTTCGCGTTCGGAGCCATACATCGCTGTCGGTGTTCCGGTGGCGATGGCCGTTGCCGCCTGGATAAAACATGACAAAGGCTTGCTGAAGGATGCGGTTTATGTGGGCACAAGCGTGGCCGGAGTTTTTGTCGTGACATACGGAATGAAGCATCTGGTGGGTCGTGAGCGCCCGTACGACAAATATCCCGACAGAGTGCATGCATATAGCCGTGAAGGCAGCCCGTCTTTCCCTTCCGGACATACGGCGACGGCTTTCGCCCTTGCCACTTCTCTCAGTGTAAAGTACCCTAAATGGTACGTGATAGCTCCGTCTGCCTTGTGGGCGTGTTCCGTGGGAGTTTCCCGCATGAATGAAGGGGTGCACTATCCGTCGGACGTGCTGGCGGGGGCGGCGATTGGCGCGGGATGCGCCGTAGTCAACGTCTACGTTAACCGCTGGCTGAATAAATGGCTGTTTGCAGACTGATACGGGAGGGTTTGACAGACACAAGTGTCTGTCAAACGGGGGTATATTGCTATCGTATGATGGTGCTGTAGATGTCTTCGTTCAACACCTTTAAGGCTTGCTGCACACTGTTGTTCGTGGTGTTCATCACCCGGAAGTACTCGTTCATGTCCCATAGGTCGCGGGCTATCAGGGCTTTGAGCTGTGTCTTGATAAGCGGCAGGGATTGGCTGTACTGCTTCTCGTCGAACTTGATTTTTTCCTTTTCTGCCAGGGTGCGTATCTCCGTCAGGAAGTTGTCGTCTATCTCGAACTTTCCGTCGAAGGTTTCGAACTTCTTGTATTTGCCCTGCAACTCTTTCCGGTGCTTCTCTATGTAGCTCGTAGTGGCTCTGATAACCACGCCTTTGGCCACAAGATTGCGGTGATAGTCTGTGTACTGGGTGGTGTCGATGGGCACGAAGAAGTCGGGCATGATGCCTCCGCCTCCGTAGACGGTACGTCCCATACGCTTGGTCTGCGCCTTCAGGGAGTCGGCAAAGTGGATGCTGTCCGCATGAATCATTTCTCCGTGGTTGAAGCGGTCTATCAGTTCCTGGTTGTATTTCTTCTGGTTGTTTTCGCCGGTCGGACGGCTGTCAAGGTTGGCGGTGCTGTCGTAAGGCTTCTGAATGCAGCGGCCCGAGGGAGTATAGTAGCGGGCTATGGTCAGGCGAATCATGGAACCGTCCGGCAGGTCGATGGGACGCTGCACAAGTCCCTTGCCGAATGTACGGCGTCCTACTACCACACCTCTGTCCCAGTCTTGGATGGCTCCGGTCACGATTTCGCTGGCAGAAGCGGAGTACTCGTCTACCAATACGATGAGGCGGCCGTTCCTGAAGTTGCCCGTACCCTTGGCAAAGAAGTCGCTGCGGCGTGCGGCTCTTCCTTCGGTGTAGACGATGAGTTCCTTTTGTTTCAGAAACTCGTTGGCAAGGTCGATGGCGGCATTCAGATATCCTCCTCCGTTTCCTTGCAGGTCGAGGATAAGGTCTTTCATTCCCTTCTTCTGCAGTATTCTCAAGGCCTTTGCAAACTCTTCGGCGGTGGTGGCTCCAAAGCGGTTGATGCGTATATAGCCGGTTTGGGGCTGTATCATGTAAGAGGCGTCCAGACTGAGAATGGGAATTTTGTCACGCTTCACGGTGAAGTATAATGCATCGTCCACGCCACGGCGCACGACGGTCAGTTTCACCTCCGAGTCTTTCGGTCCGCGCAGGCGGCTCATGATGTCTTCCGTGCTCATTTTTACTCCGGCAATGGCGCTGTCATTGACGGCTACGATACGGTCGCCGGCAAGGATACCCACCTTCTCGGAGGGGCCGTTGCTGACGGGTTGTATCACGAGCAGCGTATCTTCCATCATCTGAAATTGTACGCCGATACCCTCGAAATTGCCTTGCAACGGTTCGTTCATCTTTTTCACTTCTTCGGCATTGTTGTAGGTGGAGTGCGGGTCGAGCTGCGCCAGCATCTTGATGATGGCTTCTTCCACCAGCTTGTCTTCATCCACCTTGTCCACATAAAGGTTGGTGATGGCAAACTCTGCCATTTGCAGTTTGCGCAGGGCTTCATTATTGTTCGGCTTTTGCGCTTGCGCCGTCACTGCGCATATACATATTATAATTGTAAATAGTTTCTTCATCATTTCCATTTTGGTTCTTAATCCCTAATCCTTGATTTCCATTCCTTCGGGTATGAACATACTGATGTCCTTTCCGTATTGCAGCAGTTCGCGCACGATGGTGGAGCTGACGCAGGTAAGTTCCGGCTCGGTGAAGAGCAGGATGGTTTCTATGCCGGTCAGCTTGCGGTTGATGTCGGCAATGGTTTCCTCGTATTCGAAATCCTTCACGGTGCGTATGCCGCGTATAATCAGGCCGGCGTCTACCTGCCGGGCAAAGTCGATGGTCAGGCAATCGTACGACTGCACGATGATGCGCGGCTCGTTCCGGTAGTAGTCCCGTATCATCTGCTCGCGCTTTTCCAGGGGGAAATACGTGTTCTTGTTTTCGTTGATGCCTATGCCTATGACGATTTCGTCGATGAAGGTCAGCGCACGGCTCACTACCGAAGAGTGTCCGATAGTAAACGGGTCGAATGTTCCCGGAAAGATAGCTCTTCTCATGATGCCAAATCTTCTTCTATAACCAAGTTGTTGATAATAAAGTTTTGCCGCTCCATGGTATTTTTGCCCATGTAGAACTCCAGCAGCTCTTTTACGAGGTCGGTCTTGCGCAGCGACACTTGCTCCAGACGCATGTCCTTGCCGATGAAGTGGCGGAACTCGTCGGGCGAGATTTCTCCCAGACCTTTGAACCGTGTGATTTCGGGATTGGGTCCCAGCTCGTCAATGGCTTTCACACGTTCCTCCTCGGTGTAGCAATAGCTTGTCTTCTTCTTGTTGCGCACGCGGAAGAGCGGGGTTTGCAGGATGTATACATGTCCCTTCTTTATCAGGTCGGGGAAGAACTGCAGGAAGAAGGTGATAATCAGCAGGCGGATGTGCATGCCGTCCACATCGGCATCGGTGGCTACGATGACTTTATTGTAGCGCAGCGTCTCTATGCCGTCTTCTATATTCAAGGCCGCCTGGAGCAGGTTGAATTCTTCGTTTTCATAAACCACTTTCTTGGTAAGTCCGTAGGAGTTTAGCGGCTTGCCGCGCAGGCTGAATACCGCCTGTGTATTCACGTCGCGGCTCTTGGTGATAGAGCCGCTGGCCGAGTCTCCCTCGGTGATGAAGATACACGATTCGGCCTCCTGGTCCTTGCCTTTGCCGTCACTCAGGTGGTAGCGGCAGTCGCGCAGCTTGCGGTTGTGCAGGTTGGCTTTCTTGGCACGTTCACGTGCCAGCTTGGTGACACCGGCAATGGCTTTGCGCTCTTTCTCGGAGTCTTGTATCTTTTGCAGCATCACTTCGGAGACGAGCGGGTTCTTGTGAAGGTAGTTGTCCACTTCCGTCTTGATGAAGTCTCCCACGTATTTGTTTACTGTGGGGCCGGCGGGTTTGCCTTCCTGCGGCACGGCGGGCCACATGTTGTTGCTTCCCAGTTTCGTTTTGGTCTGGCTCTCGAACATGGGTTCCTCCACGTCGATGGCGATGGCGGCTACCAGGCCGTTGCGTATGTCGGCATACTCCTGGTTCTTGTTGTAGAACTCCTTGATGGTACGGGCAATGTGCTCTTTCAGGGCAGTCTGGTGTGTACCGCCTTGGGTGGTGTGCTGTCCGTTGACAAAGGAGTAGTACTCTTCGCCGTATTGGCTGGTGTGCGTGAAGGCTATCTCGATGTCTTCTCCTTTCAGGTGTATGATGTCGTAAAGGCCTTCGCTGGTCATGTTGTCTTTCAGCAAGTCCTCCAGTCCGTGGCGGGAAACTATGCGCTGTCCGTTGTAAATAAAGGTAAGCCCCGTATTCAGGTAGGTGTAGTTGCGCAGCAGCGTTTCTACAAACTGGTTCTGGAAGGAATAGTTGTAGAAGAGCGTGTTGTCCGGCTCAAAGAAGATATAAGTTCCGTTTTCTTCCGTCGAATCCTCGGTTGCGTCGCTCAACAGCGTTCCTCTTTCAAAGATGGCGGTGCGTACCTTGCCGTCGCGGTAGCTGCGTACCTCGAAACGGTTGCTCAGCGCATTGACCGCCTTGATACCCACACCGTTCAGCCCGACGCTTTTCTTGAAAGCCTTGCTGTCGTACTTTCCTCCGGTGTTCAGCTTGCTGACCGCCTCTATCAGCTTGCCTTGCGGAATGCCTCGGCCGTAGTCGCGCACGCTGACGCGCAGATTGTCTTCTATAGTCACTTCTATGCGTTTTCCGGCACCCATCTTGAACTCGTCGATGCTGTTGTCCATCACTTCTTTCAGCAACACATAGATGCCGTCATCGTTCTGTGAGCCGTCGCCCAGGCGACCGATGTACATACCGGAACGGACACGGATATGCTCCATGTCGTCCAGGTGGCGGATGTTGTCGTCGGTATATGATACTGTTGGTTCGCTGAATTGCAGACTACCATTGATATTCAGTTCTTCTTCCATGGAATTTTGATTGTTAGGGATACTTGGTCATTTGTCTTTCTGCCTTAAGTTCTTTTCCGTTTTCTTGGTATATGCCTCGCCTTTGGGCAAAAGATATTCAAATAGAACGGCGTCATCTACTATTTGGACATGAAATATAAAGAACGCCCGATAACTGCCTATGCGGATATGGTAACAGCTTTTCGGCTGATTTTATAAATGATTTGGAGAAGGAGGCTTTCATATTCCAAGCCATTTACGGAACTGCTCCTGTTCTTCTTCGCTTGCCGGAGAGAGTCCCTCCGGATCGGTTTTTATCAATTGCTGATAGGTGGCGGAGTCGTCAATGTCTTCCACATCTTTGGCTATCAGGTTTTCGATATATTTCTTCAGATTCATTCCATTGGCAGCTGCTTTTATGGAAAGATATTTGAATACATTCTCGGGTATATCAATCACTTTTCTTTTCTTGGGCATTATTGTGGCTTCCATATCTCTTCTTTTTGTTTCTTCGCAAATATATAATTTATATATGATATATACAAAAGGAAGGTCTTGTGTTTATTGAAAGTTCACATACTCCAAAGGACTATGCCATCTGCGGTTATCCTATCTCCTTCACAAAGCATCTTCTCCTCTTGTGCTGTTCCGTCCTGAAGTACTCCCATTGTGCCTGTACCTTGCCGTTCAGCTCCAGCTCCGGATTGCTTTCGGCATATTCGAAACCAAGTTGCTGGTAGACGGGGATAAGGTCGGAGAACAGCAGTGCATTGACGCCCTTGTTCTGGTATTCCGGTTTTACGGCAACCAGCAGCAGGTCGAGCATTTTGGGATATTTCTTCAGGAAGATGGTCTTGGCCAGGTGATACCAGCCCATAGGGAGCAGGCGTCCGCGGGCTTTCTGCAAGGCCTCGGCAAGGGACGGCATGGAGATGCCTACGGCGAGCAGCTGGTCGTCGGCATCGGTAATCAGAGTCACCATGCGCAGGTCGAGGATGGGCAGGTACATCTTGACGTATTGGTCTATCTGCCGTTGGCTCAGCGCCGAGTAGCCGTAGAGTGGCCGGTAGGCTTCGTTCATCAGCTCGAAGATGGCCTGGCCGTAGTCTTGGGCAATCTTCTTGGCGGATGTATATTTCTTTACCTTGAGGTTGTACTTGCGCCGGATGAGGTCGGAGATGCGCTTGTGCTTGTCGGGTATGGCATCCGGAATGTAGATTTTATACTCCACCCAGTCGGCGTCCTTCTCGAAGCCCATGCGTTCCAGGTGCTGCGGGTAGTAGGGATAGTTATAAATGGTGGCCATGGTGCCCAATTGGTCGAATCCCTCGACAAGCATGCCTTCGGCATCGAAGTCGGTGAATCCCAGCGGGCCTTGTATATACGTCATTCCCCGTTCTTTTCCCCATTCTTCCACGGTGCGTATCAGGGCATCGGATACTTCCGCATCGTCGATGAAGTCTATCCACCCGAAGCGTACTTCCTTCTTGTTCCAGGTTTGGTTTGCCTTGTGGTTGATGATGGCAGCTACACGTCCTACGATTTTACCTTCCCGATAGGCCAGAAAATAGTCGGCTTCACAGAATTCGAATGCAGCGTTTTTCTTCTTGTTGAAGGTATTGAGCATGTCGTCGAAAAGGTCGGGGACGGAATAAGGGTTGTTTTTGTATAGCAGGTAGTTGAAGCGGATAAAGCGCTCCAGTTCCCGTCGTGTGGTAACTTTCTTGATTGTAATTGCCATAATTGTTCAATATTGGGTTCGCAAAGGTAATGCAAACTGAGAGCAGAACAAAATAAGCTTGCTTATTTTTTATGCCCTGTGTCAGAGGTTGCATATCAGTACAGCCATGTAGGCCGCGTAGCAGAGCATCAGAATGCTTCCTTCGATTCGGGTAATGGTGCGTTTCCCGAAGAACAAGCCGAACAGCCAGAGCAGGATGCCCGCCCCCACGAGTACCCACAAATCGAGATTGGTGATGCCCGTCAGACGCATTGGAGTGATGGAGGCCGAACAGCCCAGCACGAAGAATATGTTGAAGAGATTGCTTCCGATGGCGTTTCCGATGGCTATTTCGGGGTTTTTCTTCAAGGCGGCTACGATGGAGGTGGCAAGTTCGGGCAGTGATGTGCCGCCTGCCACGAGCGTAAGGCCTATGACGGATTCGCTGACGCCCAATCCGCGGGCTATGCCGCCGGCGCCGTCTACAAAGAAATTGCCCCCGATGATGAGTCCGGCAAGTCCGCCGAGAATGTATAGGGCAGACTTCCACACCGGCAGCAGCCTGATTTCATCCTCTTCCTGCAGGGGCTCCTTTTCGGGGTTCGTCGTGTCTCCGTCCCTTTTTGCGATGGCAAAGGTGTAACTCAAGAAAATGGCAAAGAAGCACAGCAGCAGCAGTCCGTCGGCAATGCCGAGCATGTTTTCCTCACTGCCGTCCAGAAAGACGTCGTTGGCGCAAATCAGCAGGGCGACGGACGAAAGTATACAAAGGGGGATTTCGCGCTTCAGCGTGTTGCGGGTGATGGCTATCGGGGCAAAAAGGGCCGTACAACCCACAATCATCAGGGTATTGAACGTATTGCTTCCCACCACATTGCCAATGGCAATGTCTGCACTGCCTTTGAGAGCAGAGGATATGCTGACGGTGAGTTCCGGTGCGGAAGTGCCGAAGGCAACAATGGTGAGCCCGATGACGATGGACGGTATGTGGAAACGTTTGGCAACGGATGCGGCACCATCTGTCAAACCATTGGCGCCCAAAAGAATGAGGAGCAGTCCTCCGACAAGAAACAATATATCCATAGGCATGTCAATTTTGAGTACAAAGATAGTGCAAACCGGATACAGAACTTTCATGTTTGCATGAAAAAGTTATGTCGATTAGGGTAGGAAGTTAAAAACATTCCGTATGTTTGAAGCATTTATTGGGTATATTTGCATAATTAAAGAATCAAATAAAGAAGTTTATATATGAAGGTTATCCGTGCTTTCTGTCTTTGTTGGCTGTTGATGCTGGCGGACGGAGTGTCAGCTCAGTTGGTAGATAAAGTGCTCAGTGTTTTAGGTGAGGATAGTGTGGGGAGTGTCACAGTGGCAAGGCCGACTCCGATTCGATTCAATTGTCGCTCATCAGGCAGGAATTGGAAGCAGCCCGGCTGAACGAAGCGGATCTGCGGATGGAAATGGAACAGATGAAGCTGGCGGGCTATGCGGCCGATTCGGTGAAGTTGGCATTGCAGAAACAACGCATTGATTCGTTGCGGATGGTGACGCCTGGTATTCCGGTGGTGGTGGAGAAGGACACTTTGTTCTATCTGTATGCCAAGCGTGGAGGGCATACGCCCCAACAGCGGGCCAAAGATGTAAGCAACGTCATCGAAGCATTGGGCACGCGTTTCAATCTGCGTCCGGACTCTGTTTATTTAGAGAGTACGGATATTGTTACAGACTTGATGTATGGCGAAAAGGTCATCATTTCCTTTCAGAAAACTCAAACTACGCATTCAGAAGCTGAAGGATACCAAGCTGAAACCGATCTCTATTCAGGATTATGAATTGCTGGATACGCAGAAGCAGGTCAACCTGCTGGTGTTTGTTGCCAACCTGGTGCGTTATGTAGTCATGCTGTTGCAGCTGCTGCTGACGGTTCCGTTATTATTCTCCATTTTCCCTCAGACCAAGAGCTTGGCTTATACATTATTCTCCTACATCTGGAATCCTATAAAGGTCATCTTGAATGGAATAGCCGACTATATACCCAATCTGTTCACTATCTTTGTGATATGCTATGCGGTGAAGTACCTGGTCAGACTGGTGCGTTATCTTGCCAATGAGGTGCAGGCTGAACGGCTGAAGATAAACGGCTTCTATCCGGATTGGGCCATTCCTACCTATCATATTGTGCGCTTCTTGCTTTATGCGTTTATGATTGCCATGATTTACCCTTATCTGCCGGGTTCCAAGTCGGGAGTCTTCCAGGGAATCTCCGTGTTTGTCGGCTTGATTGTTTCGCTCGGTTCCAGTACGGTTATCGGCAATATCATTGCAGGACTGGTCATAACCTACATGCGGCCTTTCAAGCTGGGTGACCGCATCAAGCTGAACGATACTACGGGCAACATCATTGAGAAAACACCGCTCGTCACCCGCATCCGTACTCCGAAGAATGAGGTGGTGACCATTCCGAACTCTTTCATCATGTCTTCCCATACGGTCAATTACAGCCAGTCTGCCCGTGAGTATGGATTGATTATCCATTCGGAGGTCAGTATTGGCTACGATGTTCCGTGGCGGAAGACACATCAGCTGTTGATAGAGGCTGCATTGAATACTCCTGGAGTGATAGATGATCCCCGTCCGTTTGTATTGGAGACTTCCCTTCAGGATTATTATCCGGTTTATCAAGTGAATGCCTATATCAGGGATGCCAACAGCCTTAGCCAGATTTACTCTGATTTGCATCAGAATATCCAGGATGCCTTCAACGAAGCAGGCATCGAAATCATGTCTCCTCACTACATAGCTACGCGTGACGGCAGTGAGACGACCATACCCAAGGATGACTTACGGGAGAAAAAGCAGTAAGGGAGCCGGTTATCGTGCCAGTAAAATCTCTGCAAACGGTACGTAGAACATAAACATCCTCCATTCCTTTGTCTGGAAATCATAAGTTTCGATGAAGTCGCCTTCACGATAGCCTGCAAACTGCACGTAGAGTTTCCTTGTCTGCCCGTCCTTGGAGTAGTACATGGCAGCGGAGCGTACGGCGTTGGGGTAGGTGGCGAAAGGCTCTTTCAAGTTTCCGGCAGTAGTATCCCATAAGCAGAATTGCGTATCTCCACCATTGGCACGGGAAACGATATAGCCTCCTTTGCATTGCAGGCTGTTTGGGTTTTCGGGGGATGGTTCCATAATCCGGAAAGGTATCAAGGCTTCGGCCTTGATGGGGTCGTAGCAGTACATCTTTTCTTTGGCGATGTCTATCACGACGGGCGAGAAGGTGCCGTCGCCGTTGTTGGCCGAGAGCAGCATGTGGACGTCGGCTATCACGCCCGGATAGCGTGAGAGGGATTCGGGCTTCAGTCCATCCGGTAATGGTATTTCGGGAGTATGTATCGGTGGCATATTCAACCGGGTATATACCGGATAAGAGATGCTACAGTAGGTGAGGAGCTTATCTCCGGCCATTTCCAGGGAAACAGTGTTGTTGAAGTCCGAGCAGATGGTAATTGCGTTACGTTCTACCGGGTTACACCAATAGTGCATGCAGAGGTCGTATCCGTCGATGAAACTACTGCCGTCTTTCTCCCGTATCCCGCAGAGGATGTTGGTGCCGGGGATGTTGGCGGCAAGGCAGAAATCTTCGCCGTCATGGAACTGGATTACTTCCGATATTTCTTGTGTTACCAGGTCGATACGGGTGATGCCGCGGGGAACGGTCGGTGTGTAAATGGCGTGGGAGTTGGTGATACCGTAGAGATATGGTTCTTCGGGGGATTGTCCGTCGGCTACCGAAATCTGGCCGAGAGGCTGAAGCTGTCCTGCCCGTTCCAGGAACATTTCTACCCGTGAGGCGGGCCAGTGTCCGGGGGCAAGGAAAGTAATGCTGTTGGTGGTTTGCTCTGTGGTAACGGCGCGTGTGTAGCGTGAATACCCTTCGGGAAAGAGAGGATTGTCGGCTATCGGCCAGTAGATGTCCAATATGATTTGGTCGTTGCTCTGCAAGCCGTCGGCTTTGACGGTCACGGCATCACCGGGATTGAAGGTCTTTCCGGCATCGGATATGGTGATATTGGTCACAAAAGCGGGTTGTTTCTCTTTGTCGTCATCACTGCAAGCGGCAAGTAGCAGGCTGATTAGTAGCAGGAAGTGTATCTTCTTCTGGAAAAATCCTCCTACGAAACATGGTCTTCTGCTTCGTGGGAGGAAAGTGGTTGTTCGGCAGGGCTTCGGGGGAATGCGCCTGCTTGCGTGCCGGCTTGGATTATTTGCTGCGCGTCACCGTGTGCAATACATTCCCTTTCTTGTCAATCATGCGCAGTTCCAGTGTCTTTTTGCTGGCCGATACAATGGAGAAACCCGGTTCGGGGCTGTAGAATACGGTCCCTTCGATGGGCTTCACCTTGCGGGCGAGCGAACCGGCAGAATTGGTGATATAGTCGATGTCGTTGCCTGCCACGCGTACGTGCTGGAAGTTGTGGATGTGCCCGCAGATGTACATATCCACCTTGTGCTTGCGCAGGATGGGATTGAGACGTGCCTGCATATCCGCGCGTTCGCTCTCGTCCTTCGGGGTTTCGGCATAGATGGGATGGTGTCCGGCAACGATAACCCAGTCCTCTTTGGCGGCAGTCAGTACGGAATCTATCCAGGAAAGTTGTTGCTGGTAATCCTGCTTGCAGGCATCGGGATAGGTCTCGCTTTCGTTGCGGTATTTGTCAATCATCGGGGCGGTGTCTACCCAAAGGATGCGGATGGTAGCGCCGTTGTCCTCGAACGTCTTGGTATAATAACGGGCGGGCATGGTCCAGCGGCGGCTGATATTACTGTAGTCGAGCACAGCCTGCGTATTGCCGCGGTATTCGTGGTTGCCCAGCAGGGGGAACCAGTCTATCATCAGCTCCGGGTGGCTGTAAATAAGTTCGTAGTTGGTCATCCAAAGCGGGTCGTTCACGCTACGTACGCCTTCAAAGTGGTGTACATCGCCGGTGGCAAGAACGAATTCGGGGCCTACTTCTTCTGCCATTTGTCCCATCAGTTCGGCGATGGGCTTTTGGTCGTAGTAGCCGTTACGGCCGAGGTCGTTGGCTACGTAGAAGTTGAACTTCTTGTCGAAGATGGAGTAATCGGTGATTTGGGCAATGGCTGCGTTGCCAAGTAGGGCAATAAACAGTAAAAGGAATATTTTCTTCATTGTCATTATTAAATTGTTGAGTAGTTAATGTTGATAACTTGTTGAGATAGAATTCGCTGTTTAAAAATTAATCTTCACTCCCGCATTCACTTTCACGCCGTAGTATTCTGCCTGCATGGTACGGTCTTTTGTGCCCTGGTAGTAGCGTAGCGGCTGGTTCAGCAGGTTGTTGGCTTCGGCGTAGAAGGTAGTCTTGAACTTCTTTCCGAAGGTATAGCTGGCGTTTACGTCCATATAGTTCACCTTGTCGTAGTAGCGGTCATAGAAGGTGCTTTCTCCCATTTCGTCGATGAAGTCGGAAGCGAAGTTATAGCTCAGGCGCAGATTCAGACCGCCTTTCTCAAAGTATAGGGAAGCATTTGCGGTATGCTCCGGAGAGCCTGGCATGCTCAAGTCTTTCTCATTCTCGCGGCCTTCGAAGTTGAAGTCTTCCACACGGGAGTGGGTGTAGGTGTACGTTCCGTAGAAACCTACACATTTCAGAGCGGGAGCAATGAAGCTGAAGTCGCGCTGGTAGGATAACTCTACCCCTACCAGGTTGGCGTTGCCCGCATTCTTGGGTTGGGTGAAGCGGGTGTAGGTGTTACCCTGGTATTCGTAGTTGGTGCTCACCTGGTCTACGATGAAGTCGTCTATCTTCTTGTAGAAGATGCCGGCGCTTATCAGACCGATGCTGCGGAAGTAGTAGTCGGCACTCAAGTCGAAGTTGTAGGACACGGTAGGTTTCAGCTCCGGGTTTCCGATGGTGATTTCGTTGTCGGAACGTTTGATGTTCACACTGGGCACGAGGGCCGAGTATTTGGGGCGTGACAAGGTTTGGGTAAACGAACCGCGCACTTTGAAGTCATCGTTTACATTCCACTTTACGAGCAGCGACGGCAGGAAGTTGATGTAGCTGTTGCGCTGACGGTCGGTCTTGCTGGTGAGGTCTTCGTCGGCATCGTAGGTGCGTCCCGTATAGGCAAGGTTGGTGTTCTCTATGCGGAGTCCGGTCATCAGTTCCACGTCTTTTGTCAGTTTTTGGTCGAAGCGGAGGTAGCCGGAAGTCACGGTTTCGCGGGCGTTGAAGTTTCCGGCAAGTTCTTCCTGCACCTGCTCTTTCTCAAAGAGGGAAGCGTTGTTCAAGTCTAAAGAGCCGGTGTATTCCTTGCTGGCGTAGATGCCTGCCTGGTATTTGTTGTTGGGCATGAAGTTCTTGTTGGTCTGGTCCACTGTATTTGCCAGGCTGTTCGTCATGAAGGCGTCCTCGTCCAGAGGAGAGTATTCGTAGAAGTCCACTTCTTTATCCTTGGTCTTGCGTACTACCTTTGCGCCGAACTTCAGCTTGTTGCCGTTCTTGAAGGGAAGTTTGAAGTTGGCGGAGAACTTCAGGTCCTGCTCCTTGATGTCTTCCTGCTGTTCCGTCAGCTCTTTCAGGCTGAATTCATCGTTCAATGTCATGGTAGAGCCTGTTTTGGGGCTGGCAAAGGGTTGGCGTTCGTCGCTCAGGTCCATGTCGAACTTCTGTTTCTTCAGTTGGAAGTCGATGTAGCGTTCGTTGGGACGTTCTTCGCTGGCTTTGGCATAGCTGGCGTGCCAGTCCATGGAGAGGGCGCCGAAGAGGTGTTCGCCGCCGAGGGCAAAGTCCATGGTGCGCTGGCGTTCCAGGCGGGCGTTACGGTTGTCCGGCGTACCGGCTTTGGTCTGTATGCGTACGGTGGCGTTGCCGTCGGGGTCAAGGTCTTTCAGCGTGGTACGGTAGCGGTTCTCCCAGTCGTTGCGGTTGTTGAAGATGCCTTTGAAGGTCAGTTTGTGGTTGGCATTGATGTCCCAGTCCAGTGCGGCAGAGTAGCTTTGGCGTTCGCGGGTGACGTAGTATTGGCGGATTTGGTAGTCGTTGACGTACGTCTTGCCGTTGTCATCCTGCTCCCACACGAATTCGGTGTCGTAGGAACCGGAAGGTGAGTTCTGATAGGAGGCCGATACAATCAAGCCGAGTTTGTCGTTGAAGAAGCGGTCGCCGTAGGTGAAGCCAAGGTTCAGTTGCGCCTTTTCGCTCACCCAGTTGTAGCCGGTTCCGGCGGTGGCGGCAATGGTACGCTTGTAGGGGGAGTTCTTGGTGACGAGGTTGATGCTGCCGCCGATGGCGTCGCCGTCCATATCGGCGGTTACTACCTTGTTCACTTCGATGGTCTGAATCATGTCTGCCGGAATGAGGTCGAGCTGTACGTTGCGCGTATCGCCTTCGGCAGAGGGAACGCGGTTGCCGTTGATGGTGACGGAGCTGAGGTCGGCACTCGTGCCCCGCACTTGCCCGAAGCGTGCCTCGCCTTGGTCGTACTGCACGTTGATGCCGGAGATGCGTTTAAGGGCGTCACCGATGTTGGAGTCGGGGAACTTGCCTACCTGGTCGGCAGAGACTACATTCGTAATCCCCATGTTGTTTTTCTGTGAGTTGATGGCACGGCGCTGTCCCTGGAAGGCGCCGCCTACCACCACTTCCTGCAACTCCACACCTTCGTTCAGCACGACGTCTTTTTCCAGTGTACGGCCTGCGGGGATGGTGATTTTCAGTTCTACGGGAGAGTAGCCCACATAGCTCACCTTTACTGTATAGGTTCCCGGGTCAAGGTTAGAGAAAGTGTAGAAGCCGTTGACGTCGCTCGTCACGCCAGTGTGTAGTTTCTCGATGTAGATGGATGCGCCCGGGAGAGTTTGTTTAGTGGCGTCAATGATACGTCCGCGTACAGTTCCTTGTTTCGTGACATTTGCTTTTTCGTCGGCAATGGCCGTATTGACGGTGGCGGTGAATAGGAGTAAGAATAAGAATGCTCTCAAAATCTGTTTCATACTTGTTATTATCTGTTAATAATCTGCCGCAAAAGTAGAGGGTTGCCGTTACGTGGAGATTGCGGAGCGTTGAAGAACAGATAACGATTCAGTTACAATGAGGTTACATAAATTCTTGGAGGTAGTACCCTTTCGGCGGTATCTCCCTTTGCCGTCATTTGGCTGACTGATGCTAAAGATGCACGAGATGTACATCTCGGACTGTATGAGATATACATCTCGAGCAACATGAGATGTACATCTCGTGCAGGGGAAGGTATAGGGGTTGGTGTCTTATCCCGTAGTCTGGCAGCGGATAAGTACCTTCTTTCCGTCTGCCAGGGTAGTGGCAAATAGATAAGTGTCTCCCCCTTCGGCCAGTTTAAGCCGTTTGCGCAGTTCGGCCACGGTGGCGGGGAAGTTGCGTACGGTGAGGTTCGCCTTTTTCTCGGCGGCCAGCATCTCTTTCACTTCTTTCTTGCCGAAGCCGCAGGAGGAGGTAATCCGGAACTTGCGGCCGGGGAAGTCGGGAAGGAGGCTGTCCGAAGTGTAGAGGTGGCTGTTGGGATGCAGCTTTTCAACCTTATATAATGAGGAAAGGCTACGGAACGATCCGGCTTTCAGCACGGAGGCATTCGGTTCGTAGAGGTATGATTTCAGTTGAGGGGTGTAGAGGCATGTGCACTCTTTCTCCTGTCCGCGGGTGAAGACGAGGGTCTGGGGAGCCGGTGCGCCGGTGAAGTTGACGCAATGTATGGGAATGTCGTCTGTAGGCAGCGTTTCGCCTTGCCCCAGCAAGAGCAGCAGCTCCTTGCATTCGTTGCCCACGGAGACGATGTGTGCCTCTCGTACATGCTTCAAATCGTTCAGGGCGAGGGTGAGGTCGAGCATGGGAGAGAGCTTTATCAGCACGTGCCGTGCCTTGCGGAGCAGCAGTTCTTCGAGGGCGGACACATCGGGTTCGCAGTCGCCGATGGCTATGGTCTTTCCGCCGTGTCCGTCGCGGCGGGCAGGGTCTATGAAGATGCAGTCTGCGGGTTCCATCTCTTGCAGATGGCGGACGCTGTCTGCGTGGCACACGGAGATGTGGTTCAGGCCGAGGGCGGGAAAGTTGTGCGCGGCTATCCGGCAGAGTGTTTCCTGGCGCTCTACGTAAGTGGCATGCCCGAAGCGGGAGGAGAGGAAGGCGCAGTCGATGCCGAAACCTCCGGTGAGGTCGGTAAGGGTGCCGGCCGATGCGGGAGTGCTGTTTTTCGCGTGAGTGCCGGCTTTCGCGGGATGTTCTTGTCCTGTTCTTGGCAGGTTGCCTATGATTTCCGCTTTATATTGTGCCGTCACCTGGGAGGAGCATTGCTCCAGAGAAAGGTGGGCGGGGTAGAGTATGTTTTCGTTCTCGGCCCATGCGGGTATCTTCTCTTTGGCAATCTGCCGGCCTGAAATCTGTGTGATGGCGGCGGGCATGTCTACCGAAGGGTAGCGGTGTGCCTGCAAGGCAAGGCTGCGCACGTCGTCGCGGCGATGCTCGCGGATGAAGCGGAGGGTGTCTGGGGATAGAGGCATGGTTTGGCTTATTTATTCTGATGCAAAGTTATCTCAAAAAGGACAAAGTGGGGCATAAATTCGCAGCTTTCTGTCTGATTATTTTTCAGACACAGATGACGCTGATAATACAGATTAAGAATATTAAAAATCCGCGTCATCTGCGTCATCCGCGTCAAAGCGATAGCAAATTTAAGTTTCCGGACAAGCTGGGGGTGAGAGTTAAGGGATGACCCGGTATCGCTCCTTTGCCGTCTGCCTGCTGACGCGGTTGAAGTGCCACCATTCGCTGGGTAGCGGGCGGAATCCGGATTCTTTCATCACCTGCCGCAGCAGCAGGCGGTTGGCGCGTTCTTGTTCCGTCAGCTTGCCTTGTGCCACGAGTGCGGCTTCTTCCGTGATGTGGGCTTCTTTGCCCAGATGGTCTACGGGGGTGCCCATGGGCAGGGGGAGGCCTTTGTCGTCGAGTATGCTGATGTCCACTGCCAGTCCGTAGTTGTGCAGGCCGCCGCCGCGCGAGGGGTTGGAGACGTAGATGTATTTGGAGGTTCCTTTCACTGTGTCCCACATCTTCTGCTGTACGGACAAGGGGCGCGCCGCGTCGTAGACGACGAGGCTGTAGCCGGGATGCCGCTCCCGCAGCAGGTGTTGTGCCTGCTTCAGACTCTTCATGGCATCGGGGTGCAGGTAGGCTTCTTTCAGGTCTTCGTACAGTATGGTTCCGGTGAAGTTGTCGGCACGGGTGTACATCAGGTCGATGGCGATGCTGCTGTCCGCTTCGGCGATGTTGACGAAACCGAGGGAGTCCAGATAGCGGGCTGTACGGCTTTTGACCGGGGCGGGAGCTTCTTCTATGGAGTCGGAACATGCGGCATCCCTTTCCATTGTGTCCGCGCGTTGTATTTGCCTTTGCGGTGGTTGCTTCCCGCCGCAGCCTTGCAGCGCGCAGGCCGACGGCAGCAGTAGCAGGCAGAAGAGGAGTTGTTTCATTTTGCAAGACATATTCCTGTTACAAGGGGCATTTCCGCTACAAGACATTCGCGGCGGTAAGGATTGATTTCATCAGCGCTATGTCCGAACGGACTTCTCCCTGCATCAGGTATTTGTCTTTCCGTCGGCAGGTGGCTTCGTAAATCTCCTTTGCCTTTGCCGCGTCCTTGTCCCGGCAGAGTGCCAGGGCGCAGAGCAAGCGCTGCTTGGAAGACGTCACATCCTTGTATTGCCGGATGTAGGCATTCAGTTCGTCGGTATATAATTCTTCTGCCTGCGCGGTCTTGTTTGTCACCAGGGCGGTGAAGAGCAGTTCGCAAGCGGTTTCCTTTATCAGGAGCTCGATGACTTCGTGCCGATGGTCCATCACTCTGCCGAACGCGTGGTGGGCGGCTTCCCATTCTTCGAGGTCGAGCAGGCGCGAGGCGTGCATCAAGGCTATGGTGGCTTGCAGGGCATTCTTGTAGTCGATGCCTTCCGCTTGGCCGAACCATTCGGCAGGCATGTCTTTGGGGCGCATGCCCTCCTGCACCAGTGCATTGACGCGTAGCTGGGTGACCAGTGCCTGCTTGCTTTTGCTGTCCTTGAGAAGCAGGCGCATGTTGTCGGCATCGTTGCCGATGCCTCCTATCTTCATGGGGATTCCGTTCATCAGTGCAAGGAAGAGGCCCGTCAGGGAGAACGTCAGGAGAAAGAATTTCAGCAGATAGGGCAGTCCGTCTGCGGTGAGCAGCGGAAGGAAGGCAAGGATGGCGGCCGACAGATTGGCAAGCACTCCGCCCAGGTTGTACAAGGCGGTGGGGATGTATGCCAGAGGCTTTTCGGGCGGGGCAAGCAGGCATTGCCCTCCCGTTCCGGCAATGCTGAAGCGCCTGATGCACAATTTCCCGTCTTTGCGGATGAAGGTAAGGCTGAAGATGCGGAAGGAGACGAAGCGGTAGCCGGTGGCCAGTCCGCAGACAAGATGCCCGCCTTCGTGCAGAATCACTTGCAGGAAGATGGAGAGCAGCAGAAGCAGTATGGCGGCCAGAAAGACTCCTGCCATCTGCAGGGCACCGAATTCGGAAAACCTGCTGCATACACTGTCGAGCGAGTCTCCTATGACCAGCGTTCTTACGCCTATCATTCCTCCCGCGCCGATACACGCTCCGACTATGAAGCTTCCTGCGAGATTGAGTATTTTCTTCATTCTGGTTCTGTGGTGGCCTCTACCGGTAAGGGCATACCGGCAGAGGGTATTATCCGGTAAACCGGTTTATTTCTTCTTTGCAGGAGGTTCGGGTGTGGGGGCGGCAGGTTGCTTGGTCTCTTTGATGGTGTTGCAGTTGCCGTTGAAGCAGGCGGTGGGTTCCACTTCCAGTTTGCAGGTGTAGATGTCTCCTTCCATCAGGCATCCCGATTTCAGGATGAGTTTGTCCGATATATGTATGTCTCCTTTCAGCGTGCCTTCCAGTATGGCCGAGGCGGAAGTCACCTTTCCCGTCACCTTTCCTTGGGGGCCTACCACCACCGTTTTGTGGCATGTGATGTCTCCTTCGATGGTTCCGTCTATGCGCAGGCTTCCTTCCACGTCCACCGTTCCTTTCAGGATGGTGCCTACGGCTATGGTGGTCAGTTTCAAGGGTTGGGCTGTGGGGCTGAGATACTCTTCGTTGTTGTTCTTCTTCTTGCTAAACATAGTATGGATGATGTTTGAAGTTTGTTGTTTTCCTTGTATTTTCTGCAAAAGTAGGCAAAAAAAACAAATGGTAAAAGAGGGGGATGGAGATTTTTGGGTAGACAGAAAATCTGCCATACCCGGCTTGCGGGAGGCGCCTCTCTCAGGATGGAGAAGATTGCCGGCCGGCTGGCCCGGTATGGCAGGATGAATGAAAGTTGTGCCCCTCCCTTTCGGAGGGGCTTTAGGTGGCGGCTTTACTTCTTCTGACCGTCGCGGATGGGGCGGACGGTAAAGCCGTATGCGTTGTTGGTTCCTTCAATAGGCTTGGTACAGTTTTTAAAATCTCCATCTCTTCTATCAATAGATAATATCAAGCAACTGGAGTTGGCATTATTATCTCCCGTATATTCACCATGAAATCCGGATGTTGCTATATATGTTATTGAAGAGAAGCCTGGAAATGTGCCATAACCTACCTCTTGTTCCTTTACTCCCATATCACGTACTCCGGTAGCGGGAAAATAAAAGGGCTGGCTTTCAACAGTAACTGTCCATCCTTTGAATTCCGTGGTTTCCACTGTATTTGGTGGGCCAGCACTTACGGTTTTTTTTCCGCTGGGTTTAGTTGCATCAGTCACTTCCTTCAAATTTACCATATCAAAAAAATCAGCAAAAGCCTTAATAGGCGGAATTTTAAATCCTGCCGGTGAGGGGTCGTATATTGTTTTGATGACATATAGGTTATTAGGGGATTGCTTGTAATATTGGACTTCTTTGCCATAGATAAAGTTAGCGTATCCACTTGTTGTCAACTGTGTATTCCAATAGTTCATGATGGTTCTATTTCCATATGAAGCATTTCTTCCATCATGCCAGTGGCGTCGCTTATAGTTATCAATCTTATTCTGCTCAGTAACATTATCAGATGGTGGCCGCTGGTGCATAAAAAACTGATATGGAAATTGTATGCTTTCTCCGATACTTCTGGCACTTTCTGATGAAGTGAAACGATACTGCTCAGTAGAATAGAACATTTTGTTTACCATGTCTAATTCTTTGTCAGTATTGTAAGTGTCATCATTGTGAATGCCCGGGAGCATCGGGTCCTTACGTCCCCATTGGTAATAAGTGTTGTCGCCTGCTGCGGATGCTGCAATCTCGGGTTGGGTAAATGTAATGATGCCCTTCTTTTCATCTTTCCCGGGTTGCGATGCTCCGCTGACGGTTAGTGCAATTTCATTATCACCTACTTGTTCGCCATTGGCTACAAAACGTATGAGTATATTTCTTTCAACGTCTTCGACATGTGGCTCGCAATAACCAAGGTTGCAAGGGGCTATGATAAATGGCTTGTCATATTGATTCAGGTTATCATCCGACATTGTATGACAAGATGATTCGTCCCATTCGCGATGGGTAACCCATATATGCCAGTTCCATAAAATACCCTCAGAACCGCGTACGGCAATCACGGCATTGCCTTGGTTGATGCTTTCTTCGGGCACACGGAAAGATACCCAGCCATTATCGTATTTCACCTCTGTTACAAGGTCCGGACTGTCTTGCCATAGTAGTATTGCATCTTCTATTCCTGAAATTTCACCACCTGTAATGGGGGTATTATCATGTTTCACGAACTCGCCTAGTACAAAATTACGAGTTTTGTCCGAAATAGCATTTATGTCACCTTTATACTTGTAAGACGAAGTATCGCTTTCTTTATTATAAGTATTGCCATAGTAAGCCGGAAACTTATAATAGCCATGATCATTCACAATATAGCAGTTGGCACTTTCTTGTGCTACCACATTGCGGTCAACCAAATCGTATGGGGCGTCTTTCGAGCCATTTCCTGCATCGGTAATAGTCTTGCCCGGTGTTTGGCCTTCTATAGTGGTTCCTTTCCCGTACAAGAAATTCCGCATGTATGTAAATTGGGATTGGGCAGGCAGGATTATGCTTCCGCTTACGGGCTGCGTCGGGTCGGTATCGTCCGCCCTGCTTTGGGAACCGGTGGCCGGTTTCCAGCCCAGTTCAGGGCTCTCTTTCGATGAATTCCACGTTGTGCCGCCATCAATAGACCACTCAATCGTGAAATCAAGTTTCCTTATTTGCTCTTTCGCGGCTGCTGATTCTGCATTAGCTTGTGCCACCTTCATGTATGCGGCAATACTTACATCATTCAGAACACCGCTGACCGGAAGATATGCTTGTTTTTCTTCATCTGTCATTTCTATGTATAGAGATGGAGAATTAGGATGCGGATTACCTGCGCTCCAAGTTCCTTTATAGCCTCCATTAGGATACAGTGTATTATCCCGGTTGACTTTCAATTCAATCACCGGTGTAATAACGATTCCGGTGGAGTTGATGGAGTAGGTATACTGCTTTCCTATCTCCCATATCCCGTTTTTCGTAAACTCCTTTAGTTTGGCTGTAAGAGTACGTTCCGTATTTGTAAGCTTGTCTGTGAACGAGATTGTTAACTTTGCATCATCCGTGAGTTCTTGGGGAATCATCATGAACGTGTATCCCTTATCGTCACCGTTCAGTATGGTGCCGGGTTTGGTCATGATTTCATTCTTGTCTTTATTCCCGTCCAATGCAGTTTCATTGTCTATACTGAACGTGCGTCCGGCGGTTTCGTCTGTAATGGTCCAGCTAGTTGCTCCTATCGGGTAACTGCCGCTACCATGCACTCCGGAAATCTTTATTTGGGTCACTTTTCCGGCAAGCATCTTTTCGCCGGTTTTTATGGTGACGGCAGTCAGTGCGTGCTTGAAGTTCAATTGCACTGCTCCATTCCGGACGTCTCCCGTGCCGTTTCCGCCACAGTCTGCGGTGGCATACATCAGGTCAATCTGCTTGGTCACGTCTGTAGGAACTGTATAAGTCAGCGTGGGAATACCGGTGGCATCCGCTGCCGAGTGGATGACGGAGGGAGTGGCATCGTCGGCATCAGCCGCGTCTTCTTCGGAAGATGCAGGTGCGGCAGCAGAGTAGGGGGAGTAGGCAAAGAATTTGATATTCTCCGAACCTACCCAGTACAGGGATTTTTCGGATTTCCATTTGCTATCGCTTTCGGTATAACTCACCTTTATGTTGTGGGCAAAGTTGGTGGTCCACTTGTTTGTCTCCTCTTCTCCGGGCCAATCTCCGGTGTAGCATGTCGCCGAGAGTCCGAAGCTATGGTTCTTAAATGTTTCTCCGGTTGTCGTGGTGCCGCGGGTTATAGCATTGGAAGCCGCTGTATCCACAGCAGCTTCCGCAATTTCAGTAACTAAATATAAGGGTTTCCCCCCTCCGGACTGTGTCAGCTTCCGGATGCTTATGTCTTTGTCGGCAACGCGCGTGGCCGCCGAACCATCAGCCCAGCTGCCCGGTGCCGCCACATCGAACGCAAGCATGCCCGAAGCACCCTGATGTCCGTGCTTGTCGAAAGTGTCGTCCGTGCAAGAGGACGACACGGCACAGACCGCAACACCTGCAAGCATACGGAGCATCAGCCCGAAGGATGGTCGAAATATACGAAAATGTCGCATAATCACGTTTCTTTTGATGTTAGTCGATTAGTCCATGTTTGTATTACCATCATTGTTTCCGGTGTTTCCTTGTTCCCAAGCCTCTACTGTTACGTCGAAAGATAGCGGGCTATCAAGTACTGTTTCTCCTACTTTATCTTTATCTTTGTTGGGTACAATCTCTATACCCTCTATTTTGGGCAAATCAGGCAATTCAATAGGAGGATAAACACCCGCGCCGCTGCCTTGTCCGCAGAATATGACGTTATATACATATTTATGGTTGGGCTTCCAGTCGATATCAATACCTACACAGGTATACCCGTATTCGTTGCGATTCCATTTATCGGATTGAGGAGTAGGGAATAGCTGGTGATAATGGTAATCTCCTTCTACGTGTATCGCTCCGTTGCTATCTTTATCGGAATGGACTGTGCCTTTGTGAATGGCCTCAATACGGCAAAGAAACAAAATGTATGCTCCCTTAGGTTTGTCAGTCGTCCATTTATCTTGTTTTTGCGGAATAAGCATCAGACTGCTGGATTTATCTCCGGTAGTTCCTTCTGCTTGTCCTATTAGGGTGGTATTTGCGCTGGTAAGCAATGGCAGATTCTCGAATTTGACGCCATAAGTGCTTGGTAGACTGGGTGTCCATTGCATGTGGTATGTATCTGTTGCACTCTCTGAGAATGAAAGAATGCCTTTCTGATTTATGTTTACCAGCCATGCTCCTTTGATGTTCACTTTTCTATTGTTGTGGTCCGGACACTTGGCATTGATACAAATTTGCGATAACGCATGATAAAAGTCCAACTTAACGGCGCCTCCCGTTACGTTTTCCTGTCTTACGTTCTGATAAGCTACAATAAAGTCTTGTTGGTTCGTACCTCCATTTTCCATGGAAGATTCCAGAAGAGTTTCAAATTGCTGTGTATGTGTGGTTATGGTAGGCTTGAATGCCGTTTTTGTGTCCAGATTGTCGGGACCGTATGCCCAGAAACGTACCTCTTTTACTCCGGTCGGCCATAAATAATCGCCTCCATTCTCGTCTTTGATTGTAAAGGTATTGTCTTTGCCTGCTTCTTTTTTAGCCGGTCGTCCGTTTATGAACATATCTTCATAGTTGTCAGCATCTGCATAGACATAAAAGCCGTTAAGGTTATTGATAGTTGTCTCTGTGGCACGCGTCTTTACCTGCGTGGTAAATGAAATCTTTTCGCCCTTGTAAACTTCCTTCAACTCGTCGTTTGAACAAGAGGCAAGCATAATGGAGGCGGTAGCAACCATTCCCAGTAATTTTACATTTCCGTTCATAATCTGTTTCCCTTAAGTTTATTGTTATTTTTTCAATTCATATCAATGTCTGTTTCCACTATGTTGTCCCATCCCGAAATGTCGGGGCTCATGCCTCCACCTCCCGAAGGAATCTTCAACCCGTCTATCACGATATGGATGTGGGTGGGGTCGGCGGCTTCGTGCAGCTGCCCGGTAACATCGTGGTGGAAGTATTTTTGATTGGAGGTATAGATGGTCAGCATGTGCTTCCCTTCTTGTCCGTGGGGGCAGTGGCCGAAGGTGGCAAAGCGCGCCGAGAGCATCTTCTCATCAGTATGCCGTTGCATTTCGAGGGGCATAACTACCGGTTCTCCGGTCGACTGTCCGTTTGCCGGGCTCCATCCCTCGGACATGCCGCTCAGTGCGGCGCTGAAGTCAATCAGGTCGCTCAGGTTCTCCACGTTCCGCACCTCTACCGTATATTCCACAGTAGCCGCTTCGGGGGTCAGGATAAGCGATTGTCCGGACACGTTTTCCTGCACTTGCAGGTAGCTGCACTTGCCGCCCCATACGCTGGCAGGCACGCCCCGCACGGGTTGATTTTCGGCTCCTTCGGGCAGGGGAGGCGTGCTGAGGTCTCCGCGTCCCATGGGGGCGAGAAGCGGCTGCGGCACGGTGGCAAGCAGATAGTCGTCGAAAGTGTTTCCGCGTTCGGTCACGGATTCCATCTCCCCGTTGTGGAAGAGTATCTTGTATTCGCCGCTCTCGATGCTGATTTTGCCGCCTTCGCGCGAGGTGAACTCGCGGCGCTGGTAGTGGCTTCCGTCCATGCGGAACAGCTGTATTACCATGGTGCGGGGTTGTGCGTCGGGAGCGTTGCTCCAGTCGAACTTGATTTCGAGTTCGGTATGGTGCTCGTTGCGATAGCAAAGGTCTTTGTGGTCGCACGACTGAGTGAGAAACGCCAATGTTGCGAGCATTGCCCACAAGTATCTTACAGAACGCATCATTGTTCACCTCCTTTCCGTTGGTAACGTCCGCCTATGAACCAGATTAGTGAAACTTCGGCCTTGGTGGGTCCGAACCATTTCCGTCGGTGGGTCGATTCCCAGAAGTAACATCCGTCTTCCGGATGGTATTTCTTGTAGTCTCCTTCCAGATACCCTATTCCCAGTGTGAAGTCGATGTTGAAGTGTCTTCCTGCCGGCAGCGAATATCCGTAGGAGAGCCCGGCAGCCCAGCTCCAGCGGTCGCCCAGGTATCCGCGTCCGCCCCACTCGATATCGTAGGTCAGTATCTGCCCGTACACGCCTATGTGGTGGCCGCACATCAGTGAACGGCTCTCGCGTCGGGGCGAGAACCAACGCCGCAGTTCCACATCGCCGCCATATGTCCGCCAAAAGCGGTGGCGCGCGTCGTTGCTCCACCAGGCATACATCCAGTTGGCGCTTGCCGACCACTTGGAAGTGATGGGTATCTCTATTCCTATATTAGGTATAGCCATAGCGTCATACAGCATATTTGTTTTCAATAGCATGACAAACTTCCGGTCTTTCTCTATTTTTATTTTTGCCGGGGGGACGACGGATTCGGTGAAGACGGTGTCGGCTATGGGCACAAGTAACGTGGCTGCCGAATCCTTGCCGGTATCGGCGAATCTTTCTTCTGTTTCCCATTCGCACATAATCCGGAACCGGGCGTTGCGCAGGGTGGGGAAAAAGTTCTTCGACATGTATTCCCACGCACGTCCTCCTTGCAGCATGCAGAGCTGTTTTTTTCTTCCGTCCACAATTTTCTTGTCTTTGAAAACCCAGATAGGAGTATTGGCGATAATCCTCATGGCTTCGTCACGCCACGGCTGGTCGGTACCGGCAATCATCTCACTCAGCAATTCCCAATCTACGTCCGAAGGGGCGGTTTTTACATTGAGGTCTTTCAGGGATGTGTGGTTGACGATGTATGCCTGCATGTTGCGGGCACGTTTTTCCGACAGCTTGCGGTTCATGGGGGTATATCCTTCCGGCGAGGCACTCCCTTTTATGGTTATGGACTTGAGGACTGAAGATGAGTGGAGTGCTGTGCTGTCCAGTAATGTAATCAGACGTTCCAAGTGCATTTGATTGTCACTGAAAGCAGAGTCTACCTGCGAATATCCCTGCCGGAACTTGATATTTGCATATAATGTGTCCCGGTGTATACTCGTGTCCTGCGCAGACAAACAGGTACTGATACAGAAAAATAGTATTAAATGAGATACAACAATGACCCGTTTCATAGAATATAAAGACTCTTTCTATTGTTTAGTATGGAGTGATTCTTTATAATTTTTTTGCAAAAGTATATAAAGACATTTGATGCGCAATAGAATTATTGTTTTTTAACGTGGTATGAGCTAAAGTTTTCCACATCAGCATAATACTGATGGAAAATGGTGCTTTACTATTTGTGGATTTTTACCTTTACACGCTTGCCTGATACAATCTCATTTTCTATCTTACGATGTTCCAGTTGTATCGGTCTGTTTGTAAACTCCGGCACATTGTAAGAGTAAATCAGCCGGTCGTAATATTCCAGCGGTTTCTCCTGAGGCAGCATGAAAGGTTTGCATACGTGGCCGTCCGGTCTTATGTATGCCAGATAGAGGCGGGTATATAGCCCGTCGTCGCGTCGGCTGCTGAATACGAACCAGCGTGAGTTGCTGCTCCAGCTGTGGTAGCTTTCCGTATTGTTGCTGTTTGCTTCTTCAATGGCGTGCATGGTACCGTCTTGCAGGTTCAGCAGCCATAGGTCTGCTTCTTTGTGCCAGATGGAGAAGTTTCCGTAGTCGGATAATGTGAGCATGATATATTTCCCGTCGTATGAAGGACGTGGAAAGGAAACACTCTTTCTCAGGTCTTCGGCATTTATCAGCGTGTCTATCCGTTCGCCGAACGTGCCGTTGTCCGGATTGAAGTCTATGCAGCAAAGGCTATAGCGTATCTCATCGTATTTCTCGGGCATCGGTTTACCCGCTGCCGAGCAGAAATACAATTTCTTTCCATCTGCCGAGAATGCGGGGAAGGTTTCAAAAACTTCTTTTTTCTGCAGTAGGGGAGAAAGCACCAGTTCGTGTGTCTCCGGTTGGTATACCAATACGTCCGAGGCCATGTCCATCACTTCGATGCGTTCCGCCTTGGCTGTGTGGAAGGACTGTGTAGTCCGGTTTACCGAATAGGCAATGTATTTTCCTTCCGGATGCCAATAAGGATAGACACAAGCAGAGAGTGTGGAGTCTGTCTTGGTATTCAGAAGTTCGCGTTTTCCTTCTATCTGCATGAGGGTTGCACCGTGCTGTCCGCGTATATGCAGACTTAGGTGACCGGGATTTGTCCGGTTGAAGGCATGGCAGTTCAGGCACATGCCCGGTACCATCGCATTCTCCAGCAAGATGCGTTCTTCAAAGGATGAAAGGTTCCGTTCACAGATTCCCATTTTGCTATATATTTCATATCCCGGGATGACTTTGCGGTATACCACTCCATAGTCTATGGGAGCGTCACCGACATACATGGAGAAAGGGCGATACTGCTTCCATTTGTTTTCGTTCTTGACAGATACTGTAAACAACAGACTGTCTCCCTTGTTGGACTCCAGGAGTTTGTGCCATTCGTCCTCCGGAAAGGAGGCTGTTCGGGCATTTACGTGTATTTTTCCGGATTTGCTTCCTGTTACGGTCACGTCTATGCGGTCATGTTTTCCGCCGATGTAGTCGAAATTCATCGGAGCAATGGTGGCGGGTATTGTCACTCCTATGTAGTCGGGATAGATTTCCGGCCATTCTTCCGTCTTCTCCGGATTGTTTACCGGATGGCTGCAAGCTGTCAGCAGCCATCCCGATAATATGCAAATCAAATACTTCTTCATTCTTTATCCTTTTTTGGGAATAACAGATAATGCCAGAATGTGCCGGTATACCGTGCTTGCAGCATTTGCCGCCCATTCGGTTGTGATGTGTAAATCCGCATGAATTCTTTGCAATCCTGTATTACTTGCGGAGATAGTTTCCAGGGTATATCCCGGAAATCCTTGTGAGTCTGCCCCCATATATATACCAGCGCTTCCTGGTAACTGCGCGGAATGGGTTCATGACCGATATTTGCGTCTGAAGGATAGTGATTCATGAAACCTTTCAGGTCGCGTTTTTGCAGTGTATATGCCAGCAGATATTCAAAAGCCGTCCGGTTTTGCCGGTTTTGTTCATACAAGCGTGCCAGTAGGATATCCGTTTCGTGGCTTCCGGACAGGAAGTTCTCTGTATATCGCATTTGCCTCAACCGTCCCCATTCCGGGTGTGCTTCGATTTTCTCTTCATTGTATAAATAGGTCATCGTATTTTCGGCCCAGCTTTTATAGAACAGTGTTTTGCTTAAAATACGCAGGTATTTGGCCGCTACTTCATACTGTCCGTTAATCAGGTTTGTTTCGACCAACCGTTTGAGGCAGCGCCCGCTTTTTCGGAAGTTGGGAATGGCTTCCATGGCTTCGAAGGCAAAACGCTGTGCGTCGTTAATCATCCCCAGATGGTATAATACTTCGCCTGTAGGAAGCGGAGTGACGAAGTTTCGCTGGAATTTGGCTATCAGACCTTCCGTTCCGTTTTGGTAGAACTCGAACATCCGGTTGCCCAGTTGCCCGGTCTTGCTCAGAGCCAGATTCAGGCAAGTTACGCTGAGCGGGGAAACCGGGGACTTGTTTTCCGCTTTTTTTATGATTTGGTTCCACTGCCGGTTTCTTGCCAATTGATCGTACTCCATCGCCTCTTCCTTGCTAAAATTGCAACCTGAAATAATATAGGGGTAGCTTATTGCTACTAATGCCATGCTTTGTAATGCCATGTATACAGATACATGCTTGTGAGTCCGGGGCAGCCGGGCCAGAAGATAGGGGAGTATGATGAACAGAAGAATGATTGTCATTTCTATCTGGGGAATCACCGCAGGGAAACGGTAGTAGCCGAGGAATCCGTTTAGCTGGTAGATAGGGTTCTGTACTTGCATGCTTGTCAGTAGCGTGCAGGTGGCTTTCAATGCGAACATCCCTACCATGATTCCGATTCCTTGGAGGAATTTTCTCTTTCTGAAGCAGATGTGCAGTTCGCTGATGATAATCCAACCCATAAAGATGAGATGTGTTGCTCCCGCCATCCAAAGAAGGAGCGGAAAACATACCAGCACGTACATCGCACGTTTCCATTTGGTGTGCAGGAAGGTATAGAAATAGCTGACAGCCAATGCCATCAGCAACGCCACCACAAACGACAACATGGCGTTTTCGTCGCACATAAAGTGCCATACGGCTATTGCCGGTAGGAAACTCAACGGGTAATACATTTCCGATGTTCCTTGTCTTTTGGCTAATTTCCATGTCAGGAGTTGCAGTCCTATGAACAAGAGCGCCAGAATAGTTGCGCCCATCCACGTATGATAGTAAAACTGTACCAGAAATTCGCCTGTATAGTCGGCCCATCCGCCGGGGATGGCGATTCTTTCTCTCCAATATTCCATGTCGGACAAAAAAAGTTGGTATTGCTCGTGGTATTGGAGGTGGGCCGGATAGACTATCTTCCAGAACAGCCATATTGCCGTGCCCCAAAGGAGGGATAATCCGGTTTTCCATAACTTCTGTGATAGTGGTTTCATATCAGTATATGTTTTTTGCAAGTAGTTTTCTCATGCTTACTTGTTGATAGTGTTTTGATATTCTTTAGGCAGTTTGCCGAATTTGGCTTTGAAGCATTTGGCAAAGTAGGATGGAGCCATGAAGCCTACGCGCAACATCACTTCGTTGATGCGCATGTTCTGGGTAAGCAGTTCGGCTGCCTGATTGAGCCTGAAGTTCTTGATATAGACATTGGGAGCCATTCCGGTCAGCATTTTTACTTTCCGGTAGAAGTTCGTACGACTCATATTCATGGCATCGGCCAGGTTGTCTACGGAGAAACTCTCCTCGTCCAGATGTTTTGTAAGGGTGGTATCCACCTCTTTCATGAAGGTGATGTCGCATTCAGACAGGATATATTCCGATAAAGGCGTTTCGTGTGTGGTTCCTGCCGAACGTAGCATCAGCTCGTGGAAGGCCAGACGCAATTTCAGTAGATTTTCTATCTGGTTGTGTAGTTGACTGATGCTGAACGGCTTTTCCATATATACCTCCGCACCGTTTTCCATGCCTTCTGTCTTTGACTCCAGGTTGGTCTTGGCTGTCAGCAGGATGATAGGGATGTGTGAGTAAGCAAGGTTGCTCTTGATGTGGCGGCACATTTCTATACCGTCCATTTCGGGCATCATGACGTCGCTGACGATAACGTCTGTGACATCATTCGTTTCAAGTTTCTCCAGCGCTTCCTTCCCGTTGTTGGCGGTATATACCTTATACCATTGTCCCAATGCTTCCTGTATTTCATTCTGCAATTCGATATTGTCTTCCACAATCAGCACGGTGTGGCGTTTGTTCTCTGCCAGGGGCAAGTCCGGTTCAAGCCCTTCGTTTTCCGGATGGCTTTCCGCTTCCGGAAGTGCTTCCGTAGCTTTCTTCAGGGGGAGTGAGAGGATGAACGAACATCCTCCTGATGGCAGATTCTCTACGGATAGAGTGCCTTGGTGAGACTCCGCCAGCGATTTGGAGAAAGCAAGTCCGATGCCAGTTCCCGGCATTTGTTTCCGGCTGTCCGGTATCTGATAGAATATTTGGAATATCTTTTCCTTTTGTTCGTCGGGAATCTGGGGCCCGTCGTTGTTGACACAAATTACAATGCGGTCGGTCGATTCCTTCAGGCTTAGCTCAATCATTGATGCGGCATACTTCAGTGCATTACTCATCAGGTTGACTATGATTTTCCGGATGATGTCACTATCAATCATGGCTTCCACCCCGGGTGCAGGCAGGCTGACAGAGAGTTCAAAGCCTTTGATGGATGCCGCATCTTTAAATTGTTCGGCGATATCTTTAATGATGGCGTTTACATCATGTTTTTTTAGATTGAGTTTCATTTTCTTGTTCTCTATCTTTTGAAAATCAAGAAGCTGATTGGTGATTTCGAGCAGGTAGCTGACGTTTTTCTCAATCAGGGCCAGGTGTTTGTCATGCTCTTCTGTTTTTCCGTCGCGTAATTTCTCCAGCGGCAGGCATATCAGGCTGAGTGGGGTGCGTATTTCATGCACCAGATTGATAAAGAAACTTATCTTCTGTTTGTAGATTTCCCTATCTTGTGTAGTGCGGAAGTCTTCCATCATCTGATGGTACTTGCGTTTGATGTGCAGCCTCCAGAGATAGGTGATATATGCGATGACGAAAAAGAAAGCCAGTGCATAAGTTATGTAGGCCGGTATGCTCAGCCACCACGGGGGAGTAATGACGATGCGCAACGAAGCGGTACGGTTGTTCCATAAGCCGTCGTTATTGGCTCCTCTCACTTGAAATTCATATTCTCCGGGTGGCAGGTGAGTGTAGGATGCCGAGTGGCTGGAGGTATTGGCAATCCATTTTTTGTCAACACCCTTCAGACGGTAGCTATATTGGTTTTTGAGTGGATCTTCATAGCTAAGGGCTGCGAATCGTAGAGAAAAAGTGTTGTATTCGTACGGCAGTCGTATTTCTTTCTGCATGTAGAGTGCATTGCCAAAGTCTGCTTGCTCCTTGTCATTTATGTGGGGGAAGTCTATCTCCATGATGTACACGGGAGGAATGTATGGGTTGTTCTTTATATCTTCGGGGCTCAGAATATTGAATCCGTTGATACCGCCGAAATAGAGTTTGTTGTCTGAAGAGAGCAGGGATGCCTTGGGCAGGAACTGATTGCTTTGCAAGCCATCGTTCATCGTGAACTGCCTGATGTTTTTCCGGTTATCCGATGGTATCTGGAAGATGCCGTTATTGCTTGATATCCATAAGTCTCCGTAGCGGTCTTGCTTGACGGCACATGCCATGTTGCCGGTCAGCGATGTCTGGCTGCCGGGAAGGGGGACTGAGAAATGTCCGGTTGCTTCGGAAAAACGGCATATGCCCGACTCATTGGTGCCGAACCACATCTGGGCATCTTTGTCCTCAAACAAACTTGTGATGGAATTGCTGATGATGCTGTTGGTATCTTGGTATGTTTTTTTATAATGACTCCACACCGTGCTTTCCGCATTGAGGTTTGTCATCTTGAAAACCCCGCTGTTCGAGGTAGCTATCCAGAGATGTTGGTGCGAATCTTCCAGAATGTCCGTTACTGCCGTCATTGCCCCCACTTGTATGATAGGCAGAAAATTGTCTGTTTCTGCGCGATATCGGCACAGGCCGATATTCGTGCCTACGTAAATGGTTCCGTTGTGTCCTTGATATAGGCTTAATACGTCATTGCTGGGTATTGTATGTGGTGTTTGCTGTGAGTGGCGGTAGTTCTTCCATTTTCCGGTGCTCATGTCCAGTCTGTAGATGCCCTCTTTGTAAGTACCTATCCACAGTTCTTCCTTGTTTGGCAGCAGGCAGCAGATGTCGGGCTGGTGTTGGGGCATATTCTCAAACAGGTATTTTCTGAGATTTCCGGTGGCAGGGTCGAATATCCACAAGCCTTCGGCGGTGCCCAGCCATATATTCTTCTGATTGTCTTCATAGAAGGCTCTTATTTCTTTTCCTCCGGTTTCCGGTTGTACGTTTGTGGCGGGAATGGCATAGAATTCGAAACGTTTCAGCTGGTTGTTGATGATTTCCACTCCGTTGTAGTTGGTCATTATCCAGAAGTTGCCCTCATTGTCACACATAAGGTCGTTGATGTGCGGTTGCTTTATGTTCAGGAAGCCGGTGGGCAGGCTGATTTCTTCGAAGGTACGTTGTGGCAGTTGCAGGGCAAAAATACCTTTGTCGGTTCCTACCAGCAGGCTTTTCTCTCTATATTTGATGAGGCAGAAGATGGCTCCGAACCGTTTCCCGTTTATTTCATACACTTCGGTTTTTCCCAGCAGTTTCTGGTAGCAGTACAGCTTGCTGCCTTGGTTGAACCAAAGGTTACCTCCGATACATTGCAGGAAGTTTATTCCGGTGCCTTCGGCAATTTCGGCCAAAGGGGTGTCGGTGGGTTTCCGGTTTCCGTCTTCATCATATATCATCAATCCTTTCTGGCGCGAAAGTACGTAGACACAGCCATCTTCATCTTCGCAAATGTCGTTGATGAAGGAGTTCCACACACAGTCCTGCTTCATTGTGTTTGTTTGAGGATTGTAGATAAAGAGCCCTTGGCCTATGGTGGCTATCCACATGAGGCCGTTGTGTGTTCTGACTATTTTTCGTATTTCGCTGCTGATGATGACGCCGAATTGTGTGGTGATGTCGAAGTGTGAGAAATCGTCCGAATCATGGCGGTAGATATAGATGCCGTTTTCGGTTCCTATCCACAACTCTTGGTTTAGTTCTGCAAGTGTTTTTATGTGGCTGTTGCCCAAGGAGTGCTTGTGGTTGCTGCTTCGGTATATCCGGTTGTTGCAGCCGTCGTAGCGGTTCAAGCCGTTTTCCGTACCAATCCAGATGAAGCCGTAGCTGTCTTGCAGGCAACAAGTGGCGGTATTGTAGGAAAGACCGTTTTCCACATTGAGCCTCCTTACCGACAATATTTCGGAAGCAGTGGCCGGATAACCGGATATTCCGGCAAGAAAGCACAATATGAGAAACAGTCTTTTCATGGTGAAGGCGAAAGTAGAGCTTATTTGAGAGAATTGCAAATTTCCAGGTTGATTTCCCTGATACGCTTTTCGTCTACTTTAATTACTTTACGGTCATACGTCATCAGGCCGTTCACTTCGATTTCTACGTCCGAGGTCTGTGTATATACAGCACCTGTGAAACCTTTCAGAGCGAGTTTCTTCAGTTCTTGCGCATATTTCACATATTCGTCGGTTACTTCTTTTACGGTGTTGAGCCGGATATATCCCCAGTTGCGGTCGGCCTCCCATACGTGCCCTTCCACTACATAGCCTATACCGCCGTATTCTCCTATCACGTTGGCCCGTCGGGCATCATATAGAAACGGTTCGGGACCCGGATAGCTGTGTATATCCAGCATGTCGCCGCATGTATAGTGGTTGCCACCGCTGGCAGCGTTCACCAGTCGGGTGCCGTCATATTGTTTGGTCAGGTTGGCTGTTTCTTCTGTTTTGAACTGTCCCCATCCCTCATTGAAGGGTACCCATACGCCGATGCAGGGTGAGGAGTAGAGGTAATCCATAATCTCTTTCCATTCCTTGAAGTAAATGGCTTCCGATTGTGGGGTGCGGGTCAGGTCGGCACCGGTGAAGTAGTCACGTTGGTTCCATTCGTGCATTTTGTCACCATTGGGCATGTCTTGCCATACAATGATGCCTATCCGGTCACAGTGTGCGTACCAGCGTGCGGGTTCCACTTTCACATGCTTGCGAATCATGTTGAAGCCGAAGTCTTTCGTTTTCTGTATGTCGTAAATCAGAGCCTCGTCCGTGGGGGCGGTATAGAGGCCGTCGGGCCACCATCCTTGGTCCAGCGGGCCGAACTGGAACAGGTCGTGATTGTTCAGTTGCATTCTCACCACACCGTTTTCGTCACGCTTGGACGAGAACTTTCTCATGGCTGCATAGCTGTCCACCGCATCCGTTTCTGTGCCGTTTTGTTTCAGGCGTACTTTGAGTGTATATAAAAAAGGTGTGTCGGGCGACCACAGCTTTACTTCTCCGGGTATGGTGATGTCTATCGCCTCTCCACGGACGGCGGCTCCCGAGGCTACAAGTTTGCCGTTGTCATATACTTCCGCTTCCAGGCGGCATCCTTTTTTCCATTCGCTCTCGCCGGTCCGGGCTTCGATACGCAGTCGGTTGAGGTCGATGTCGGGAGTGATTTTCATGGAGGCTATATGATTTTCATTCACCGGTTCGAGCCACACTGTCTGCCAGATGCCTGAGACAGCCGTATACCAGATGCCTTGCGGTCGGTTGGCTTGCTTTCCTACAGGTTGCGGGCCATTGTTGGTGGGGTCCCATACGCGTACGGTCAGTTTGTTGCTTTCTTTTTGCAGTGCATCGGTGATGTCGAAGCAGAAAGGAGCATAACCGCCTTCATGCTTGCCTACGTTGATATTGTTCACCCACACATGGGCTCTCCAGTCTACGGCACCGAAGTGCAGCAGTACTCTTTTCCCTTTCCATCCGGCAGGTACTTCAAATTGCCGTGTATACCACAATTCCTGACTGTCTTCCAAGTGCACGCCTACTCCTGATAGCGATGATTCTATGGCGAATGGCACTAGTATCTCGCCGTCGTAGGTTTTCGGTTCCGCTTCTCCGCACGGGCGTATGGCATAGTTCCACAGTCCGTTCAGGTTTTTCCATTCTTTTCGTTCCATCATCGGGCGTGGATATTCCGGCAGAACGTTGGCAGGGTCCAGTTTCTCTCCCCATTCCGTCTTTATTCTGTCGCCTGCCGGTTTCCATTGGGCAAGGGAAGTGGTTTGCAGGCCCAATACCAAAGCACATGCTAACGCCAATTTTTTCATTCTCATAACAATCTGTTGTTTATAAATTATAGTTGTTTCCGTCTGTTGTGCGGAATTTGGGCAAAGGTGCTCCAATTAGTCTTTATGAAAGGATAAAAACCGACCAAAAAAGACGAATTTTGTTTCAGTTGCTTTTTCTTAAGAATAAAATCCATTACTTTGCGACGGCTTTGGAAGATTTAGAGTCGAGTAGAAATAGTCTCAGGATATTTCTGTTTGAGTATATATATCTTAAGAAACAGTTTTGATTTTCTTTCTTCAGGTTTCCTCAGCATCTTCTGAACTTGTTTTCGGTCTTTTTATCTTTTTTTCTTCGTCACATAGCCTGCCATGCTTCTTGGTAAAACAGATAAGAATCCTCAGTAACAACTCTTGGAAGAAAACTGAAATAAAATCAAGGCAGTTTCTAAATTAAATGATTTCCGTATGATGAGAATCAAGTATGCTTTTTTTTGTTTGCTTGTTGGGTGGTTCAGTTCCTGCCATTCGGGAAAGCGTTCTGAGAACGCGGACGGAGTAGATTCCTTGCAGTTCTATGTCAATCCAGTTTCTGTGGGTTTCCTGGGGCGTCATGTCTTGTTTCATCAGGGCATGTATTATTGCATTCAGGGATGGATGTCGAGTATATACTTGCGTATGGCGGAAGATGTCACTTTGCTTAAGGAGAAAGAATTCAGGAATGTGTGGAGTTCTGCCGATCCTTCTGTCGGAAACATAGATGATGCCGAATTGCATTACATTGATTCCAAATGGTATGTTTATTTCACCGGGAATGACAATAATCTGGATAATCGTTGCATCTATGTGTTGGAGAATGATTCGCCCGATCCGTTGAAGGGTACGTTCAGATTGAAAGGGCGCATTGACACCGATAAGGAGAATCATGTGGCCATGTTCTCTACGGTATTCCAGCAGGACGACCGTTTATATCTGGTGTGGTGCGGCTGGCCTTCCCGCAGGATTTATGAAGAAACCCAATGTATCTATATTGCCGAAATGGAGAATCCTTGGACTTTGTCTTCGGAGCGTGTGCTGATATCGAAGCCCGAATACGAGTGGGAGTGCCAGTGGGTAGGCATTGACGGCAACCGCACGGCTTATCCGATTTATGTGAATGAGTGTCCTCAAGTGTTTAGGTCGCTTCGTCAGGACAAGATTCTGCTCTATTATGCAGCCAGTGGCCGTTGGACGCCTTATTACTGTGAGGGCATGCTGATGGCTGATGCTTCTGCCGATTTGCTCGATTCCACTTCATGGAAGAAATGTCCGGTTCCGGTATTCAGTCAGAATACCGCCGATAAACTTTATGCTCCCAGCATCGTCTGTTTCATACCTTCGCCGGACGAGACGGAGTATTACTATCTGTATAATGTGCGTAAGAATCTGGAAGACATGTTCATCTCTCTGGACAAGTATGAAGTCTGTATGCAGAAGGTGGAGTGGGACAAAGACGGTATTCCGATACTGGGATGTCCGCAGAAGCAGGATACGCTGTTGCGCAAACCGTCGGGGACGCCACGTGCGAATGATGATTGAAATCGGCACGAGATTACCACATGGATGCGGAAATTCTCCTTTTTCGGTCGGAAATTCTTCTTTTTTCCATGGGAAATACCCTTATTTTGCATCCGGCAGTTGCGTAGGCTTCTGCTGTGAGTATGAATCTTAAAAAAATATGGTATCGATGAAAAACATGGTATTGCTTTTGTGCATTTTGTTTCTCTGTTCATGGGCAGAAACCGATGCGCAGGATTTTCACCTCCAGCCCACTCCGCAGAAATATGTGGGAAGTGAGGATTCTATTTCTATCCCCGCAAAATATAGTTTGCAGGTAGGAGCCGCTTTGCGGGGAAGTGCAGCGGAGCAGTTGCTGGCCGGTCTTTTTCCGGATGCCGCGGTGACTGCCGATTTTTCCGTTTGTATCGGTATGAAGGGGGATAAGTCCGTGAGGAAGTATGCTGCACGTATCCCTAAACAGGCAGAGGGTTATTATCTGAAGATAGACAAGGAAGGTATTGTCATTGCCGGTGCCGACCGTAGAGGAACCTTTTACGGTGTGCAGACACTGGCCCAACTGATTGCATTGCCCAAACTGCCGCTGGCGGAGGTGACGGACTATCCCGACGTACCCTACCGTGGTGTGGTGGAAGGTTTCTATGGCATTCCCTGGAGCAGGGAAGCACGCTTGTCGCAGCTTGATTTTTATGGCCGCAACAAGATGAATATCTATATTTACGGTCCTAAGGACGACCCTTACCACAGTTCGCCCAGCTGGCGCAAACCCTATCCTGCTCAGGAAGCCGAACAGCTGAAAGAACTGGTGGAACGTGCGCGGCAGAATGAAGTGCTTTTCTATTGGGCCATCCATCCGGGAAAGGACATCCGCTGGAATACGGAAGATCGCGATTTGCTGATGGAAAAGTTCGAAAGCATGTATCGTTTGGGGATAAGGGCCTTTGCCGTCTTCTTTGATGACATTTCCGGTGAAGGGACTTCGGCGGAGAAGCAGGTGGAACTGTTGAATGATATTTATCATAACTTCGTCAAAGTGAAAGGGGATGTTGCTCCGTTGCTGATGTGTCCTACGGAGTACAACCGTTTGTGGACTAAACTCGAGGGCGGTTATCTCGCGACGCTGGGCGGCAAGCTTCATCCGGACATAGGCATCTTGTGGACGGGCGATAAAGTGGTGGCTTGTATTGATAAGCCTACGATGCAGTTTGTCAATCCGCTGTTGAAGCGTAAAGCATTCATATGGTGGAATTTTCCCGTATCCGACTATGTGCGCGACCGCCTTTTGATGGGGGCCGTCTATGGTAATGGAACAGATATCAATGACGACATAAGTGCTTTTATATCCAATCCTATGGAACATGCCGAGGCCTCAAAAATCGCCCTTTTCAGTATAGCCGATTATGCTTGGAACATGGATGCTTATAAGAGTGATGCATCGTGGAGAAGAGCTGTTCGGTGCCTGATGCCCGGCCATGCCGCAGCTCTTCAGGTCTTTGCCTCGCATAATGCCGACCTTGGCGGAAACGAACATGATTTCCGTCGTGAAGAGTCAGAACAGATTCGTCCTGCTTTGGAACGGTTGCTGGATGCTTATTGCCGCGAAGGAAAGCGGGAGGTCGCCGCTGCATCGGCTGTAACCGAGGAGTGCGAACGTATGATTGCTTCTGCCAATCTGCTGCTGGCTTCCGATGAAAATCCGGCATTAATCAAGGAAATAAGCCCTTGGCTGATGCAGTTCAAGTTGCTGGGTGAGTATGGAAGAGAAGTACTGTGTATGTTGGCGGCACAGTGTGACGGCAAAAAGACGGAACTGGAGAAAGCCGCATCCCATGCTGGGGCCCTTCAGGTATTGATGAAGAGAATAGACGCCACTTACAACCAGAACGGATTTCAGCCGGGTGTAAAGACCGGAAACTGCCATCTGAAACCTGCTTTCGACCGGTTGTATCAGGAGGTGGTTCAACGTATCGGTAAATAGGGGGTGTCTTTTAGTCCCGTTTTCGGATTGCTTTTTTAGAAACTGTTTTGGTTTTATTTCAGCTTTCTTCTGAGAGTTGTTTTTATGGAAGATAAGCTTCACTTCAGCAATTCAAGCAAGCTTGATTGCATTCAGTTCGAATTGTCTTTGAGGATTTTTATCTGTTTTACCGAGGAGCATAGTGGGCTATGTGACGAAGAAAAAGAGATAAAAAGACCGAAAACAACTCTCAGAAGATGCTGAGGAAACCAAATCCTAATTCCCGAAGGATAGTGATGAACGCCTGCTTGGGCGAGTTATAATGCCCCTATATCTTCTACCGAAAGTCCGCTGCACCGTGCTATGATTTCCACGGAGATGCCTTCCGCTTTCATCTTCAGTGCCATTTCTCTTTTTTCTTCTTCCCTTCCTTCTGCTCTTCCTTCCGCACGTCCTTTCGCCCTTTCGGTATGGATGTTGTCCCGTAGGATGACCACATTGTCCAGATGGCGGTAGTAAGCTTTCAGTTCATCGGAAGAGAGCTTGTCCAGTTGCAGCTTTTCCCTGGCTTCGGATAGTCCGGGCGCGGTGGCGTCTTCCGGTATCTCGCCGGTGTTCAGGAAGTATATCCATTGCTCCAAGGGCACCTTAGACCACCGGTTGAAGTCATTCACCTTCAGTATGTAGTATTCCGGATAGAGTTGGCTCACCTCGTCTGCCTTGAAGGTCTGCCTCTGGAAGGGTGACAGCTGCAGCAGCTCGTTGTTGTGCAGTCCGCGGAATTCGGTCTTTCCGTGGTAGACGAAGTCCGTGCCGCTGCCAAGGGCGAAGTAGACGATGTTGATGCTGTATATCTTCCTGATTTTCTCGTATCCCTCTCCGCGGTTGATGTACTCGGTCACCAGTTTGGATGTGCCGAAGAGCATCCGCTGAAAGTAGGCATACTCGTTGTTGTTCTGTATCTCGAAGAGCAGCAGTTCTCCCTGCTCGTCCTCGGCCAAGAGGTCCACGCGGTTGTATTTGTCGTACTCGCTTTCCTGGTTGCTTTCGCTCTCCAGCAGTCGCTTGATGATGATTTTCTTTTTCATCAGGGTGGTCATAAGCCCTTCGAGCACTGCGAAGTTCGCTTTGTTTCGCAGCAGTCGTTTCATGGCCCAGTCAAAACGGATGTAGTTGGACATGTTTTCTCCTCCTCTTTTTTTGTTGTTACTGTCAGTCGGTTACAAAGTAACGGATTAAAATCTTAATAACCAAAGGATATGGGCGAATGTTTACGGCGACGCCCGGACTGCGTCTGCTCTGTATCCGCTTCGTCTCGCCTCGACGGTTCACTCCTTTGGCATGGGTATAAAAGCGTTTTTTTTATTCTTCACTTCCTTCACCTTTTCCTTCAATCCCTCTATTCATAGGCTTTTCCGGTGAAACCGGTTTAATTCTGTGTTCGCTACTCGCGTTTATGTTTCGGGAGTTGTCAATTGCCGGCGACGAACTTCACTGTAACCGATTTGCAGCATCATTGCAAATTGGTTGCAGCGCCACTGCAAAACTGTTGCAGCGTTACTGCAAGTATGGTTGCAGCGTCACTGCAAAACTATTGCAGCGTTACTGCAAGTATGGTTGCAGTGTTACTGCAAAACTATTGCAGAATTTTGCAGTAATTATCTGTTGATTTATACATAGTTATATTATAGTGAAACAGATTTGAACTGCAGATGTTTTTGGAGTTGTCGGGAATTGGAAGTGCGAAGAAAAGAGGTTTCATCGGGAAAGCGGCATAGGGTAAAACCGGTTTCACTGGAAAAGCCTGTGGATAGGCAGGTTGAGGGAAAAGGTGAAGGTGGTGAAGGATGAAAACAAACTGTTCAAAACGCATGAATGAGCGGATATTTGCCTTTTTTGAAGAGCAATTATCCTTTTTTAATCTTTTTTGCAGGTAAGTTTGCAGCAAATTTTTTATTTAATTCTTAAATGCATTCGTATTATGAAAAAGCATGAAACGCTTTTGGTAAGCACAATCCTGAACGGAACATACCGTGGCCGTCGTTTTCTCCAGATGGTGGGAATGGTAGGTTTGTTCTCATTCGGTTCGGTTCAGGGCCTACACGCAGAAGCAGTAAATCCTTCAGCAGACGGGACGGAAGTGGTACAACAAAAGAAGAATGTGACCGGAGTGGTGAAAGACAAGACCGGTGAACCGGTCATTGGTGCCAACGTGATAGTGAAAGGCACTACGTCGGGTGTGATAACGGATATAGACGGACGCTTTACGATTTCTGCCGGAGCAGGGCAGGTGATAGAAGTGTCGTTTATCGGTTTCAAGACCTACGCTTTTCCGGTAGACTCGAAGTCGGAATATACCGTCGTTCTTCAGGACGATGCCGAGTTGCTGGAAGAAGTGGTGGTTGTGGGATATGGTTCACAATTGAAGCGCTCGGTGACGGGTGCCATTTCTTCCGTAAAGTCCGAGGAGCTTGAAGCGCCCAATGCGGTGAGTGCCGACAATCTGCTGCAAGGCAAGGTGGCCGGTCTTACCATTACGCAGAACTCTGCACAGCCCGGTGCGGGAATGAGTGTGAACATTCGTGGAAACCTCTCGCCCAACGGCTCCAACTCTCCGCTTTACGTCATTGACGGTGTGGTGATAAGCAGTACCGGAAACAAGGCTTCCAACGGAGGTCCCAACCAGTTGAGCTTGCGCGACGGTGCCGACCGAAGTCCGCTCGCTACGCTGAATCCCAATGACATCCTTTCCATCGATGTGATGAAGGATGCCAGTGCTGCCGCCATTTACGGTTCGTCTGCTGCCAACGGTGTGATTCTGATTACCACCAAAAAAGGACAGGCCGGAAAGCCCCGTATCTCTTACAATGGCTCTTTTTCAGTGCAGGGGCTGAGTAAATATTATGACGTACTCAATGCTCAGGAATACATGACCAACGTCAACCTTTCCAGAATGGAGCAGTTCCTCTATCGCGGCAACTACTTCCCTTACGGTACGGAACCGGCTCCAGCTTCGGGGTGGGCAGAGGCATTTACGGCCAAGGAAATACGCAATGCGCAGACTTACGATCATGTGGACGAGATTACGCGTACCGGACTTATTCATAATCACAATGTGGCTATTAATGCCGGTTCGGAGAAGTTCAGGCTTTATGCTTCGTTCAACTACTACGACCAGAATTCCATTCTGAAGGTCAGTGACATGAAACGTTTCAGCGGCCGTCTCAACTTTGAGGCCAACTTCAATAAAAACGTCAAGCTGAGCGTGGCAAGCATGTACTCCCATTTGTCGGCAAACAATCCGTCGGCGGGAGATGCGGGTACCCATTCGAATGCCAATGAGGCGGTGCAGACCAACGCTGCCATTTATTTCCCGTCAAACATGCCGCTATACGATGAAAACGGAAATACGACCACTTCCATCTCTCCGCTGACGCCTAATCCGGCCGTTTGGTTCCACATCAAGAACCAGACTGTGACAAAGCGCCTGATGTTCTCGCCCAATCTGGAAGTGAAATTCCTGCCGTGGCTCAAGGTAAACGTGCAGTTGAGCGTGGACAAGACAGACGAGAACCGCGAGATTTTCGGTTCATCTAAGGCTAAGTTGCCGGCACAGATAGAAAAGAACTACGGTGGTTTCTCCGATTCGTTCAACGACAACTACGGAATAGAAGAATACCTGACTTTCGACAAGGACATCGCCAAGAATCATCACCTGAATGCAGTGGTGGGTACGGGATACTACATCACCACTTCCAAGGCGCACAACGTGATGGGCTATAACTTTCCTACTGATGTATACGAGAATAACAACATCGGCTCTACGGCCGACCTTGAAAGAAGCAATCTGGGTTCGTGGAAGACCTGGCGCAACAAGCTCTCTTTCTTCGGCCGTTTGAACTATACGTTTAAGAGCCGTTACATTTTGGGAGTTACGCTCCGTAACGACGGCTCTTCCGTATTTGCCGATAATCACAAGTGGGGATGGTTTCCCGGCGCTTCAGCTGCATGGATTATCTCTGAGGAGAAATTCATGAAAGACTTTGATGCCTTGAGCTTCCTGAAGTTGAGAGCCGGTTACGGTACATCCGGTAACGAAAGCATCCTGACCGGCGGTACTTATTCGCTGACTACGTATGGCAATGCCATTAACGGTGACTATTACTACTTCGGTGGAGTTTATCATAAGGGTATCATCCAAAAACAGCAAGGTAATCCGGATTTGAAGTGGGAAACGGACATTACCATAAATGCCGGACTCGACTTCGGTTTCTTCGATGATCGCTTGACCGGTAGTGTAGACTACTACGTGCGCACAGCTAAGGATTTGCTCAATTTCACTCCGCTTCCCGTGACTGGTATGGTGACGAATATTGCCAAGAATGTAGGTTCTACCCGAAGCCAAGGTATCGAGGTGTCATTGAAAGGTACCCTCATCGACAAGAAAGACTGGACGCTGACGGCGTATGCCAATGTGGCGCATAACCGTTCCAAGTGGGTAGAACGTAATCCGGAAGTGGCTATCAGCCCGTGGCTGAAGGAAAAAGATGATCTTAGCCCGATTTACGGCTGGAAAACCAATGGAATTTTCCACTCTTTGGAAGAGGTGCAAGCCTATACTTCGAATGGCAAGGTGCTCCAGCCAGATGCCAAACCGGGTAATCTGAGGTATGTGGACGTAAACGGAGACGGTGTGATGGATGATAATGACATCGTGAAATTGGGTACATGGGACCCGAAGGCCAATTTCGGTCTGGGTGCCAGTCTGCGCTTCAAGAACTGGATGCTGGATATTGACACGTATGGTGTATTGGGCAGAAAATCACATGATGCATGGCACTTCAGAGGCATCGGTGACGATAACACCAGTGTACGCGTAAAGGACAGATGGACTTCCTACAATCCTACCGGCTGGTATCCCGGTATTGCACAAGATGTGACGGGCGGAAATAATAAGACCGGCATGCACGACTTTACACTGAAGAACGTACATTTCTGGCGCTTCAAAGATATCAAGTTGACCTATATGCTGCCTGAGAAATTCCTGAAGAGAAATAAGATTGCTTCGGATGCTTCTGTGTTCGTGGATTTGCAGAACACGCTGATGCTGACAAATTACGAGGGTCTGGATCCGGAAATGGGAACCAACTTTGCACCGTTCCCCATTCCGTTTACAGTCGTATTGGGTGTTAACATTAATTTCTAAACTAAAATACCAAGAAGAGATGAAAACAAAAAAGATAATCAGTTGGGCGGTTGCCTTGTGCATGGGTGTGATGCTCCACTCATGCGACTTGGACCAAAAAGTATTTTCGAGCCTGACAAATGCAAACTTTCCGCAAACGGTAGAAGATATTGATGCGTTGATGGTAGGGATGTATGCCAATTTCAAGGCCAATTCAGGCGGTATGTGGGATGATTCAAACGGTGGCTGGGCCATGCCTATCTATGCGGCAGGCGATGGCTGGTGGGCTTATTCGGAATTTACTTCGGACGAATGCCGCCATCAGAGCAACCGCTTATACGATTTCAACTGGGCAGGTGCCTGGGACACGTTCATGACTTATACCATCAGCCGTAACATTACGCGGTGCACCTTCATTCTCGACCAGCTGGAGAAGGTGGGTGGTCTGCCCGAAGCGGCAAAGGCTACCAAGATAGCCGAGGCGAAGACATTGCGTGCATGGCTGATGTTCTGTTTCTATGACTTGTACGGTCCGGTATCTTGTGTACTCGAACCGGAAGAATTGAGCAATATCGGTTATACGCCACGTCCTACGAAAGAGGCCTATTTCAACCGGATGGTGAGCGATTTGCAGGAATCGCTTCCATACCTCTATGACAAGACCAACAATACGGGCAATTGGGGGCGTGTGAACAAGGGGCTTGCCACCATGCTGCTGATGAAGGCATATATGAATGACCATCAGTATGACAAGGCTTTGCCTTATGCCGAGAGTATGAAGACAATGGGCTACAAACTGTCTGACGATTATAAGGATATCTTTATCAATGAAATGAACGATGAGACGGTGTGGGCTGTTCCGAGTGGCGAGCTTGCCGGCAATGAATATTTCTTCTATGCTTTCCCGCCCAACTGTATCACCTTTGGAAAGGACTTTGAGTATAAATCCGGTGCAAACCGTTGGGGAGGTTATCTGATGCCGTGGGAGTTCTACGATACGTATGACAAGGCAGATGCACGCTTAGAGGTGATATTTGACTCTTACAAGAGCGCAGATGGCACGCTTTATACCCGTCCTGGGGGAGGTGGCGCAAGTGATGACCGTATCCAGCAGGGGGCTGTTCCGGTGAAATATCTGTGTAATGACTCCGAGAAGTATTCCAATGGCAATACACATATCGTGGCTTTCCGTTATGCGGACGTACTCCTCTCTCTGGCCGAAATAGAGAACGAGCTGAACGGACCTACGAACAAGGCACTGGGCTATCTGAAACAGATTACCGACCGTGTGGGCGTCACGCATACCATTCCGGCAGATATACAATCCAGCAAGGAGAAGTTTAAAGAATTCCTGCTGATGGAAAGAGGGCGCGAGCTCTTTATGGAAGGCTGGCGTCGTCAGGACCTGATACGCTTTGGTAAATACATCGAGTTTGCCAAGAATCGCGGATGCACCGCAGCTAAAGACTACATGGTATTGTTCCCCATTCCGCCGAAGGTGATTACCGAGTCGGGCGGTGTGATTGAACAAAACCCCGGATATTGATAAAGCAGGATGATGATTGGATGCAAACTCTAAGAATCTCCTTCCGTATTCTGTTCTCCGGAAAAGATTGCGGGGGGAGATTTGTCTTTTTTATATGCACTTTGTCTTCTCGGGGGAATAAGGTATAAAAAAATCACAAGATGGATTGTTTTCAGGCAAGATCATATAATGAGGTTACCTCAGTCGTATACTTAGGGTATCTCACTATACGACTGAGATGGGATAATATGTAAATGGTTGATGATTAGTTGTTTACATAATGTAGAATTGCATGTGTATAAATTCGGACAAAAATACTGTTTGCACTTGCATGTTTTTTATGGATATTATCAAAATATGGATATACGATGAATTATAGAGTATTGTTGTTAGGACTGTGTGCTTGGAGTTCTTTGTCGGTTTTGGGGCAGGAGAGCAGGGTAGAGGACATTCGCATTGGCGGTTTTGTAGGCGGACGCATCCATACCTGCATTGAGCAGCGGGTGAAATCGCAGGATGTGGAGCATCTGGTAGAGCCTTTCCGTCATCGCGGGGAGACAAGCCTGTGGCAGTCCGAATTCTTTGGCAAGTGGCTGCTGGGGGCCATTTCGTCTTACGAGTATTGCAAGGACTCTGCGTTGCTGGAGCAGATAAAGACCGGCGTGCGGAGTTTCATGCAGACCCAGACTCCGGAAGGCTACATAGGTAACTACAGCCCCGAAGCCCGGCTGACCAACTGGGACATCTGGGGCAGGAAATATTCGGCACTTGCCTTGGTGGCATACTATCGCCTGACCGGCGACAAGGCGGCATTGCAGACCGCTATGCGTTCGGTGGATTACCTGATGAAGCAGTTGCACGAACAACACATCGACATTGCCCGTACCGGCAATTACTTTGGTATGGCAAGTTGTTCCATTCTGGAACCGGTGGTCTATCTGTATGACATTACCCGCGAGAGACGCTACCTCGACTTTGCCAAGAGCATCGTGGCGGGCATCGAGCGGGAGGGCAGTTCGCAACTCATAGCCAAAGCGCTGAAAGATGTGCCGGTATCGCAACGTTCGGCTTATCCGGCATCGTGGTGGTCGTTCGAAAACGGGCAGAAGGCTTACGAGATGATGTCCTGCTACGAAGGTCTGATCGAACTGGGGCGTGTGCTGGACGACCCTCTTTACAAGGAAGCCGCCGAGCGTACGGCCGAGAGTATCCGGCGCGACGAGATAAACATTGCCGGTTCGGGCGCAGCCTTCGAGTGCTGGTATGGAGGCAAGGACAAGCAGACTCTGCCGACTTATCATACGATGGAGACTTGCGTGACGTTCACTTACATGCAGTTCTGCCGTCGTTTGTGGCGCGACACGGGCAACCCGCTCTACGTCGAGGAGTTTGAACGGACGATGTACAATGCCTTGTTCGCCTCAATGAAACACGACGGAGGACAGATTTCCAAGTACAGTCCGTTGGAAGGGCGCAGACAGCCGGGTGAGGAGCAATGCGGCATGCATATCAACTGCTGCAACGCCAATGGCCCCCGGGGATTCGCTCTGATTCCGAAGATGGCGGTGGCGACAAAAGAAGACGGTATATTCCTCAATCTCTATGTGCCGATGGAAGCTACGGTGAAGACGGGCAGGAAAAATGCAGTGGCCCTGAAAGTAGAGACCGATTATCCCGTAAATGGAAAGGTAAGTATCGGGGTGGAACCGCAGAGGGACGAACACTTTAAACTCTCCTTGCGCATTCCTTCGCAGGTAGATGGGGCGAAGGCCTTTGTCAACGGGCAAGAGCAGGAAGTGCTGCACCGGGGCGGTTATCTTTGCCTGGATCGTATGTGGAAGCGGGGTGATGAAGTGACATTGGAATTCGACCTTCAAACCAAAGTAGTGAAGAGCTATAACCACCAGGCAGTGGTGCGCGGTCCGCTGGTATTTGCCCGCGACAGCCGTTTCGACGACGGCGATGTGGATGAGTGTGCCGTCATCCGGAGCGATGAGCGAGGTGTGGTGCAGGCCGCAGTACACGAGAATATGTCCGGTTCATTTGCCTGGATTACGTTGGAAGTTCCCGCTGTGCTGGGCACCGACCTGGAAGACGCTGCCAATAAGACGGCCAGGCCCGTACGCTTCTGCGACTTCGCCTCTTCGGGCAACGACTGGGCTCCGAAAGGCCGCTACAAGGTATGGATTCCGCAAACCCTGCATATGATGACGGAACCTTACCGGAAATATTGATGGAAAAACTGATAGAAATTCCTTTAAAGAGATAAAATATGAACTATAACAAGAAAATGAATCTGTGCATCGGCCTTCTGCTGGTTCTTCTGACGGCTTGCCAGGGAGCGAAAAAGGAAGTAGAGACACAAATACCCTGCATATCGGTAAGTGAATATGCCATGTTGCATGAGGTGATAAAGATAAAGCTGGACAACGTTGATCCGGACATGGAATTGACGGTGGATTTCGGAGACGGAACTGTGGTAACGGGCAGGAACAACGGACTCCTGAAACACGCCTATGCCAAGGAGGGTGATTACACCATCAAGGCACAGACGGCAACCGGAACATTGACTGCCGGTATACACGTCTGCAACCTGCCGGCGCTCAGCGTTGCCATGCGGCAGTTCAAAGACCCCTCGTACAAGAAGGTGTGGGTCATGGCCCATCGGGCGCATACGCAGGACAAGACCATTCCCGAGAATTCTCTCAGTGCGATAGAGGCTGCCGTGGCCGCCGGAGTTGAAGTTCTGGAGTGCGATGTCAGGCAGACAAAGGATGGTGTTCTCGTGGTATGTCACGACGAGACCATCGACGCCACCACCACCGGACAAGGCCGGATTGCCGACATGACCTATGACGAAATCCTGCAGTACAACCTGAAAGACCGTGCCGGAAAACCCACCGATGAGAAGATGCCCACATTGGAAGAGTATCTGACCGCCGTACGCGGACGGGCGTATGTAGACATCGACAAATGTACCGGACAAGGTATCTTCGGGAAAGTGGCGGACGTGGTGTGCCGGACGGGTATGATGGAAGCCGTATTCTTCTACAGTGGCGTGGAAGAGGGTACCCGTGAGGTGCTCGGTGTGGTGGAGGATGCCAACATCTATCCTTGGGTAGGAGGGCACAAGTTGCTGGAGGGATTGCCGCGTACGTTTTTTGTACAGACATCGTATGCCACCGAAGGCAGAAGCTCCTCTTTGGGCGATTCGGTAGAGTTGGGCATGATTCCCTCCGTCTGCCTGCTGTGGGTGCTCGACCAGGCCATACCTGAATATGCACTGGACGATAGGCAACTTGACGAACTGTTTGACATATTCCCCACTGTGAGGATGATTCAGACGGACGTGCCTGCCGAGTTGATTGCAGCCTTGGAGAAGAAGGGATTAAGATGAAAAATCAATAGGTGTTTTGAAAAATATGAAGAAGATACTGTTTTTGTGCTTCGGGCTTGTGGTCAGCGTTTCATTGACGGCGCAATTACCCGAAAGGAATGCTGATAACTTGAAAAAATACAAAGCGATATGCCGGCGGCATATTTATAAGAATATGAAGGGTATGTACCGGCAACCGGTCGGTGCATTGAAGTATCCTTTTCTTGTGCCCGGCAGCGGGCAGTATGCCAACCAGTTGTGGGACTGGGATTCATGGCTGAGCGACATAGCCCTGCGGCAAATCATCGTGGAAAATGGTACCAGTGACGACCGTGAGGAACTGATTGCATACGAGAAAGGTTGTATTCTCAACTTCCTCAGCTATGGCGGAGGCGACGGATGGATTCCCATTTGCATCTTTGACAATACGGAAGAGCGCTGGCAGTTGTTGCAGAAAATCAATCCCTGGAAGACAAATATGCACAAACCTGTCCTGGCGCAGCACGCTGCTTTCGTAGTGGAGCAGACGGGCGGTGATGCCGAATGGCTGCGTGAGGGATTTTATAACTTGCAGACGTTTGTGGGCAAGTACCTCAACTACCATCGTCACAAGGCCACCGGATTGCTCTATTGGGAAAACGATGAAATGATTGGCGTGGATAATGATCCCAGTACCTTCTATCGTCCTCACGGAAGCTCGGGTTCCATCTTCCTCAATGCCTTGATGTATAGGGAATTGCTTGCCATGGCTTATCTAGCAAGACAGCTCCGCATGCCCGATCTGGAAAATCGGTTCATCCGCGAAGCGGAGGAACTGAAAGAAAATATCCGCAAGCATTGCTGGGACCCTCGCGACGGCTTCTACTACAGTGTAGACCTCAACCTGCTTCCGGTGGAAAAGCCCGCTGCGCCGGGCTTTCATTACCACACCGGACAACCCCGTACTTACGATTGCTTGATACAACGTTTCAGTGTGTGGAGCGGCTTCATGGCGTTGTGGGCAGGAATTGCCACTCCCGAGCAGGCGCGCGAAATCGTGGAACGGCAATATCGCGATTCCCGTTTGTTCAATGCAGCGGCAGGTGTGCGTTCCCTTTCTCCATTGGAGAAAATGTACGACGTGCGTGCCAGCGGCAATCCTTCTTCCTGGCAAGGACCGGTATGGATATGCGTCAACTACTTTGTTTTCCGGGGACTACTCCGCTACGGCTATACGGAAGATGCCCGGGAGTTGGCGGAGAAGACCGTGTTGCTGCTGGGACGCGATTATGAGCGTTTCGGTGCGTTGCACGAATATTACATGCCTGACAATGGTGAACCCATCCTCAACAAGGGCTTCCAGAACTGGAATTTGCTGGTGCTGAACATGGCTGCCTGGCTGGACGATAAAGAGACGGTGAATGAATTTTAATTTTTATCAAGCAAGAGTATGAAACATTTGTTACTGGCCTGTATCATGGCCATAATCTGTCTTCCCGCTTCGGGAGGAAACAATAAGAAGTCTAGACCGGGCGGCGCTTCCCTCAAAGTGCTTTGCTTGGGAAATTCCATTACACGGCACGAATATAAGGCTGATATCGAATGGTTTTCAGAGTGGGGCATGGCAGCTTCGAAGGAAGAGAACGACTATTGCCACCAGTTGCAGAAACTGCTCCGCACAAAACATCCCGGCACGGTGGTTACCCCACTCAACATTGCTTACTGGGAACGCAATCTGACGTGCGATATTGATTCATTGATAGGTTCGGCAGTTCGCAGCAAAGACCTTATCGTGATTCGTCTGGGTGAGAATGTGCAAGATAAGCAAGCGTTTCGTTCGGGTATTCTCCGCCTGGTGGAATATTGCAAACAGAAAGTGGGCAGGGTGGTCATCACCGGTTGTTTTTGGGAAGATGCCGAGAAGGAGCGTGCCATCATTCATGCCGCCCGCACTCACGGCATTTCTTTTATTCCGATTGACTGGATAGACCGTCTGTATGATTCGCGTCCCAAGGTGGGCGATACCCTCTATGATGTGGAAGGAAAGCCTTATACCGTGACTAAGGAGTTTATTATTGCCCACCCCGACGACCGGGGCATGCGAAAGATAGCCGAGGCGATATTCGGCACTTTGATATCCAGTGGGGAACGTCCCATTTCTTTCCTCACTGTTGTATGCCAGCAAAGATAAGTCAAAAGCCCTCTTTAGAAATATGAAAGTTGGATATTTTGCAGTTGTACTGCTTGCATGCTTCCTGCAGGCTTGTTCTTCATTTGTGGGAAAGGATAGCACGGAGATGGACGGTTTTGTGACCGGACTGATGGACCGGATGACTGTACGGGAGAAACTGGGCCAGTTGAACCTGCCCTCGGGAGGCGATTTAGTGACTGGTACGGTGATGAACGGCGAACTCACGGAAATGATACGGAAGCAGGAAATCACGGGCTTCTTCAATGTGAAGGGAGTACGGAAAATCAGAGAGATGCAACGTATTGCCGTGGAGGAAACCCGTTTGAAGATTCCCTTGATTGTAGGAGCCGATGTCATACACGGTTACGAGACAATATTCCCCATACCGCTTGCCATGTCGTGTAGCTGGGACACTGTCGCCATCCGACGGATGACACGCGTGGCGGCTACTGAGGCCAGTGCCGACGGAATCTGCTGGAATTTCAGTCCGATGGTGGATATCTGCCGCGATGCCCGTTGGGGACGCATTGCCGAGGGAAACGGTGAAGACCCCTACTTGGGCGCTTTGATGGCGAGGGCATACGTACATGGCTATCAGGGCGATGCTATGAAGGCTAATAATGAAATACTGGCCTGTGTCAAGCATTTTGCACTGTATGGTGCTTCCGAGGCGGGACGTGATTATAATACGGTGGACATGAGCAGATTGAGCATGTACAACAATTATCTGGCTCCCTATAAAGCAGCCGTTGAGGCGGGTGTGGGGAGCGTGATGAGTGCGTTCAACCTTGTGGATGGCATTCCTGCCACTGCCAATAAGTGGCTGCTGACCGATCTTCTTCGTAACGAGTGGGGATTTGGCGGCATGGTAGTTACCGATTATTATTCCATCGGAGAGATGAAAACTTACGGTGTGGCCGACAAGAAAGAGGCTTCCGTGCTTGCTCTGAAGGCGGGAACGGACATGGATATGGTCACCGCCGGTTTTCTGGATACTTTGGAGTCGGCATTGGAGGAAGGACTCATTTCTGAAGCTGATATTGACCGTGCCTGCCGTAGGGTGCTTGAGACTAAGTATAGAATGGGGCTTTTTGACGACCCCTACAAATACTGCGACACGGTACGTGCGGAGAAGGAAATATTTACGCCTGAGCACCGCAAGGAAGCGCGTGAGGTGGCACGTGAAACCTTCGTGTTGATGAAGAACGAGGGAAGTCTGCTTCCTCTTTCTATGGATAAGAAGATAGCGCTGATAGGACCTATGGCCGATGCTCGCAACAATATGTGCGGCATGTGGAGTCTGACTTGTGTTCCTTCCGACCACCGTTCTCTGCTCGATGGGATGCGCGACGCGATGAAGGGCAGGGGCGAAGTCTTTCATGCCAAAGGCAGCAATATCTATTACGAGGAGGAAATGGAGAAAGGCGCCGTCGGCTTCCGTCCTTTGGAGCGTGGAGACAATGAGAAATTACTTCGGGAGGCGTTGCAGGTGGCTGCCCGTGCGGATGTGATTGTTGCCGCTTTGGGTGAGTGTGCGGATATGTCGGGTGAATCGGCCTCACGTACGGAACTGGAACTGCCGGATGCGCAGCAAGCGTTACTGAAAGAACTGGTGAAGACGGGAAAGCCGGTGGTGCTGTTATTGTTTACGGGACGTCCGTTGGTGCTTAATTGGGAAACGGCACATGTTCCTGCTATACTGAACGTATGGTTTGCGGGCAGTGAGGCGGGCGATGCCATAGCTGACGTATTATTTGGACACACCGTTCCTGCCGGAAAGCTCACTACCGGTTTCCCACGTGCCGTAGGACAGATGCCGTTATACTATAACCATTTGAGTGCCAGTCGCCCCGATCCGCAAGATGGGGTGTTCAACCGCTACCAGAGTAACTATATTGACCAAAGTAATGAGCCGCTTTATCCTTTCGGGTTCGGGCTGAGCTATACGGCTTTTGAATACGGCGATATGCGGCTTGGTTCGGAATGCCTTCCCAAGAACGGGAAGTTGGCGGTTTCTGTGGAGGTCACCAATTCCGGTACTTGTGACGGTACGGAAATCGTACAACTCTATCTGCGTGATGTGATGGCTGAGGTAGCACGTCCTGTCAAGGAACTGAAAGCTTTCCGGCGTATCTTTTTGAAGAAAGGGGAAAAGCGAGAAGTGGTGTTCACGTTGACAGAAGAGGACTTGAAATACTACCATTCGGATTTGCAATACGGGTATGATCCGGGTGAGTTTCAAGTGATGGTCGGTCCTAACAGCCGTGATGTCCAGACGAAGGTGTTCAAAGCAGAATAAGTTCTTTAATTTGAAGATTATGTTTATATGAAGATGATAACTTTTTTCATTATGTTGCTGTTGTCAGTGGCTATGCTATGCAGCAGTTGTTCTGTTACTGGAAATAGAGAAAAGACATTATTGGGTAATCCGGTTGTCAAGGTGCCTACGTTGTTTGATAAGACAGTGTGCTACATTGTCTGAACTTGCCAAGTCCACCGGAGCTATAGCCGGAATGGATTATGAAGATAAGAACCGTCATCGGGGAGTCAGACATCCCCGAACTGCCATTACCTTGACGGAAGATTGGGATTTGCTGCTCATTACCGTTGACGGATGCCGGTCCGGTCAGTCGGAAGGCATGAACGCAAAGGAACTGACTGGCTTTATTGTGAAATACTTCTCTCCGCAATATGCACTGAATATGGATGGCGGAGGTATTTAAAGAACAAGACAATGAAAGAAAAGAAACGTAGCTGGATTATTTTTTATAGCTTCTTTGTATGTTTTTGTTTTTTCCAGCCACTTTGGGCGGAGAAGCGTGTGGAGCGAGGCAATGACATCGTTTCTGTCATTAGGCATGGTGTCCGGAACGACGGTTCTGTGATAGGCTCTGAACTGAATGAGCTTGTCATGAGGAGCTACGGGAAGACGTTGTATTTTCCTGTCGGTACCTATAACCTGTCGGAACCTATCGTCTTGCCCTACGACTATACGAAGAATGTAAATATCATTTTTGACAAGAATGCATTGATAAAGACAGATTTGCCCTTGGAAGCATTGTTGAAGATTGGCTATTCGGAGATGTCGACACCCGATGTCACCCATCGTCGCTTCTCTTATATCGAGGGAGGGATGTTCGACTGCTATAATGTGGAGAACGGAATCATGGTCAACGGATTGAAACAGCTGGTTTCCCTGAAAAGTATCAGTTTGTTTAAGGGGCGCAACACACATATCCGCATCAGCGTTACCGACGACTTCAGAGGAACGGGAAGCAGTGATACCAAAATAGACAATGTGACGATACAAGGCATTTCGTCCAACGAAGAGGTATATGGTATCTATATAGACCAAGCTTGCTGTGACTGTAAGATTTCCAATACTTTCATATATAGCACGAAGTATGGACTCGTGACAAAGTCGGCGGGACATATTTTGAATAACCTGCATATTCTCTCCATGCACACCACTGGCGGTCTGGACTTGGGGGTGAAAGGTTTCCGCTCTACGGAAGGGATACGTGTGGAAGCAGATGGCTTTTTCATTTTCAACGAGGTGTATTATGACACGGTGGACTGTGGCATTGTGGTTGCGGCGGATAGGAATCCTACGTTGGTACTGGACAAGAACATCTTCTATTCCTATTTGCCGGATTTCGGGACTTCTTTCCTCTATCGGGACCATAAGGCGGCGGCTCCGTTTCAGGCGAAGATGTCGAACTGCATCATCGAAGTGGCAAAACAGGGTTATAAAATCTTTGATGTCAGCCCTGAGGCTATAAAGAATGATGTGGAGGGGAATTTTTCGTTTGTGAATTGTGCTATGAGGAATTCTCACTTGTTAAGTCCTTTCGATTTTTCCCTGATGCAACGTATAAGGGGGAAAAGATATGATGTACTGTCTGCACCGGAGCAGGCAACAAGTGGTTTGCAGGCAGTGGATAGCTTGCAGTGGTACGTTTTGGGAGCAGTGTTTGTTTCTCCGTATCGTAATTTGTTAAAATTGGATTTGGCAAAAGATGGTATGGTAGAATTGGATTTGCTCTTTACTGGAGAGAAGCCCGAAATACATAGCAGGATGCTCAGAAGTCCGGATGGAACCTCCTTCCAGCTGGGGTATGTTGTTAAGGATGAGTATTGTATCTTACTGTTGAGAATGTCTCGAGGAAGAGTGTATCCTACTATTTGTGATGTGTTGGGAAATGGTTGTTTTTTTGCGACTCCTGTAGACAGATATTATAAACCGGAAGATTATGGGGTAAATCAAGATCCTGTCATTCTGCATTGAATTTGTATAATAGAAGAGCAGGTAATATAGAGCGTGGGCGATGTGTTACTTAAGATACAGTGTCATTTTACCGTTAAGTAAAATGACACTGTAAATGTCTGATAAAGGTGTTTATTGTTTGAAGAACAATTAGATTATCAGCGTGCAGGCTTTTTAGAATTTGTATCCATATCCCAACATGATTGCCACATTGTCATCTTTGGCAAACATAAACCTGGCTTCTGCATTCAGATAACTGCGTTCGGAGATGGGTAATGTGATGCCTCCTCCCAAGTTGAAAGCGAATTTAGTAGAATTGCTCCGGTCCATTTCCATTTCTTTCCCGTCTATTTCAATACTCTTTTTGCCATAAAAGTTGTTCTGCATACCGATACCTGCAAGAGGATAGACCGAAAATCCTTGGCCGTCTTCTTTGAAGTTGAAGACATAATGGAAATTCACGCTTACATCCAGTCCGGTAACTTTGTCTTTAGGAAAGTAGAACGTCACATCCGGAGCAATCCGAAGATTATTCGCTATCGCATAGCGTCCTTGTACTCCCAGACCAAACCTTTCGTAGTTGGTTTGATAACCGACATTGCCCATCAAAGAGCTTTCACCTTTCACTGTCTGGGCCTTCATACCCATTGATGCCAATGCAATCATGGCCAGTAAAAATAATTTTTTCATAATTAAGGCATTTAGTTAATAAAATGTTTCTTTTAAAGAGAACAGTTCTCTTTTTATGTAAACAACAAATGCTGCCTGCATTTGTTTGCTGTATATTATTGCATATATGAAAAATGTCGATATGAAGTATGACTTCTTTTTCATTTTTTTATAAAGCAAGAAAATGATGTTAATTTCATGTTTATGTCTCGAACTATTTTTTTGAATGCTGTGTTTCTTCAGTACATAACGAAGGATAAAATCGGTTACATCCAACTGATTTAAGAATAGTTGCTTAATAAATATAAGATGTTAAGTTTGTTTATTATTAAAATCGATAGTCATGAAAAGTCTAAGTTTTGATTTGCGCATCAGATTAATAATCAGTTCTGTTATTGGAGCAATAGCATGTTTGTTTTCAAGTAACTGCAGACAGGTAAAATGATAGCAATATGAAGGACTGAAGGTTTTTTCTTTCTATTTGAAGTCAAGGAATGATATATCTATTCATATTTACATGTAAATCTCAAAATTGAATGTGTAACTTAAAAAAATCAGCCTATGTATTTTCTGTGGTACATTATTATTGGAATTGTTGCCGGATTCATTGCCGGTAAACTAATGCGAGGCGGTGGTTTCGGTCTCCTTGTCAATCTGTTAGTGGGCGTCGTTGGTGGCGTTTTAGGCGGGTGGGTGTTCGGTTTGCTGGGAATAGCAACGACGGGCCTGCTGGGTAGCTTGATAACTTCAACTGTAGGAGCTGTTGTATTGCTGTGGATTGTTTCGTTGTTTAATAACAGAAAAAGAATTGAAATTTAATTGTTTTAACCATTTAAAACCAACTTAATTATGGAAAATAGAAATTCTAGTTTATGGATCGGCCTGGGAGTAGGTTCGGTCATCGGTGCTCTTGCTTATCGTTTCTCACGCACTTCGAAAGCCAAGAAGTTGAAGGAAAAAGTATGTGACGCCTTTCATAAGATAACCGGTCAGGCAGAGGACATGCTGGATGAAGCCGGGGAAAAAGTGGCGGATACCGGAAAAGCCGTAGTGGACAAGGTGGCTGACAAAGCTTCCGAATTTGCCGGGAAAGCGGATGAATTTAAAGGCAAAGTGCATACAATGGCTTCCGAGGTAAAGAAATGAACCTGAACAAGTAACTTGTAGACTACTCATACGCTTATGAAATGGGAAGAAAGTCTGAAATATCAGTTGTACGCTGACGGTAGGAAGAGAAGTTATGAAAAACTGTATCGGATATCCCGGTTAGCATACCTCAAAGGATGTAGCGAGGAAAAAAAGAAAGCCCTCGAAGCATATCGGCTATGTTGCAGCAGGCTGTTTGGCAACAGATGCATGCCGTCTATCGGAAGCAGTCTGAAGCGGAAGAAGCTATGTGATGCGGATTGTCCTTACATAAGGAAGTATGAGTTTGAGTTGTACAAGCTCGGCGGGTGTGCGGAAAGCACACCCGAATGAACCTAAATTTTAACTCCAAATTGAAAAGATTATGTTTTATCATGTAAAAGATTTGCAGTTCAATGCCCGGGTATCAAGACCCGATCCACGTTTTGCACGTGTAATGCTCGAGGCATTCGGTGGAGCGAACGGAGAATTGAAATCTGCTTTGCAGTATTTCGTGCAGGCTTTCAGTTGCCATAATCCATTTCCGGATAAGTATGACATGCTGATGGATATCGCTACTGAAGAATTCGGCCATCTGGAAATTGTGGGAGCCACTATCCAGATGCTTCTGGGAAAGGTAAACGGAGAAATGAAGGATGCTCTTGAAGATACGCCGCTTCATACAATGATGAGTGGTAAATCAGCCAAAGAAGAGTTAATTCATCAAGCATTCACCAATCCGCAGTTCCTGGTAGGTGCTCCCGGCAGTCCGGCTTTGACAGATAGTAACGGAAACCCCTGGTGTGCTACCTACGTATCTGCTACAGCCGAACTTACAGTGGATTTGCGTTCCAATATGGCAGGAGAGGCTCGTGCTAAGATAGGTTACGAAAACCTTCTTCAGCTGACAGACGACCCTTTGGTAAAGGAAACGCTCGGATTCCTTATGGCCCGTGAGGTGACGCACTACCAGCAGTTTGAGGCGGCTTTGGCAACAATCCAGCCCAATTTCCCACCGGGAGTATTTCAAACCTCCCCCAGATATAGCAACCTGTATTTCGATTTGTCGAAAGGAGAAGACGCCCGCGGACCTTGGAATGAGGGCGAGAGTACGCAACTGAAAGAGCAGTGGCAATATATAGAAAAGCCGCTTGAAGAAGTGAGGAGTACCAACGGATTGCTGGACAGAAAACCGGAAGGCACGGACCGTTCGGAAAAGAATATTGCCAAGAAAGAAGCACATTTGTCTAAAGAGCGTAGTGGGCAGGTTCTGTCGGCTACTCCGGAGGAGAAGGCATCTTGCTGCAAATATCAGTGAATTGAAAGAAACATCGGTTTATAACCGCTGTGATTATTAACCATAAACCATTTAATTATGAACAAGAAAAATGAAAAGAAACAGGAAGAGGTAAAGAACACGAAGAAGAGTGTTCAGGCCAAAGAGTGTAAGTCTTCAACTTCATGCAAAAAGGCAGAGAAGAAGTAAGAGTTTGAAACCTTAAAGTTTGTACAGACTGTCCGGGAACTACATTCCCGGACAGTCTTAAAATAATTAAATTTTGATGAGTATGAAAAAGTTATTGTTTGCAATTTTGGTATTGACACTGGTAGTGTCTTTCACGTCTTGTCGTGACAAGAAAGAGCAGAAAAAAGTGGAATATCAAGTAGAAAAAGTTAAAAGTGATGTCAATAATGCAGCTGACAAGGTGTCTGATAAAGTTCAGGATGGCGCCGATGCTGTAAAGGACGCTTGGAAAGATGCGAAGAAAGATGTCAGACAAGGTGCTGAAAAGGCCAAGAAGGAGATAAAGGAAGGATATAATGACGTGAAAAAGGAAGTTGAGAAGAAGCTTGACTGATTCTTTGGAATGTATTGTTATGTCGGTAGTAATTTTTTGTATATAAGTATATTATGGTTGGATTTGTAATATGGATTGTAGGATTGGTACTGACTATCAGAGCAGCTCTCGAAATATGGCGTATTCATGCGCCGGCAGAAAGAAAGCTGATAGCCATTGTCCTGGTGCTTCTCACCAGTTGGGTGGGACTGCTGTTCTATTACTTTTACGGCAAACCCCGTATGCCACAGTGGCTGGGCGTTGGCTTCGAAAGGTATTGATGGCTGTATAGCCGTTTATGTTGACTGGAATATCCCAAAACAAAAATGCGTTGGTTGGCAGTAGTGGCCGATTCGTTTTTGTTTTGGGATATTTGTATGGGAGAATGGGCGTTAAGGTGTGCCCTTACCAGTATTTCCCGATTCTTTCGTAACCGAAGACCCGGCTGCGTTCATCCTTGATGCCTTGCAGCTGATTGCAGATTATTTGTGCTCCGATCATGCTGAAAGTGATTCCGTTTCCACCATATCCCAGGTCGAAGAACAGTCGCTCTTTGCCGGGCCAGTTGCCGATGAAAGGCAATCCGTCTTTGGTAGTGCTGAATGTGCCGCACCATGCCATTTCCGTTTTGAAAGGTATGTCAGGTAACAGTTTTCCGAATTTCTTCTCCAGGATACGGGTTTTCTTTCTGAGTAGCGAATCACGGCGCTGCGGAGCGCTGAACTTTTCGTCTTCACCGCCTACGATAATCCGGTTTCCGTCGGTGGTGCGGATATATAGATACGGGTCGGCCGTTTCCCAAATCAGGCAATGTGTCGGCCATAGGTGTTCCGGAGCTACCGGATGTGATATGAGTGCATAGGTAGAAGTCAGTTCCATGATTTCCTGCGGAAGAAATTGCCCGGCTTCAAATCCGGCGGCTACGATTATATATCCGCATCTGATTTTATGTCCTTTGTCTGTTGTCATGATGCAGCCGTCAGGCGTTTCCTTGTACTCCTTGATATCGGTATGGGTGAAGACATTCAGTCCGTTTTCCTTTATATTGTGAGTCAGCAGTCCGGTTGCGGCTCTGTAGGCATCCATCTGTGCGGAAGCTTCGTTTACAAGGGCATTACCGGATACTTCCACGTGATATTGTTCTCTGACCTCTTTTTTCTTGAGCAGACTGACCGGTAGCTTATGCTTTTCCCGTATTTCATATTCTTGCTTCAGTAGCTTGTTGTCTGCCGGGCTACTGGCGTAAAAGAGGCTGGGAAGTTGCTCGTAGCCGGCACTGACGCCCGTTTCTTCCAATACTTTTTTGATGTCAGTGATGGATTGCAGGCATGCCCGGTAAGCTGTTACAGCATTTTTTTCGCCAATCATTGCTGCCATCCGGCAAAGTGGAACGTCTATTTCATATTGTAGCAAAGCGGTACTGGCCGCGGAACTTCCGGTTGCGATGCTGCGCTTGTCAATCACGCAGCATTCTATTCCGGCACGACACAATTCGTGTGCCATCAAGGCTCCCGTTATGCCGGAACCTATGACGGCCACATCTGTTGAAAAATCCTCCTCCAAAGGGTGGAAATAGTCTAATAAGGAATTTCTGATAATCCAATAGGGTAATCCTGAGTGTAAGTCCATAATGTAATCTGTTTTATTAATTTCCCCCTCACTTTCTTTCTATCGCTAAAAGCGGAAAGAAAATGAGGGGGATTAAGAAAAGTCATTTATCTCGTTCGGAATCGGGCATCCGTTTGCAAAAGGAGGTTATTTGCCTTCTTCGATGGTACAGATGCTGACGCGGTTCCAGTCCGGTTCGGAGAACATGTCGCCGATTCCCTGGCCTTCGGAGGCAATGCGGGTGTCATCGATCTTGTATTTTCTTACAAGTATGTTCTTCACGGCTTCGGCACGTGCTTTCGCCAGTTTCTCGTTGAAGGCAAGGTTGCCTTCGGGAGAAGCATACCCTTTGATGATGACTTTGGCTTCAGGATGTTTCTTCATGTAAGTGGCCACGCGCTCTACGTTAGGCAGCTGAGAGGCGTCGACTGCCGACTTCCCTTGTCTGAAGGTAACGATGGATTCCGGAATGCGGTTGTTCTTCACCACGGTTTCCACGTTGGCGGCTTGGCTTCTGCAGTCGGCCAGCTCTTTTTGCAGGTTGCTTGCTTGCTGCATGGCATTGTCCAGCTGCATGTCCTTGTCATTCAATTGTGACCGCAGGCCGTTGACTGCATCATTCAGTTCGGCTACTTCCATGGCGTCATAGGGGCGTGCATTGGTAAAATGGTGTCTGCCGTTGCTGCTCATGAAGTGGTAGGTCAGTCCGGCGGTCAGTTCGAAGCTGGCGTTGTTGGCGTTGAAACGGCTTTTGGCTCTGCTGAAGTCTCCCTGCATGTCATATACGATGGCCGGTTTGATGCCCAGTGTCCATGCTTTCTCTTCACCCAGATTGAAGTTCAGGTTCAGGCCGAGGCGTGTGGACCAGGAGTTCGTATCACCAGGGCCATTCTGGTAGTAATGCAGCCAGCCGATGCCCGACACTGTTTCGATTTCGAAGACGCGTGGTTCTCCGGTGTATCCTCCAAACAGATTCATCAGATTGACTTTTCCGAGCAAGCTTACTTCGGAGGCGTCGAAAGCGGTTTTGCTGGCCGAGGTGTTTACATATCCCATGCCTTGAATGTCCATGCCGAAGATGGGAGTAAGTTGTTTGCCTATCCCGAACCCGAAGGCCGGTCGGGCATTTTTAAAGAAGGCGCTGTGGGTAAGAGGTGTTACGGCACCGGTTTTCAGTTCAATGGACCAGTTATCGCCAGGGCGTGTGCCTTCAAGGGCTGTACGGTCATTTTGCGCGTGCATGGCAAGGGTTCCCATGCTGAGTGCTAAAACAAAGATAGATTTTTTCATAATTAAAAATAAATTAATGGTAATACAATAAAATATATGTCACACGCGGTATATTGTCATTTGTGTAGTTGTGATTGTACACAAAGTGATAAATAACTTTGTTGCTCGATGTCATCTAAAAAACAGTTCGTCAAAAAAGATAGTTCGAGCGACTGAAATGAATTTAACATCTATTTAATGATTTGAATAGTTCCCAAGAACTGCATTGAAGTTTGAAAACACTTCATGTATATAAACGATAAGTATCGGCTGCTTGTTTAGAAACTGTTTTGATTTTACTCGATAAATTTGTTTGGATTCTCCTCCTTCTGGAAGGAGGAGTCCCCGTAGGGGGAGGTGGTAGGTCAAACAACAAATACCTATGAATCATAAAACAACAAGGATTTCTTCAAAACAATTTCTTAATTTTTGCTTGAAAAGTTTTTCTATTCCGCTTTTTTTGATTTTCTTTTCGGTCTGTTATAATGAATTACACATAAATCGACGATGAAGAAAGATTGGAAACTGCTATTGATGTACGCATTCATAGGTATTGTGGCGGCAGGGGTCGCCGGTTGTTTTCTGTACAAACACCGGCTGAAGTTTTGGCAGATGCAGGCGCGTAGTGTTTTTCCCGTGGCTTTGCAAGAGGGGTTGCAGAAGTGGAAGGAGATTGATGTGCATCGCAGTATGTCGGGGAATGTGCGGTTGCCGGATGATTCCGTTGGCATGGAGAAGAAACCGATAAAAGTGTCGTTAGAAAGCGAATACGGCAAAAGAGACTATTGGATTCCGTATGAGAAATACTCTCGGAATATAGAACAGGCTTTTGAATTAAGAGGAATATGCTCTTATCTTCTGCATGTATCTCCTCCGAATGCCGATTCGTTGAATATGTTTTGGAAGAATCGGTTGGCTGCAATGGGATTTTCCGGAACAACGGTCGTACGCATTTCCGTGTCAGACTGGCAGGAACGCGAGTCTTATACTTATTCTGCCGATTCTTCTTATCTGTCCAAATCGGATAGTCTGTCCGTTTATTATATAGGATGCAGATGTGAGGTTGGGGTGACCGGATACCTTTATCATCCTTGGTGGACGGTTCTTTCCTGGAAGGAGATGGCTTTGATGGTTGCCTTGATTGTTTCTTGTATTCTCTTGTTCTTTATGCGGGGGTATGTGTATAGGGTTTATTATCGTCTTTTTGTTAAGGAAAAGCACATCGTGATAGAAAAGGAAGTTCCTGTGGTTGTTGGTCGCGAGAGCCGTCCACATACTTATCGGTTGGAAGAAGGTGTGTACTTTGATGCCGATTCCCGGTTGTTGAAGAAGGGAGATGATGTCGTAAAGTTGGCGCCATTGCTTGCCCGATTGCTGCAAGGTTTCCTGGATGCGGAAAATTATACGTTGTCTAATGATGAAATTCTGCATTTATTGTGGCCGGATGGTAGTGGTACTCAGGATAAATTGTATCAGAATATAAAAAGATTGCGTAATTATTTGTCAAAGATTTCCATTTGTACGGTTGAAGGTGAAAAGTTCGTCTATCACTTAAAAATCCATCGTTCCATCAAGGAATATCCTGCCTGAATGGTGTTCTGACAAAATCTGACAAAATCTGACATTTTCAACTTTTTGTTTGATTGTCAGTTTTTGTCAGGTTGAAAATTTGGATGGAGTTTTTCTTTTCCATTAACTTTGCTCTATCATTCAATCAATAAACATGGAAAAAATGAAAAAGAAAATTCTATTTACAGTTTTGTTTTCGGCGGCTGTAGTCGCTTCCTTTCAATTAGGTGCTGAACATGAAAAGTTGGACAGTCTGATGCTTGAGAATATAGAGGCTTTGGCATCGGGTGAAGAAGCGGAACTTATAAATTGTATTGGAAGTGGTTCTGTGGATTGTCCCATAGATCATGTGAAAGTCTATTTAGTTCAATATCGTTGACTATGCGACATCCTTTCCACATCCGGGTGCAGGGAAGACAGAGCGGTGGTGCTCGATTTGCATGGCAAGGCATCCGATGAGATGCTTTCTGTGGAAAATATTCGAAGGATGAGCCGCTTATAGAATATCAGATACAATGAATAAAAGAAAATATAAAAAGGGATGAAGAGGAGCGGACGGCTAACGTTTTGTTGGCCCATTGCGTACCGCCCGTTCCGTAACCCACCCTGGAAAGGAGGTTTCGGCAAAGATAACGATTTAAATTGAACAAGCAACATGTTTGCTTTTCCGTTGAAAGGATAGATACGGAAACAGATAAGAATTACAATACTTAAAACTAAAAAGTAAGAATTATGAAAAAAATAATGAGAGTAGCTTTTGTTGCTGCATTTGCTGCGATTGCAGGATATGGTATTTATACGAATCAGAAAGTTGATACAATGTCGGATTTGATGCTGGCTAATGTGGAAGCGTTGGCGAGTGGTGAGAGTTCAGGTGGTTCATGTGAAGAAGTATGCTACCCCTGCACAAATTGGCAATGTACAAGAATCCTTGGAGGAGTAACGTCTGTTTGTACTCAATATAGAAAAAATAAATAATAAGATAGATAGAAGAATAAGTATTGGCAATTTATTTGCCAATACTTGTTTTTAAAAATGTAAAAATATGAAGGATAGAATTTTATTGTTATTATTGGGAACTAGCATATTATTTTCTTGTTCACAAAAAGAAAGATACTTGGATGCTCAATCTTTTAATTTTAATGATTTTGAGGCTGAAATAGAGTTGAAAGGTAAAACATTAGAATTTGATGATTTGATTATGAATCCAATCGGATTGCAGGTTTATGATTCAATTCTGATAACATTGGAATATGGAGGCGAAAGTTTATGTAATATATATAATCTGAATACAAAAAAGAAAATTGGTGGGCGTTTGACGAAAGGGCAAGGACCGAATGAAATGCTGATGCCTTCATTTATAGATAATGATGGGGAAAGTATACAGATAATTGATATGGCGACTTCTACAATTTATAATTATGACCTGATTGATTTTATAGAAAATGCAAATTCTCAACCGATATCTAAAATAAAGTTGGCAGAAAGCATAAATTCGGGGGCACAGATTCTTGGTGATAAATTTATAGGATATCCTTATTTTAAGGAGCGTCAATTGTATGTTTTTGATAAGGAAGGGAAGAAGATTGGTGAAATGGTAGATTTCCCGCGTTCAACTATAGATTATTCTGATATGGAAAGGACAGATGCGTATTATATGGGATTTGCTACTAATGGGTCAGACAGGGTAGCCATCTGCTATTATATGACAGATTTGATTGAAATATATGATTCTGTCGGGGTTTTAAAGAATAGTATGCATGGACCTGAACATTTTTTCTCTTATTTCAAGGAGGAACATGATGCAGATGGGGTAACGTCTTATCCGGTAAAAGGTAAAAATAGAGATTCTTATTTTGCACCGAGAAGTGCCGGAAGCCAGTTGTTTGTACTGTATAATGGAAGATATGTGGACGAAAAGGGGCATGATTCGTGTTGTAAAAAGTTGTTTTCGTTCTCATGGGATGGGAATCCGAAAAATGTGTATATTCTTGACGATGCAATATTTACATTTTGTGTAGATAAGAAAAAGCATAAAATCTATGGTGTCGGTAATTCTCCGGACAATCATATTGTGGAGTATTCATATTGATAAAGATTAGGCTGAATTTGGAATTTATACCTGATTTGTTGACATGAATTTTAGATGTTTAGTATGTATGTTTCTTCCTCTTTTTCTGTTTTCTTGTGGAAATAAAAAAGAGAATATAAAAGAATTATTGCAAGTATGGAGCCAAAAAGAAATTAAGTTTCCTGATGAATTGATATTTAGTGTAAAAGGTAAAGATACTGTAGATTTTTCAATATCGGGGAAATATAAAATTCTTACTTACGTTGATTCTATAGGTTGTATAAGTTGTAAATTGCAATTGGGTAAATGGAAAATATGGATGGAGGAAGTGGATGGTGAAAGTATGGGTTCTGTGAAATTTTTATTTTTCTTCTCTCCTGAAAAGAGAAAAAAGTTCTTGGAGACATTGAGATTTGAGAATTTCTTTCATCCTGTTTGCATTGATGATAAAAACAGGTTGAATCAATTGAACCATTTCCCTTCAGATATGACTTTCCAAACTTTTCTATTAGATGAAAATAATAAAGTTCTTGCTATCGGCAATCCCATCCATAATCCCCAAGTGAAGGAACTCTATCTAAATATTATCCAAGGTAAACAAATGGAACAAGAAGATAAAAGCATGCATATAATTACCAAAGTGAGTATAGACCGTAGTTCTGTTTCGATGGGGAGCTTC
>ERZ777306.219-NODE-219-length-118695-cov-9.549705_pt1 | contig 118695 bp, 85 predicted proteins | sample MGYA00374966_ERZ777306 | MGnify/ENA primary metagenome ERZ777306 (study PRJEB29329, sample SAMN06343882) | mouse gut metagenome | isolation source: Mouse cecum | place: Austria: Vienna | collected 2014-11-15 ...
TGAAAACGGTTCAAGCTATCAAATGTTTCCCCATTCGGACCTACCTCACCGGACGTGGCTTGCAACCGACCAAAGAGAATTCGCGATACGGCCTTTATCTTTCACCGCTGCGCGAAGAACGAACGCCGAGTTTCAAGGTGGACTATGCGCAGAACCTATGGTATGACTTTGGACTGGGCGAGGGTGGTTCGATTATCGACCTCGTGATGCGATTGGAACGGTGCGATTTCGCGCAAGCCGTCCGATTGCTGGACAACGGAGAGAGAACGCATATTCCCTCGCCTGTATCGTCATCCGTTTCTCCGAGCGTCTCCACGTTTCGCACACTTTTCGATATGCCGCTCCGTCATCCGGCTTTGGTCGGCTACCTTTCGTCGCGGGGAATCGACCCGGATATAGCTTTCGGCTATTGCCGGGAGGTACACTACGCAATCAATGGCAGGGAGTATTTCGCGATAGGATTCCGCAATGATGCCGGAGGTTGGGAACTGCGCTCCGAACGTTTCAAGGGCGGCGTATCGCCCAAGCATATTACGACAATCGACAACCGTTCCGATACCGTCATCGTATTCGAAGGATTTATGGATTTCCTCTCCTACCTCTCGATGAAAAAGCAATTGCAAACCGATGCCGCAGTGCTGAACTCGGTTGTCAACCTGCCGAAAGCGATTCCGTTTCTCGACCGGCATACGACGATTCATGCGTTCTTCGATAACGACGAGGCAGGGCAAAAAGCGACGGCCGATTTGAAACGACTATGCCCGAATAGCACCGTTATCGACCGGTCGCATCTTTATCGGGAGCATAAGGATTTGAACGAGTATTGGCAGGCGAAACAGTCCCGACAACATATTGCGCCCAAACGCAAGCGGGGTATGAAAATGTAGTAAGGCAAGTTTGTGTTTTTGTCAGCCAAAAACTCGCCTTGCAGCTCTCATCCCGATGGTCTAACACGAATAATCGAATCCATGCAACACTCCAAACATACGGGCGGACGGCCGCCGCTGAGCAAAGCCCGGAAACAGGAATACCGCATAACCCTCCGTCTCGACACGGAGCATAAACTACGCTTGCAAGCATTGGCCCGTACTGCCGGACGACCGCGCACGGAAGTCCTCCGGCAGTTGATAGCTGTCGGTCGTGTGCGCGAGCGTCTGCGCCGAGAACATCTCGACTTCATGTCCCAACTCAAAGGCATGGCCCGCAACCTGAACCAGCTTACCCGCCTCGCCCATGCAAAGGGATTTACGGGAATAGTGTCTCGCCATGCGGCTATTGTGGCAAGTATTGAGGGCTTGTTAAGGAATCTTCGCGATGATCGGTAAGATCATCGCCGGGTCATCATTTGCAGGAACGGTCGGATATGTAATAAAGGAACAATCGCGAATATTGGCAGCCGAGGGAGTAACCCCGCCGAATGTTCGGGATATGGTGCAAGACTTCAAAGACCAAACATTACTGAATCCTCGGCTGAGAAATGCCGTCGGGCACATCTCCCTTTCGTTTTCTCCGAAAGATGGCGTGCGAATGACTGACGCTTTGATGCTGGATATTGCCCAAGAGTATATGCAGCGCATGGGAATTACCGATACCCAATACCTGCTGGTGCGCCATCTCGACCAACCGCATCCGCACTGCCATTTGGTTTACAATCGGGTAGCAAACAACGGCCAAACCCTATCGGACAAGAACATCAAAATCCGCAATGCGAAAGTCTGTCGGACTTTGACCGAGAAATACGGGTTGCACCTTGCGCCGGAAAAAGAATCGGTACGTCGGGAGCGCTTGCGGGAACCCGACAAAACCAAATACGAAATATACGATACGATTAAAGCCTCGCTGCCTCAATCCCAAAGCTGGAACGACTTGGAGCTTCGATTAAAGGAGCACGGTATTGCTATGCGTTATAAGTATTGCGGCTCGACCAATCAAAAACAAGGGGTGCTGTTCAGCAAAAACGGATTCGAGTTCTCTGGCTCGAAGATAGACCGGCAATTCAGCTACTCGAAGCTGAACCGACACTTTACGCAGGCACAGCAGCAAACCCACTATCGGGCGACGCTTGCGAAGAGATTTCATACGGCCGTAGGCAATTATCGGTCGGCATACACCGACCTATTCGGCAATGCAGGTGGAAGCGGGAATAAGAGGCCAATTGCTAACGATTCTATAAACTTCGGCGGCAATATCGGCACATTGCCTTTACCGCCCAACGATTTGTCCGTCGGATTGTCGGCAGCCCAACTCCAACGCAAGTCCGGCGAAAGCCCCGAAGAACATATCGCCCGCATTACGGCGTTGCTCAACACCGTTGCCGAGGTGATGGCAATAGCAGCCATGGAGCGAAAACGCAAGCTGCGAGACCAAAAAGCGAACAAACCGAAAAGAAAATTATAAACATAAATCGACAATCTGTTATGAAAGAAAACAATATGATGTCTTACGAAATGTACGAAGACTTCAAAGAGACAATGGTGAAAACCATCAAAACCGAACTATCGGCAAGGAATAGCCAATCGTGCGGCAATGACTTACCGCAACTCATAAGAGAGGCAATAACCCAACTTACTGAAAGGCTGGAAAGTATCGAACAGAGCAACATAAAGGCCCAAATGGGGATAGATAGCTTGCAAGCATCTGTCGGATCAATCGAAATCCCTGCCGAACTGCCGCCGAGAATCGTGCAGCACAGAATATCGCTTGCCATCGAATCGAAAGGAGTATTCTGGACGATGATTGGAATGATGACGACAATCGTACTGCTGTGTACGATGCAGTATTGGACCGCGAAACCCAACTACGACCGCATCGACAACGACCTGAAATACCGCTATATCAAAATGAAAGGCGAAGCGACACCCGACCGCATTGCCGAACTGGAAGAACTATTCGAACTGAACCGAGATAACAGCAAGATCCGCCGAATGAAAAATGATGTCGAAGAGTACGAACGAACCATACAACGCAAAGTCCAGTTAGAAGAACAAGCGAGAAGGAAACAACGGGAAGCAGAACATTTAACCGACAAGGCCAACTCGATAAAAAAGAAATAATTATATCATATGCTCATAGTTTGCAGTTGTGCAATAACCAAATAATTTACTATATTTGTACTTAATTGGGCGTATTGTAATCCCAATAAAAACTATATGGGTCGAGAAAAACAAATAGAAGATAGTTTTATTCGGAAGCTGACCGAACAATTAAAATATGTCTATCGTGATGATATTCACGACAGAAATGCGCTTGTGGCTAATTTCAGGCAGAAATTCGAGACTTTGAATCGTGTGAAATTGTCCGATTCGGAATTCGATCGACTGCTCGAAGAGATCATCAATCCCGATGTTTTTGCTTCCTCCAAGAGATTGCGTGAGCGAAATACATTTACACGCGAAGACGGCACGCCGTTACAATATACGCTGGTCAATATCAAGGATTGGTGTAAAAATGATTACGAGGTAATCAACCAACTGCGGATGAATACCGACAACAGCCATCACCGTTACGATGTCATTCTGCTGATTAACGGCATTCCGGTTGTGCAAGTCGAGTTGAAGGCTTACGATGTCAGTCCGCGGCGTGCCATGCAACAGATCGTGGATTACAAAAACGACCCCGGGAACGGCTACACGAAATCCCTGCTCTGCTTTATCCAGCTGTTCATCGTCAGCAACCAAAGCAATACCTACTATTTCACGAATAACAACAACCAGCATTTCTCTTTCAATGCGGACGAACAATTCCTCCCGGTATACCAGTATGCGACAGAGCGAAATACGAAGATAACCAACCTCGATGCCTTTTCGAGTGCCGTGCTTGCCAAATGCGAACTGGGCAAGATGATTAGTCTCTATATGGTGCTGGTTGCAAGCGAGCAAAAGCTGTTGATTATGCGTCCGTATCAGATTTATGCCGTAAAAGCGATTATGGATTGCGTGCATGAAAATCGCGGAAACGGTTATATCTGGCATACGACAGGTAGCGGCAAAACGCTCACTTCGTTCAAGGCTTCCACTTTGATGAAAGACAATCCGGATATCGACAAGTGTCTGTTCGTAGTGGACCGCAAAGATCTGGACCGCCAAACCCGCGAGGAGTTCAACCGGTTTCAGGAGAATTGCGTCGAAGAGAATACCAATACGGAAACTCTGGTGCGCCGGATGCTGTCGGACGATTATGCTGATAAAGTAATCGTTACAACCATCCAGAAACTTGGTATAGCCCTTGACCCGAAGCACAAGAAGAACTATCAAGAGCGTCTGCAACCATTAAGAAATAAACGATTCGTCTTTATTTTCGACGAATGCCACCGCTCTCAGTTCGGACGTAATCACAAAGCGATAAAGGAGTTTTTTCCGAACTCTCAACTCTTCGGATTTACGGGTACACCTATTTTCGACGGAAATTCGACATTCATACAAGTAGACGGCGAACAAGGCTCTTATAAAACGACTGCCGATATTTTCGAGAAGCAGTTGCACGCCTATACGATTACCCATGCAATCGACGACAAAAACGTACTGCGGTTTCACATCGACTATTTCAAGCCCGACGGCGAGAATCGGCAAACCGGTAGTACGATTCCGAAGCGAGCGATTGCGGAAGCGATATTAAATCGTCACGATGCGGCTACGGATTCTCGCCGCTTCAATGCCATCATGGCTACCGGCAGCATAGACGACGCTATCGAATATTATAATCTGTTCAAGACGGTTCAGCAGGAGCGACATGCCGAAGATCCTGAATACGAACCGCTGAATATCGCTTGCGTCTTCTCGCCTCCGGCCGAAGGCAACAAGGATATACAGCAAATTCAGGAGGATTTACATCAGGAGCGTCTTGACAATCAGAAAGACCCCGACAAGAAAAAAGCCGCTTTGGGGCGGATTATCGACGATTACAATCGGCAGTACGGCACGAATCACGCGATTACGGAGTTCGATGCCTATTATCAAGATATTCAAGGCCGAATCAAATCGCAGAAATATAGCAACCGGGACGTCCCGCATAAGGACAAGATCGATATCACTATCGTTGTCGACATGCTGTTGACCGGATTCGACTCCAAGTATCTCAACACACTGTATGTCGATAAGAATCTGAAATGGCATGGTCTGATTCAGGCTTTTTCGCGCACGAACCGTATTCTGAACGATACAAAACCTTACGGAAACATTCTCGATTTCCGATGTCAGGAGGCCGCGGTCGACGAAGCGATCGCCCTTTTTTCCGGAGAGAAAACCGAGGAAGACCCCAAACGCATCTGGCTGGTCGATCCGGCTCCGAAGGTGATCGAAAAATACGAAAAGGCTATTTCCGAATTGGAGACGTTCATGCAGTCGCATGGCGTGGAGTGCAAACCCGAAGAGGTCAACAACCTCCGCGGCGACGAAGCGCGCGCCGGGTTTATCAACTGTTTCAAGGAGGTACAGCGACTCCGCACGCAGCTGGAACAATATACGGATATTCAGTCGGACGATAAGGCCAAAATCGAATCGTTGTTGCCCGAAGATACGCTACGGGCATTCAGAGGCATGTATCTCGACAAGGCGCGTGAGCTGAAAAAGCGACGCGAAAAGCGGGGCGGAGAGCCAGTAAGCCCGCAAATCGAGGAGCTCGATTTCGAATTCGTGTTGTTCGCCTCGGCAATCATCGACTACGACTATATCATGGGGCTTATCGCCCGATATGCACATCGAACTACGGCCCAAAAACGAATCACGAAAGAGCAGCTTATTGCATTGGTCGCATCGAGTGCGAACCTGATGGAAGAGAAGGAGGACATCGTCGCTTATATCAACAGCCTCGACCTCGATAAGATCAACGGCAAAACCGAGCAGGAAATTAAGGATGGCTACGAACTTTTCAAAGCGGAGAAGTATAAAAAAGACATTACGGCGATAGCCGCCAAATACGGATTGGAGTTTTCGGCCTTGGATGCGTTCGTCCGGGAAATCGTCGAGCGCGAAGTCTTCGACGGCGAAAAACTCAGCGACCTGCTCGCCCCGCTCGGCTTGGGTTGGAGAGAGCGGACCAAAAAGGAGTTGGCGTTGATGGACGATCTGGTTCCCATGTTGAAACGATTGGCCGACGGCCACGAAATATCAGGACTTTCGGCTTATGAAAACTAACGAAAAAGATACGAAACAGGTAGTTCCAGCCTTGCGGTTTCCGGAGTTTCACGGGAACAAAGGCTGGGACTTAAAACCATTATCCGACTATTTAACGGAATATCGGCAGAAAAGCGACGGAAAAAGTAATGTGCACTCTGTTTCTCTGTCAAAAGGAATCGTCAATCAAATAGAATATTTAGGACGATCTTTTTCGGCAGATGATACGTCACATTATAAATTGGTTAAACCATATGATGTGGTTTATACAAAAAGTCCTACCGGCGACTTCCCATATGGCATTGTCAAGCAAAATTTCAATCCATATAATGTTATAGTATCCCCTCTATATGGAGTATTTACGCCGAATAATAAATATATTGGTTATATTATCCATTCCATTTTTGAATCTGCAATTCGATTGAATAATTATTTATCGACTCTTATTCAAAAAGGGGCAAAAAATACTATTCAAATTTCTAACAATACATTTATTTCCAAAGAGATTCTATTGCCCGATAATGAAACAGAGCAGCAAAAAATCGCTGATTGTTTGTCTTCGATCGATGCGGTGATAAAGGCTGCGGAGAATAAAATAGACGAGCTGAAAAACCATAAAAAAGGCTTGATGCAGCAACTCTTCCCCGCCGAAGGGAAAACGGTTCCCTCTATTCGTTTCCCCGAATTTCAAAATGCAGGAGAATGGAAGCCATATAAACTTAACGATTTCGGTTCATTTTTTAGAGGTTTAACATATAGTACAGCAGATGTTTCCCTCGATAATAATGGAATAGGAGTATTACGATCTACGAATATCCAAAACAATCGATTGATCTTGGATAAAGATTTAGTATTCGTAAATAAAACCTGTTCTTCTGAACAACGATTACAAAAAGGAGATGTTGTAATTTGCATGTCTAATGGCAGCAAAGCATTGGTCGGTAAAAACGCGGAACTCGATCAAGATATTTCGTATAATTTAACGGTAGGGGCTTTTTGTTCCATTTTCAGACCGAAGAATGTTTTTGCTAAATATTTATTGCAAACAGATAGTTATACAAAATTCGTCGCTCTTGCGATAGGAGGAGGCAACATAAATAATCTTAAAAATTCCGATTTGGAGAATTTCGTACAATTTGCTCCTGCCAAATCAGAAGAGCAACAAAAGATCGCCGATTGTCTCTCCTCCATAGACAATTTGATTATAGCCCAAACGAATCGTCTCGAAGCTCTCAAAGCCCATAAAAAAGGTTTGATGCAGCAACTGTTCCCGAACTTAAATAATCATAAAGAATGAGTAACGCCCCTAAAATAGCAAAGTTCAAGTCGTTGTCCGACATCGCCGTGCGCTTTCGGTCCGATTTGAAAGATTTGAATTTCGTACTGCTTTACGCCTACAACGGAACCGGTAAGACGCGACTTTCGATGGAATTCAAGGACCGAGGAAAGAAAGGTAAAAAACAAGGCGATACGCTCTATTTCAATGCCTACACCGAAGATCTATTCCATTGGGATAACGATCTCAAACACGATTCAGATCGGATATTGAAGATCAATACCGAGTCGAAATTCTTCAACGGATTCAAAGAGTTGGCTCTTGAAGATAAAATTTTCGAGTATCTGCAACGATATGCAACTTTCGATTTTAAGATCGACTATGAAAAATGGGAGATTGCATTCAGCAAGGAGATTCCCAACCTGGCACACAGGCCTGGCAATGACGAACCGGAAACGATCATTCAAAACAAGATCAAAGTTTCGCGCGGGGAGGAAAACATTTTTATCTGGTGTATTTTTCTTGCAATATGCGAACTTGTAATCGACGGTGCGGAGTCTTACGATTGGGTGAAATACATTTATATCGACGACCCCATATCTTCGCTCGATGACAACAATGCAATTGCCGTAGCAAGTGATTTGTCGAAACTGTTGCAAAAGGGAATAGGCAAAGTCAATGTCGTTATTTCGTCGCACCATCATCTCTTTTTCAATGTGATGTGCAATGAATTGAAGAAGAAAAAAAGTAGACGATATTTTCTTCATAAAAACGGAGCGAACGGGTATACGTTACGAGCAACGGATGAAACGCCATTTTTTCATCATGTTGCATTATTGAGTGAACTGAAAGGACTTCTTCCCAAAGAGAATCAAACGATAGATGACGTTCGCATCAAGACATATCATTTCAACATGTTGCGCAGTATCATGGAAAAGACTGCGACGTTTTTCGGATATGACGATTTTTCCAAGTGTATACATGGAGTCGAGGATGAGGTGTTATATGCCAGAGCATTAAATTTGTTGAGTCACGGTAAATATTCGATTTACGAACCTGTCGAAATGGGTGATGATACGAAAAATCTGTTCATAAAGATATTGGAGGAATTTTTGAATAAATACGCATTTGAATTACCAGAAATAATAACAGCCGAAGATAAAGCAGCACAAAAATGACCGCCATAGAACAACAAAAATTAGGAAAAACCCTGTGGGGAATCGCCGACAAGCTGCGTGGAGCGATGAACGCGGACGACTTCCGCGATTATATGCTTTCGTTTCTGTTCCTGCGCTATCTTTCGGACAATTATGAAGATGCCGTAAAGAAAGAACTCGGTTCGGATTATCCTACAGCACCCGATACGGACTCGGCCGAAAGTCGAGTTTTGACGCCATTGCAGATTTGGTACGATCGTAATCCCGACGATATCTCGGAATTTGAGAAACAGATGCGCCGTAAGATTCATTATATAATCAAGCCGAAATATCTATGGAAGAATATATATGAATTAGCCCGTACGCAGAGTAATGAATTATTAAAAACACTTCAGGATGGATTCAAACATATCGAAACAGAATCGTTCGAAAGCACGTTCCAGGGACTATTCTCGGAGATCAATTTGAACTCGGAAAAGTTAGGAAAGAATTACACCGAACGAAACGACAAGTTGTGTTCGATCATCAAAAAAATCGCTGAGGAAATCGCGAAATTCTCGAATGACTCCGACACTCTGGGCGATGCTTACGAATATCTGATCGGTCAATTTGCAGCCGGTTCGGGCAAGAAAGCCGGGGAGTTTTACACTCCGCAGCAAGTTTCGACCATTCTTTCGAAGATCGTTACATTGGATAGTCAAGACCCGACTACCGGTCTGAAATCGAAAATAGACAAAGTCCTCGATTTCGCCTGTGGTTCCGGTTCGCTGCTTCTCAATGTCCGTCATCAGATGACCCGCGACGGTAGACGTGGCATCGGTAAGATCTACGGACAAGAGAAGAATATCACGACTTACAACCTCGCACGTATGAATATGCTGCTGCATGGGGTAAAAGATTCCGAGTTCGAGATTTTCCACGGAGATACGCTTCTCAACGACTGGGATATACTGAACGAAATGAATCCGGCGAAGAAAATCGAATTCGATGCCATTGTCGCCAATCCGCCGTTCAGTTATCGCTGGGAGCCGAAGGAGGATTTGGCAAATGATTTTCGATTCCGTAATTACGGTGTTGCCCCGAAATCGGCCGCCGACTTCGCCTTTTTATTGCATGGATTCCATTTCCTGCGTGAAGACGGTACGATGGCGATTATCCTGCCTCACGGTGTATTGTTCCGCGGAGGAGTAGAAAAGAATATCAGAACTAAACTGCTGAAAGACGGTCATCTCGATGCTGTCATCGGATTGCCTGCTAACCTTTTCTTTTCCACCGGTATCCCGGTTTGCATCTTGGTGCTGAAAAAGTGCAGGAAGTCCGACGATGTGTTGTTTATCAATGCCAGCGAAGGATATAAGAAAGACAAGCGGCAAAACCGGTTGCGCGAAGGCGAAAACGGCGAGCAGAACGATATTCAGAAAATAGTGGATACCTACCAGTTCCGTCGAGAGGAACCTCGCTATTCCAAGCGGGTTTCGTTGGAGCGAATCGAGCAGGAGGATTTCAATCTGAATATTACCCGTTATGTCAGCACGGCGCAAGAGGAAGAGCCGATCGACCTGCAAAAGGTCAATGACGAATTGAAAGAGATTGCAAAGAGGTCGAAAGAGGCTTTGGATCGTCATAATGAATTTCTCAAAGAGTTAGGATTACCGCCTATCGCCGATTAAAAGTAATCGCCCGCGCTTGAAAGCGCGGGCGATATTTTGCACAGTCGTATTACAAATGTATGACAAACTCAAAAGAAAACAGCGTTACAGATATCTGTAACGCTGTTTCAGTGAGGTCTGAAGCGGATTCGAACCGCTGTACAAGGTTTTGCAGACCTTTGCCTAGCCACTCGGCCATCAGACCAAAAGATACGTTGCATATCGCTTTGATGACAAAGGCTTATCGAAAGTCGACAAGCACCGTATCGGAGTGCAAATATAGACATATTTCCCGGATTTGCAAAAAATAATTCGAGATTGTTCATATTGCTACCCCTTTTCTTCGCATCTGCCGAGCCTGCATCTGCTCAGCCATACGCTCACATCGGCCGAAACATCCATTCGAAGTGCCCCCTCATTCGACTCGGCCAGGTCCGCACACGTTCGGCTCCGCATTCGGCAGAGAACAGCCGCTCTATATCTGCTTGCGGCATGCCTCCTTGCACCTGTGACGATCTTACCCTGCAAAACACAGCCGCCGCCCGAGCAATAATACCGACTCGACGCAACACGCAGAGCGATGTAATCGGCGGCGTATATACATTCGGCAGCGCAATGTCGCTGCACGCGTAACGCCGCAGGCGGGCATAGCAGCAATCCGGCCATAACGTCGGGAGATCACACATCGGCAGGCTGCGTCCCCCCCCCTTTATCGGCAGTCGTAAAGGCCAAAGATAATCCGGACGGCAATCGCACCCGACAGCCGCCCGGAAAAACATAATCCGGAAACCGCCCGACCTTATATAAAAGCCGTCGGGCGAGTCGGTGGAGAGCCCTGCCAAGCCAAACAGCCAGCCGGCCACCCGCCCCGTTACCCGATTCGCTTGCGGCTTATCAGAAGCTGCGCGATCTGCACGGCATTCAGGGCAGCGCCCTTGCGGATCTGGTCGGCCACGCACCAGAACGAGATGCCATTGGGCGATGTCAGATCTTTCCGGATACGACCCACATATACCGGATCGCAGCCCGAGGCCATAAGCGGCATGGGGTATCTCTTCTCGGCCGGAGAGTCGACGAGCACCACACCCTCGCTCGCGGCAAAGGCGCTACGCACATCCTCCACCGACAGCTCGCGCTCGGTCTCCACCCACACGGCCTCCGAGTGAGCGCGCAGCACGGGCACGCGCACGCATGTCGCCGACACCATGACATCGGAGTGCATGATCTTGCGCGTCTCGTTGAACATCTTCATCTCCTCCTTGGTGTAGTCGTTTTCCATGAAGACGTCGATATGCGGTATAAGATTGTATGCCAACTGGTATGCGAATTTATCCACTGTCGGACGCTCGCCCCTCGCGATCTGCCCGTGCTGCTGCTCCAACTCGTAGATGCCGTGCGCACCGGCGCCGCTGGCCGACTGGTAGGTAGCCACATGCACGCGCCGAATATGCGACAGCCGCTCTATGGCCGCCAGTGCAACGACCATCTGTATCGTCGTGCAGTTGGGGTTGGCGATGATGCGGCGCGGTGCGTCGAAAGCGTCGTCGGGGTTGACTTCGGGCACCACCAGCGGCACATCGTCGTCCATGCGGAACGCACTCGAATTATCGATCATGACAGCGCCGTGGCGCGTGATCGTCCCGGCATATTCGCGCGAGACGCCCGCACCGGCCGAGACCAATGCAATATCCACACCGCTGAAATCCGACTCGTGCGACAGCTCCTCGACCTCGACCTCGCAGCCCCGAAATATATATTTCTGTCCGGCACTGCGACACGACCCGAACAGCCGCAGACGGTCGATAGCCATATCGCGGCTCTGCAATATATTCAAAAACTCCTGTCCCACGGCGCCGCTCGCGCCCACTATTGCTATTGTCATAACTCTATATCTTATAAATCCAGGTCATCAGAAAAACTCCTCCTCCTCGAAGTCGAACGTCGTGGTCGAGTCGGAGCCGTCGTCGGCGATATCCATAGGACAGTCGTAATCGGGCACCTCGTCCGACGGTGTAAAGCGGTCGCTGCGGTGCACGCCCAGCGTGCCGTCGGCAAAGACCCGCGTCAGGAACTCGCCCGCCACGGGCAGCGCCATAGAGGCGCCCTCGCCGCCCGAGCGCAGGTGGATGCTGTTCTCCTCGCCGCCGACCCACGTACTCATCACAAGATTGGGCAGCACGCACATGAACCACGCATCGACGTTGTCGTTCGTCGTACCGGTCTTCGCTGCCATTTCGACATCCGAGAACCCGTATACGTAACGCATGCGGCCGGCCGTACCCATTGTCACGACCCTCTGCATCATCGTTATCATCGTGTATGCCACACGCTTGGATATGGCATCGTGCGACTTGGGCGTGAAGGTGGCCAGCACGTTGCCCTGATTGTCCTCGATTCGCGTGACGAATATCGGGTCGATCCTCACGCCCTCGTTGGCGTATGTCGAGTATGCGCCCGCCATTTCGAACGGGTTGCTCTCGTAGGAGCCCAGACACAGCGCCGGCACGGGATCGATATATCCGCGAATGCCCATGTTGTGTATGAACTGCGCCACGGCCTCGGGCTGCTTGGCCTGCTTCATGATCCACGCCGAATAGTTGTTGCGGCTTCGCGCCAGACCCCAGTACAAGGGGTGCGAACCGACATACTCGACCTTGCCCGCCTCCTTGGGCGACCAGACGCCCGACGGCGTCTCGATCGACACGGGGCGGTTGGGCACGATCGTGCAGGGCGTAAGTCCGAGGTGGTCTATGGCGAAGGTGTAGATGAACGGCTTGGCCGTCGAGCCCACCTGACGCCGTCCCTGCTTGGCGGCATCGTACTTGAAATACTTGTAGTCGGGGCCGCCGACATAAGCCCTCACATATCCCGAATGCGGATCGATAGCCACGAAGCCGGCACGCTGTATGGCCTTGTGGTGCACGACCGAGTCGCGCGGGGTAATGATCGTGTCGCGCACGCCGCGGAAGGTAAAGATCTTCATCGAGCGCGGCTGCGAGAATGCGGCGAGTATCTCCTTCTCGTCGATGCCCTCACGCGCCATGTTGCGCCACCGGTCGGACTGCCGCATCGCCGAGAGTATCATACGGTCGGCCTGCTCCTTGGTCTTTCCCACGAATATGCTCTTGGTCGCACGTATCTGCGCGTCCATCTTCTTCTGCACCTCGATCATCTGCTTGGCCACGGCCTGCTCGGCGTAGCGCTGCATCTTCGAGTCGATCGTGGTATATATCTTCAAGCCGTCGCGGTATATGTCGTACTCCTCGCCGTTGGCCTTGCGGTTCTTGTGGCACCAGCCGTAGAGCGGATTGTCGTTATACTCCTTCACGGCCTCGTTGTAGTCCCAATCGTTAAGGTAGTTGCGACGCTCGGGCTCGCGTGCCGTCATGGTCTGGCGCACCATTTCGCGGAAGTATGTCGCCGTACCCACGTTGTGCGACTCGGCCGCAGTGCGGTATCGCGTGAGATCGACCGGCAGGGCGCTCAGCGAGTCGCACACCGCACGGCTTATCGCCCCCGCATCGGCCAGACGCGACAGAACGAGGTTGCGCCTCTGGCGCGCCTTTTCGTTGGGCTCTCCGGCACGCATCGGGGCGTATGTACCCGGCGCCTTGACCTGCCCGGCTATCAGTGCCGCCTGCTCGATCTTCAACTCCGAGGGCTCGCACCCGAAAAAGTTGTTGGCCGCCGACTTTATGCCGAAGTTGCTGTTGCTGAACTCCACCGTATTTAGATACATGGCCACGATCTCGGGCTTGGTGTAGTTGTGTTCGAGCTGTGTGGCTATGACATACTCCTGCGCCTTGGCCGTCAGCGTCGAGAGCTTGCCCGAGGGCAGGCGTCCGCTGTTACGCGTCTTGTAGAGGTTCTTGGCCAGCTGCTGGGTAATGGTGCTGCCGCCGCCCTGCTCCTTCTGGCGCATAAGTATGGTCTTGAAGCCGGCGCGCGCCGTAGCCTTGAAGTCGATGCCCGAGTGGTCGAAGAAGCGTATATCCTCCGTAGCCACCAGCGCCGCCACGATCGGCGGCAGGGCATGGCCGTTGACGTTGAGTACGAGCGAGTCGTTCTCGGGGAAAAGCTCGTCGTAAGAGAGGTGCGTGCGGTTCTCTATGAAATACGTGCCGAGCACCTCGCCGTCGGCCGAGTAGAGCTGCGTGGCAAGATTGGTCTTAGGATTCTCCAACTCCTCGAACGAGGGCATGGGGCCGAACACTTCGAACTTGGCCAGCGTGAACAGCAGCACGGCCACGAATACGCCCAGCGCCGTGAGCGACCACATCGCAATGACGACATGTCGCTGCGTGATGCTCCTCAAACCCGTCGCGGCTCGTCCGGCCGAACTCTTTTTCTGTTGTTTGTCCATAGCGGTTTTATAATTTCGTCTCTTCAATAATTCTATTCTTCACTCTTAAAACGGCAAACCGACGCCGAATGATACATAAAACCCTCCTTCGCTCGGCTGCCACAGCGACAGCGTAAGCGCCGTCGTAGCCGATGCCGGCGAGCTGAACAGGTTTATATCCAGCGATATGTCGCCGCCGAAAGAGTATATCTCATGCCAGTCGTGCAGCACCTTGACCTCCGATGCCGAGGGCCTCTGCGGCTTCTGGAAACGCGCATAGTCGAAGCCGAGGTTGAGCCGTATGCGCTTGAAATAGATGTAGCCCTGCCACCCGCCGTCGGGGTAGCACAGCGGGAGTTGGTAGTTGACCGACAGCGCCGTGTAGTTGCGGTTCGTGATCTGCGACGACGAGAAGCCGTGCGGCAGCAGCCGCGTCGACTTGAAGGCCATGCCCGAGAGCACGTACTCCGACGAGAAGCCTCCGAGCGAGGTCTGATACGACGCTGCCAGCGTCAGCGAATGGTGGCGTGCGAAGCCCGGCGTATAGAGTTTGGCATAACCCACGATGAGATTGCCGAAGTGCCCGTTGTCGGGATTTATCGCATGGTTCACGCTCAGCACCACGCCCCACGGCGATACGAAGTCGCGCGGCGCACGGCGCTTCATATCGGAAAAGGCTATGCTCGACGTAAGTTTGTGTATACCGTCCGAGTAGCCTATCACGGCCATGTTGGTTACCTTACCGTGTTCGACGTTGAGCCGCCCGACATTGGCCACCAGACCGTTGGAGTAGTTCCACCCGGTCGCCAGCGTCAGCTGGCGCGTGTGGGAGCCGCGGTCGAAGAGCAGCGGCAGTGCCAGCCCCACGTCCACCGAGTAGTACTTGCCGATCTTGGGCGGCAGCGGAAATTCGAGCTCGTGACGGTCTACGTTATACGAGTATACGGGATATATATTCTGATGTCCTCCGTAAGTGCCGCTTAGCGTAAGGTTCAGCCCAAGACCGTAATACCGCCACGTGCCCTTGAACACCGAACCCTCCGAGCGGTTCCAGCCCCACGTCAGGAAACCTTCGGAGGTAGACAGCAGATTTTGCGACATTACCGTCGCACCCAGATTGAAAGATATGTTCGACTCCTCGGTTATCGAATAGGGATCGAACGACACGGGCGCCCAGCTGTGTATGTTGAAGGCATGGGTAAAACGCGAGAAGCGCCGCGAGCGTCTTTGTCCCGACGCTATCTCCGCCGCCGCGTCGAACCGCACGGTATCGAGGTTGACCACAGGCCACCGCTCGGCATGGGGCAGCATGACATTGCGCGGCGCCGCGGCATGCGGCACTTCGACGCGCGTCGAGTCCAGCGCCTGCATCACGGGCAGATAACCGCGCACGTCGTAGGAGGTGGCCACCACACGTCCCTGGCCTGCGGGCGAGGGCTGGAACGACCCGTAGCGCGATGTCGACAGACGGTATTCGCGCCGCTCGGCCAGATCATAGCAGTGCAGCTCGTCGCGTCCCGAGGCTATCGAGCCGAAGTAGAGGCGGCCGCCGCCTGCGCGAAGATCGCTCAACGTCGTATACGACGGGCGTGTCACGCGGCGCAGCGAGTCGCCCTCGACGGCCGATATGCACATGCCGTCGTCATCGGTTACAATGGTGTAAAGACGCTCCGTCGCATCGTCCCACGCCAGCGAATGTATCTCCTTGTCGAACGGCACCGGCATGCGCCTCTCTCCGTCGCGCGTCGACGTTACCACGTAATAGGTTCCGTCGGGCGTATACTCCGCCCATGCCATGTCGTCGCCGCGCATCGGCGTCGGATACAACACGTTGCGACGGCGCTTGACCGTCTTTGCCGTAGGGCGCTCGGCCAGCAGATCGACATAGCACAGCCGCGACGACACCTTCTCCTCGAAGAGCGTGCTGCGCCTGTATTCGGTCCACCACACCATGCCCGTCGACGAGAGCGCAGGCCGCGTCGAGAGCGAACCCGTGCGCGCCAGACGGCGCTCGGCCCCGGTCAGCGTATCTATCATTACCAGCTCCGAGGGCGTGTCGAGATCCTCTTTAAGGGCGATCACGCGCCCGTCGTCGCACATCTGCGGCCACGAATATACCGTATGGCTCCGCGGCTCGGCCACGGGCAGCGGCACGGTCGTCTGCTCGACGTCGGCGCATGCCTGCCAGTGGGGCACAAGCTCGTCGAACGTATCCTGCAACAGGCCGAAGCTGGTGCGGCCGAAGAGTTTCTTCAACACCCAGTCCGACGAGATTATCATATATGGACGACGCGAGGTAAGCCATGCTACGCGGTCGCCCATGACCTCGCCGTAACGCGAGTAACCGCCGCGGCATATCAGGTAACCGAGGCTGTAATGGTCGGGGATATAATCCCTGAACGAGCCGCAGAACCACTTGTCCTTGTTGGGAAAGCGCCCCAAGACATCGCCGTAGGCGCGATAGGGCATCGTGAAACTCGGTTGCAGGCCGCGGCCGAATGTCGACATCTCGGTCTCCGACATTACCGCATCGCCCTCGATCATCCACAGCGGCATGAATACGAGGCCTACGGTCGAACTCTGCTGCCCGAACAGATAGCTCAGGATCTTCACCACGCCGCGGTTGAGGTTGTTGTACTGCACGGCATGGCGGTACTCGTGCGCCACGAGCTGCTTCTGCCACGGCATGGAGTAGCTCGCGACGGCGGGCGTCGAGAGAAACTCTATTCGCTTGGGCAGCCACATCACAAGGCCGTTCGCACGAAAATTCATCGGATGTATGACCAGCGGGATCGACATCTGCCGGTGGCGGTAACCGAACGATATGTCGCCGCAGACGGCATCCATATAGTGCATCGTCCGGCGCGCTATGCGCTCGGCCGTATCGGGATATACGATGCGGTAGTCCTCGCCGCGAAGCGACCGCCACGACAACGAGGCGGGATCGGCGCCCCAACTGTAATACTGAGCATCGGCACTCTGCTGCACGCACACGGCGCACAGCACGGCACATAGTATGATCGAAAGACGCTTCATGCAGACGGGTCTCGGCTCGGCCGATAATCGGCTATTATCGTGCAAAGTTACTAAAAAATAACGAAAACCCTATATATTCGGTACGCTTTATAAGCCCGCTCCGTGGGCGACAATGCTGCCGCTATCGCTCCTCGCCCGCGGCAAGGCGCATGTGCAGTATCGGAAAATCGTTGCCCTGAGCATCCGAGCCGCTGCGTCCCGCCACCCGGAAACCCATGCGCTCGTAAAAGGCGCGCGCCGCAGGATTCTGTTCATCGACATCGACCGAATCGACACCCCAACGCCAGACGGTCATGCCCACGAGCCGGCGCCCGAGACCGCACCCGAACAGCGCCGGATCGACGAACAGCATCTCTATCTTCTCCGCCCCGACGCCCATAAAGGCCGCCGGACGTCCGGCGCGCTCCACAACCGTCAGTCGCGCCGCACCGGTTATGGCCGCACGCACGGCCGGCACCAGCCTCTCAATATCCTCATCCGTCAGAAAAGCGTGGCTCCGCGCGACAGACTCGCGCCACAATGCAACCAACTCCCCGACGAGCCTGTCGTCCCTTAGGGGATCGACCCTGAACTCCGTATCATTCATAAACATATCCCGAACAACGCCCCGCATGCGGAGCCTTAACAGATTATCGACGGCGAAATATACGACGAGTTTACGAAACGAATTCGATTTTTTCGTATATTTGGCTGCGCCGAATATACTCCGGCACGACAAATTGCAAAAAAATTTGCATTTGCCCTCGCCTATTCGTATATTTGCCGATGTAACGGTTTGATTTACAATCGCAATCCGCAGCTCCGGGACGGCTAACCCTCTGGGGGGGGGAAGTTACGGCCTGCGAGGCGGCTGACTGTCGGCGAATCGGCTTACGCATTTTAACTAAAACAAACAACGAGTCATCCAATGGACAATATTCTGACTATCGAAAACGTCTCCAAGAGCTACACGGGACACGTGGCGCTGGACGACGTATCGCTGGCTGTGCCACGCGGTTCGATCTACGGACTGTTAGGCCCCAACGGCGCGGGCAAGACGACCCTCATAAGGGTAATCAACCGCATCACTATACCCGACAGCGGCCGCGTGCTGCTCGACGGCAAGCCCATCGCAGTCGAAGACATCTACCGCATCGGCTACATGCCCGAGGAGAGGGGACTCTACAAGAAGATGCGCGTGGGCGATCAGGCAATATTCTTCGCCCGCATCAAAGGCATGTCCAAGGCCGACGCCGCAAAGCGGCTGCACGCATGGTTCGAGCGGCTGGGAATCGACGAGTGGTGGTCGCGCAAGGTCGAGGATCTGTCCAAAGGCATGGCGCAGAAGGTGCAGTTCATCTCGACCGTGGTGCACGAGCCCAAGCTGCTCATCTTCGACGAACCCTTCTCGGGATTCGACCCGATCAACGCCAACCTGCTCAAAGAGGAGATTCTGGGTCTGCGCGACCGCGGAGCAACCGTCATCTTCTCGACCCACAACATGGCCTCGGTCGAGGAGATATGCGACCACATAACCCTTATCGACAAGTCGCACAACATCCTTTCGGGCTCGGTCGACGAGATACGTCGCGCCGCCGGCGGCAACACCTTCACAGTCACGTTCAGCGGCGATGAGGAGCTGCTGCGGCGACAGCTCGACGGCCGCGTAACGATGCTGGGCGAGAGCTGCGGTCTGATCGGCGGATACACCCAGATCAAGATACACATACCCTCGGACGACGACATACGCGGCGTCATATCGACCCTCAACGACAGCTGCCGCCTGCGCTCGTTTCAGGAGGTCATGCCGAGCATGAACGACATATTCATCCGTGCGGTCGAAAACCGTCTCTAAAACAATTCGAACAATGAACAAGACCATGCTTATAGTGATGCGCGAGTTTTCGGAGCGCGTCCGCAAGAAATCGTTTATCGTAACGACGATACTCATGCCCCTGATGATGATAGGTCTTATGGTGGCGCCGTCGCTGATAATGCTCTACGGCAAGGGCTCGACCAAGCGCGTGGTGGTCGTCGACAGCTCATCGCTCATCGCCGACCGTCTGGTATCGGGCGAGGAGCTCGTATTCGAGACGCTCGACCGCAGCGACGTTGCCGGCGCCTGCGCCGAGTACGGCTCCGAGAGCGACGTATTCGCCATACTGGCTATCGACGACGACGTGATGACCAACCCTCGCGCCGTGCGACTTATAACCAACACCTCGTCGTCGATGACCGTCGAGGCTAACATTGCCTCGCAGATCGAGAAGATCATCGAACGCGAGAAGCTCAAATCATACGACATAGAGGACCTCGACCGCATCATGGCAGAAGTGGCCACCAGCATCGAGTTGCAGACGTACGAGAACAACGGCACGGGCGACGTCGATACCATGGAGTCCACCTCGTCCAACGTCAGCTATATCCTGGGACTGGTACTCGGCATGCTGCTCTACATGATAATAATCATCTACGGGCAAATGGTCATGACTTCGGTCATCGAGGAGAAGAACAGCCGCGTGATCGACGTCATGGTGTCGAGCTGCTCGCCGTTCCAGATCATGATGGGCAAGATATCGGGCATAGCGCTGGTGGCCGTCACGCAGATCGCGATATGGGCTGTTCTTATAATAGGCGCCAGCAAGTTCGTGCTGCCGGCACTCTTCCCGGCCGAAGTGATCCAGACGGGAGGCATGATGATGAGCGTGATCGGCACATTCTCCGATGCGGGCTACATAGCCATGCTCTTCGTATATGCGCTTCTGTTCATCCTCGGCGGATTCCTCTTTTACGCCTCGATGTTCGCCGCATCGGGCTCGTCGGTCGACTCGGTGCAGGACGCACAGCAGTTCAACACGATCATCATGCTGCCGATCATTCTGGCGATCATCGTCATGATGTCGGTCTTCAACGACCCCAACAGCGATATGGTATTCTGGTTCTCGATGATACCCTTTACCTCGCCCGTGGTAATGATGGCGCGCATACCGTTCAACATACCCGCATGGGAGATCGCGACCTCGCTGGCAGTGCTCTACGGCTCGTTCGTTGCAATGGTTTGGATCGCTGCCAAGATATACCGCGTCGGCATCTTCATGCACGGCAAGAAGCCCTCGTTCAAGGAGCTCTGGCAGTGGATAAGAACCAAATAGCAAGAGGAAATGGTAACTTGTGATTCTCTGTATCGTGCATACGCTGCCCGAATGCTTTGCAAAACCGGCGGCTATCGATACATTAATTTCATATTACGCATCGCCGATCGTCGAAAATTGCTATATTTGCAGCCGAATAGCAGGCGTTTATGGGGCTGCCGCATGTCGGCCGCTGAGTGACGTCGAAGGTAACATATTAAAAAACACAGCATTATGCAAACACTTCAAATCAACGGCACGGCACGTAACGACTTCGGTAAGAAGTATGCCAAGGCCGCACGCCGCGAGGGTATGGTACCCTGCGTGGTTTACGGTGGCGACAAGGAGGAGACCTTTACCGTATCGGCCAAGGACCTCAAACAGCTCATCTACACGCCCAACTCTTACATCGTCGAGCTGAACATCGACGGCAAGACGCAGAAGGCCGTAATGCGCGAGGTGCAGTTCCACCCCGTCCGCGAGCAGATCCTGCACATCGACTTCTACCGTCTGCAAGAGGGCAAGCCCGTAGCCATCACGCTTCCCGTGCGCCTTACCGGTAACGCCGAGGGCGTCAAGGTCGGCGGTAAGCTGGCTCTGGCCGCACGTAAGCTGACCGTCAAGGGTCTTGTCGAGAACATGCCCGACGAGATCACGGTAGACGTCACTCCGTTGAAAGTCGGCCAGACGATCTTCGTCGGCGACCTGAAACTCGATAATCTCACTTTCGTAACTCCCGCCACGACGGCAGTCTGCGCAGTCCGCGTAACGCGTGCTTCTCGCGGTGCCGCACAGCAGAAGTAATAACTGAGGTATGAAATATCTCGTTGTCGGGTTGGGCAACATCGGTTCCGAATATGCCGACACCCGTCACAACATAGGATTTCGTGTGTTGGACGCCCTTGCAGAGGCGTCCAACGCCTCTTTTACGACCGTCCGTTACGGCGCGCTGGCCGAGGTAAGACATAAGGGGCGCACGCTGCTGCTGCTCAAACCCTCGACCTATATGAACCTATCGGGAAAGGCCGTGCGCTACTGGCTGGATGCCGAACGCATACCTCGCGAGAATCTGCTCGTCGTCTCCGACGACATAGCGCTGCCGTTCGGAACGTTCCGCATGCGGCCGCAGGGCAGCGAAGGGGGGCACAACGGATTGAAAAACATTACCGAGCTGCTCGGCGGCAACAACTACGCGCGTCTGAGGTTCGGCATCGGAGGCGACTTCGCACGCGGACATCAGGTCGACTACGTGCTCGGACGCTTCTCCGACGAGGAGCTCGCGGCCATGCCCGAACGCCTGAAACTGTTCGGCGATGCCATACTTTCGTTCGCCACCCTCGGCACGAGCCGCACTATGAATCTCTATAACGGGAAGTAAGGGAAAAGAAGAAGAACTCGCGACGCTTCGTGTCGTGGATACGCTGCCCGGATGCGTTGAAGAGCCGCGGCCGGTTGCTTCGGCTGACGCCGTTATACAGATTATACCCTCCCCCTAATCCCCCTCCTCGGAGGGGGGGGGAGAGATCCTCTCAATGCTTCGTGTCGTGGATACGCTGTCCGGATGCGTTGCAAAGCCTATGGCCGCAGTTACGGCTGACGCCGTTATACAGATTATACCCTCCCCCTAATCCCCCTCCTCGGAGGGGGACTTTTCGTTGCGCGGTGCGCGCTCCGGCCGGCGACGATTCGAAACATTCCGCCAAATCCGTTCGGGCGCACCCGGCAGCGGATCAGAAGCCGTAAAATGTTACGAATCATAATCTGTAAATCCAACAATTCGGCCTGCAACTCTTGTTTTCTCACGGAAAATACATATCTTTGTAACAGTTTATAATCGTAGCCGCCCCGAGGCGCAACGACTGTAACCCGAACGCAGTTACGAACAGAAATCGCAAGTAAAAGCGGCAATGGCGGTAAGGATCATCCGAAAAGTCGACGTCTCCTGCGGCAGGCATACGGCCGCCGGCAAGGGGATATAATCGCAACGCAAACGACATATCAACAACATAAAACTTTTAGACCATGTACGGAAAATTTCAGGAGTATTTGCAGCAGGAGCTCGAACAGATCAAGGCTGCCGGGCTGTATAAGAGCGAGCGTATAATCGAGTCGCCGCAGCGCGCCCAGATCGAGGTCGCGGGACGCGACGTTTTGAATTTCTGCGCCAACAACTATCTGGGTCTGTCTGACAACAAGCGTCTGGTGGAGGCTGCCAAGCGCGCTATGGACGAGCGCGGCTACGGCATGTCGTCCGTCAGATTTATCTGCGGCTGTCAGGATATCCACAAGCAGTTGGAGAAGGCCATAGCCGACTACTTCGGCACCGAGGATACGATCCTCTACGCCGCATGCTTCGACGCCAACGGCGGCGTGTTCGAGCCTCTGTTCACGGAGCAGGACGCAATCATCTCCGACTCTCTGAACCACGCCTCGATAATCGACGGCGTAAGACTCTGCAAGGCCGTGCGCTACCGCTATGCCAACGCCGACATGGCCGAATTGGAAGATTGCCTCAAACGCGCTCAGGCGCAGCGCTTCCGCATAATCTGCACCGACGGTGTATTCTCGATGGACGGCAACGCCGCTCCGCTCGACAAGATATGCGCTCTGGCCGAGAAGTACGACGCTCTGGTCATGGTCGACGAGTGCCACTCGGCCGGCGTACTCGGAGCCACCGGACGCGGCATTACCGAGCTGTACGATCTTCGCGGCAAGGTCGACATCCTGACCGGCACTCTGGGCAAGGCCTTCGGCGGCGCCGTGGGCGGATTTACCACCGGCCGCAAGGAGATCATCGACATGCTTCGCCAGCGCTCGCGCCCCTATCTGTTCTCCAACTCGCTGCCGCCCGCAGTCGTAGGCGCCGGTATCGAGATGTTCCGCATGCTCGAAGAGAGCAACGAGTTGCACGACCGCCTCGTAGCCAACGTCGAGCACTTCCGCACCAAGATGATCGCCGCAGGCTTCGACATCAAGCCCACGCAGTCGGCTATCTGCGCCGTGATGCTCTACGACGCGAAACTATCGCAGGACTTCGCCGCACGCTTGCAGCAGGAGGGCGTCTTCGTCACGGGATTCTACTATCCGGTTGTGCCGAAGGGTCAGGCGCGCATACGCGTACAGGTATCGGCAGGCCATAGCGTCGAGCAGCTCGACCGTTGCGTCGAGGCCTTCATCAAGGTCGGCAAGGAACTTGGTGTATTGAAAGCGTAACGCCTCGCCGAAATGGACAACAACAAGCACGGGGCGATCGACAAGATCGACCGCAAGATATTGAAGTTCCTGATAAAGAACGCCCGCACGCCCTTTTTGGAGATAGCGCGCGAGTGCGGCGTGTCGGGAGCGGCCATACACCAGCGTATCAAGAAGCTCGAAAGCTCGGGCATAATCCTCGGCAGCCGCCTTATCGTCGACCCCAAGACGCTGGGATTCGACGTCTGCGCCTTCATCTCGATCCGCATACAGGATCCGATGTTGCAGTCGCAGACCGTAGGCGAGCTGAAGAAGATACCCGAAATCGTCGAGTGCCACTACATAACCGGCACATACAACATCATGATCAAGTTGTATTGTCTGGATAACGAACACCTTATGCGCACGATATTCGACCATGTACTGCGAATACCGGGCGTGTCCAACACCCAGACGTATATTTCGCTGAGCGAGACGTTCCAGCGTCAGGTATACGTCGACTGTCTGGCGGAGTAGTCCGACCGACGGCATGCGCCTCCTGTTCGCCCTTGCTGGAAGTACGCGAGTACTCCTCAGCAGGGGCGATGCGGGTTGCGGTGCATGGGTCGCGCCGAAAAGGCGCAAACATTACCTTCGGACGAATGCCCGCTGCATTCGGTCCGACGCAACAACGAAACACAGCAAAGTTATGTCGGTCATAAGACTTACCAAGGAGTTTACCTTCGAATCGGCGCACATGTTGGAGGGCTACGACGGCCCCTGCCGCGAGATACACGGCCACTCGTACCGGCTCTCGGTTACCGTCAAGGGCGAGCCGTCGGCAGACCCCATGTCGCCCAAGCAGGGCATGGTCATGGACTTCGGTCTGTTGAAGCGCATCGTCGGCGAGCAGATCGTCGACAAGATGGACCACGCTTTCGTCATGCGCGACACGTTGCAGAGCGAACAGCTGCATGCCGTGCTGAGCGAACGCTTCTCGAAGATCGTGCTGGTCGACTACCAGCCCACATGCGAAAACATGCTCGCCGACTTCGCCGAACGGCTGCTCGGAGCACTGCCCGACACCGTCGAGCTCCACTCCCTGCGACTGCACGAGACGGCCACGTCGTTCGCCGAGTGGTATGCCGAAGACAATTTTTGACGACGCCTGCGGGCGCAGCCGAACATCGCCTATGAAAAAACTGTTTCTGATCGACGCCTATGCGTTGATATTCAAATATTATTACGCCTTCATGGGGCGTCCCATGCGCAACCGCGACGGCATGAACACTTCGGTCGTCTTCGGCTTCACGAAGTTTCTGCGCGACATCATACGCCGGGAACGACCCGACCTGCTCGGCGTGGCGTTCGACCCTCCGGGAGGCTCGTTCCGCCGACGCATATATCCCCTCTACAAGGCCAACCGCCCGGCCACGCCCGAGGATATCATAACCTCGGTGCCATACGTCAAGCGGCTGCTGGCGGCCATGTGCATACCCGTTTTGGAAGTAGAGGATTACGAGGCCGACGACGTGATCGGCACGCTGGCGCACAAGGGCGTCGCTGCGGGCTACGAAGTCTACATGGTAACCCCCGACAAGGACTACGGGCAGCTGGTCAGGGAGCACTGCTCGATATACAAGCAGAAGGGCGAGGGCGTCGAGATAGTCGACGTCGAGGCCATACGCGCACACTACGGCTTCGACGATCCGGCACTGGTCAGCGACGTGCTCGCACTGTGGGGCGATGCGTCGGACAACATCCCCGGCGTGCCGGGCATAGGCGAGAAGGGTGCCGCGAAGCTGGTAGCCAAGTGGGGCGGCGTCGAAAACATCATCCTCAACGCCGAAGCCATAGGCGGCAAGACCGGACAGAGCATATCGTCGTGGGTCGATAATCTGCGCCGCGCCAAGGCGCTTACGCAGATCGTACTGGACGTGCCGATCGAATTTTCGGCCGAGAGCCTTACCATGTGCAGCCCCGACTCGGCCGCGCTGCGCACGCTGTTCGCCGAGCTCAACTTCACATCTATGCTGCGCGACATCGACAACATCGCTCCCGCCGAACCCGACGCACCGGCCGACGATACGCCGCGCCAGCAGGCGCAGACGCAGCTGGCCGATATGGCGCGAGCCAAATCGGCTGCAAAGCGCAAGGCGGCGTTGCAGGGTCAGGGCGACCTGTTCTCGGCATCGGCTCCCGCCGGAGCTGCCGTCGACAGCTCCGAGGCAGAGCCCGACAGCGCTCGGGACGAGGCCGCCGAGCCGCAGCCCGTCATGGCCACAGCAGCCACCACTCCCCACGACTACCGAACGGTACGCACGACCGGGGAACTCGCCTCGCTGGTCGACGAGTGGAGGCGCTGCGAAGAGATATGTTTCGATACCGAGACCACGGGTCTCGACCCCGTGAGCGACGCCATAATAGGCATATCGATAGCCGTCGAGCCGCACAAGGCATGGTACATACCCTTCGAGAGAGATACGCGGGAGGAGTTAGCTGAGCTGCTGCGTCTCCTTTTCGAGGACGAATCGGTGGCCAAGGTCGGCCAGAACATGAAGTTCGACATCATGATGCTGCGCCGCGCGGGCATCGAGGTGCGCGGCCGCAAGTACGACACGATGATAATGCACTATCTGCTCGATCCCGAATCGCGTCATAACATGGACTACCTCTCGGAGAGATACCTCAACTACTCGCCGATACCGATCGAAACCCTCATAGGCAAGGGTGCGCGGCGGCTGACTATGGATATGGTAGGGCTCGACCGTGTGGCCGAGTATGCCGCCGAGGACGCCGATGTCACGCTGCGGCTCAAACATGCGCTCTATCCCGAGCTGGCGGAGGCCTCGATGCTCGACCTGTACAGCCGCATCGAGGAGCCCATGATCGACACTCTGGCCGACATGGAGACGGCAGGCGTGAGGATCGACACCCGTTCGCTGGCCGACTACTCGGTCGAGCTGGGCGAGCTGCTGTCGCGGCTCGAAGAGCGGATACGCGCTCTGGCCGACGAGCCGACGCTCAACATCAACTCGGCACGCCAGCTCGGCGAGGTGCTCTTCGCCAAGATGCGCATTACGGACAAGCCGAAGATGACGCGCACCAAGCAGTTCTCGACAGAGGAGGAGTACCTGCAAGGCTTCGCCCACGAACACGAGATCGTGCGCAAGGTGCTCGAATACCGCGGCGTGAAGAAGCTGCTGTCGACCTATGTCGATGCTCTGCCCGAGCTGGTCAATCCCCGCACCGGGCGCATTCATACATCATATAATCAGGCCGTGACGGCCACCGGCAGGTTGTCGTCGACCAACCCCAACCTGCAAAACATACCTATCCGCGACGCTCTTGGCAAGCCCATACGCGCAGCCTTCGTCGCCGCCGATGAGGATCATCTGCTGCTGTCGGCCGATTACTCGCAGATCGAGCTGCGGCTCATGGCGCATCTGAGCGGCGACGATGCGCTTATCGAAGCCTTCGTCGAGGGTCGCGACATCCACGCCGCAACGGCGGCACGGCTCTACCGCAAGAACATCGACGAGGTTACCGACGACGAGCGGCGGCGGGCCAAGACCGCCAACTTCGGCATCATATACGGCATATCGGCATTCGGTCTGAGCCAGCGTCTCGACATACCGCGCAAGGAGGCCAAGGAGATAATCGACGGTTACTTCGCCTCGTATCCCGATGTCAAGCGCTATATGGACGAGGTGGTCGAGAAGGCCAAAGAGAGGGGCTGTGTCGAGACTATATTCGGGCGGCGGCGCATCCTCGCCGATATCGACTCGCGCAACGCCGTAGCACGCTCGCTGGCCGAACGCAACGCCATAAACGCCCCCATACAGGGCTCGGCGGCCGATATAATGAAGATAGCGATGGTCGAGATACGACGCCGTTTCCTCGCGGAGGGTATACGCTCGCGCATGATACTGCAAGTGCACGACGAGGTGGTCGTCGACACGCTGCGCTCGGAGGTCGACGCCGTGCGCCGCATCGTTACCGAGGCCATGCAGGGTGCGGCACGGCTGCGCGTACCCCTTATCGCCGAGTGCGGCACGGGCGACAACTGGCTCGAAGCGCACTGACGCCGCAATTGCCGCACGAAGGGTTGCATGCGATGCAAATATGGAGTAACTTTGTACGATATAAAACATTCGATCTATGGAACAGGGCAAAAAAATAGGATTCTCCAAGATATTCTGGCCGTCGATGACAGCCGTGCTTATAGGCATGGTGCTGACGGCGGCAGTATGGATATTGATCGCCGCAGGCATCCTCTATTCGTTCGATGTCGAGCCGGTAAGGGTGCAGCAGGGCAGCGTTCTGGTCATCGACATGGCCGAGGATATAACCGATTCGCCCCGCATATCTCCCCTCACGGACTTCGACATGCAGACCCTTACCCCGCGCAAGACTCTCACGCTGCTCGAAGCCGTAGGCGCGATAGAGCATGCCGCAGGCGACGAGCGCATCGTCGGAATATGTATCAACCCCTCGGGCGGCGGTACGGCCTCGGCGGCCGTCGTGGAGGAGCTGCGCGCCGCCGTGGAGAGATTCAAACTCTCGGGCAAGTTCGTCGTGGCATACGCCGACTCCTATACGCAGGGGCAATACTACCTCGCCTCGGCGGCGGATCGCATATACGTACAGCCGCAGGGCGAAATCGACTGGCGCGGCATATCGTTTACCGTACCCTTCTTCCGCTCGCTGCTGGATCGTCTCGGCGTCAAGACTGAGGTGTTCCGACCCGCGGCATGCCCCTACAAGAGCGCCGTCGAGCCCTACGTCATGACACGCATGTCGGACGAGAACCGCAGCCAGATGACCGCTCTGGCAGAGTCGGCATGGAAGACTATCCTCGATCAGGTATCCGCTTCGCGAGGCATACCCGTCGAGAGGCTCGACGCCGCAGCCGACTACCTCTCGGCGATGATGCCGCAGCAGGCCGTGCGTCTGGGCATGATCGACGACACCATATACGAGGACGAGTTCGATACGCTTCTGGGTACGCTTGGTGCCGCAGCCGATAAGGACGGCAGCCATAGGCGCATACCTCTCGACCTATATATATCGACCCTGGTTCAGCTCAACGGCTACTCCGAGAATACCATAGCACTCATCTACGCCGACGGACAGATCCTCGACGGCGACATGGAGTCCGACGGCTACGTCTTCGGCACCGCGCTGGCCTCTAAGCTGCGACGCGCACGCACCGATGCCGACATAAAGTCGGTCGTGCTGAGGGTCAACTCCCCCGGCGGCTCGGCGCTCGCCTCCGACATCGTATGGCGCGAAATGGAGCTGCTGCGCCAGGTCAAGCCCGTCGTAGTCTCTATGGGCGAGTACGCCGCAAGCGGAGGATACTACATCTCTGCACCGGCCGACGTGATCGTGGCCGACCGTATGACCGTAACCGGCTCGATCGGCGTCTACGGCATTATGTTCGATCTGGGCAACGCCCTCTCGTCGAAGCTCGGCATAACATTCGACGGCGTTAAGACCAACCCCTCGGCCGACATGAGCATGCTGCGCGGAGTCGACGCCACCGAGCGCAAGGCCATAATGCGCGGCGTAGACCGCGTGTACGACACCTTCACGCACCTGGTCGCCGAGGGGCGCAACCTGCCCTTGGAGAGGGTCATGGAGATCGCCGGCGGCAGAGTGTGGAGCGGCAGCGACGCCGTGGAGATAGGCCTTGCCGACACCAACGGCGGTCTTAGCGAGGCTCTGGCCATAGCGGCCGACAAGGCAGGCATCGCAGACGACTACTCGATATACGAGTTCCGCATGCCGCCCTCGCCTCTGGAAACGTGGATAGAGCTGCTTACATCGACGGCCGTCGAGGCGGCCGGCCTCGACATGTCTGACATGACGCGTGCGGGCATGGTGCGCGATATGATCGTCGAGAATCCGTTCCTGGCCACCGACCGCGGCATACAGACACTCATGCCGCTGAATATAAAACTGATGAATCTAAGATAAAGCAATATGACTAACGAATCGATCGAAAAGGTTCTCAAAGGCATAGTCCACCCCGAAACGGGCGAGAACATAGTCGACAGCGGCTTCGTCGAACGCGCCGAGGCCGGTACCGAAGGCAACATATCGGTCACTCTGCGCTTCGCCAAGACGCGCGACCCCTTTGCCGAGAAGATACGCCGGCATGTCGAAGAGGCGCTCTCGACGGCATTCCCGCAGAGCCGTACAATGGTTATCGTCAAGGAGGCGGCACCAAAACCGCGCCGTCGCGAACAACCCACCACCACAGCACGCATACGCAACATCGTTGCCGTAGCCTCGGGCAAGGGCGGCGTGGGCAAGTCGACCGTCGCGGCCAATCTGGCCGTCGCACTGCGCGACATGGGTTATAACGTAGGTATCCTCGACGCCGACATATACGGTCCGTCGCAACCCAAGATGTTCGGCTGCGAGGGCTACGTACCCGATGCCGAGAAGCGCGACGGCAACGACTATATCGTACCGGCGCAGCGTCAGGGCATCGAGATCATGTCGATAGGTTTCTTCATCGACCCCAAGGACGCCCTTATGTGGCGCGGCGCTATGGCCGTCAACGCCCTGCACCAGCTGATCCACCAGACGGCCTGGGGCGAGCTGGACTATCTGCTGATCGACCTGCCCCCCGGAACGGGCGACATACATCTGTCGATAATATCCGAAGTCAAGATTACCGGCGCGGTAATCGTCTCTACACCACAACAGGTGGCGGTGGCCGACGTGGTGCGCGGCGTAGAGATGTTCCGTCATCCGCAAGTAGGCGTTCCGGTATGGGGCGTTATCGAAAACATGGCGTGGTTTACACCCGACGAGCTGCCCGACAACCGCTACTATATCTTCGGCCGCGGCGGCGCGGAGCGTTACGCCGCCGGCGCAGGCATCGACCTTCTGGCACAAATACCGATCATACAGTCTATTATGGAGGGCAGCGACGAGGGTCGCCCGGCAGCGGGCTTCGATCCGCGCGTCGAACCTTACTACGGAGAGGCTGCGCGTCGCATTGTTGAAAAGTCTGCAAAAGAGTGTTGACAGAGTGACGGTAAAAAGTCGATAAGATTTAACAATCCACATTTGCATTTCGAGAACGGCCGCAGTATATACGGCCGTTCTCCATTTCCAAATTTTATATCGTTTTTTTGCGTCGCGACTTAATAACCGCTATCTGGCGCCGATTGTTGATAAAAACATGCTGTCGATTTGTCGATAACATATTTCAACAAATATAGACATCTTTTGCGATCCAAATATAATCATGTATAAATAAACATATTACAAAAACATTAAAAATAAAAGTGTCGACATTCACTGTCGATAATTTTTCCATTCTCCTACTTACCGACATTATCGACAGCGTTTATTATTATTATTTACTTTTATTAAAATTAAGTATTAAAGAAAAAATAAAAACCATACGTCGAAAACTTTCTCCCGGCAGCCTGCGTTTCGTCTGCGGCGTATAACCGCCTCGGCCTATTGCAAACCCGTCTCTGGGTCAGCCTGCCTTGCCAGACTCGACTGCGCAGCCCGTAATCCCGCTCGTTTCCGATTGGACGTATATCGGTACCATTTTCTTTCTGGCGCTCTTAAAACGCCTCTTTCGCACCTTTTACGTCATCGTCCCGCGCCATGCTGCCGCCGCTGCATATCGATAAAAAAAAGCCCCTCTCCTTTCGGCGGTGGGCTTTTCCGTTCCGTTCGAGTATACGGGGCTTGTCTGTTAAATCCTCTCTAATCGTTTCGTGGCATGACGAATCCTATCGACTTTCGCAGCGGCGTCGAGGGTGCGGTAAGGAAATTCTCGACCGTAAAGTTCATTTCGAAGCGTTTGAGACCTATGGGTTTCTTGTTGTCGAGTCCGTAGATCGCGATGGTCGTGCGTTCGAACGGATATATGGTCATATCGCGCGGAAAGACTATCTTTTCGCTGCCGGCGGCCTTTTTCAACACGAGGGGCACCGAGCTGCGGTTGACGACCGTGAGCGTTACCTTTTTCGGCGCATACCTTATGTCTGATATCTCGAACATCGCATCGAACACTCCGCCCAGCAACTCCTCGCTGCCGTAGAGCCTCACCTCTGCCAGCACGGCCGTGCGGCGGTTGTCGAGCGCTTCGCGTACACTCTCCGACGTGCGTTCGCGTGCGAATATCAGCGTTACGGGGCGATGTTTGCCATGCAGATAGTCGATGTCGAGAAAGAGCGGATTGTGGGCGTCGGTACCGCTGCATATGGCGCAGCCGTACTCTATGGCCCAGCGGTGCGCTTCGGGCGAATAGCCGAAGAAGGAGTTGTAGATCTCTATGGCGCGCATGAATCCCTCGGCGTGGAGCTGCGTGTGCTCCGGATGCCACTTCGTTTCGTTCTGCGCCTGAGCTGTAATCTAATTATTTGCAGACCGGCTGCGGTCTCTACCCGGAGCGCGCACGGCGCGCGAGATCAAGTCCCCTCCGAGGAGGGGATTTACGCCGTGTCGCTACGCGACTTATGCGTCGTTACTGCTTTTGCGGCTCGGCAATTCGCAAGCGATTGTCCTCGCCTGTTGAAGCAGTAAGGGGAGGGTATAATCTGTAAAACGGCGGCAGCCGTAGTTACGACCGCCGGACTTGCAAAACATTGGGACAGCGGATATGCTATGCTAATTACTGCAATGTGCTCTAATCCTCCCCGCAAGGCGGGGGATTTAGGGAGTTGGTACAAATTGTACAACGTCGCAAGCCGTAGCAACCAACCGTCGGATTTGTAAAACAATAAGGTAAAGAATCCGCGCACCCAGACGTTTTAGAGTTGCTAATAATGCAGCCCCTTCGGGCCGAATATCGCGTATCCGAAATTGAATGTCAGATAGAGATTGCGCCAGTTGTCGAAGCCGTATTTCGTCATCGAGAGACTTACCGGACCCGCACCGGTGTTGTATACTACCGACAGGTCGGACATGTAGTGCATGATCGAATCCTCGAACTTGTCGCGGAGCATGGCATAGACGCTCAGTCGCAGGTAGAGGCGGTTTATGATCTTTACCGTCGGCATGATGCCTGCGCCGACATATCTGTCGGCATGGAACTGCGGCATGTAGATCATGCGCGAGTGCAGCAGCGGCGAGTATTGCGGTGCCGATATGGTAGTGGCCTCGGGCGAGTCGAGCGACGAGTGGTTGGTGTATACTCCTTCGACCGAGTATCCGCACGAGAAGCGTCCGTTGCGCGAGACGTCGAAATACTGCTCCCACGACGCCTTGACGCCCCACCACTGGCGTATGTCGTCGATATAGTCCTCGTCGGTGGGTAGTATCAGCTCGTTGCGCGAGTCTCGCTCGTCGCGGCCGTAGACGTATATTCCCGAGAAGTTGAGACGCGATCCGGTCGTAGGATATAGTATCTTGTCGAGCGAGGTGCGTTCGATCGCTATCTTGGGCGAGAGATATGTGAAGTGGGTGTACTGGCGCGACTTGTAATTCGACATGTCGTATCCGTATGAGTTGCGTCCCATGTTTATCATGAAGTCGAATACGCTCTTTCGCGTCGGCGCCACGCCCACGCCGAACGAGAGGAAACTCTCCTTGGCCTTTATCTCCTCGGCGTTGTCGACTTCGGTAAGGTTGCCGAAATTGCCGTGCAGAGTGTTGGTTATGTTGAAGTTGTACGAGTAGTCGAAGAATACCGGATTGCGCGACATCGTGACAGTGCGTCCCTTCAATCGTATCATGGTGTAGATCGGACCGAGCAGCATATCGAGATTGGCCTGCTGCAACACCCGTCCCCACGACTGATAATCGACGCCTATGTATCCGAGGTTGAATGCCGTCGACGATATGTTTCCGCCGAAGTGGAGCGTGAGGCTGGGTTTGAGATTCAGCGGCAGCGTCATGTCGAAGCGCCGCGTCGAGTCGTCGAACTCCATTTTGGGGAATCTTCCCGTCAGCGATGTGTTGGCCAGCAATAACATATAGTGGTCTGTAACATCGCCGAACGACAGTTGCGACATGTCGCTGCCCCTCTTGCGGTCGATCATCATGAATCGGTCGACCATCTGCTGCTGTCGCCGGCCTATGCCCTCGGTGCGTACCGACTGCGTGACGAGCTCGGGGCACCGCGCCTTGAACCGGTCGCGTCGCGCGGCGACCTCATCGGCGGCCGTGCGGCGACCGATCATCGACTCGATCCGCGGCATCATCTGCTTGGCATCGGCATATCCCAGATCGATGACGTAACGCCCCTGCGAGAAGTCGAGCGTCGATATGTCGACCGCGCGCTTTATCATCAGCGACCTATCCTCGGGCATGTCGTAGTCGGTGGGCATCGTGGCCAGTGTCATGGCCTGATCTATTACTGATACATTCTCGTCTATGGGTTCGTCGTCCTTGCCGCAGCGTGCGCCCAGAATTATGTCGGGGTGGAAGGCGTTGTCGAGCGTGCGCCACGGGAAGTTGTCGTACAGACCACCGTCGCACAGTATCATCGAGTCGATCTCGACAGGCGGGAAGACCACCGGTATGGCCATCGACGCGCGCACGGCGAGTGCCAGATCGCCCGATTTGAGCTCGACGGCGCGGTGGCGGTTGACGTCGGTCGCCATGCAGCGGAAGGGCACCATTAGCTTATCGAAGTCGCCGCGGCAGGCGACGCTCGCCGGCTTGAAGAGTTGCAGCAGCGCCATGTCTATCTGCGAGGTGTTTATCATCGAGCGCGGTATGTTGAGTCGCTTGCGTCCCGAGTTGAGCTTCATGTCGCGGTCGGTCGACAGCATGATGTTGAGCATGCCGTGCATGCGGTCGCGGTCGCGATAGTAGTAGTAATACTTGTCGTCGATGCGCCCCGAGACCCACTTCTCGGGTTGTCCCGAGAGGACGATGTTCTCCATTTCGTCGGGCGAGTATCCCGCAGCGTAGAGTGCTGCCACTATGGCTCCGATAGATGTTCCCGCGATGCAGTCGATCGGGATTCCGTGCTCTTCCAGTGCGCGTATCACGCCGATATGATACAGTCCTTTCGCTCCGCCGCCGCTCAGTACCAGACCGACGCTCTGCGAGCTGGCGATGCTCGGAGCGAGGAGCGAAAAGATCATAAACGCGACGAAAATTCTTCTCATATCATATTTTTTTGATACCTTTGTAACGTAATATATACATTGCAAATGTAATGTTTTTCGACAAAACGACAAGTAGATTATACCATGACAGACAGAATTAACGATCTTTTGACCCGCATAGAGTCATTCGCTCCCGCTACGGCCGCTCAGGTCGAGGAGTTCCGCATAGCTCTGCTGGGCAAAAAGGGCGAGATAGCGGCGCTGATGGATGAGTTCAAGGGAGTGGCTCCCGAGCTCAAACGCGAGCTGGGACAGAAACTCAACCGTTTGAAGAGTGCGGCCGTGTCGCGTATCGAGGAGTTGAAGAGCACGATCGGCGCCCGGGAGGATGCCGGCTCGGCCCGCATCGACGACATGACGCGTCCGGGCAGCGACGGACATATCGGCTCGCGCCACCCCATATCGCTCGTGAAAAACCGCATCGTCGAGATATTCTCGCGACTGGGTTATACGGTGGCCGACGGACCCGAGATCGAGGACGACTGGCATGTCTTTTCGGCTCTGAACTTTCCGCCCGAGCATCCGGCGCGCGATATGCAGGATACGTTCTTCATCGAGAAGAATCCCGACGTGGTGCTGCGCACCCATACCTCGTCCATTCAGGTCAGAACTATGGAGCGCCAGAAGCCGCCTATCCGCGTGATATGCCCCGGCCGCGTATTCCGCAACGAGGCCATATCGTATCGTGCGCACTGCATATTCCACCAGATCGAGGGTCTCTATATCGACCGCAACGTCTCGTTCGCCGACATGAAGCAGTCGATCCTCTACTTCGCCAAGGAGCTCTTCGGCGAGAAGACCGAGATTCGCATGCGCCCCTCGTATTTCCCCTTTACCGAGCCTTCGGCCGAGGTCGACGTCTCGTGCAGCATCTGCGGCGGCAAGGGCTGCGGCGTATGCAAGGGTACGGGCTGGTTGGAGATCATGGGCTGCGGTATGGTCGACCCCAATGTGTTGGAGGCCAACGGCATCGACCCCAACGAGTATTCGGGATTCGCCTTTGGTATGGGTATTGAGCGCATAGCCATGCTCAAATACGGCGTGGGCGACCTGCGCCTCTATTTCGAAAACGACGTCAGATTCCTCAACCAGTTCGAGAGCGCATTGTAGTGCGCTTCGCAGCTGCCTGCGGGCAGCGGGAGGTACTGAGTATCGTAACGGCGCACGAAGCGAATATCTGTATCGACGACGGGTGGAAAGAGTTTTGAAACATATCTGCATCGCGATCGTTGCGGTCGTGTTTCTGAGCGGGTTCGCAACATACGGCCGACCCGCCCGGAAAGCTCGCGAACACCTATCTGCGAACAATGATCGACGAACCGAATACCCCGATTCTCTGCGCCTTACATATCTTTACATAGACGGTATCGAAGCGCTCGACATCGCCGGCGACACGCTGCTTGCCGAGCGGTTGTGGCGGCAGGCCGTAGCCGAGGATTCGACCTACGCGCCGGCGTTGTACCGCCTCGCGCAGCTCACGGCCGCGAGGGGCGATACGAAGGGTGCCGCCGCTCTGGCTGCGAGGGTATATCGTGCCGACTCCGCCGACAGGTGGTATGCGCAGCTCTATGCCCGTTCACTGCTCTCCGAGGGCAGCTATGCCGAGGCGCTGCCGCTTTACCGGCGTCTTACGGCTATCGACCCGCACGATCCCGACAACTACCGTATTCTGGCTCTGCTGTATGCACGCATGCAGCTGCCGTTTTCGGCCATTGCCACGCTCGATACGGCGCAGATGCGCTTCGGCCGTCATCGCGAGCTGAGCGACATGAAGCAGCAGCTGCTCTTCACGACCGGACAGTTCGAGAAGGCCGTTACGGAGGGGCGTCGCATGGTCGAGAGTTTTCCCTACGACGTCGAGTCGTATATATCTCTGAGCGAAGCCTATTCGGCTACGGGCAGGGATTCGTTGGCTCATGCCGCGCTGAACGATGCCTTGAAGATCGATTCGACCGATCTCAATGTATGGCAGGCTCTGGGGCACTTCTACGAGCAGCGTCGACGTTACCGCGACTACCTCGCCGTCGAGCGTCGTCTGTTCGCCGACGACCGCATACCGCTCTCCAAGAAGATAGAACGTTTCGATCGGCTGACATCCAATGTCGATTTCTACCGCGAACACTATTTCCGCATCAACGATCTGGCCTCGACGCTGGCCGTGCGCTATCCCCAGAGCAGGGATGTCGTGGCGCTCTACGGGCGTCATCTGACGGCTACGGGCAATATCGACCATGCGTTGGAGTATTACAAGCGTCATCTCGACGACGAGAATCCCGATCTCGACCTCTATATGGCCGTCATACAGATCGAGTCGTATCTGCAACATACCGACTCCATGTCGCACTACCTCGACCGTGCCCTGCGGCTCTTCCCCGACAATGCGGCGTTGCTTGCCGACATGGGACATCTGAAAGGCATCGAGGAGCGATACGACGAGGCTGTCGCCAGCTACCGCGAGGCGCTTCGCTTCGCCGACAACGATACGCTGCGCGGCGAGCTGTGGGGTTATATAGGCGACGCATACCACATGAAGGGCGACATGCGCCGCACGTGGCGTGCCTACGACCGTTCGCTGTCGTACTATCCCGACAACGCCTCGGTAATGAACAACTACGCCTATTTTCTGACGTTGGAGAATCGCAGTCTGGACCGTGCGCTCGACATGGCCGAGAGGGTAATGAAGATCGAAGGTTCGAATCCGACCTTCATCGATACCTACGCATGGGTGCTATACAAGATAGGCCGTCTCGACGAGGCCAAGCGCGCCATGCAGCAGGCCCTTTCGCTCGATACCCGCCGAAGCGCCGATCTGGCAGCGCATTACGGCGACATACTCTGGGATCTGGGCGAGACGTTCATGGCCGAAACATACTGGCAGCGAGCCGTCGAACGGGGCTTCGACGCCGAGCGTATGAAGACTCACGTCGAGCAGATGAAACAACGATTCTCAGACGAGGATAAACGATAGACCGACATGACCCGTAAAACCGTATTACTGACCCGATTGTTATTGTTCTCTGCGGTGTGTGCCGCTCTGTTGGCAGGCGGCGGAGCCTATGCGCAGAAGTCCGGCGGCAAGGCCAAAAGCTCGGGCGCCGTCGACAGGCAGCGAGCCAAGGTCGAGAGTTTCCGTCGCGATCTGGAAGAGTGCAAGCGCCGCATGAAGCAGATAGCGGCCTCGAAGTCGTCGGCCTCGAAGCAGATCGACGAGCTGCGCACGCAGATGAACCTGCGCAACGGTCTTATACGCGAGACTCAGGCCGAAGCCTCCTTGCTGCGCCGCGAGATCGAGACTAACGACTCGCTTGTCACGGTGTTGGGCGGAGAGCTGCAACGCAACCGCGAGCTCTATGCCGAAATGGTGCGCGAGGCGTGGCGCAACTACCGGCAGAACAACTATACTACATATCTCTTTTCGTCCGACGGCGTGGGCGATGCCGTGCGTCGCGCCGCCAACATCCGCCGCATCGCCGAGCTCAGAGCGCAGCGTGCCTCGCAAATCGAGCAGGAGGAGCAGGAGCTGGCCGAGTATCGCGCCGTCCTGAACCGCCGCAAGCACGAGTTGGATTCGGTCGAGATATCGCTCGCCTCGCAACGCAATGCCCTGCAAGGCGATATATCCGAGCTGCGCCGCAAGATAGGCTCTCTTTCGGCCAAGGAGAAGAAGACCATTGCCGAGCGCAACGACAAGCAGAAGCGTCTCGACGGTGCCATAGCCGAGTTGCAGCGTCTGACGCGCGGCAACAAGGTCGGCGACGACTTCTCGGCCAAGACCTCCAACCTCAATCTACCCGTGGTCGGAGGCTCTGTCAGCCGCTACCGCAACAATATGGCCGACATAAAGGGCAAGCCCGGCGCCAAGGTCGTGACCATATACGACGGCAAGGTGGTGCGTGTGGAGAAGGATATAACCAACCACTACTCGGTCTTCGTGGCTCACGGCGGTTACATATCGACTTATGTGCATCTGAGCGACGTGTGCGTGGCATACGGCGACAAGATAACGAGAAATCAGCAGATAGGCACGATCGGCATCGGCATCGACGACAACGGTCGCGAGAGCGCATTCATGCACTTCGCCATATACGACCGCACGGGTGCCAAGATGAGCGCTGCCAACTGTTTCAAAAAATAGCTGCTATGGCAATAAGATTCTATAACGAGGGCACCGATTACCGCTTTCCGGCCAAGCGCATCGTCACGCGCTGGCTGCGTGAAGTGGCCGCCGCCGAGGGGTATCGGATAGGAGATATCAACTATATATTCTGTTCGTCGGAATACCACCGCGACATCAACCGGCAGTTTCTCGGCCACGATTACTTTACCGACGTGATTACGTTCGACGAGAGCGACCGGCGCGAGAGCCGCATCGTGGGCGGCGAGGTCTATATCGACGTGGATACGGTCATCGACAACGCACGTATCTATCGCGCTATTCCGACTACCGAGATGCGGCGCGTGGTGGTTCACGGCCTGCTGCATCTGTGCGGTCAGCGCGACAAGTCCGCCTCGGCATCCGTGATGATGCGCCGCAAGGAGAACCGCTATCTGAAATCGTTGAACCGCATGCTCTGCGACCCGCGAAATGACGATTAGCTACGATATCATAGTCATCGGTGCGGGACATGCCGGCTGCGAAGCCGCCTCGGCCGCAGCACGCATGGGTTCGCGCACGCTGCTGCTGACGATGGATATGGCCAAGATCGCCGACATGTCGTGCAATCCGGCCATAGGAGGCGTTGCCAAAGGTCAGATCGTCAGAGAGATCGATGCTCTGGGCGGCATGACGGGACGCATCGCCGACCTTACCTCCGTCCAGTTCCGCATGCTCAACCGCTCGAAGGGAGCCGCCATGTGGAGCCCGCGCGCGCAGTGCGACAAGCGCGATTTCTCGCAGCAGTGGAGACGCACGCTCGAAAACACCGTAAACCTCTATATTTGGCAGGATGCCGCCACGGAGATACTCTTCGATACCTCGGATGCCGGACGCCGCGTAAGGGGCGTAAAAACGCGCATGGGCGTCGAGTTCGAGTGCCGTGCCGTCATCCTTACCGCAGGTACGTTCCTCGCGGGCGAAATGTATTGCGGAGGATCGCATGCCGAGGGCGGTCGTGCGGGCGACGCAGCCTCGACGGGCATTACCGAGTCGCTCGTCGCCATAGGCTTCGAGGCTGGCAGAATGAAGACCGGCACGCCGGCGCGTCTCGATGCGCGTACCATAAACTTCGAGATTTTGGAGCCGCAATGGGGCGATGAGAATCCGTCTAAATTCTCGTTCGATCCTGATATACAGCCAGTTAAGAATCAACTACCGTGCTTTCTCGTACATACCTCGGCACAAGTGCACGACATTCTGCGCGGCGGCTTCGACCGTTCGCCCTTGTTCGACGGCACTATCCGCGGTATAGGACCGCGCTATTGTCCCAGCATCGAGGATAAGCTGCGTACATTCGCCGACCGCGACTCGCACCAGCTCTTTCTCGAACCCGAGGGACGCAGCACCAACGAATACTACCTCAACGGATTTTCGTCGTCGCTGCCGTGGGAGGTGCAGTTGGAGGCGCTGCACGGCATACGCGGCTTCGAGGATCTGCATATCTATCGTCCGGGTTACGCTATCGAATACGATTACTTTCCGCCTACGCAGCTGCACCATTCGCTGGCGACGAAGCTCGTCGACAACCTCTTCTTCGCCGGCCAGATCAACGGCACGACGGGCTACGAGGAGGCTGCGGCGCAGGGTCTTGTCGCAGGTATCAATGCCCACCGCATGCTTGCCGGCCAAGCTTCTTTCGTCCTTGCGCGCGACCAGGCCTATATAGGTGTTCTTATCGACGACCTCGTAACCAAAGGTGTCGACGAACCGTACCGCATGTTTACCTCGCGTGCAGAGTACCGCATCCTGCTGCGGCAGGACAATGCCGATATGCGACTTACCGAAAAAGGCTACGAATTGGGTCTTGTCGGCGAGAGAATGCACCGTATTTTCCTCGAAAAAAAATCGTCCGTAGAATCGCTTGTACGATTCCTGCGCGAGCAGAGCATCAAAGCAGGCGAAATAGACGGCTATTTGAAATCGATCTCTTCGGAGCCTATGACGCAAGGCCGACGCATCTACGACATCGTTCTGCGTAGCGATGTCCATATCCCGGATCTGGCAAGGGTTGTTCCCAAACTGCAAAGATATCTCCTCGATAACGACGTCTCTGCCGAGGCTGTCGAGCAGGCCGAGATCGAAATCAAGTATCATGGCTATATCGAACGCGAGAAGTTCATCGCACAAAAGCTCCACCGGCTCGAAAACATCTCCATTCCTGCCGACTTCGATTTTACCTCACTCAACTCCCTCACTATCGAGGCGCGTCAGAAACTATCCCGCATCCGTCCACTTACTATCGGACAGGCTTCACGCATACCCGGGGTTTCGCCGGCGGATATTAATGTATTATTGATCAAGTTCGGCAGGTAATTTTTCGTGAAAAGGCGCTATTTACTTCGCCTCGTTCAAATGCACCAATGGGACGTACACAAGTACTACCCATCGGTGCATTTTTCACGTGCGGCTTGTAAATAACCCCTTTTGACGAAAAATTTATTTTTTATGAAATCGCCGTATCTGCTTCCTCCGCTCGTCGCCGGGCAATGGGCAGTACGCCGAGTACAGCCCATCGCCCTGCTCTGTCGTAGAGTTGCATATACAGCAATTTGACGAAAAATTGGCTATGGATTTGGCTGTGCTTTTCGTTATAAGCGGCATTCTACTGCCGCGCACTCAATCTCCCGAACGGGTAGTACAGACGTAAGTCCCGTTCGGGATATTTTCGTTATCGTTCATTTCATCCACTTTTTCTCGCTGCGGCAAAGCCAAAATAGATTTCGTTTTGCCCATTCGGCTAAACGAAAAAGATGTAAAAAACAATTGATGAAATTTTTTCATGAAATAGCCGTGTCTGCGTCCTCCGCTTGTCGCTCGGCAATGAGCACAGTACGCCGAGTACAGTCCAACGCCTCGCTCGGTCGCAGGGCTGCATATACAGCAGTTTGACGAAATATAGGTTTTGGTTCTTTGCTCGTTTTTCGTGAAAAGTAATCATTTGCTTCCGCGCCTCGTCGTTCGACAATGTGGAATACGTCAGTATGCCACATCGTCTCTCTTCGTCGTTGCGTTGCAACTAATTGCTTTTGACGAAAAAGGGAATGGGTTCTTGTTTTTTTGTTATAATCGGCATTCTATTGCCGCGTTCTCAATCTCGCGAACGAGATTGTAGGTCGAGTATATCATATCTGCCCATCCCTTTCTGACGGCATGTTATGGGGTTACTTATCGCTATTCAACGATTTTGGGACGTATGTTTTCAACTATCGTCCACACGAGATGTCTGCAATGCTCTAAATAATAAAAGCCTGTTCCACGTGGAACAGGCTTTTATTGTCGATAGATAGAGTTATTACAGCTCTACCTCTACATTCCAGTTGTACTTGTCCTCTGCACGGCCATACTGGATGTCCTGCAAAGTATCGTACATCTTCTGGCAGTATTTGCCTACCTCGGTACCGTAGTCGTATACTTTCTTTGTGTCGAGATCATAGATCGAACCGACGGGCGAAATTACGGCAGCCGTACCGCAAGCGCCGCACTCCTCGAATGTCGAGAGCTCTTCGAGCGCTACGGGGCGCTCCTGTACCTCTAATCCGAGATCGAGGGCGATCTGACGAAGGCTCTTGTTGGTAATAGAGGGCAGGATAGATGTACTCTTGGGTGTGATATAGCAGCCCTGGCGGATGCCGAAGAAGTTGGCAGCGCCGAACTCCTCGATAAACTCATGTTTTGCCGAGTCGAGGAACAACACGTTAGAGTAGCCCTCGCGGTGTGCACGTTCGCCCGAGAAGATGCTCGATGCGTAGTTGCCGCCTACCTTTACGTCGCCTGTTCCACGTGGAGCAGCACGGTCCTGCTCTCTGTCGATAACGGCCTTGATAGGCTTCATACCCTCCTTGAAGTAGGGACCTACCGGCGAGCAGAATACGATGAAGTCGGCTTCGTCGACGGCCTTAACGCCGAGACATGCTTTCGAGCCGATCAACATCGGTCGCAGATAGAGCGATGCGCCAGTGCCGTAGGGGGGAATGTAGTCGGCATTGAGCTTGACGAGCTCCTTGCATGCCTCGACGAACATCTCTACCGAAGGCATGGGCAGGCAAAGACGCTCTGCCGACGATATCATGCGCTTGGCATTCTCCTCGGGGCGGAACAGACGAACCTTGCCGTCCACGCCGCGGAATGCCTTCAATCCTTCGAATATCTCCAAACCGTAATGCAGGCAGGCGGCAGAGATGTGCATGCGCATATACTCGTCGTCGGTTGCCTCCATTGCGCCCCACTTGCCGTCGGCATAGTGGAAGCGTACATTGTAAGCCGTCTTGTAGTAGTTGAAACCGAGCTTACCCCATTCGATGTTTTCCATAGTTTAATCAGTTGAGTTTTAAGGTATTAATTGTTTCAGGTTTATCCTATCATCGCTCCGCTGTTGACCCCTTGCTCGGGCTGCAACAGCACCAGCCGTCCCGTTGCATCCTCGGCCATGAGGATCATCCCGTTGGATGTTATACCCTTTATCTCGCGCGGTGCGAGGTTGACCAGGACGAGTATCTGACGGCCTACAAGCTCCTCGGGAGTATAATGTTCGGCTATGCCCGACACTATCGTGCGTTTGTCTATACCGGTATCGATCGTGAGCTTCAGCAGCTTTTTGGTCTTGGCGACCTTCTCTGCCGCGAGAATGGTCGATACGCGGATATCCATGCGCTGGAAGTCGTCGAACGAAACCGTCTCTTTCTGGTCGGTTACATTGTTTGCTGCCTCGGCTGCTGCATTGGCCGCACGCGCCGCCTCCAACTTGTCGAGCTGGCGCTGTATGGCATCGTCCTCGATCTTCTCGAAAAGCAGTTCCGGCTCGCCGATTCGGTGTCCGGCCTCGATGAGCGTCTCTGATCCGAGCAAGTCCCAACCCAAAGGTTTGATATCGAGCATCTTGACTATCTTGGCGGCGCTGAACGGCATGAACGGTTCTATCGCTATCGACAGGTCGGCCGTGAGCTGCAATGCTATGTTGAGTATGGTCTTTACGCGCTCTGGATCGGTCTTTACTACCTTCCACGGCTCCGTGTCGGCCAGATACTTGTTGCCTATGCGGGCGTATGTCATGGCATCCTTCAACGCCTCGCGGAAGTGGTATGTCTCGATGTTGCGTTCGAGCGATGCGCGTATCTGCGCCACCTCGTCGAGCGTCTGACGGTCGTAGTCCGTCAGCTGGCCGCATGCGGGCACCGCACCGTCGTAGTACTTCTTCGTGAGCACGAGCGCACGGTTGACGAAGTTGCCCAGCACGGCCACCAGCTCGCTGTTGTTGCGCGACTGGAAGTCTTTCCACGTGAAGTCGTTATCCTTGGTTTCGGGGGCGTTGGCGCACAATACGTAGCGCAGCACATCCTCCTTGCCCGGGAAGTCGTCGAGATACTCGTGCAGCCATACTGCCCAGTTGCGCGACGTCGAGATCTTGTCGCCTTCGAGGTTGAGAAACTCGTTTGCCGGAACGTTGTCGGGCAGCACGAAGCCTCCGTGCGCCTTCAACATCGACGGGAATACTATGCAGTGGAAGACAATGTTGTCCTTGCCGATGAAGTGCACCATCTTCGTGTCGTCCGAGCACCAGTACTTCTGCCAGTCGGGCGTAAGGTCCTTCGTGGCCGATATATATCCTATCGGGGCATCGAACCACACGTAGAGCACCTTGCCCTCGGCCCCCTCTACGGGCACGGGTATGCCCCAGTCGAGGTCGCGGCTCACGGCACGCGGCTGCAAACCCATGTCGATCCAGCTCTTGCACTGTCCGTAGACGTTGCTGCGCCACTCGCGATGCGATTCGAGGATCCAGTCGCGAAGGAACGGTTCGTATTGATCCAGCGGCAGATACCAGTGTTTGGTCTCGCGCTTGACGGGTACCGAACCCGATACGGCGCTGTGGGGGTCGATCAGCTCGTCGGGCGAGAGGGTCGAGCCGCACTTCTCGCACTGGTCGCCGTAGGCGCGGTCGTTGCCGCAGTGCGGGCATGTGCCTACTATATAGCGGTCGGCAAGAAAAGTCTGCGTATCCTCGTCATAGTACTGCATCGATGTCTTCTCGATGAACTTGCCCTCGTCGTAGAGCTTGCGGAAGAAATCCGACGCCGTCGTGCGGTGCGTCGGCGACGAGGTGCGCGAATATATGTCGAAGGCTATGCCCAGACGTTCGAACGACGATTTTATGATCGAGTGGTAGCGGTCGACGATCTGCTGCGGCGTGACACCCTCCTTGCGCGCCTTGATCGTTATGGGCACGCCGTGTTCGTCGCTGCCGCATACCGATATGACGTCGGCTCCGCGGAGCCTCAGATAACGCGTATATATGTCCGAAGGTATGTAGACGCCTGCCAGATGACCTATATGTACCGGTCCGTTGGCATAGGGCAGCGCCGATGTAACCAGATAACGTTTATACTCTTTTGCCATATATGATATAATATTACTAATTTGCCTCAAAATTAATAATTTTTATCGTAAATGAAAAATAAACGTTAACGATTCGTAACCGTTTCTTCGGCGAATTATCTTCCGTATTTCTCGCGGCGGCGGCAATGGCCGGTCGAGCCCTCTGCGGCGAGGCCGACGGGAAGGCATCGTTCGGGCAGGCCGTGTGCCGTGTGTCCGGCATGCCGTGATGTGTGGGTGTAGCGACCGCCCGCAGAGGAGTGTCGGCCGTGCGCTAAAACAGCTCCTGCTGGTCGATATCGTGGTTGAACGTAAGACGATGATATGGCGAGAGGCCGTGCCGGCGTATGGCGAGTCTGTGGTCGCGCGTCGGATAACCCTTGTTCTTCGACCAGCCGTATACCGGATACTCCCGGTCTAAGCGGCGCATATACTCGTCGCGGTGGGTCTTGGCCAGCACCGAGGCGGCTGCTATGTCGGCATAGCGGCCGTCGCCCTTGACTATGCAGCGGAACGGTATCTGCGACGCGGTGTTGAATCGGTTGCCGTCTATGACCAGAAATCCCGGCACGACCGACAGCCGTGCTACGGCTGCATTCATCGCCTCGATCGAGGCATTGAGGATGTTTATCTTGTCGATCCTTTCGGCCGTGACCTCGCTTACAGCCCATGCGACCGCTTCGCGCTCGATTATCTCGCGCAGCATGTCGCGACGACGTTCGGTCATCTGTTTCGAGTCGTTCAGGAGAGGGTGGCTGAAATCCGGCGGCAGGATTACCGCCGCGGCGAATACCGAGCCGGCCAGACATCCGCGCCCGGCCTCGTCGCATCCCGCCTCTATGGTCTCTCTCTGGTAGCAATTGTCCAACATCGGAGGACAAAATTAAGAAATATTCCGACTTATCTCCGTTTTTTCGTACATTTGTTCCGATTAAAAATCTCGACAGTACCTATATGTTTTTGGATGCAGCACGTCAGAAATTTCCGCAGGCCAGTCTCATACTGCTTTTAACGGCCGTATGCGCCGTTGCGGAGTCGTCGGGGGCGGATGTGCCGCCGCTCTGTCAGGAGGGTTATATCGAGCCTCTGAGGCGTTTCGCGGATGCTTTCCAGAGCGCCAGGCCTACACTGTCGATGATTGCGGCCACGCTGTTGCTGCTCTACTCCGGGCTGTCGCTCGGCCGCGCCGCGCTGCGCCGTTATCTCTATCCGGCGCATACGCTGGTCGGAATACCTCTTGCAGGCATCCTCGTCATGGGCTTCGGCCTTACCGAGTGGTATCTGTCGTCGGCCGTCGTGCTTACGCTCGTCTGTATGACCTTGAAGCGGCTCTACGACTGCTTTATAGTCGAACAGCCTGTCGCACTGATCTTTCCCGCCATGACGGCGCTTGGGTGCACGCCGCTGCTGCATGCCCCTATGACGGCTCTCGTCGTGCTGCTTATTCCGCTGCTGCTGCTCTGCCGCGTGCCGCTGCGCAGCTCGCTCGCGGCGGTGGTCGGGGCGGTGCTGCCGACATTCGTCGTGAGCTATGCCGTGTGGGCGGGCGGAGGCGATTTCAGCTCGACGGGCTGCGATCTGTGGCATGCCATGCTCGCCGACTCTGACTGCGATATGCGGAGCTATGTTACCGTGCCGCGGCTGGTTCTGTTCGGCTCGGCGCTCTTTACATTGATATGTTCGATGCTGCTCTACCGTGCCGACAAATTCGCCGTCGGAGTCGCCGCCCGCAAGACGTGGAGCTTCTCTCTCGGCATCGTCGTGCTGCTCTTCGCCCTCTTCGCTCTTCTGCCCTCCGTCACACCGCTCTCTGTGAGCGTTGCTGCCGTCGTTTCGTCTACGCTCATGCCCATGATGTATGTGCGCATGGAGCATTATCTGAGTACGTTTATCTTCTGGACCATGGCCGCAGCCGCGCTGTGGTCGTTCTGCATATGATGCTGACAAAGCCTTTCGGAGGCTCGTAATGAGCAAATAATCTTTTCGGTTCAAATATTGACGTATTCGGATAATATTTCGGATGTTACAATATTTTTTTAATTTTTTATTGTACATTTGCGGAAACTAAAACACCTTATGATCCGTGAATATATTTACGACACATCGTCCGGAAATAACCAAGATCGTTTGCAGTTCTCCGACCGGGAAGAACAGATCTTTTTGCGACGAATACGCCGTAGGGTATGTCTCTCGCGGAGTATTCAGTCTGTATGACTGCCTGTCCGAACGTCAGGTCTGCATTCCTGCCGGCCATGTCTATATGTTGGCGCCGTGCGAAAATATCGTCGAAGCGCTTCCAGACGAGCTCGGGCTGTTCGAGCAGACTGTCATACGCTTTTCGCTCGATGATCTCAAATCGATAATCATGGGAGTGGGTGTCGGCAGCGGACAGCACTCGGTCGTGGACTATATCGCGAGGGTTATGCGCTGCATTTATATGATAAAGCCCGCCGACGATTCGATCCGTCATCTCTTTCCGTCGCACGACAAGGACGAGGCGACCGGCACTGTCGACGACTATCTGCGGATTTCGCTCGTCGTCTGCTTCCTGACGCGCGACGACGAGAATGTGGTCCGGTTCGAGATCAGCGACAATGCGAGCCTCGACATCACGCGTTTCGAGAGTGCCGTATACGCCAACATCTATACCAACCTTTCGCTGGAAGAGATATCGTCTAAGCTGTGTCTGTCGATCTCCTCTTTCAAGCGCAAGTTCCGCCGCAGTTTCCACTGCCCGCCGCACAAATGGTTTCTCGAAAAGCGCATGGCGCGTGCCCGCGGAATGGTGCTTGCCACCGACATGAGCATTTCGCAGATCGGGCAGGTGTGCGGTTTTACCAATCAGTCCCACTTCATCAAGCTGTTCAAGCGATTCTTCGGCTCTACGCCGACGGTCTATCGCCGCGAGCATTGCGGCGCTCATCCCGGGAGTGCGGGATACAAGGTCAAGATCGAGGCCGAGGTGTGACAAGTGTCCGACTGCATCAGAGGCGATCTGCGCATGCCCCGATAACGCGTTCTAAATATACCCCTGCGTTGATCGGGATTATACCGCAATACTCCATACTCTTGCAATCTCTGCGGCGATATCTTCGCCACCCGGTTCGACCGTAAATCCGCTCGCTGCTGCGGACGGTTACGCCCTTGGCACCCCGACGGCTTTCGGAGCGCCGGTGCCGGCTGCGCCTCGTTACCTATCTATATGTATGTTAAGATACGCCGCCCGCTGCGCTTTGCAGCGGTTGCCGCGCAGGCCTGCTGCCATACCGCAATACCGTGAAGCGCCGGCTTCGGGGGGCGTATATGATCGGGTTATGATCCAAGCGTATATAAAAAAATAAGGGAGGTTCATTGCGGAATCTCCCTCGGTAGGTTAGTTAGGTTAATGAGAATGTGGGAGAGTATGTCGATCCCACGTTTGTAGTACAAATTTACAAAAAAATTTCATAACCGGCAAGCGATTCCCGACATTTTTTCGGAATCGCACCGGCGCAGCGGGGTTTTTATTTCAAAATTTGGAAAACACCCCCGCCCGTTTATAATAGCGTCGTATATATAGTCTGTCGGCGGCCGCCGAATATCATAAGACCGCCGACAGATCGCCGCCTCCGGCAGCCGGCCGGAAATCCGCTGCCGTGCCTCGCAGATGAAAAATGCGGCGGAGCATTGCGCTTCGCCGCATTATAATGCGTGCAGACCCTGTAAGCCGAGTTCTGTACTCCGCCGTGCGGAGCCTCTATCATTTATCTACAACTGCGATCTCTCGCAGCTTCCAGCAACCTACCCCTCGACATCGGACGAGCAACCCTTAATTGTCGATATACATGGTCTTGCAACCCACGAGGCGTACTGCCGAGGAGTATCGCTACCCTCGCGGTGGGCTCTTACCCCGCCTTTTCACCCTTACCTCCTCAGAGGCGGTCATTCTCTGTTACGCTACTATACCCTCACGGACATCAAGTCGTTAGCTTGCGTGGCGCTCTGTGTTGCTCGGACTTTCCTCCCCCGCCTTGCGGCGGCAGCGATAGAGCGTGTCTGCACGGTGCAAATATACGCATTTTTTCTCATCCCGCCGCGCTGCGGCCGAAAGCCCGGCCGGGCGCAAGCGCGCCGCTCCCTCTACCGTGACTGCTCGGGCTTTATGTCTTTCACGCGCAGCTGCGTGCTGACCGTGCCGCGATAGTGGTTCTCGACGATCTGATAGCACACCGACACGGGGCGTCCCGAGCGCACCCACTCGTAGTGCGTGGGTTGCTGAAAGGCTATTGCCGGAATCGTCGTGTATGGCTTCTGACGCTGCATGAGATCCATTCTCAGGTGGTCGCATTCGGCGCCTACGAGCTTCGCGTCGCCGCGGTTGCTCGCGCCGCGCGTCATGAACACCGGCGCCGAGTTACCCGGCCCGAAGGGCTGGAAGCGGTTCAGCTGGCGGTGGAAGTCGCCCGTTATGTCCGAGAACAGCAGCTCGCTGTCGATATCTACCTGCGGCACGAGTATTGCCGGGTCTATATTGCGCTCCACATAGTCGTTGAAGCGTTCGGTAAACTTCTCGACATTCTCCTCGCGCATGGTAAGACCCGCGGCGTACATGTGGCCGCCGAAGTTTTCCAGAAGATCGGAGCACGACTCGACCGCCTGGTAGAGGTCGAAGCCCGGCACCGAGCGCGCCGAGCCCGTTACCAGCCCGTTGCTCTTGGTCAGCACCACCGTCGGGCGGTAGTAGCTCTCGATCAGACGCGATGCTACGATGCCGACGATGCCCTTCATCCACTTCGGATTGTAGATCACCGTGCTCTTCATGCTCTTCATCTGCGGGTGCGACTCGATGAAGTCGTGCGCCTGCTGCGTCACGCTGCGGTCGATGCTCTTGCGGTCTTGGTTGAACGAGTCGATCACGCTGCCGAATTTCTGAGCCTCGCGCTCGTTACCCTCGATCAGCAGACTCACGGCGGCATGACCGCCCGAGGGAGAAGCGTTTTCGTCGTCCTCGTCCATGCGCATGCGCCCTGCGGCGTTTATGCGCGGACCGATCTTGAAGACGATGTCGTCGATGGTTATGTCGTGGCCTTCCAGACCGCAAATCTTTATTATGGACAGCAGCCCCTTCGACGGCGTCGAGTTGAGCTTGCGCAGCCCGTAATAGGCCAGTATGCGGTTCTCGTCGACCAGCGGAACTATGTCCGAGGCGATGCTCACTACCAGCAGATCGAGCAGATGTTCGATCTTCGAGAACGGTATGCGGTTCTTGCGGGCATAAGCCTCGACGAGCTTGAACCCGACGCCGCAGCCCGACAACTCGTCGAACGGGTAGTTGCAGTCGGTGCGTTTCGGATCGAGAACAGCCACTGCCGCCGGTATCTCGTCGGCAGGGAGATGATGGTCGCAGATGATGAAATCCACGCCCCTTTCCTTTGCATAGGCAACCTTCTCTACGGCCTTAATGCCGCAATCCAGCGCTATGACCAGCTTTACGCCCTTGCGCACGGCGTGGTCGATGCTGCGGATCGATATGCCGTAACCGTCGACATATCGGTCGGGAATGTAGAACGACAGATTCTTGTGTCCTATCTGGCTCAGAAACTTGTATACGAGCGATACGGCCGTAGTGCCGTCCACATCGTAGTCGCCGTATATCATCACCTTCTCGTGATTGCGTACGGCCTGCTCCACGCGCTCCACCGCCCGGTCCATATCCTTCATAAGGAAGGGATCGTGCAGGTCGGAGAGCTGCGGAGTGAAGAACTTCTTCGCCTTCTCCACGGTGTCTATGCCTCTTTGTACAAGCAGGTTCGCAAGAACGGGGGACATGCCGAGGCGTGAAGCAAGCTGCTCCACCGCCCGCGGATCGCCCTGCGGCCTTACGACCCATCTCTTCTCTATGGGCATAATACTTAATTTTTATATATTTCAACATTCAAATTTTCACTTAATCGGTTAACGAACGCCGGTTTTATGTCGTCGACGTTCAGCATGCGTCCTATCTCCTGCACGATCGATGTCGTGCCGCGGTCCGAAAAGCCGCACGGATTGATATTCAGAAACCAGCGCAAATCGGTTGCCACATTGAGCGCCAGACCGTGCATCGTCACTGCATGCGACGCCTTGACGCCCACGGCGCACAGTTTTCTGAGCCGCGGCTGCTCGCCGATCCATACTCCCGAGGCACCCTCACAGCGGTGCGCCTCGATCCCGTAGTCGGCTGCGAGGTCTATTACCGTCTGCTCCAATGCGTCTATATATGAGCGTATGCCCAGCCCCAGGCGCCCCAGGTCGACGATCGGGTAACATACCAGCTGCCCAGGCCCGTGGAAGGTTATGTCGCCGCCGCGGTCGATATGGTAAAGCTCCGCGCCGAGCCAGGCCAGACGCTCCTCGCTGCAAAGCATGTTGTCCTGCTTGCCGCTCTTGCCCAGAGTGTACACGGCCGGATGCTCGACCAGCAGTATGGTGCCGGCTTCGCCTGCGGGCTGCATGCCCGCGGCTTTGGCAGCGCACAACGCGTCGAACAGTGACCGTTGGAGTTTCCAACAGTCGCCGTAAGCCATTATGCCCAGATCTCTCAGCTCAGCTCTCATACTCGTCCCACAGCTTCCAAAGCGGCGTCAGCCAGATACGACGACCGCACCAGTGGTGCGCTCGCGCAGTAGCTGAAACCCATTTCGAGAGCTTTGAGACGGTACCATTCAAACTTTTCGGGAGTGATATACGCCGCAACGGGGTGGTGCTCCTTGGTAGGTTGAAGATATTGACCTATGGTAACTATCCGCACACCTGCCTTGTGCAGGTCTTCGAGTGCCGACAGCACCTCCTCATCGCTCTCGCCCAAGCCGACCATAAGGCCGCTTTTGGCGATCGTCCCGCTTCGGGCTATGTGGCGCAGCGCAGCCAGCGACGTGGCGTATTTCGCGCGCGAACGCACCTCGGGGGTCAATCGCTCGACGGTTTCGATGTTGTGCCCGACGATGTCGGGCCTCGACGCCAGCACGATGTCTATCGACTCCGCTCGGGCGTCCATATCGGAAATAAGGAGCTCAATGGTTGTGTCGGGATTCTCTCTGCGGATGGCCTCGACCGTGCGCGCCCAGTGGCGGGCGCCGGCATCGGGCAGGTCGTCACGCGTGACGGATGTTACGACGACATGTTTCAGGTGCATCAGCTTGACGCTGCGCGCAACGTTGTCCGGCTCCTGCTCGTCCAGAGGCAGAGGCCTACCCGTGCGCGTGGCGCAAAACCTGCAACTGCGGGTGCATATATCGCCCATGATCATGAAAGTAGCCGTTCGCCGGCTCCAACACTCCGCCTTGTTGGGGCACATTCCGCTGCTGCATATGGTATGCAGCGAGTGTCCCTCGACGATACGCTCCACCTCTGCGGAGGTCTCGTCGCTGCGAAGTCTGATCTTCAACCAATCCGGTTTTCTCAGTACGATGTGTTTGTCATGCACCTTCGGCATTTAAGTTCATTATTTTTCCAATTAGCGCAAATATACGAAAAAATTCGAATAACCCCGGCCCCGCTTCGTAAAAATATTTCCAGTCCGCCCATGCCGCCCGTTTTGTCGTCTGATCCACACCCGTTTGCGTCTGCGATAAAAAAGCGGCACGGACGATCCGCATGGGATCGTCCGTGCTCGCTGTGCCGGAGTGCCGGCGTCTTTGCGGTCTATTCGAGGAAAAACATGCACATGCGCGAGTTGTGATAGGGGCATTTCCAGAAGCCGGCCTTGTCGTCGCTGCGGTTGATGCTGCCGTCGCCGCGGATGCTCCACCACCATTCGCCGCTCTCGTCGTCGATAAGGTGCCGCTTTATGTAGCTCCATGCCGCCAGCGAGCGGTCGAGAGCCTCCTGGTCGCCGAATGCCTGCCACAGGTTGTAGTACCCCACCACGCACTCGGCCTCCACCCACCAGTGGCGGTCGGTGTCGCTGTGCCCCGTGGCCGCGTCGGATTCGTATATCATGCTGCCGTCGCTCTGCAACCCCTCGGCTGCCGCGGCGGCTATGCGCCGTGCCAGCGCGCCGAAGCGGTCGACCGTCGCCGCGTCGCCCACTGTTGTCGCCGCCTCGTAGAGCAGCCACGACGCCTCGATGTCGTGTCCGAACGATACGATCCGGCTTGTGGGGTGCCATTGCTCGTCGAAGAACAGACGCAGATGACCCGTCGCCGGATCGACTATATGCCGCTCGAAGGTATCGAGCAGCGAGCGTACGCTTTCGACGAGCTCCTCGTTGCGCCATACGCGCAACAGATTGGTATACGGCTCGATTATATGCAGATGCGTGTTCATCGACTTGCAGTCGTTGCGGTCCTTGGCCGACAGACGCATATCCTCTATGGGCTGCCAGTCGCGCGTTGCCGCCTCGATGTAGCCTCCGCAGCGGCGGTCGCGGCTGCGGGTCTCGATGTCGTCGTAGAGCGCCACGGCATATCGCAGCGCCTCCCGATCGCCCGTGGCGCGGACATATTCGCTCAGGCCGTATAGGGCGAAGCCGAGGGCATAGAACTGCTTGCGGGTGTCGAGCGGCCGCCCCTCGGCGTCGAGCGACCAGTATACGCCGCCGAACTGCGTGTCGTAGAAGCGGTCTATCAGATACCGTTCGGCGCGCGTCGCGGCCGCGAGGTAATCCTCGCGACCCGTTATGCGGTATGCGGCCGAAAAAGCCCACAGTATGCGGGCGTTGAGTATCGCCCCTTTGGGAGCGTCGGCATCGACAGCGCCGTCGCCGCCGATGCGGCCGTAGAAGCCGCCCCGCTCGCTGTCGACCATTCTGTCGAGCCAGAACGAGAGTATGTTATCCTGCAATACGGAGAGCATCTCCGCCTGTAAAGCCTTCTTATCGAACATCCTCTCCGCGTTTTAGTTTCAACTCTGCCTGTATCTCGGCCATACGTCTGTCGCTCAGGGGATAGAGCGACATTACCAGCGCTCCGAGCAGACATGCCAGCGCCGGAATCCAGCTCATAAGCGAACGCAGACCCTCTATCGCGCTGCCGCTCTGTACGATCTCGGCCGCTGCGGCGGCAGGCTCCTGTCCCGGCACGATATATCCGTATGCTGCCAGCAGCCACAGCACGAACGAGCCGCCGAATGCGCCTCCGAACTTCTGAGCCATCGACGACGACGAGAATATGAGACCTACCGAGCTGTTGCCGTTGCGCAGCTCCGAGTAGTCGGCCACATCGGCGAACATCGACCACACCAGCGGCAGCGTGACGCCTGCACCGACCGATATCACGGCCTGCAACAGCAGCATCAGCCAGTAGCTCGCGGCACCCTCGCCCGACAGCGGATAGAAGGCCGCCGTGAAGATGCCGGCCGTGAGTATGGCCGCTATGTATGCGTTTTTCTTGCCTATGCGTCGTGCCAGAGGCACGGCCAGCACCACGCCCAGCATGTTGGCTATCTCGCCCACCGACAGGAATATCGCGCACGAAATCAGCAGACTGTGGCCGAAGATGCTCCCCATGAAGCTGTCGCCGTCGATATAGTCGGCGAAGTAGTATGCCGCCGCGCCGCCGCGAATCGAGTTGAACAGCAGCACGCATATCGACACGCCGAGCAGGATCCACCACGGCGCGTTGCGCAGCAGCGCCCTGATGTCGCGTCCCACGCTCGACTCCTGCTCGATGCCTGCGTCGCGGCTGTCGACGTTGACGCGCTCGCTCGTCAGCATGAACGACAGCAGGAAGAAGCCGAAGCATATCGCCGCGATGACTATCATCGCCGTCTGCCATGCCGCCGGGTCGGAGGGCATGTTCAATCCCCCTTGCGAGGCTGTCGCGGCGTCGTTGCCGAACAGCCGGCAGAGCGGCTCGAACATTGCCACGGCGATGAAGCTGCCGCCGTAGGCGAAGAACATGCGGTAGGAAGAGAATACGTTGCGCTCCCTCTGGTCGGCGCTCATCACGCCCAGCATGGCGCCGTAGGGCACGTTTATGGCCGTGTAGACGGTCATCATGAGGATGTAGGTGCAGTATGCCCACACCAGCTTGCCCGTATAGCCGAATGCCGGCGTAGTGAATGTCAGTACGCCCGCCACGGCGAACGGCAGCGCCACCCACAGCAGATATGGCCGGTACTTGCCCCAGCGCGTCTTGGTGCGGTCGGCCAAAATGCCCATCAGAGGATCCGATACGGCGTCCCACAGCTTGGTTATCAGCAGCAGCCAGCCGGCATCGGCGAGCGACAGCCCGAAGACGTTCGAGTAGAAGAACGGCAGATAGTAGGTAAATATCTTCCAGAACATCGACGAGGACAGGTCGCCGAATCCGTAGCCTATTTTTTCGCTCAGCCGTGCCATTACTTTCCGCGGTTTTTGTCGATCATCTCGACGATCGTCCTTACCGAAGCGCCTGTGGTCAGGCCGTCGGCGGGGGTGTTGAGGCAGTAGTCCACCAGACGCTCGACGCTCGACTCGGCCACGTGCATGCGCGTGTCGCTCGATGCGTAATATATCAGTACGCGGCCGTCGGGCTCGACGATCCAGCCGTTCGAGAATACGACGTTGCCCACGTCGCCTATGAACTCGTCGCCCTGCGGCGCGAGGAGGTATCCGCCAGGCTCGGCCGTGACGCGCGAGGGGTCGTCCAGTGCCGTCATGTACATGTAGAGCACGTAGCGCAGTCCCCATGCGCAGTTCCTTACGCCGTGCGCCAGATGCAGCCAGCCCTGCGGCGTCTTGATCGGGTGCGGGCCCTCGCCGTTCTTGGTCTCCTTTATTGTGTGGTAGCGGCGGGTGTTGATTATCTTCTCATCGCCTATGACGGCATTTGCCATGTCGTCGACCAGCGCCCAGCCTATGCCGCCGCCGCTTCCCGTGTCGATGAAGCCGTCGGCCGGCCGCGTGTAGAGCGCATATTTGCCATCCACGAACTCGGGGTGCAGCACTACGTTGCGCTGCTGGCTCGCCGAGCGTATGTCGGGCAGACGCTCCCACGTTTTCAGGTCGCGGGTGCGCACTACGCCCGCCGCGGCCGTTGCGGCCGACAGGTCGTCCTCGGCCGTGTGGTCCTTGCGCTCGACGCAGAATATGCCGTATATCCAGCCGTCCTCGTGACGCGTCAGACGCATGTCGTATACGTTCGTGGCCGGCTCGCCCCACTCGGGCAGCGTTATCGGGTAGTCCCAGAAGCGCCAGCCGCTGATGCCGTCGGCGCTCTCGGCCACGGCGAAGAACGACTTGCGGTCGACGCCCTCGACGCGCACCACCATCAGGTGGCGGCCGTCGAGCAATATGGCCCCGGCGTTGAATGCGGCGTTGATTCCGATGCGCTCCAACAGCAGCGGATTGCTCTGCTGCGATAGATCGTAGCGCCACTCCAACGGCGCGTGCGCCGCTGTCAGGACAGGATTACTGTAACGTCGGTATACTCCGTTCGACTCCTCGACGGGAGAATTGGGGCGGGCTAACAACTCCTCGTGTCTCTTTCTCAAAAGCTCGACCTTTTCTTCGAATGTCATATTGTTGCTTGTCTATTGGGTTTATCGTTAATTTTGTTCGGTCTGGCGGAAATCGGGCAGATCGTCGCGCGAGAGGACTGCCTCCGATGCGAACGCACGCCTCCACCATGCTATCGTGGCGTGCCGGTGGGCATATGCCGACGTGTAGTCGTTGTCGTAGTCGTACCACGGCATGAAGTAGCTCCACTTCGCGCCGGCCTCCCACTGCGAGGCGATGTCGGCCACGTTGCCCATTTCGCTCAGCGTTATCATCTTGTGCGGGAATGCCTTGACGATCGTATTCCACTGCGAGGCGATATCCTGTACCGATGTCATGTCGTACAGGTCGCGGCCTATGATGTCGACATATTCGTCGCCCGGGTAGAAATCGATATCCTTGGTCTGCGTCGTCCACACCCAAATGAGGTTGCGCAGGCCGCGCTCGCGGAAGTAGTCGAACATCGTGCGCCACAGAGCCACGTATGTCTCTGCGCCGTCGTATCCCCACCAGAACCACGCCTTGCCGCCCGGGTATTCGTAGGTGTTGCCGGCCGCCTCGTGCATCGGCCGCCAGATGACGGGTATGCCCTGCTCTTGAAGCAACAGCAGCATGTCTGCCATTTTCGTCAGATCGGCCTTCATCCGAGCATTCTCCCACGTGCCCTCTTTAAGGGCGTTTCCGGCGCGGAATGTCGTCTCGTCCGGGGTGCATGTTACCTCGCCGGCGGCTGCCGACTGCGACTTGGGCACGTTCCAGTGCCAGCATGCCGAGACGAGACCTCCCGCCTGCCACCAGTCGCTCACTACGCCGATGTCCGTATAGTCGATCCAGTTCGAGGGCGACGAAGCCAGATGAATGTAGTCGAATGTGGCTATTGCCGGATACTTGCCCGTCCACTTCTCGATCCAGTCGATCTCATCGGTGTTCCATGCTACCTTGGCTATGGCCGACGAGAGGGTTTTGTGGCCGTATTGCTGCCACAGATAGTCGTAGACCCTCTGCGCTTGGGGCATGGCATCGGCCGTAACGAGCGTCTTTGCAGGCTCCGTCGGCGGCGTATAGGGCTTGTCGACCGTGCGGAAGCGTACCGTGATCGCCTCGGATGTGGCGCCGGTCGACTTGTCGGCCAGCGTTCCTGCCGCAAGATGCAGCGTGTAGTCGGTCTGGTAATCGAGCTGTCCGTATGAAATCGTCGCGCTGCGGTTCTGCACCTTGATCTCGACCGGGACTTCGGGCGTAAGGCCCACGCCCGAGGCGTCGGCCAGCGTTACTGGGCGTTCGAAGACGATCTCGATGCGCCCCGGCTCGATTGCGATCTCCGTCGCACCCGATACGGGCGACTGCGACTCCACGCGCGGCGTTACCGGCTGCGGCGTATCGGACGTATCGCCGCACGAGCAGGCCGCCGTACATAGTACTGCCGCCGTCGCTAATGATAATGCGAATTGTCTGTTCATGTTTCAGCCTGTTGTTTTGTCCCGACCGTCGCGGGCGCGACGTTTGCCGCGCCCGGCCGGGCGGTGTTTGCTATTTGAGCGACAGACGCAGGTTGTCGATCGCGATGCCTGCGGGGAACGGACCTCCGTAGATGCCGTTGGTGCCCGTCGAGCAGTCCAGTGCGCCCGACAGCGACAGCGCGTCGACCGTCACGGTAATCCACTTGCCGCCGGTGCTTTCGGGGAAGAGTCCCGCACCGACCCAGTTCCAGTTGTCGCCCAGTACGATCTGCATCTGGGCCTGCGAAGCGCCCGCCGTGCCGTCGGCTATGCGCACGTCGTACTTGACCACGTAGAGCGAGGCATCCTCGACTACGGGCGCGGGGGCGCCGTCGGCCTGGTGGTTGCAGTTCACGAGCCAGTTCTCGGCGCCCGACTCGGTCGACTCGATGTAGTGGTTGCCGGCTTCGTCTTCGAGGACGTTGCCCACGCCGCCCCACGAGCCGTCGAACGAACCGTTGTGGTTGCCGTGCTCCTCATAGTCGACCAGCATCAGATCGGTAAAGTATACCGGTTCGGTCGACGAGGTCTGCCACGTGACGTAGATCTTCTTTATGTCGAGCGCATAGCCCACGACGTCGAGACCGCCGGCCCATATCAGGTCGAAGTCCTCCTGCGTGAGACGGATCGAGTATGTCGTGTCGTCGGCCTGCATCTCCGCAACGCCCCATTCGTTGCCTGGGAACGAGGGCGGCATCGAGCCGTTGGCCAGCAGTTTGAGCTGCCAGTAGGTGCTCGCCGCGGTGTCGCACGCGAAGTCGAAGTTGAGCGTAGCGCCTACGGCTATCTTGCGCCACAGCGACTGGTCGTAGATATGTACGCCGGCATTCCAGTCCCATGCTGTGCCCAGCGAGGCGCTGCCCTCCCAGATGACCGTAGTGGCTATGGCGCCGCGGATCTCGATCGTCTGCGGCGAGGTCTCCTCCTCGCCCGTGGTGAGGCGGAATGTCATGGGATAGCTGCCCGTCTCGACGTTCGACGGTATGAGGAACGACATCTCGGTATCCTCGCGCTTGGTGTACGACGTGACCTTCGCCTCGCCGAAGAGGATCGCTTCGATCATGTTGAAGTTCGAACCCGTGATCGTTATCTCGTCGCCTATGGCCGCGCTGTCGGGAGCCGAGTTTACGACGACGAAGCTGTCGTAAGTGAAGTGCACCTCGTCGGTCGGCTCGACCTTCACGCCGTTCTGCTGCGCGAGGGTTATCCTGCCCGACTGCGATGTGTTGCCCGTGGTTATTACGATCGATGTCTGGGTCGCGGTAAACTCGTGCGCCGCGCCGTTGATCTTCACTTCGGTTATCAGGTCGAGATCGCTGCCCGTAACCGTGATCTGCCCTCCGGCCACCAGCTCGGTGGGCGATACGGCGGCAACCTCGGCCTTGACGAGCTCTACGGCCTCGGTTTCGACCGTCGTGCCGTTCGCCAGCGTGAGCGTCAGCGCGCCGTCGACGGCCGTTGAGGGTATCGCAGCCGTGAGCGAGCCGCTCTCGGCGTCGTAGTCGAATGCGGCTTCGGCCGAGGCGAACGACAGGGCGGTTACCAGATCGAGATCCTTGCCCGATACCGTCACTTCGCTGCCGGCCTTGAAGCGGTCGGCGGCCTCGACCCTAAGGCCGGTGGGGAGGGTCAGCGTCAGAGCATTCTCGCTCTCGGTCTCGACGCCGGCATACGATACGGCTCTTATCGTGCCGTCGGTGGCCGTTGCCGGAACCTCTACGCGGACCGACTTGCGGTCTACGACCTCGACGGCATCCGTCTTGGAGCCGTCGGCGAACGTCACGCTCTCGATCAGATCGACGTCGCTGCCCGTTATCGTGATCTTCTCGCCGGCCTTGACGGTCAGCGGAGCCACCTTCTCTATTACGGGCTGGCGCACGACGATCTCGTTTTCGGAGTATACGTTGATGCCCTCGGCGTCGGCGATCTTGACGTTGCCGCTCAGCGCCTGCTTCGGCACGCGCACCACGATGCGGTGGCGGTCGATCGAGACGATCATCTCTTCGTCGTCGGCGGCCACGTCGGCATTGCCGGCGAACGATACCGTCGCAACGTTATAGAGGTAGTCGCCGTCGATCGTTATCTCGTCGCCCGAGCGCACCGACTCTACGCCCTCGCCCATGGATACGGTGGGAGGGGCGAATGTCTCGACGTATACGATCTCCGAGGCCGACACGATAGTTTTGCCGCCGGCCAGTTCCAGCGTCAGACGCCCCGCCGAAGCCTCGTAGGGCACCACCACGCGTATCTTCTCGTCGGAGATGCGCTCTATGTCCGTTACGCGTATCGACTCGGGGAATATCACCGCCTGCACGTTTTGCAGGTTCTTGCCGATTATGGTCATGTCGCCGCGGCGGTTGACCTTCGGGCCGAAGGCTTCGAGCACTGTGGCGCCCTTGTCGGTGCCGTCCCACGGGAACTCGTTGTCCTCGCTGCATGAAGCCAGCGTAAACGCTCCCGCCAGCACCAATGCCATGTTTATAAGTTTTCTTTTCATAAGACTCTTACTGTTGTTTATTGACGCACTATACGGAAGTTGTCGATGTAGACGCTGATCGGCGTGCCGGCGTTGGCGTCGTCGGCCAGTCCGCCGAAGAAGAAGATGTAGAAGTTGCCCATATCGCCGCGCGAGAGCGTGCGGTCGTTGACCGTCTCCTCCTTGTCGACCTTGAAGTCGCTCAGCGGAATGGTCACGGTAGTCCACTCGCCCTTGATGACCGAATCGTCGGCGAAGGGTTTCCAGTGGTACTGCGCCTCCTCGCCGTCGATCGAGAAGGTGTTGTACTGGCCTGCGAACCACATCGAGGCCCACAAATCGCTCCATGCGTTGATGCGGCACTCGAATTTGAGCGCATACTCGGCCGGATCGGCGTCGAGCGGCAGCAGGGGCTGGCGGCTCGTGCCGTCTTCGAGCACGTTGTTGAAGAAGAGCGCCAGACCCGACGTGTTCCAGTTCCAGGCGGCGGCCGAGCCGGTCAGCTCGATATAGCTGCCGTCGATGCTCTCCTCGTCGTCATGCACATATGCGCCCGAGTAGCTCCAGCCGTCCCATACGGTTACCTGCTCGCAGTCGATGAACATGCCCGTACTCTCCCTGTACGAGAATTTGGTCATGCCGATGCCGTACTCGCCCTCGACAGATATGGTGCCTTCGAGTGCACCTTCGGGGACTGTGACCGTTATCGACGACGAGTCGAACGACTTGATCTGGGCCGTCTTGCCGCCGGGGAATGTCACGTCGAAGGTGTTGCTCTCTTCGTAGGGGAAGAGATAGCTGCCGTAGAGCGTCATCTCCGAGCCGGCCTTGGCCCACTCGCACGAGGTGCCCGTGATGAAGGGCACGGGGATGTCGACCGCGAAGTCGTATACGCAGATGTTGCCCTTGCCCGTTTTCAGGGTCATCGTGTTCGTGATCTCGGTGGGCATTACCGCCGGCACGTTGCAGATGATCGAGTGTTCGGTAACGAGCGTGGGGTTGAGCTCGGCCCTCACGTCGTTGAAGAATATCTCCACAACGCCCTCCAAGCCGCTGCCGATAATGGCTATCGTCTCGCCCATGGGGCTGCTTTCGAGCAGCTTGTCGGCCAGCGCGGGGTCGGTCGGACGTATGTATTTGATCGACGGCGTGGCGTCGCTCTGCGGGTCGTTGACATTTCTGTCCTCGCATCCCGCCTGAGTCAGCATCGCAGCGGCCGCCGCGACGAGCATCAAACTCTTGAATATGCTTTTCATGATGTTGTTCGTTTTTTTTGTGTTATTCTGCATAGTAGTCGACCGCCTCGCCGTTGAGGATCGGGGCCTTCGTCACCACGTCGGCGGGCAGCGCTATTTTGAGGTTGCGCTCCGTAAGGACTATGGCCGCGGCGCGGTTCGACGTGTCGATATTGCTGCCCGTGCCCACGTCGGTATATACCTCCTGATCTATGCGCGTATACCACTGGCGCGTGTAGTACTCGCGGCCGGGCTTGTTCATGGCCTCGTACTGGTTGGCCTCGGTGGCGTCGGGGTAGTCCTTGTTGTACTTCTCCCAGTTGAACACCCATATCTTGTCGCGATACATGGTGTTGATGTAGTCGAGAGCGGCCTGTGCCGAGAGATACGACAGGCGCTGTATGTCGAACCAGTTGATGCCCTCGAATGCGAACTCCTTGCGGCGCTCTTTCAGCAGGTCGGTGTAGCTCAGCGACTCCACCGTATAGCCGGCATCCGAGTCGCCTCCGCGGTTCAGCACCTCGTTTATGTAGCCTATGGCCTCGGCGTCGGTAAGCGTGGCCGAAAGGTCGCCCGCCAGACACGCCTCGGCGTAGACGAAGTATATGTCGGCCGTGCGCAGCAGGTAGAGGTTGTTGGAGCCGTCCTGCATGGTGCCGATGTTGACACCGCCGTTCGAGTTGATTATATACTTCTTGATATGCGCCAGACCCTCGTTCGGAGCCTCGGTCGTAAGGTCCGACGACGTGTTGCGGTATACGTATCCGCCTGAGAAGTCAACCTCGCCGTTGCCGTAGTAGTCGCTCTCGCCCACGGCCAGCGAGGGATATACGTCGCCCGACTGCATGTATGTCCAGCGGCGGCGTCCGTCGGCCGGATGCTCCTCGAAGGCCTCCTGCAACGACAGCGTGGGTGCCTTGCCCGCGCCCCAGCAGCTTACGCCGGTCAGCACGCCGTTGCGTCCCCACTCCACCGAGCGGCTGTTGCCGTAGCCGTAGCCGCCCGTGATGCACTGCACGGCGATAAGCGTCTCGGATGTGTTTTCGGGCGTTATCTCGAACAGCTCCGAGAAGTTGCGGTGCAGCGCCGGACCGTTGGTGATTACCTCCTTGGCATAGCTCTTGGCCAGCTCGAAGTAGTCCTGCGTGTCGTCCTCGTATCCGCCGTTGTTCTTCTCGTAGCATGCCCGCGTGAGGCATACTTTGGCCATAAGACCCTTGGCCGACCAGCGGTCGACGCGGCCGCTCTCCGAATCCTGCTCGGGCAGCATCTCTATGGCGCGCTCCAAATCCTCGTATATGAAGCGGTAGAGCGAGCGCTGCGTGGCGCGCGGCACGTATATGTCCTGCGTGTTGCCCGATGTGATGAGCTTCTCGGCGTCGGTTATTATAGGCACCTCGTGCCAGTACTCGGTCAGCATGTAGTATGCCAGCGCACGGAACAGATAGGCTTCGCCCAGTGCGTTCTCGATGACCTTTTCTGATACGCCGTTGGCGCGTGCCGCCTCGGGCATGTCGTGTATTACCGAGTTGGCGTAAGAGACCACGTTGTAGAGTCCCTGCCAGCCCGCGTTGGAATACTGGTTGTTGTCGGTTACGGTGTTCAGATAGAACTGACCCTCGTCCGAGTAGGTGTAGAACAGGTCGCCCGAGAGCATGTCGCCGCCCATGTACTGGAAGCGGCACGTGAAGTCGAACCATACCGAGCCGTAGAGCGATGCGGTGTTGGCGCGCACGGCCTCGGGGCTGTTGTAGTAATTCTCCTTGACCAGCGAATCCTGAGGATCGACCGTAAGGAAGTTCTCGCAGCCGGTAGCCAGAAGCGCTGCCGATGCCGCTAATATCTTGAATATGTTTTTCATCTTTTTCATTGCTGACGGGGTATTAGAAACCGATATTCAGACCGACGATATACATGCGGGGTGTCGGGTAGCGTCCCATATCGTAGTTCTGCATGCCTGCCGACTGGTTGAACGCACCGATCTCGGGGTCGTAGCCCGAGTAGTTGGTCCACGTGTAGAGGTTCTGCAACGTCACGTAGAGTTTCAGGCTCTGTATCGAGGCCTTCTGCAACCAGCGGCGCGGGAAGTTGTAGGCCAGCGTTACATTCTGTATGCGCAGATAGGTGCCGTCCTCCAACCAGCGGTCGCTCATGCGGCGGTTGCCGTTGATGTCGTTGGGGGCGAAGCGGGGCGCCACGGCCGTGGCCGGGTTGGCCAGATAGTCGTTGCCCAGCTCGTCGGTCGCGATCAGCGCGCGGTCGGCCATGCGTGCCGACTGGTTGTCCCACGAGCTGCTGAGCGACTCGACGCGGTAGCGTGCTATGTTGAGGATGTCGCCGCCGACAACGCCGTTCAGACCTACGGTCAGCTCCCAGTTCTTATAGTTGAACGTATTGGTCCAGCCGTAAGTGAAGTCGGGGTTGGGGTCGCCGATGATCGACTGGTCGGCCGCATCTATCGAACCGCTGTCGTCAAGGTCCTTGAATTTGATATCGCCCGTATATACGCCGTTCATCTTGTTGTACAGGTTCTTACCGTGGTTGTTGCCGTCCTCGACCTGCACGGCGTGCTGCAATACGTCCTCCTCGTTCTGGAAATAGCCCTCGGTCGTGTATCCGTAGAATACGCCTATGGGCTGGCCTACCTTGATGAGCGATGCGGTCTTGAACGCCGCTCCGAAGTATACGTCTACGCCGTTGTAGATGACCTGCGAGTCGTCGTTGAGGCCGAGCACCTCGTTGCGGTTGACCGATACGATGATGTTCGAATTCCACGTGAAGTCGGGACGCTCTACCGGCACGAGGTTAAGCGCGATATCTACGCCGCGGTTGCGCACCTTGCCGATGTTGGCGTAGGGGGCTTGGATCTTGTTGCCCATGTACGAGGGCGTCGACACCTGCAACAGCAGATCCTTCGTGTCCTTCTGGTAGAGATCTACCGAGAGCGATATGCGGTTGTTTATCATGCCGAAGTCTACACCCAGGTTGTACTGCTCCGATGCCTCCCATTTGAGGTTGGCATTGGAGATGTTCGAGGGTATGTACGACGAGTTGGCGCCGGGGAAGGGCGAGAGCATCGTCTGCATCGTCGATCCGTACTTGTACGTTCCGATGTTGTCGTTGCCCACCAGACCGTAGCCCAGACGCAGTTTCAGGTTCGACAGCACCTCCGAGTCGCGCAGGAACTGCTCGTTGGAGATACGCCATGCGAAGGCCGCCGAGGGGAAGAAGCCCCACTTGTTGCTGGGGCCGAACTTCGACGAAGCATCGGCGCGGAACGTAGCCGTCAGCAGGTAGCGCTCGTCGTAGTTGTAGTTGAGGCGGGCGAATGCAGATACCTTGGTCGTCTTGTCTTTCCAGCCGCTGTTCGAACCGAACACGCCGTCCGACGTGATGACCGTTATATCGTCGCTCGACAGACCCTGCTTGATGAGCGTCGTGCCGTCCCATGCGCTCTTCTGCGCCTCGAATCCGGCCATTACCGAGATGTTGTGCTTCTCGGCGAATGTCTTGTTATAGGTGGCGTATGCCTTCCATATCCAGAATATCGAGTGGTCGCGGCGGCTCATGATCTGGTTGATCTTGCTCGTGGCCTGACCGAAGTCGTAGCGCGGCATGAAGCTGTCGTTCTTGTTGTCCGACAGGTCGAAGCCGAACTCGGTGCGTATGTTCAGCCCCTCGACGGGATCGATTTGCAGATAGAAGTTGCCCATCGTGCGGTTGCGCGAGAGGGTGTTGGTCTGCGATTCGGCCTGCCACAGAGGGTTGTAGGCCGAGGAGGCGTAGGTCGATGTAGGTGTGGCGAACTCTCCGTTGAAGTCGTACACGGGCACCGAGGGCATCATCGACAGCGCGCCCATGATGACGCCGTCGTTGCCGTCCTGACGCGTTATGGTCTCGTCGGTGTGGGTAAAGGCGAGCGAACCGCCTGCGCGCAGCCACTTGTTGATCTGGCCGTCGCCGTTGAAGCGGGCGTTGTAACGCTCGAATCCCGAGCCGTATATCGTACCGTCCTGCGACATGTAGCCTCCCGAGCCTGCGAACTGGAACTTGTCCGTACCGCCCGAGAACGACACCGAGTGCGAGTGCGTGAATGCCGTGCGGAATATCTCATCCTGCCAGTCGGTTCCGTCGCCCAGAATCGTGGGGTCGAGCAGCGAGTCGTCGACCTGTATCGAGGGATACATATCGGCTATCTCTTTCTGGAAACGGGCATACTGCGGCAGGTTCATCATCTCGATTTTTCTGCCCTGCTGCTGCCATGCGGCATAGCCGTCGTAGTTGAGCTTCATCTGCCCCTTTTCGCCGCGGCGCGTGGTTATTATCACTACGCCGTTGGCGCCGGCCGAACCGTATATGGCCGTTGCCGAGGCATCCTTCAACACGTCCATCGACACGATGTCCGACGGAGCGATCGTCGAGAGGGGGTTGACCTTGGTCTGACCGCCCGTGCCGCCTGCCCAGTCGAAGCCGCCGATATCGTTGCCGTCGCCCGAGAAAGGTATGCCGTCGATCACGTACAGAGGCTCGTTGGACGAGGTAATCGACGAGGCGCCGCGCACGCGGATCGAGGCCGCACCGCCCGGAGCACCCGAGTTCTGCGTTACCTGCACGCCGGCCACGCGTCCCTGCAACATCTGGTCGGCATTGGTTATGGCCGATGTTTTCAGCTTCTCGGCCGAGATCGATGCGATCGAACCGGTCAGGTCGGAGCGCTTCTGCACGCCGTAACCGACCACGACCACCTCGTCGATCGACTCGCTCTCTTCGGCCAGAGCCACGTCCACGACGGTCATGCTCTTGTTGACCTGTCTGGTCTCGTTCCTGTAACCGAGGAACGAGTACACGAGTGTCGCCTCGCCGGCCGAGCGTACCGTAATCGAGTACGTGCCGTCGATGTTGGTCGACACGCCGTTGCTGGTACCCTGCTCACTGATGCTGACACCCGGCATGGGTTGTCCGTCGGCGGCCGATGTCACCGTGCCGCTGATGCGATAACCCTGAGCCATCGCGGCTACGCTTAGAAAGAGCGCAACCACCGTTGATGTAAATTTGTTCATAGGTGTAATTTTAGTTGTTTGGGATAATTTGTTTCATATTCTTGCGGTTGTGTTTGCTGTGTTTTGTCGATATGAGTGGTTTCGGATCGTCCGCCGGGCTGACTCAGCGTGTCGTATGCTCGTCGAAAAACTCGCTGCGGGCGCGCCACCAGCCCTCCTCGCGCTCGACGTGGTGGCCGCTGCGGGGAAATACCTCCCAGCGCTTTGCCGTGCGTATGTTGTTGTATCCCGCGAAGTTGGTGTGCGGCGGACATACGTCGTCCTGCAAGCCGAAGCCCATCAGCACGGGGCACCGGATATGTTCGACGAAGTTCTTGACGTCGAAATACGACAGCATGCGGTAGAGGCTGTCCCGGTCTATGCCGCGGCGTGCGGCCTCCTCCATCACTGGTGCCTTCGGCCAGTCGACGATCTCGAAATAATCCGGAAAATCCGACAGGAACGGCACGAAGGGCGCTGCGGCCGCCACACGGCTGTCGAGCGAGGCTGCCACCAGCGTCAGCGCACCGCCCTGCGAGCCGCCCTCGACGAATATGTTGCGCGGGTCGGTCTGCGGACGGCTCGCGACGAAGTCTATCGCCCGCACGGCATCCATGAATGCGCCGCGGTAGTAGTATGCGTCGCGCTGTCCGAGGTTGTGGCGTATCCAGTCGCCGTAGCTGTTCGTGGGCTTGTTGAGCCCCTGCCCGCGGTGCGAGAGCACGAACTCGGCCACGTCGCCGCGCGCATCGGCCTCGGGGCAGTACGGCTCGGCGCCGTAACCCATGTAGCACACTATGGCGGGCCACTGTCCGCGACCCTTGGGTACGACCCAGTATCCGCGTATGGTCTCGCCGCCCCACGAGCGCATCTCGACCGTATATACATCGCGCAGGCGTCCCGAGCGTGCGCGGTCGCGTTCGAGCCGGTATTCGGGAGCAACGGCGGCCAGCTCGTCGAGCGTGCGCTGCCAGAACGGCCAGAAGTCGGCCTGCGCATCGCGCGGCGAGAGCACCTCGTCGGGTCTCACGCCGAAATTCCACGCCTCGCTCTTTTCGCCGTCGTCGAGCAGCGTCGCGCGGTAGAATCCCGCCGGCAGCCCGCTCAGACGGAACTGCACCGCCTCGGGCGATCCGGCAGCGATAGAGTAGCTCTGGCTCATGGCGCATACGGCGGAGCCCTTGTCCGTCTCCACCCTCAGCTCCACTACGCCCGTCGCCGGCTGCTCGCCGGCCGTAAGCATGATGTTGAAGAATACTTCGCTCTGGTATATCCAGTCCTGCGTGCATGCCACCTTGCTTTCGACCAGGCCGCGCGCACCGGCCGTGCCCGAGCAGCATGCGGCCAGAATCATTATGTATAACAAGCGTCTCATATCGTCTGTTTTATCTCTTGGGTGCGAGACGGTAGAGCACCACGTCGTGCGAGGGCACGGTTACCGTCTTGGCCTTTTTCGTCGTCCCCTCGGCCGACCTTTTACCCTCGGCCCACAGGTTCTCTATCCCGTATGTCCTGGTCGAGAAGTCGGTCGAGAGCTTCGATACCTCCTCGTCGGTCCAGTCGAAGCGCGGCCAGTCGATCGTATAGGTTATATCCTCCTTGCCGCGGTTCAGCAGGCAGAATGCCCAGTGGCCCCCGGCGAGGGGTTTGAGCCATACTTCCAGATCGCCCTCGCGCATGAAGCGGTATCCCTGCACGCCCAGCGGGTCCTGATCGATGGCTATCACGCGGCCGTTGAGCAGTATCGAGAGGGTCTTGGGGTCGACCGTGCGTATGTCGTTGCCCAGTATGAGCGGTGCCGAGAGCATGCACCACATCGTGAAGTGCGCACGATCCTCGTTGTGCGTCAGTCCGTTGCCCACTTCGAGCATGTCGGGGTCGTTCCAGTGGCCGGGGCCGGCGTAACGCCTCAGACCGGCCGTCATGTCGAGGATGTGCATCACGCTCCATGCGCGCCACGTGCCGTGTTCGAGCACCTCGTCGAACGAGCACCATATATCGCCCGTCGTGCGCCACGAGTGCGCCACGTCGGCAGCCCACTCCCACGGTTTGTTGTCGCCCCACTCGCACATCGAGAATAGTATCGGTCGGCCGGCGGCATAGAGGGCGTCGCGCATCAGCGTGTAGGCGCCGCGCGCGTTGATGTTCTCGGTCTCGCACCAGTCGTATTTGAGATAGTCTACGCCCCAGCGCGCATACTGCAAGGCGTCCTGATACTCGTGGCCGAACGAGCCGAGGCGTCCGCCGCAGGTGTGGCGTCCGGCGTCGGAGTATATGCCCAGCTTCAATCCGCGCTCGTGCACGTAGTCGGCCAGCGCGGCTATGCCCGAGGGGAAGCGGTCGGCGTCGCACTGTATGAATCCGTCGGCATCGCGCTCCGCGGCGTGCCAGCAGTCGTCGAGGTTGATGTATACGTATCCTGCGGCGGCCAGACCCGTCTCCACCAACGCATCGGCCGTCTCGCGCACCAGCTCCTCGTCGATGTCGCATGCGAATTTGTTCCACGAGTTCCAGCCCATTTGCGGCGTGAGCGCCAGCCCTTCGAACTTCTGCGCCTGGGCCGAGGCCATGCCTGCCGCGAGCGCCAGCGTCAATAACACTCTTTTCATACCTTATCTGTTTTCGTTCGTTTTCTGTTTGAGCGAGCTTATGACCAGCAGCGACCAGTCTTTCAGATCGTCTATGCCCCAGCCGCCTTCGGCCGGTGCCCCGTGGCGCAGCATCGAACATGTCTCCACCTTGTCCGAAAGCGACCATGCGATCCAGCCTATGTCGTTGCGTTCGGCCCACTGCATCCAGCGTCCCCACCACTCGTAGTTTACCTCGCCGCCACCGAGATGATCCATGGCTCCGCACTCCGATACGATCAGCGGCAGCCCCTTCGACAGGGCGTAGTCGCATCGCTCCATGTTCTCGGCGCGGTGGGTGTCGGCGTAGAAGTGGAACGAGTATGCGATGTTGCCGTACCCCGTAAGCGGGTCGTCGGCCGCGATGTCGACATCCTGGTCCCAGTGCGGAGAGCCTACTATGATGATGTTGTCGGGGTCTATCTCGCGTATCGCTGCGGCTACCCTCTCGGCGTATGCCTTGACCTCGCTCCACGTGTCGTTTTCGGGCTCGTTGTATATCTCGTATATCACATTGGCCTTGTCGCCCCAGCGGCGTGCCGCCTCGGTAAAGAAGCCGACGGCCTCCTCGGTGCGTATGTGGTGGCAGTGCCAGTCTATAACCACGTAGCAATCCTCCTCGATGCAGGCCTCGACGACGGTTTCGAGCGCACGCATAGCCCTTCGGGGGTTGGCCAGATAGCCGTCGCCCAGCTCTACGCTCACGGCGGCTCTTATCACGTCGGCTCCCCAGCTGCGGTGCAGCGTGCGGACTACGTCGGCATTGTAGTATCGGTCGGCGAAGTGGTGCCATGCCAGCGATACGCCGTGCAGCGGCCGCGGTTCGCCGCTTTCGGCGCCGACGATCTTGCCCGAGCGCACGGCCAGCGGCTCTGCGCCCATAATAGCGGTCGTGCCGGCGGACATTGCTGCCAGCAGAGCATACATATATATAATAAAGCGTTTCATATCTCGTCTTCGTTGTTTCGGTCTTTTTCGAGCTGTCGGTTGGCGCGTGCTATCGTGGCGAGGGTCGACTCGTCTGAGGCGAATACCGAATTGAGCCCCTGCTCCTCCTGCGCCGGGTCGCCCGTGTAGTCGTCGCCGCGCTGCCAGAAGATATGGTCGGAGGCCGGCTGCGCCTCGCCGCCCCAGCCCCAGATGTTGCAGCCGGCCAGTGCGCCCTGCCGGGCGGCTGCGCGGCATACGAGCGAGAACAGATGTTCGTAGTAGGCGTCGCGGCATACGGTCGGGGTGCCGGGCGCGAATCGCATACCGTCGCGCGGAAAGCCGAACTCCTCTATTACCAGCGGTTTGCCCAACTCGCCGGCCAGTGCCTCGTGTTGTGCTATGTAGTCGTCGGTAAGCCTTATGGCCTCGGCCAGCTCGGCCTCCATGCCTTCGGGCGTTATCCAGCCCCAGTTGTAGGGCCATATATGGCAGTTGACGTATGCGATTTCGGGCAGCTCGTGTATTCTGCGGCACAGCTCCATATCCTGCTCGCAGCCGTGCCGGCCCTCCGAGCCGGTAGATATCATGTGGTTGGGGTCGAGGCTGCGTATCAGACGCGCCGTGCGTTCGATCCACCCGGCGAAAGCCTCTTTGTTGGAGTCGGAGAATGCGCGGGGCTCGTTGCCGATCTGCCACGAGAATATGGCCGGATCGTCCGTGTATGCCGTTCCGGTATAGCGGTTGGTGCGCGAGAGGATGAAGCGGACGTGGTCGTCGAATAGGCGTTGCGCCTCGTCCGAGCGGATGAACTCCTCGGCGTATGCCATGTATGCCGGCCAGCCGTCGATGCTCGGCACAGGCGCCTTGTCGCCGCGCGCCCACGCCAGATACTGCGTATAGCCGCCGCTCCACTCCCACGAGTTGTTCAGGTAGAGCACGGCCGTCATGTTGCGCCGTCCGAGCTCGGCCATGAGGTAGTCCAGTCCGTCGAGCAGCGCATCGTCGTATACGCCCGGTGCGGTCTGCAATGTCGGCTCGACCTTCGAGGGGATGCCGCGCTCGCCGTCGGCGCCGACGAGTATGCGCAGATTGTCGATGCCTACGTGCTGCATCGCGTCCAGCTCGCGCGCGAGGCGTTCGCGGTCGCCGCCCTCGCCCGTCGAGGCGAGTATTGCGCCGTACCAGAAGTTGGCGCCTACGAAGCGATAGGGCTTCGAGTCGCGGACGAAATGTCCGTCGACGACGCAGGCGAAGCTGTTCCCGCTATTTTTGCGGGGGGGGGTATTCGTGCAGCCGACAGCCGCGAGGGCGGCGATTGCAACGGCTATGAGTGTCAGACGTTTCAAATGCGGGTGGTTTTTGGTTGAATTTCTCTCTCTGTTTTCTGCCTCTCGGCTGCGGCCGGTTTGCGGAAAACTGTCCGGCCTTATCCGTAATGCAAAATTACTATATATAAATACAGTATATTAATACTATTTTAACCTGCTGCAATACTAATTAGGCATCATTAAATTTTCGTTAACTTTTGTATATTTTTTATAAATTGCTGATCTTTGTGACGGTTGTAACTGGAAAGTATTATGAAAAGTCAAAATAGTACAATCGAGGCTGGCGGAATAACCGTAATTTTGTACAGACTTAAACAAATTTCAATACTATTTTTGCAATGAATCGTATCCTTGCCACTCTCCTCTTCTCGCCGCTGCTTGCGGCCGCATGCGCCGACAAGCCGGTCTGCGCATATAAATCATTGTGCGACAGCCAGGCCGATGCCGCCGCGACCGGATTGTTCGAAGCTCTCGACCGCTGCGCCTCGCGCGGGGTCATGCTCGGACATCAGGACGACTTGTCGTATGGCGTGGGGTGGGTCGATGCGGGCGACGGCCGCAGCGACGTGCGCGACGTGACGGGCGACTATCCCTCCCTTTTCGGCTGGGATCTGGGGCATCTCGAACTCGATTCGCTGCGCAACCTCGACGGGGTGCCGTTCGATGCCATGCGGCGCAACATGCTCTCGGTCGATCGTATGGGCGGCGTGAACGCCCTCTCGTGGCATCCGCGCAACCCGCTCACGGGCGGCGATGCGTGGGACGTAACGTCGGCCGAAGTCGTATCGTCGATCATCTCCGGCGGGGCGCTGCACGACCGGTATATGGCTTGGATCGACCGTCTGGCCGACTTCGTCCTTAGCCTGCGCCGCGACGACGGCAGTCTCGCTCCGGTCATATTCCGCCCCTATCACGAGATGTCGGGCAGCTGGTTCTGGTGGGGCGCCGAGCTATGTTCCGACGATGATTATAAAGTGCTGTGGCGCGAGACGATCGACCGCCTGCGCAGCCGCGGCGTGCACAACATCGTCGTGGCCTACTCCATGGCCGACTATGCCGACGAGCGGCAGTTCGCAGCACGATACCCGGGCGACGACTATGTCGATATCGTAGGCTTCGACATCTACCAGTACGGGAGTGCCGACGAATTTCTCTCTCAGATGAAGACCAAGTCCGGGATTGCGCGCGCCTTCGCCGATAAGCACGACAAGCTCTGGGCGATATGCGAGTGCGGCTATGAGGGCATCCCGCAGAACGACTGGTTTACGGCCGTGCTGGCCGAGTATGCCTGCTCGACCGGATGCAGCCACCTGCTGCTGTGGCGCAATGCCCACGACCGCGAAGGGCACTTCTATGCGAGCTACCCCGGCCACGCCTCGGCCGAGGACATGCGCCGCTTCGCCTCGCGCGACGACGTGCTGATGCTCTCCGACTTCAAACGCATTGGACAATCCGCCGAAAGATGATAAGCTCGATCCTTACCGAGATACCGCCCGTCAGCCGCGAGGAGTGTTTCGCCGTGTTCGAACGACATAAGACCTCGTTCAACTTTCCGATCCACGTCCACTCGCTCTTCGAGCTGAACTATATCGAAAATGCCGCCGGCGCGCAGCGTATCGTCGGCGACCACACATCCGAGATCGACGACCTCGAACTGGTGCTCATCACGGGCCCCACGCTCGAACACGCATGGGTCAACCACAACTGCCGCTCCAACGACATTTACGAGATAACGATACAGATGAGCGCCGATCTGTTCGAGGGCGGCATGTTCCGCAAGAAGCAGTTCCGCCTTATCGCCCGGATGCTCGAACGCGCCACGCACGGCATAGCCTTTTCGCGTCGCACCATTCTCAGCGCCAAGCCTCTGCTCGACGAGCTGCTGGCCTCTACCGACACCTTCAACTCCATGCTCATCTTTCTGAGGCTGCTGCATACGCTCTCTTTGGACGGGAGCAGCGAGGTGCTTTCGCACCAGATGTTCTCCTCGGGCGTCACCCTCTACGACTCGCGCCGCGTGAAGCTGGTCATGGAGTATCTCGAACGCCATTACAGCGAACATATATCGCTCTCCACCGTTGCTGCGCTGGTCAATATGTCGACCTCCTCTTTCAGTCGCTTCATCAAGCTGCGCACCGGCAACAACTTCATCGACTGCCTCAACGAGATACGGGTAAGCGCCGTCGCGCGCCTGCTGGTCGACGAGCCTACCAACTCCGTCGCCGACATCGCCTATCGCTGCGGCTTCAACAACATCTCCAACTTCAACCGCATCTTCAAGCGCATGCGAGGCTTCACTCCCCAGCAATTCAGGGAGCAGTTTGTGAAGAAGCGTATAATAATCTGATTTTTCGTTTTTTTTCGTGAAAAGCGGCATTCTACCGCCGCGCCTTGTCGCTCGGCAATGGGCAGTACGCCGAGTACAGCCCATCGCCTCGCTCCTGCGTTGCGTTCATTCCATGCACTTTTTCTCGCCGCGGCAAAGCCGAAATAAATTTCGCTTTGCTCGTTCGGATTAACGAAAAAGTTGTATAATACCGCTTTTGACGAAAAAAGAGTTATGGTGCTAAGACTGTTACCCTCAAAGAGTTGTATGATCTGCTCCTGCGTTATGGCTATCTCCCGATCTGACTTTCGTAATAGGCAATGCGTTCGCGGCAGACCTCTTCGACGACTTGTTTCAACTGCTCGACTTTCGGCTTTAACGCGTCGATATCTTCTTTCGTGACGATGAAATTCTTTTTGTTGTAGCGGGATTCCAGATAGGCGCGCCGCAAAAGCTCGAACAGACGTTTCTCCTCCGCCGTATCTCGCGGAAACACTTTTACCAATTCCGGGGTATAACCTTTGCTCTTGTTGAGCAGAAATTTAAGATCATGTTCCTTATGACCGTAAAGAGCGTATACCAATACGACCGTCTTAATCAGACACTCTGCAACTTGATGTAAGTCGAAAGCGCAAAATTTATAATCCGGATGAGAATAATCTAACTCGAAGTGTTGAAAATGTCTTATTGCATCGAGGAATTTTTCGTCATAATATTCATTAGCTATTTCCTTGATTTTTGCATAATCCAATTCTTGGGGCGTCGCCAATTTATATTCTCCGGTATCATAAAGCAACACACCTTCGTTAATAGCATCGACATAAAAATAGCGCCCCTCGGATAAGGCATTATTCAGTTTGGAGATGCTTTCGCTTACAAGCTGCACCTTGGTAACTTCATGTTCCTCCTTGCCCTCTGCAAAGCGCTCGCGAATGCGGGTTTCCACATTGCCTTCGCTTTTGCCCAGCCGCTTTTTCGATACTACGAGCATATCGTAGTCGCTGTTGAACTCGATCATGCCGCCTCCGTAATCTTTCGTTACATCATGGCGGGCATAGGTGTTTTTAGCATAACTGCCGAATAGTATTATCATTCCGACATCCTGAATCTCTTCGCGGATCAATGCCGTGAGTTGATTCAAATCCTGCTGTACTAAGTCGGGCAAAAAGTCTATCGAGGTCTTCATATCCACAAAATTACGAAGATTTTTCCAATAAAGCATACCCGGGTTATATTTTATAACTATATTTGTGTTATGGTTCCTTAAAATCGGTTTGTTGTATCGGGGCAACACAGGTTGTCCATGAACGAATCGAAGCACAACTATGATGCAAACATTAAGGAATTATCATAACTCGGTATAGCCGACGGACATAACATCATAAAGGGTAAACAACTCTTTATACCTTAGTACGAACTTGGAGACCTCCTCGGAGGATGTTTTAACGTGGTATAATGGTTGTCGGTCCTTGTTATGTCCTATCCGTATTTGCGGATAGGACTGACTTGGGCGCAGGACAGCTTCCGCGTTAAAGGTACTCCAAGACCTGTACTAAGGGGCTGCTAATGCGCCCATTTTTTATTTCCGCCGGTCGCATCTATATCCCGCTTGTTTACCCCGCATTCCGCCCCTCGCATATATTATCGACGAAGCTCGTATCGGCAGATATGGGGACGGATATCGCACAACAGGCGATTAGCTTTTATTACAAAGGAAATCTGGTAATGTCCGCCCCGCCGCCGAACGGGCGGCGGGATATTCGATTCGGACAGACTCCCGGCGCCGCAATGCCGGCCGAATCGGACGTAGAGCGTAGCCCCTGCCCCAGCAGCAGACCGGCGGCGCAGAGGGAGAGGAGTGAAGTAAAGTGAAGTGAAGTGAATCGCCGACATATCGAGACCCGATTCGAATGAGGGATATATGTATGCTTTGACGCAAGCAGCGGCAGCTGCACGATAGCCCGCAGCAGGCCGTGCAGCCACCGGAGGTGCGCACCGGAAACCTTACTTTGATCCGACGCGATTCAACGATGAAACTGTCGCGGCAACCGAGTATTTCCGATTGCGCACCTCGTTTTTTATTTTTCTGTGAAAAGCGGTATTCTACTGCCGCGCCTTGTCATTCGGCAATGGGCAGTACGCCGAGTACGGCTGATCGGCATGCTCCGTTGCAAGCGTGGCAACCAATCTCTTTTGACATGAAAGTTGCGGCACTTAGGCAGGTTTCCGTGATCGGCATTCTACTGCCGCGCACTATAATAAACTGGCTGATGCCCTGAATCGCCTGCTATTCCCTCCCGGAGCGCTTACCGCGCGCGACAAAAAGTCCCCCGCCTTGCAGGGGATTTACGCCGCGTCGCTACGCGACTTATGCGTCGTGACTGCTTTTGCGGCTCGGCAATTCGCAAGCGATTGCCCTTGCCTGTTGAAGCGGTTAGGGGGTGGGTATAAATTGTATAACGGCGTCAGCCGTAACAACAGCCGTCAACCTTGCAAAACATCCGATCGTGCATACGCCGACCGGATGTTTTGCGACATTCTCTCAGCATTCCCTCCTCCCTACCTGTATTTCTCTCCCCAGAGCTTGCGCATGCGTTCGTCGATGCGTGCCTCCTGTGCGTTGTCGGGGTCGGGTGTGTAGAACTTGCGTCCCGAGAGCGATTCGGGCATGAACTCCTGCTCGACGAAGTGACCCGGGTAGTCGTGGGCGTACTTATAGTCGGCGCCATAGCCCAGCTCGGACATAAGCTCGGTCGGGGCGTTGCGCAGATGCAGCGGCACGGGGCGGTTGGTGGTGTCCTTGCTCACGAGTGCCAGGGCGGCGTTGATGGCCTTGTATGCCGAATTGCTCTTGGGGCTGGTGGCGAGGTATATGGTGGCTTCGGCCAGGGTGATGCGCGCCTCGGGCATGCCTATCTTGTGCACGGCGTCGAAGCAGGCATTGGCCAGCAGCAGTGCGTTGGGGTTGGCGAGTCCGATATCCTCGGAGGCGAGTATTACCAGCCGCCGCGCGAGGAAGCGCGGGTCTTCGCCCCCGGCGAGCATGCGCGCCAGATAGTATATGGCGGCATTGGGGTCGCTGCCGCGTACCGACTTGATGAATGCCGATATGACGTCGTAGTGCTGTTCGCCCTGCTTGTCGTAGAGGGCGATGTTCTGTTGCAGACACTCGGTCACGCGCTCGTCGTCGATTATAAGCTCGCCCTCCGCGGCGCCTGCCAGTATGTCGAGTATGTTGAGCAGCTTGCGGGCATCGCCGCCCGAGAAGCGGAACAGAGCGGCCGTCTCGCGGATCTCTACATGGCGCTTCGACAGCTCCTCGTCCTTCCCGACCGCGCGGTCGAGCAATACTCTCAGGTCGCTCTCGTCGAGCGGTTTGAGCACATATACCTGACAGCGGCTCAGCAGCGGCGATATGACCTCGAACGAGGGGTTCTCGGTGGTGGCGCCGATGAGCGTCACCACGCCCTGCTCGACGGCTCCCAACAGCGAATCCTGCTGCGACTTGTTGAAGCGGTGGATCTCGTCGATGAACAGAAATGCAGGACGGGCGTTGAACAGATGTTGGTTGCGAGCCTTTTCGATCACTTCGCGTACATCCTTCACGCCGCTGGTTACGGCCGACAGGGTGTAGAACGGGCGGTCGAGCTGCGAGGATATGATCTTGGCCAGCGTCGTCTTGCCTACGCCCGGAGGCCCCCACAGTATGAACGACGGTACGCTGCCCGTCGCCAGAAAGCGGCGGAACACACCGCCCTCGCCGACCAGATGTCGCTGACCTATATACTCGTCGAGCGTATGCGGCCGCAGCCGCTCTGCCAATGGAATCGTCGCCATACGTAAAATTGTCTTGGTGTTACGGTATTGAATTTATTGTATTCTGTTATATCGCTTGATATAGGATAAAGCATATCTTTTATCGAATATGTTTTCACGATGGTATTTCATAAATCCTAACCGTTTGTCATTCAGGAAAGCCTTGCCGAGTCTTTGCTCGGATATGTATTCTTTGACGTCTTCGGGCAGAATGCTTGACGGGATAATGGTACCGTCATCGGCAAAAGTAATGTATCCGAGGTCGAATAGAGAGTCTATATTTTTACTTAATAGCAGCCCGTTGTTTGAATCGAACGCTTCATTTTCATCCGAGTATTGATACGGTTTGATATGACTTGCTATCAATACCGGATGAGAAATGCCCTCGACCATACATTTCGGCCGTTCGGCTTTATAGTATTGGGCGCTTTCATTTTCAAGTTCCGACTTGTAGATGCGTTGCAAATAAGAGTCTCTGCCTATTCTGACCCTCTCCTCTTCTGCTCCGAATAATCTTTCAGCATCGGTTTTGAAATATAGAATGCCATCGTGTTCTTTGATGTCGTCAAGTTTGCCTAACAGGTTTTTCAAGTGTCCGATCTGGTTGTATTTTCTTTCGATGAAACCTGCATCTTTTGCTATTCGATATATGTTTTGCAATTCGTCGAATGAAAGAAATCCCTCTGGATAATTATTTATGTTGATGAACATAAGTGCCGTCAATTCCTTGACGCTGATACTGCCCGTCTCTTCCAGAGTCTTCAAGAAAAAGTTAATTTGTCCTTGCCCGGAAGCGGGCTTTTCCATAGAATTGTTGAAATTCGAGAATTTATAGACGATCTTTGATAAGATGTTTCCTCTTTTTTTATCTGTTTTTGCTCTCGAATATTCCAACGCTTCCTGTCGGTATCCTTTCATTTCAGGATATAGAAAGCCGAGCTTGACTAACTGATTTATCATCTTTCTGACAGATGGAAATGTCACGTGCATTAGTGATGCCAGTTCCGATTGCAACATTTCATAGGCAGAATCGCAGCCGTATTTATCGAAGAATGCAATACAACAATGTAGGATATTTAAGAAATCGGCATTGTTCAAATCGGTCTTGGCAGCAGTATACTGCCAATACTCTTCATAGGTTTGGTTTTGTTTATTTGCCATAATTGTCGTTCTTTACACGAAACAGATATTCTATATCCTTTTGCTTCTTCTCCTTGCCTGTAACCTTGTATGCGTAAGGCATCTCGAATACCTCCACACTTTTAGCGAATTTATAAATGATCGACAAAAGCTCATCTTTTGCTGGCTTCGCTTTGCTATTGTAGCTCAGCATCCAATAACGGTATTTCCCTAATTTGCCGAACAGTTTTTCAAACATTTCCGAGATCGTGTCTTTCGACTGGAAGTTATTATCGAACGGCTTGCTTTTTTCCTCTTTGATGTAAGAATCCAAAACACCGTAAAACCCGTGATAGTCATTCATTGTCCCTGCGTATGGAGGATCCATGTAAATAACATCCGCTGAGACTTTGTCAATTGCGTCGAACACATCTAAGTTGAGGGCTTTGTTTTCTTTTCTGTTGGAGAAAACCGCATTGTTATAAGCGGATAAATTGTCTTCAACGTGATATTTGAAAGACTTATTATGATAGGACCTCGATCGTTTGTAATGCTCATAACTGAATTTTTCATCTCGAAGTTGTTGTATTTTACTCCAATTTATCGTGAATCGTGAGTATGGCATTTTGCGTATCATGGCTCTGCGAATCAGCGAAAATGCCAGAGCTTTTTTATATTCATCGTTCAATGACTCTATATTATGTCTGAGCAAATCGAGAGTTTTGCATTCATCGGGGTAGTAATATGTATTGGCATATTCGCGATACATAAATCCTTCAAACGGGACACCTTGAAATAAGGTGTCGACATCTTTCTCGGTCAGGGTTATGTTATTATTCTCAATCCATGACTTCGCTAAAAAATAATTTATCCTTAGGATGTCATTGGAATATACGCACAGCCCCTTTTTCTTGGCAGCATAGCTTACGGATGCACCACCGGAAAATGCATCAAAAAATGTTTCCGCATTTTGGGGTATCAACGATACGATCCAATCTGCTATTTTTTCTTTGTTCCCGATATAGTTTACTTTCGGATACGCGTTCATAACATTTTTTTTACGGCTTGGGCAATACTCATGGCAAGTGCCGGTGGAACGGAATTGCCTACCATTTGCTGTTGTTTTATTTTGCTGCCAAGAAACTCAAACGTATCCGGATAGGTCTGTATTGCCGCCAATTCCCTAACCGTCAACGCTCTGTTTTGCGAATAGTGAAATACTTTCCTCATGTCGCCTGTTATACATATCGAAGGCTTGGAACTGTCGTATCTTATATATTTTCTTACATCTCCTTTCTGAGGGCGCATCTCTTCCGGAATATTATTTCGGTCTCCGCCGTCCTTGACATAAGACATCTTTTCAAGCATTTGCGGCGTGTGCGACATCGCTTCGTGGTTGGGTATGTCGGATGATTGACCGCTTTCCAGAGGAGGATACTTCTCTATTGCGTCTTTTATTGTAGGCGTGGGTCTCTCGGATATTTCAGGGAATACGATTGCGGAATCATCTCCTTTTATTTTCCCTATAAAAAGCACTCTATATCTTTTTTGAGGAACGCCATAGTCTGCCGCACAAACAATTTTTGATTCGACATGGTATCCCAGATTATCAAAACAAGAGATGATTTCGTCGCGAGTCTTACCGTTCAGCCGTGTATACAGTCGTGCCACGTTTTCCATTACAAAACACTTGGGACGAACGCTTTTGACAACCCTTACAAATTCGTTAAAAAGATAATTTCTGGGATCATCGAGGAATTTTCTTCCGATATGACCTGCCATACTGAACCCCTGACAAGGGGGACCGCCTATAACGACATCTACTGATTTTCCCCGTGTCAATGATTCTATCCTTTCCTCGGAAAGGTCTTTAATGTCACACTCGATCAAGAGGTGTTCGGGAAAATTGTGGCGGTATGTCTCGCAGATTTCCGGATCAAATTCTACCGAGAAAATATTATCATAACCTGCCATATCGAATCCCAGCGAGAATCCGCCGGATCCGGAAAATAAGTCTATGTATGTCGGTTTCGAGCCTGTTCTTTTCATGTTGTTAATAATCTCCGACTATTGCGAACTCTCGGGCGCCGATTGCGGTACCTATAATCCGATCTTGGTTTTGTGCCGCTTTACGGGCACTGTTTGCATTTACACAATTCGTATTTATCGTGTACCGCGCAGTTAAGCACAGCAAGCCTTGCCTGCCGGCGGCCGAGGCCGAACTATCGGGTGCATCGGCAAAGTTACCATATTTTCGTCGTTCGGGCAACTATCCGAGGCGGCGAATTGCAGCGGTATCCCGAAACTGCGTATGCGGCTGCCGTCGCGACGGCCGATATAAGTTTTTGTGCGGTCAATTATTTATTGTGTGCGGTTGGGCTTATGGCGAAGAAAAACCCTGCGGCAACCGGTGCCGCAGGGTATGCGTATAGATTTCGCTTATCGAAAAGCGGGATCGTATCAGATGTCGTTGTTGAGCTGCGGTATGTCGACCGAATGCTCGCGCTCGCCCAGAAGGTGTTCGGCGAAGTAGTCGGCCAGCTTCCAGAAGAAATACTCGTTCATCGAGCCGAAGCCGTGGTGCTGGCCGGGCAGGATGAGCATGTCGAAGCGCTTGTTGGCCTTGATGAGGGCGTCGACCACGCGTATCGTATTGCCCGGGTGGACGTTGTCATCCATGTCGCCGTGCACCAACAGCAGGTGCCCTTTCAGGCGCGAAGCCAGCTCGGGGTTGGTCGATATCTTGTAGACGAACGTGGTGTCGCCGTTCTCGTCGACCTGCTCCTTGATGCCGTGGTGCTTCTCGCTCCACCAGCGGTTGTAGATGCGGTTGTCGTGGTTGCCGGCGCACGATACGGCCGCCTTGAAGAAGTCGGGATACATCAGTATGGCCGCCGTCGACATGAAGCCGCCGCCCGAGTGGCCGTGTATGCCCACGCGGTCGATATCGATCCACGGGTAGCGTGCGGCGAGCTGCTGTGCCGCGACCACCTTGTCTTTGAGTCCGTAGTCGCGCAGATTGCCGTAGCCGTAGTTGTGGTACCACTTCGAGCGGTCGGGATGACCGCCGCGGTTGCCGACGGTAATGACGACGAAACCTATCTGCGCCAGACGGTCGATGCGGTTCATGTTGAGGCTCCACGAGGCGTCGACGGCCTCGGTCTGGGGTCCGGGATAAACATATTCGATTATGGGGTATCTCTTCGACGGGTCGAAGTCGTAGGGCTTGTACATCACGCCGTAGAGGTCCGTAACGCCGTCGGCGGCCTTGACCGTAAAGGGCTCGGGGAACTTGTAGCCTATCTCGAACAGCGGTTCGAGGTCGACCTTTTCCAGCTCGTCTATGCGGCGGCCGTCGGTCGAATAGAGGTCGGATGCGGGTGCGGTGTCGACGCGCGAGCAGGTGGCGGTAAAGAAGCGGCAGTCGTCCGACAGCGAGAACGAACCGTCGAAGCCCGCCCGGTCGAGACGTCGGAGTCCCGTGCCGTCGTAGTTGACGCGGTAGAGGTGGTTGTAGTAGGGATTTTCATCCTTGTCGTAACCCGTGGCCACGAAATATACGACCTTGCGGACGTCGTCCGTGGCGGCGATTTGGCTTACGTGCCAGTCGCCCGAGGTTATGGCGTTGCGCAGCTCGCCCTCCTTGGAGTAGAGGTAGAGGTGCGCCCAGCCCGTGCGCTCCGACCACTGGATAAGGTCCGAGCCGCCGTTGACCAGATGCGGATTGCGCGACTCGATCGAGGTGTTCATCTTCTCGCGCACCACGGTGCGGCATGTGTCGGCGCCGATCTCTACGGCACAGAGGTCGATGTGCTTGATGTCGCGGCTCTGGCGGAAGAAGTAGAAGCGGTCGTCGTCGCCCAGCCATACGCTGCGCTGCGGCTTTTCGTATGCGTCGGCGTGGCGTGCATTGCGCGGACATATCCATACGGTCTGGTCCTTGAACTCGCCGATCTCGATCTCGCGGCGCGACAGATCCCGCATGTCGAAGAGTTCGAGATGCGCCGCGGGGCTCTCCTCGCCGGGCATCTGGTACTTATAGCTCTGCAACTTGGGGCGCGGCTCCGAGAGTACGTCGATGACCCACAGGTTTTTGAGGCGCGATACGTCGTTGCGCACGACGGCGAAGCGCCGCGAGTCGGGCGACCAGTAGAGCGCTACGCCGTAACGCTGGGTCGAGTCGACCTGTTCGACGCTGTCCTCATACCAGCTGTACGAGAAGTCGGCCGTGCCGTCGCTCGTCAGACGATGTTCGACGACGGTCGAGTCCTTGGGATCCTTGCGCAGCTTCTCGACATCCTCGCGCGACATGTACCACAAGTTGTAGCCCTTCTCGTATACGGCCGTGCTGCCGTCGGGCGATAGGTTTACCCAGTCGGGGTAGGCTTTCTCGCGGCTGTCGATCTGCGAGAGCTTGCCCGTCTGCATGTCATAGCTGAAATGGAACGTCTTATTTTTGCCGGCATCGGGGTCGGCCTTCCGCTCCTCGTCCGTAAGCTCGATCGAGGTGGGTATGTCGAAGAGCATGCAGCGGTCGTCGACAAGCTCCATGCGGCTCACGGGCAGATGCTCGGCGTCGAACGGATCGCCAGTCAGGGCGGTTATCTCGGCCGCCAGACAGGCGTTGTCCCACAGAGGGGTGTTGGTGCCGCGCGCCGGATCGACCACGCGGTAGGAGATGCCGTCGGCAGTGCGCCATGCGTACCAGAAGCGGGACGAGGAGCGGAACCAGTTGGGCACCACGCGCGTCTGCGGTACCATGCGGTAAAGTTTGTTGGGCGAGAAACGTTCGGCCAGCGCATAGTTGGGGCGCGGCGTAAGGTCGGGTTTCTCCTGAGCGGGCGCGGATGCCGCGATGAGCATCGACGCCGTAAGTCCAATCAGCAGTCTTTTCATGACTCGGTTATATTATCGGTTTCGAAATTTGAACAAAGATAGCAATAAGCGAGAGCAAATGCAAGTTCACTTGCAATTTGCCGAGCGTGAGTATCTTCGGCGCAGTCAAAGATACTGAATTAGTCGGCGGGCGGAAATATGTGTTAGCTTGATTTTGCCGAGCGGGGCTTCTCCGTACTCCGGCGTGCGGGCCTAATCCCCGGCGATCTGTTATGCGATTGACATGTAAATTATTGACGTCGTGTGGCGACTTATTGCGGCTTTTTATTATTTTTGTAGTGATATTAACGCGAAATAGATAGGATAAAATTAGAAAGAAAAAGGTATAAGATTTTGACATATTAGTATTTGCGGCTGTTTCTTTCACAGAAAAACGACCAATTTTTATAAGCCTGAGAGGAATAAGCATGGTGAGTACACCCGCACCGGGTGTGTTCCTATGTCTTTCAGTTTGGGCTTGGGTGATTTGGTCGTTACCTTCTGTGAACTGAACAGGCTTGGTGCACACCTTTCTTGTGCCAAGATCATCAAACCATCCATTAAATTCCTGCCTATGATGTAAACCACTTGTTATTATATACTCCGCCTGCATTTCTTCGCCAGAAAAAACGACCAATTTATTCTTAGCCCAGAGAAAGCGTTCGGGTGATGCACTCCGCTTCGATTTGTTGTGAGCCGGGGGGCTCCTTGTTGCACACGTCTCTATGTGAAATGCTTCGAGGAGTACGCTTCGTAAAATTTTCTCACATCAAAATCGAGTACACATGTATCAGAATTATGATGCGGCACTCTCGAAAACAATTATGTTTTTGAGGTTTCCGCTGATCGTGTCCGTCGTATTCATCCACGCCGGATTGGAGGGCGTCGTGATTGGAGGGAACGTTACGGTTCACGACGGACAGTTTCCGATATACGAATCGGTATATCATGTTATAACCAATGAAATAGCGCGTGTGTCGGTCCCGCTGTTTTTCTTTATCTCCGGCTTCCTGTTTTTCTACCGCACAGATTTTTCCATGAAGGCCTACGGCCAAAAACTGAAAAAACGCGTCCGCACCCTTTTGGTCCCGTATGTATTCTGGAATGCCGCAGCGCTTCTGGCGTTCGTTACAATTCAAATTTTCATGCCCTCTCTGACATCGGGCAACAATAAACCGATATTAGATTACGGCTTGCCGGACTATCTGGATCTATTTTGGGGACACCCTATCTCCTATCAGTTTTGGTTCATTCGGGATCTTATGGTAGTCGTCCTGGTTTCTCCGTTGGTATATTGGCTGCTGAAATTCGGTAAGAGTTATGTCGTAGCGCTCCTCGGCGCATTATGGATATCGGGATTGCAGGTCGATATTCCGGGATTCGGCATAGTCGCCTTTTTCTTCTTTTCGTTCGGGGCGTGGTTCAGTATCAACAGGCGCAACTTCGCGGTCGATTTCAGACGGTTCAGGTATACGGCGAGTGTCGTCTACCCGATTCTGGTTGCGGCGAGCACTCTGCTGTGGCATCTGAATGTCGATGACCGCCAGATCGTTCACAATATCGGTATCATCGCAGGGCTGGTGCTTGTCGTCTCGTGGTCGGCGCATGGAATCATGACCGGCCGGCTCCGTGCCGATGCTTTCCTGGCGGATAGCTCGTTCTTTATCTTCGCCTATCACGGGATGCCGGCATTCTTCTTTGTTAAATTATATGTAACACTGCTGCGGCCTGCCAGCGAATCGGCGATGTTTGCAAGTTACCTGCTCATACCGCTCGTAACTATCGGTCTGGGAATCGCCATATATGTCGTTCTGAGGAGATATCTGCCTGCCTTTACGGCGTTTATTACCGGCGGCCGGTAGTCTGCGCCGCTCCGCCGCCCCGCCGAGATGACCGGGGCGGCGGACGGTTTCGCATCCGGTCGGCAGGCTGCATAACCGTTCGCAGCCTGCCGACCGTATTTTCGTGCGGCATGAATTTTTCTTGTTGCTGGCAGTGCTGTCGGGCGATAGCGGTATTATTTTGTTAAAAATAGGGCAATGGGGGTTGTAACCGTCAAAAAATGTATATATTTGCGCGGACTTTTAAGAGGACGCCCGACGGATTCGTCCGAGCGGAAAGAGCGTCCGGGTAATAAAGTAACAAAAAAATTTTTTTATGGGTTTATAACTACTAATATCTTATTTGCGAAATGGTGAAATCAAATTACATCATCGAGCTGACGAACGTGTCGAAGTCTTTCGGCGACAAGGTGGTTCTCGATGATGTCAGTTTGTCGGTAAAGCAGGGAGAATTTCTTACCATACTCGGTCCTTCGGGTTGCGGAAAAACCACTTTACTGCGTCTTTTGGCCGGATTCAACACGGCGTCAGAGGGTAAAATCAGAATCGGCGGCGAGGTAGTGACCGATACGCCACCGCATAAGCGACCGGTAAATACCGTGTTCCAGCGCTATGCCCTATTCCCGAATTACAACGTTTTCGACAACATCGCTTTCGGCCTGAAGCTCAAAGGCGTGGAGCGCAAGCAGATCGAGACACGCGTCAAACGCGCGTTGAAGATGGTCGGCATGACCGACTACGAGCACCGCGACGTGGACTCGCTCTCGGGCGGTCAGCAGCAGCGCGTGGCCATAGCGCGCGCCATTGTCAACCGTCCGCAGGTGCTTCTGCTGGACGAGCCGCTGGCTGCGCTCGATTTGAAGATGCGCAAGGACATGCAGATGGAGCTCAAAGAGATGCACCGCTCGCTGGGCATTACGTTCGTCTATGTGACGCACGATCAGGAGGAGGCGCTCACGCTTTCGGATACGATCGTCGTTATGAGCGAGGGGCGCATACAGCAGATCGGCACCCCGACGGACATATACAACGAGCCCTGCAACTCGTTCGTGGCAGACTTCATCGGCGAGAGCAACATCCTCAATGCCGTTATGGTGCGCGACCGTCTGGTGCGCTTCATGGGCAAGGAGTTCGAGTGCGTCGATACGGGCTTCGGCGAGGATGTGCCGGTCGACGTGGTAATTCGCCCCGAGGACGTTTACATCATTGCGCAGAGATCGTCGGCGATGTTTACGGGAACAGTCCGTTCGTGTACGTTCAAAGGCGTGCACTACGAGATGTTCGTCGATACGCCCGACGGATATGAGATAATGATACAGGACTACAACCGCTTCGAGGTAGGCACCGAGGTGGGCATGATAGTCAAGCCGTCGGACATCCATGTCATGCGCAAGGAGCGCGTGTGCAACACGTTGGATGGCGTGATGAAGGATGCGGCGCATGTCGAGATGCTCGGCGGGGTGTTCGAGTGCACACCGGCAGATGGCGTCGAGGCCGGCGAGAAGGTGCGTGTCGAGGTCGATTTCGGCGACGTGGAGCTTACCGACGACTCGTCGGACGGCACCGTCGGCGGCACGATACGCTTCATACTCTACAAGGGCGACCGTTTCCATTTGACCGTGCGCACCGAAGAGGGAATCAACATATATGCGGATACTCACGACGTGTGGGAGGATCTGGACGAGGTAGGCATAAAGATTCGTCCCCAGTCTCTGCGCATAAGTCGTATGCAATAGCGGCTAAGCCTTATGGGAAGACTTTTTCGCCTCTTCGGCAGGAGGAGCAACTGGGCGTTGCCCTATGCCGTGTTTCTCGTGATCTTCGTGGTGCTGCCGCTGCTTCTGATCGTGCTCTACGCCTTTCAGGATGCCGAGGGCAACTTCACGCTGGAAAACTTCGTGCACTTCTTCAACCAGCCCGAGGTAATACGCACGTTCGTATACTCGGTGGGTATAGCGTTCGTCACCACGGCGATATGTCTGCTGCTGGGCTATCCGGCGGCCTACATCATGAGCCGCATGCGCAGCAACTCGGCCGTCATAGTGGTCATGCTGTTCATTCTGCCCATGTGGATCAACATGCTGATCCGCACTATGGCCACCGTGACGCTGTTCGACTTTCTGAAAATGCCGCTGGGTCAGGGTGCGCTTGTATTCGGTATGGTCTACAACTATCTGCCATTTATGATCTATCCTATATACAACGTGTTGCAGAAGATGGACCACAACCTGATCGAGGCGGCCGAGGATCTGGGCGCCAAGCCGCGTCAGGTCTTCGCGCGCGTGGTGCTGCCGCTGTCGATGCCCGGCGTGATGAGCGGCGTGATGATGGTGTTCCTGCCTACGATATCGACCTTCGCTCTGGCCGAGATGCTCACGCTGAACAAGATACGTCTGTTCGGTACGGTCATTCAGGAGAATATCAACAACACGATGTGGAACTACGGCGCTGCGCTGTCGTTCATAATGTTGATAATCATCGGCATAACATCGATATTTACCTACCGTTCGAAAGACGGCAACCTTAACGATACGGGACTTATATGATGAAACGCATCCTCTCGCGCGGCTATCTGCTGCTGCTGCTGGCGTTGCTCTACGCCCCGATTATCGTCATAGCGGTGTTTTCGTTTACCGAGGCCAAGGTTATGGGCAACTGGACGGGATTCTCGACCGGAATCTACGAGCAGCTCTTCTCGGGTAAGAGCGTCATGATCATGAAGTCGGTCGAGAACACGCTGCTCATAGCTCTCATCGCCGCCGCCGTGGCCACGCTGCTGGGCGGCATAGCGGCCATCGGCATCTACAACATGCGGCACCGTCAGCGCCGTATGATACAGTTCGTCAACAACATCCCGATGCTCAACCCCGACATCATCACCGGTGTGTCGCTGTTCGTGCTGTTCGTCTTCATGGGCTTCACGCAGGGCTATACCACCGTGATTCTGGCGCACGTGACCTTCTGTACGCCCTACGTCGTGCTGAGCGTCATGCCGCGACTGATGCAGATGAACCCCAATATATACGAGGCTGCGCTCGATCTGGGCGCCACGCCGTTTCAGGCGCTCAGGCGCGTGGTTATGCCCGAGATACGTTCGGGCATGATATCGGGTTTCATACTGTCGTTCACGCTGTCGATAGACGACTTCGCCGTCACGTACTTCACTAAGGGCAGCATAGGTCTGGAAACCATATCGACGCAGATATACGCCGATTCGCGCAAGGGCGGACTGTCGCCCGAGTGGAGGGCGCTATCGACGATAATCTTTGTGGCCGTATTGTTGCTGCTGCTTGTAATCAACTATCGGACGATGAAGCACGCCCACAACCGACAGTCGGCCATACGTGCCAAGTAGGCGGTGTGTCGAGGTGTGCCGAACGAGCTCCGGAGCAGTATAAGGTGTAAACCCTTTTTATTAATCATAACTTTTATATTTTTTATCACGTAAAATGAAGAAAAACTTTCGTTTGCAGGCTATTGCAGCCGTCGTCGGCGCTGTGTGCGTCGCTTTGCTCAGCTCGTGCGGGGGGTATCCGCGCGAGAACACGCTCAAAATCTATAATTGGAGCGACTATATCGACGAGGAGCTGATAGCCGAGTTTGAGGAGTGGTACCAGCAACAGACCGGCGAAGAGGTGCATGTGGTCTACCAGTTGTTCGATATCAACGAAGTGATGCTGTCGAAGATCGAGAAGGGTCAGGAGGACTTCGATCTGGTGTGTCCGTCGGACTATATAATAGAGCGTATGCTGTCGCATGATCTGGCGCTGCCGATCTTCGACGACGAGTTCCGCTCGTTCCCCGATTCGATAAACTATATAGGCAACGTGTCGCCATATATCCGCGGCCTGTTCTCCAAGCTGGTAATGCCCGACGGCAAGAACCCCAACGACTACTCGGTGGGCTACATGTGGGGCACCACCGGCATCCTTTACAATACGAAACACGTCTCGCCGTCGGAGGTGGATTCGTGGTCGGCGCTCTATAACCCCAAGTTCCGTGACAAGATGTTCATCAAGGACGCCTTCCGCGACGTATACTCTCCGATGTTGATCTACGCCACGACCATGGAGATGCGCAAGCGCGGCGAGCTGGCCGAGGACGAGTATCTGTCGCAGGAGCAGATCGAGCAGCTGATGTTCGACTCGTCTGACGAGTCGATAGCGCTGGTGGAGGAGTATCTCAAACGTCTCAGCCCCTACGTAGCGGGTTGGGAGGCCGATTTCGGCAAGGAGATGATGACGCGCGAGAAAGCCTGGATCAACCTGCAATGGAGCGGCGATGCGGCATGGTCGATGATGGAGGCCGAGGATGTAGGCGTGGGTCTCTACTACTCGGTGCCGCGCGAGGGCAGCAACGTGTGGTTCGACGGTTGGGTGATACCCAAGTACGCCAAGAACGTCAAGGCCGCGCGCTATTTCATCGACTTCATGTGCCGTCCCGACAACGCCGTGCGCAATATGGAGGCTACGGGCTATGTCAGCGTGATCGGAACCGGGGAGGTGCTCGATGCCATGCGCGACGACGAGCTGCCGACGGTTTGCGATCTGTCGTATTTCTTCGTCGACGACGAGGGTCGTGCGATCGAGGGTGCGGACAGCCTGCGCATCAACGAGATCATGTATCCCGACCGTTCGGTCGTCGAGCGCTGCGCTATGATGCACGACAGCGGCGACCGCACCGAGGCACTGCTGGATATGTGGTCGCGTGTAAAGAGCATGTAATTGACGATACCGTCCGGCAGCGGCGGCATGCCCGTGGGGCGTATGCGGGGTGCACCCGGCGCACGACCGAAGTCTCTCTCCCGCGGAGGGGGCTATGAATTGCGGAGCGGCTGCGGGTCTGCTGCGGCTGCCGGAATAATAAAAACTAATCGATTTACACTTACGATAAATGAAAACTATCATATTGGCGGCTGCGGCCGCATGCCTGTGCTGGACGGTCTCGGCACAGCAGACTACGACAACTACGACCACGACTACCGCGACTACGATCGTGGCGGCTGATGATGCAGGGCAGGAATCCGACGATGGAAGCGGCTTTGAGTGGAGCGTAGGCGTCGACCTCAATTCGAACTACGTATGGCGCGGTTACGACCAGAGCGCCAACGGCAAATTCTTCAATCTGAACATACAGCCCTGCGTGACGCTCGGCTACAAGGGATTGTGGCTCGAACTCTGGGACACGAACGCATTCAACGGCAGCTACAACGAGTTCGACATTACGCTCGGATATACTATCGGCGGCTTCGAGATCTCCGTGAGCGACTACTATTTCGATTTCGAAAGTCCATATTTCTCCGACTATAATGCCTCTCACAGCCTCTGCGCGACGGTCAGCTATACGCTCAGCGAGCGCATTCCGCTCAAACTGTCGTGGAGCACGACGCTCGCCGGCGAGGACTTCCACGACAACGGCAAGCGCGCCTACTCGTCGTATATCGAGCTGAGCTATGCCCACACCTTCGACAAGCTGTTCGACGTCGAGGCGGCGGTGAGTGCGTCGCCCTTCAAGGCGCCCTACTGGTGCTATGACGACGAGGGTTTCGTGCCCGACGGCTTTACCTTTACCAACCTCGAACTGGGACTGAGCCGCGAGTTCGAGATCGGTTGTGCTACGCTGCCCGTGAGCCTGCGTTACATCTACAACCCCTTCATACACCGCAGCTACGGCGTGCTGAGCGTCGGCGTCAGCTTCGGCAATTAGCCGTGCGGCGTCCCCATGCGGGGGATGAAATATGCGCTTCGGAGTCCGTTCGGGCTCCGAAGCGTTTGTTTTGCACGGGATTTGCACTGCGGCCGACGGCAAACGGAATTGCGCATATTATCTGCGGCTCAGAGGCCGATATGCGAGAAGGGCAGAACATCGGTAAATCGTGTATTTGCTATTTAGTAGTATTGTGGTAAATTTGTATCGCAAAGATTGCCGACGAACGTTCGACGAGGGATATGAACAGCGTTTTCGTTATGCCGACGGCAAAGCCGGACATCTGCCGCATGCCGCGGCAAGAGCTGATGCCGGACTAATATGATGCGATATGACAGCTAAACTGAATGACAGGACGCGGCAGCTGATGATAGAGCTGCTTTTCGCCGAGCAGTGCTCGTGCGTAGTCAGGCGCGGCGACAGCATCGAGCTGAGGCGCGGCCGCGGCGTGAAGGATCTGCACGAGCTGCTCAGCGACGGGCGCGGAATGCTTCGCGGCGCTTTCGTCGCCGACAAGGTCGTGGGCAAGGGTGCTGCGGCGCTGATGATTGCGGGCGGCGTGGAGGAGCTGTTCGCCGATGTAGTGAGCGCCGATGCCTTGGAGCTGCTCAACCGCTACGGGATGCGCGTGAGCTATACTGTCGCCGTGCCGCATATCATCAACCGCGCCGGCACGGGGCGCTGTCCCGTCGAGCTGCTCTGCGAGGGGTTGCAGACGGTTGAGGAGTGCCTGCCGCTTATAGACGGTTTCGTCGAATCGCTCAATGAACGCAATACGGATGAGAAGTAATCTTGCAGCCGCCCTCGCGGCGTTATCGCTATCGCTGCCGGCAGCGGCCTCGGAGCCTGCCGACACATTGCCCCTGAGGCGTATACACCCGATCGGGGAGGTCGTAGTGACCGGTACGCGCAACCGCACCGACATACGGCATCTGCCCATGACCGTCTCGGTCGTGGGGCGCGGAACGATCGAGCGGACGATGCAGCCCTCGCTGCTGCCCGTGCTGACCGAGCAGGTGCCCGGATTGTTCACTACGGCGCGCGGCGTAATGGGTTACGGTGTCTCGGGCGGTGCTGCCGGAGGCATATCGCTGCGCGGTCTGAGCGGCGGCAGCGCCCGCATGATGGTGCTTATCGACGGTCATCCGCAATATTCGGGTATCTTCGGCCACCCGATAGCCGACGCCTACCAGACGATGCTGGCCGATCGGGTCGAGGTGCTGCGGGGCCCCGCCTCGGTGCTTTACGGCTCCAACGCCATGGGAGGCGTTGTGAATATCGTCACGCGCAAGATGCACGCCGACGGCGTGCACACCGATCTGCATGCCGGTTACGGCTCCTACAACACGCTCGAAACCGAGCTCACGAACCGCGTGCGTGCCGGGCGATTCACGTCGGTGGTCAGCGGTTCGTACAACCGCACGGACGGTCATCGCGACGACATGAGCTTCGAGCAGTACGGCGGTTATGCAAAGCTGGGCTACGAGATCGCCCGGCACTGGACTGCGAGCGCCGATGCCAACGTAACGCACTTCAACGCCTCCTGCCCGGGCCCCGTGTGGGCGCCGCTCGTCGACGGCGACCAACGCATTACGCGCGGCGTGGCGTCGCTGGCCTTCGCGAACGAGTACGAACGCACCTCGGGCGCGCTGAGTCTGTTTTACAACTGGGGCAGACACCGGATCAACGACGGCTATACGCCGAGCGCGGGAGAGTCGCCGCAACAGGGGCGCTTCAACTCGCGCGACGATATGACGGGCGTGTCGGTATACCAGAGCGTGCGTCTGTTCGAGGGCGGCCGCCTTACGCTGGGCTTCGACTGGTTCCGTTACGGCGGCAGGGCGTGGACGGAGTATGTCGCGGGCGAGCAGGCCGGTACGAGCCGCGATATTGTCGACAAACACGAGGACGAGCTGGCCGGATATATCGACCTGCGCCAGCATGTAACGCGCTGGCTTACGATCGATGCGGGCATCCGTCTGGACAGCCACTCGTGCGTGGGTAAGGAATGGGTGCCGCAGGCGGGGCTGGCGTTTCATCTGCCGCATGCCGTCGAGTTGAAGGCCTCGGTCTCGAAGGGATTCCGCTATCCGATCATACGCGAGATGTATATGTTCGGTGCGGCCAACCCCGATCTGGCGCCCGAATCGATGTGGAACTACGAGATAGCCCTCTCGCAGCTGCTCGCGGGCGGCAGGGTATCCTATGGGGTCAACATCTTCTATATCGACGGCAAGAACCTTATACAGACGCTGCCCAACCCCTCTGGCAGCGGCATGCTCAACCAAAATTCGGGGCGTGTGGAGAATTGCGGCGTCGAGGTGCAGGCGGCATGGCGCGTAAGCGACGCGTGGTCGGTCGATGCCAACTACGGCTTTCTGCACATGGAGCATCCCGTCATCGCCGCACCCGAGCACAAGCTGCATGTCGGAGCCGGCTTTTCGAAGGGTCGCTGGTCGGTATCGTCGGGCGTGCAGTACATAGCGGGGCTCTATACCTCGGTGTCGCCTGCCGCTACCGAGCACTTCGTCCTGTGGAACGTGCGCGCGTCGCTGCGTGTGGCACGCAGAGTAGATTTATGGGTGCGCGGCGAGAACCTGCTGGCCGTGAGATACGAGATAAATGCCGGATACCCGATGCCGCGCGCTACGGTCTTCGGCGGAGCGAACGTACATTTTTAGCGATAAGAGCCGCAGTGCGGACTCTGTGCGGACGGCTTGGCCATGCGGGGCGGAGGGGCGGTAAAACGGCCTGCCGGAGATGCCCGTTCGACGGATTGCTGTAAGAAGAACACACTTTAATAACGTATGATAATGAGAACTACTGAACTTAAACTCTACCGATTGGAGTTGGGCGATGTCAGAACGTGGCTCGCCGCCGCGGCTTTCGTCGCCGGTAACATCATCCTGCCGCAACTGCTGCACCTGCTGCCCGGGGGCGGAGTGCGCTTTCTGCCGATATACTTCTTTACGCTTGTGGGCGCCTACAAGTACGGTTGGCGTGCGGGTCTGCTGACGGCACTCATATCGCCGATGCTCAACTCGCTGCTGTTCGGCATGCCTGCCGTCGGGGCGCTGCCCGTCATCCTCTGCAAGTCGACGCTGCTGGCGCTCGCCGCGGGCTACGCGGCATCGCGCTTCGGCCGCGTGTCGATGCCGCTGCTGGCGCTGGTCGTGATATTCTACCAGAGCCTGGGTTCGCTCTTCGAATGGGCGTGGACGGGTTCGGCCGCAGCCGCATTGCAGGATGTCCGCATCGGTGCGTGGGGCATGGCCTTGCAGGTGGTCGCAGGCTGGGCGGTAATAAGATATCTGTTGCGTAAATAGACTGCCATGACGAAAAAATTGGGTTTCGGGTGCATGCGTCTGCCGCTGGCCGACGCTGCCGATCAGCGTACCGTCGACATGGCTGCCGTGGAGCGTATGTTCGACCGCTTCATCGAGCGGGGCTTTACCTATTTCGATACGGCATACATGTATCACGACTTCCATAGCGAGGAGGTGGTGCGCGAGGCTCTGGTGCGGCGCCACCGCCGCGACGAGTATACGCTGGCCTCGAAGCTGCCGACGATGTTTCTCAAAGAGGAGGGCGACCAAGAGCGCATCTTCGACGAGCAGCTGGCCAAGTGCGGCGTCGACTTTTTCGACTACTATCTGCTGCACAACCTCGGTGTGGGCAACTACCGCAAGGTGGAGCGCTTTGACAGCTTCGGTTTCGTCGCGCGCATGAAGGCCGAGGGCAGGATACGTCATATCGGATTCTCGTTCCATGACTCGGCCGAGCTTCTCGACCGCATCCTCACGGAGCATCCCGAGACGGAGTTCGTGCAGTTGCAGATCAACTATCTCGACTGGGAGAACGAGACGATCCAGTCGCGCAAGTGCTACGAAGTGGCGCGGCGCCACGGCAAGCCGATCGTCGTTATGGAGCCGCTCAAAGGGGGCACGCTCGCCGCGCTGCCGGCCGAGGCCGAGAGCATCCTGCGCGGGGTGCGTCCCGACCTGTCGCCCGCGTCGTGGGGAATACGCTACGCCGCGTCGTTGGAGGGTGTCATGACGGTGCTAAGCGGTATGTCGTCGCCCGAGCAGTTGGACGACAACATGTCGTTCATGGAGCGCTTCGAGCCGCTGTCCGAGGCCGAGTGTCGGGCTGTCGGGAGCGTGGTCGACATCATGCGTCGCGCGATAGCCATACAGTGTACGGCGTGCCGTTATTGTGTCGACGGCTGTCCTAAAAACATCGCCATACCCGACTGCTTCGCCCTCTACAATGCCGAGCGCCAGGCGGTCAACAAGGGTTTTTCGATACAGAAGACCTACTACTATAACCTTGTCGCGACCCACGGCCGCGCCTCGGAGTGCATCGGCTGCCGCAAGTGCGAGCAGAGCTGCCCGCAGCATCTGCCGATAGTCGATTATCTCAAACGCGTAGCCGAGGCGTTGGAGTAGCCTGCCTCATGCTTCTGCACTGAAAAAAAGGCAGCACGCACGGTCGCGGGCTGCCTTTTTCAGTTTTGTCGCAGTGCTGTTATTTGAAGAACTTGTACTGGAATATCAACAGATATACCACCGCCACCGAGATGTAGGCGTCGGCGACGTTGAACACCGCACCGAAGAAATAGCCGTCGGAGCTGACCAGAAAGCGGAGCATCGACGGAACGCTCTCCCACTTGAACAGCGGGAAGTAGAACATGTCGACCACCTTGCCCGTCAGAAAGCCTGCGTTCTGCTCGTCAAACAGCAGTCCGTAAAACGTGCTGTCGACCATGTTGCCTATCGCGCCCGCCAGAATCAGCGTCGCGCCTGCCAGCACGCCTTTCGGGGTGTCAGGCTTGCGCAGCAGATAACGGATGCCGTATATCACAAGGCCGATCATCGCAAGGCGGAATACGCTCAGGACGATCTTGCCCCAGTCGATGCTGCCGCCCGACGAGAGCTGCATGCCGAATGCGAATCCGTTGTTCTCGATATGGCACAGACGGAACCAGTCGAATACCTCGATATGACCGCCGAGCGGAATGTTATAGTGCACGAGCAGTTTGACGATCTGGTCGATGGCTACCAGGGCTACGACCCAGAGGGCGATTTTATATGATGCGGGGGTGTTTTGCAACTTCATTATATACAGTATTTTATGTCGGTATGCGCCGGCCGGCACGGATGCCGGTTCAAATTTTTTGCAATAAATTTGAGACAAATGTACGAAATTTTGAAAAAAAACACTACTTTTGTCCCACGAAACGATGCCCAGGTGGCGAAATGGTAGACGCGCTCGTTTCAGGTGCGAGTGCTTAACGGCATGTAGGTTCGAGTCCTATCCTGGGCACAATCCCCGTCGAAATATCTTTCGACGGGGATTTGCTTTTTGTGTCGGTGCCCGTTTCGATTAGCTTTTCATAATTCGGTTGACCCTATCTTGTTCCGGTAGGATGCCGGAGGTGCCCTTGCGCCGAACTCCGTTCGTGATATTTCGGTTTATGCTGCCAGCATCTTGCTGGGGCCGGATATCGGGGATCGGTTTTCTGTGCCTATGATATATTTGTATACGGAGAGATGCTATTGGCGTCGGGGCTCCACCCGAAGCGCGCACGGCGCGCGACAAAAACCCCTCCCTCGGGAGGGGTTGGGGTGGGGTCAGATTTGTATAACGGCGTCAGCCGTAGCAACGACCGGCAGGCTTATACGCTGGCCGAGCAAGGTATACACGACCCGAGGTGCAGGGAGGTTCTCTCCCATAACGGCGTCAGCCGTAACTACGGCCGCCGGTCTTGCAAGGCTCCCGGATATCGTATACGCGCAGCCAAGCCCTACCCGGGTAATGCTTCCTGCATCCGGGCTCTACTCGGAGCGCGCACGGCGCGCGACAAAAACCCCTCCCGAGGGAGGGGTTGGGGTGAGGTCAGATTTGTATAACGGCGTCAGCCGTAGCAACGACCGGCGTATTTATGCGACGGCCGAGCCGGGTATGCACGACCGGGGGTGCTATAACATTCGGACATCATATACACTATCCCGAGTCTTATGAGGCTTCCGGTTCGCTATTTCAGACGGAACTTAGCGCGGGCGCGGATATCGGCCGACGAGGATCCTGCGAGAGCTTCGAACTCGCCGCTCTCGGCCACCCATTCCCCCTTTCTGTCGTCGTAGTAGCTCAAAGCCGAGCTGTCGACGGTAAAGGTCACGGTGCGAGTCTGTCCCGGTTCGAGCGATATCTTCTCGAAGCCCTTCAACTCCTTTACGGGGCGCGGCAGCGACGACTGCGGATCGGCTATGTAGAGCTGTACGACCTCCGAGCCGCGGCGCCCGCCCGTGTTTGTAATGTCGATCGAGAGCGTGAGCGTCTCGCCGGCGCCTATGCTCTTGCGGTCGGCGCGCAGCTTGCCGTATTCGAATGTCGTGTAGCTCAGACCGTGACCGAAGGGGAACAGCACCTCGGTGCCGTTATGCTCGTAGCCGCGGTAGCCGACGAAGATTCCCTCGTGGTAGTATGTCTTGCCGTCGTTGGGGAACTTGGCCGAAAGCGCGTGTGCAGGCACGTCCTGCAAACGCACGGGGAATGTGAACGGCAGCTTGCCGCTCGGCGTCACGTCGCCGAAGAGCACGTCGGCCAGGGCGTTGCCCGCCTCCGAGCCCAGATACCATGTCTGGACTATGGCATCGGCGCCACCCACCCACGGCATAGCGACGGCATTGCCGCTCACGAGCGCTACGACCAGACGGTCGGTCGCTCCGGCCAGCGCCTCTATCACACGATCCTGACCGTAGGGCAGGTCGAGCGACAGACGGTCGGTGCCCTCCGAGTCCTGATTGGCGCTCTTGTTGAGTCCGCCGACGAAGATCGTGTAGTCGGCGTTGCGGGCGGCCTCGACGGCCTCGGCTATAAGCTCCTGCTCGGAGCGGCTGTCGGCGAGATTCTGCCCAGTTTCGACACCGTTGTAGCTGCCCGTGGTGTCGCCCACATATCCGCGGGCGTATACCACTTCGGCGCCGCAGGCGGCGGCACGGGCGGCAATGCCCTCCAACGGCGAACACTCGTGCTTGACCTTCAACGACGACGAGCCGCCGCCTACGGTCATCATCTTGACGGCATTCTCGCCTATGACGGCTATGCGGATGCCGCGGCGCGATGATATCGGCAGCGTGCCGCGCTCGTTGCGCAGCAGTACGATGCCCTCGCCGCCGATGCGGCGTGCGGCTGCGGTCTGCTCCTCGCTGCACATCGCGCCGAAGGGCTTGTCGGTATTCATCGCCGTGCGGAATATGAGGCGCAGCACGCGTCGCACCTTGTCGTCGAGCTCGCGCTCGGTCAGGCGTCCCGCGAGTATGGCGTCGCGGTAGGGCGTGGCCATGAAGTATTCGTCGTAGGCGTTGCCGGCACCTTCGGTAAGGCCGTCGGTCCATGTGCCGTATTCGATGTCGAGACCTCCCGTGACGGCCTCGTCGGTCGAGTGGGTGCCGCCCCAGTCCGATACGACGGCGCCGTCGAAGCCCCATTCGCCTTTGAGTATGCGGTTGAGCAGACGGTCGTTATGGCAGCCGTGCACGCCGCGGTAGAGGTTGTACGATCCCATGATGCTCCATGCGCCGCCTTCGACGACGGCCTTGCGGAATGCGGGCAGGTATATCTCGTAGAGCGCGCGGTCGTCGAGATCGATGTCGACCGTGTGGCGGTGCGTCTCCTCGTTGTTGAGCGCATAGTGCTTGACGCAGGCGGCCACGCCCTGCTTCTGTACCTCGCGGATGTAGGGCACGGCCATCTCGCCGGCAAGGTAGGGGTCCTCGCCCATGTACTCGAAGTTGCGGCCTCCGAGAGGCGTGCGGTATATGTTGACGCCGGGGCCGAGCAGCACGTCCTTCTCGCGGTAGCGCGCCTCGGCACCTATCGAGCGGCCGTAGAGCGCCGCCATGTCGCGGTTCCAAGTCGCGGCCAGGGCCGTGAGCGCGGGATAGGCCGTGCACGAGTCGTTGGTCCAGCCGGCCTGCTCCCACTCGTCCCACAGCACCTCGGGACGTATGCCGTGCGGGCCGTCGGTGCACCACAGCTCGGGGATGCCCAGACGCGGCACGCCGGGCGACGAGAATTTCGACTGGGCGTGGATCATGGCGATCTTTTCGTCGAGCGTCATTCTCGACAGTGCGTCCTCGATGCGCTCCTCGATTCGGGCAGAGGTGTCGAGATAGACAGGTCTCTGCTGTGCCTCGGCGAGCGACGGAGCGAGCGCGACGGCGCATAGCAGTACGGTTTTCAGAAGTTTTACAGGCATAATGTTCAATATTTTGTTGGTAATATTCAGTCGTCGAACGAGCGGCGCTCTTCGGGCGTAAGCGTCATGCGAGGCTCGTCGTAAGAGAGCGTTACGGTCCGGGTGTGTGCCGGGAGCGATGTGCGCCGGGGCAGTGACGTGCGGGCAGGGTCGATGCCGTCGGCGAGTTGCAGCGCGGCACGCAGCGCGATGTCTCCCTCGGCATCGCCCCAGTCGGCCGTGGCCAGCGGGTAGTAGCGCTGCGAGGCGTCGCCCAGGCCGCTCCTGACATCTACGTCGGGCAGCAGGCCGCCGCCGTAGTCGTTGAAGCCTTCGGCGTTGAAGTTGAGGAATGTGACGGGTGCATACTCGTACTGCACGCCGCCCACGGTGCGCCGCGTGACATCCATGCCGCAGTTCTTGCCGCGTGTGCGCGTACCGACCAGCTTCACGTCGATGCCCAGACCGCGCAGGCCTACCACGAGCATCTCGCTCGCCGAGGCCGTGGCGTCGGAGGCGATGACCGTGAGCCGCTCGATGTCGAGCGGACGGTCGGTCTTGGCTATGCGGCATATCGTCGGCGAGGGGTCGGCCGTATTGAGCGGGTTGCGGCGCAGCTCGGCGTATACCTGACCCTCGTAGCGCGTTCCGAGCAGCCGGCTCGCGAGCATTGTGCTGGTCGAGACAGAACCTCCGCCGTTGCACCTAAGATCGAGTATCATATCGTCGAGGCGCTGTGCGGCCAGGTAGTCGAGCGCGTCTGATAGCTGCTGCTCGAAGTCCGAGTCGAAAGACGCGTATGCCAGATAGCCTACGCGCCTGCCTGTCGCGGGCGAGTCGATCGTCTTGCAGCAGAGAACGGGATTCTCGCGGTAGGTGTCGCGGTGCAGCGTTACGGTAGATGTCCGGTCGCTGCCGGTGTGCAGGACGGTTATCGACATCGACTCGCGCGAGGAGCCTTGCAGCGCGGCATACAGCTCCGCGTAGTTGTTGCGGTCGACCGGCCGGCCGTCGCAGCCCGAGATGATGTCGGCGCGGCGCAGCCCCGCCTCGGCCGCCGGCGAGTCTTCGTAGACATACTCCACCGTGAAGAGCAGCTTGTCGTTGTCGGTTACCAGAACCGTGCTGCACAGCTCGATGCCGAAGCCTGCGGCCGAGCCCTCGGCGCGCGTGCCGTCGGCAATCTTGCGTATGTAGGAGTAGGGCGTGCGTGTGCCCGACGAGTTGATATAGCCGTCGTCGGTGTTGGTCGTAAGCGACAGCAGCGACTGTCGCAGATACTTGTCGAAGGGCAGCGAGCGGTCAAAGCGCTTCTGCTTGGCGCGCACCTCGTCGAGCCAGTAGTATTCGCCTGCAAGGCGCATGTCGATATAGGCGATTATCTCGCTCGACGAGCCGCCTTGGGTGCTGTTGCGGTCGATCGAGGGCGACTTGCCGCATGCGGCTGAAAGGAGCAGCGCGGCAGCTGCCGCGACGTATCTTAGGGTTGCGGTCATGGCTTGTCGGTCTTGTCTTTGTTCGTGCGGTAGGCGCATATGTCGGCTATGCCGCAGTCGCCGCACTTGGGCGCGCGTGCCGTGCAGACGTAGCGGCCGTGCAGTATGAGCCAGTGGTGCGCTATGGGCAGCAGATGTTTCGGAAAGCCCTTTTCGAGCTGCAACTCGGTCTGCAACGGCGTCTTGGCATTGCGGCTGAGGCCTATGCGCGCCGCCACGCGGAATACGTGCGTGTCGACCGGCATGACCTCCTTCTGCCAAATTACGGCTCCGACGACATTGGCCGTCTTGCGGCCTACGCCCGGCAGGCGTTGCAGTTGGTCGAGATCGCTCGGGACCACGCCGCCGAACTCCGCCACGAGCATGCGTGCCATGCCGGCCAGGTTCTTCGCCTTGTTGTTGGGGTAGGATATGCTGCGGATATAGGGGTATATCTCCTCGGCCGTTGCGGCGGCCATGGCCTCTGCCGTGGGAAAGGCCGCGAAGAGTGCGGGCGTGGTCATGTTGACCCGCTTGTCGGTGCACTGCGCCGAGAGTATCACGGCCACTAACAGCTGAAAGGGGTCGGTATACTCCAACTCGCTCTCGGCCACGGGCATCGCCTTCGAGAAGTACTCTACGACGGCGGAGTATCTCTGTGGTGTGGTCATCGGGTTATAGTTTGGTTAGTTTGGCGAATTTGGCCAGCAGGGTCTTCTCTCCCCACTCGTCGAACGAGACTACGACCTTGTGGTCGGTGGTCAGCTGCTCGATGCGTACGACGGTGCCTGCGCCGAACTTGGGGTGTGAGACGCGCTCCGAGACGGCATAGGCGCAGCTGCCGGCGGGCTGGGAGCTTATGCCGCCCTGCTCGGTGGGGCGTATGCCGACGCTGCGCATGCCTGCGCGCGTCGGGTCGATAGGCCGCGGCTGGGTTACGATCTCGGGCGAGGGGCGCATCGGCTTGCGCTCGGCCGCTCCGGCAGCGGCGTTGCGGGGCTCGGCACTGCGGCTGTTGCGGTAGCGTACGTCGTAGTGGCGCCGCATGCGCTCGGCTGCCGATTCGCGTTTGTCCTCATCGCCGCCGCGACGCAGCATGTCGTCCCAGCGGTTTTTGGGGCGCAGCTCCTCGTCGCCTACTTCGGAGTCGATGAACACCGGGTCGATCTCCGACAGAAAGCGGCTCGGACGCGTGAACTCGGTCTGACCCCAGCGGAAACGCATCTCGGCATAGGAGAGCATGGCTTCGCTCTTGGCGCGCGTCAGAGCCACGTAGAACAGACGCCGCTCCTCCTCCAACCCCTCGACCGACTCGACTGCCATTTGCGAGGGAAAGAGGTTGTCCTCCATGCCGACTATATATACGTACTTGTATTCGAGCCCCTTGGCCGAGTGCACGGTCATAAGCGTGACCTTGCTCTGGTCGGCATCGTCGGAGTTGTCCTGGTCGGTCAGCAGCATGACGCTCTGCAACCACTCGTCGACGGTTGCCGTCTCGAACGGCTCGCGGTCGCCGGCGCGTATCTCGGCGTCGCGCTGCTCGGCGAAGGCCTGCATCGTGTTGAGCAGCTCCTCGATATTGTCTATGGCCGAGGCCGATTCGGGGGTGTTCTCGGCACGCAGAGCCGTGAGCATGCCCGAGCGCGAGGCCACCTCCATGCCGAAGTCGTAGAGCCCCTTTTCGCTGCGCAGCGAGGCCAGCGAACGAATCATCGACACGAAGTCGGCGACCTTGCGCGCTATGGTGCGCTCCACGGCGTCGGAGGCAGGCTGCGAGGTCAGCTCGTCGACCGCCTCCCACATCGACACGCCGCGTGCCGCGGCCGCCTGCGCTATGCGCATGACCGTCGTGTCGCCTATGCCGCGGGCAGGGTAGTTGACGATACGCTTGAAGGCCTCGTCGTCGCGCGGGTTTATTACCAGACGTATATAGCCCAGCATGTCGCGTATCTCCTTGTGGTCGAAGAACGAGTTGCCCTTGTATATGCGGTAGGGCACTCCCTTGCGCCGCAGCGCCTCCTCGATGCTCTGCGACTGGGCGTTGGTGCGGTACAGCACGGCCACGTCGCTCCACTCGTCGCCCGAGGAGCGTATCTTGTCGCGTATGGCCGAGACGACCATTTCGGCCTCCTCGCGGTCGGTGTAGGCCTTCACGAGACGGATCTTCTCTCCCTTGTCGCCGGCCGAGAAGCAGGTCTTCTTCATGCGGCGCGAGTTGTGGGCTATGAGCGAGTTGGCGGCGTCGACGATAGTCTGCGTCGAGCGGTAGTTCTGTTCGAGCTTGTAGACGTGCGCGCCGGGATAGTCGTTGCGGAACGAGAGTATGTTCTCGATCTTGGCACCGCGGAACGAATAGATGCTCTGCGCGTCGTCGCCCACGACGCATATATTGCCGTGCAGCTGCGACAGTCGGCGTATGATGTTGTACTGCGCATAGTTGGTGTCCTGATACTCGTCCACCAGGATATACTCGAACAGCCGCTGGTAGCGCTCCGTAACTTCCGGAAAGTCTCTCAGCAGGATGCTCGTCTGCAACAGCAGATCGTCGAAGTCCATGGCGCCGTTGCGCTTGGCGCGCTGGCAGTAGAGATTGTATATGTTGCCCGTCTCGGGCCGCTGCGCCTGCCTGTCTTCGGCGGCGTAGATCGTATTGGCGATGTAGGCGCCCGATGTGACCAGACAGTTCTTGGCCATTGATATGCGCGAGGCTATCGGCCCCGGCTTGTACTTCTCGTCGGGCAGGTTGAGCTCCTTTACGATTGTCTTGATGAGGTTCTTGACATCGTTGGGCTCGTATATGGTAAAGGTCTGCGGGTATCCCAGCAGCTCGGCGTTCTCGCGCAGAATGCGGGCGAAGACCGAGTGGAACGTACCCATGCGTATATAACGCGCGCTGCTGCCGACGATCTGCTCGATACGCTGACGCATCTCGGCCGCAGCCTTGTTGGTAAATGTAAGAGCCAGAATCGAATGCGGGTCGACACCCTGTTCGAGCATGTAGGCTATGCGCGAAGTGAGCACGCGCGTCTTGCCCGACCCCGCGCCGGCTATGATGAGCGAGGCTCCGCGGAAGTCGGTAACGGCCTGCCGCTGAGCGTCGTTGAGTCCTGTAAGTAAATCCTGCACCGTATATATGTATTAATTAGGGACAAAATTAGACACGAAAAACGCTTTTATGAAATATTTGACTGAAAAATTTCCTAATTTTGCAATAACTTTGCTCGTGCGAGCGTTTTAGCTTTGCCTGCGCGGGTGCGCGACGGCCGGCCGTTCGACGCCGTGTCCGTCATGTGGTAGTGGAAGAATGATAAACAAAATATATTTCTGAATGGAAGTGATTAACATCAAGGAGCTTAACGAACATATCGAGAGCCAGAGCGTATTTGTCGACACGCTGCGTGCGCAAATCAAACGCGTCATCGTCGGTCAGAGTCATCTGGTCGACACGTTGCTTATAGGACTGCTGTCGGACGGACACATCCTGCTTGAAGGCGTGCCCGGACTGGCCAAGACACTGGCCATAACGACGCTGGCGAAGGCCGTCGACGCCGATTTCGCCCGCATCCAGTTCACGCCCGACCTGCTGCCGGCCGACCTGCTGGGTACGCTGATCTATTCGCAGAAGAACGAGGATTTTACGGTGCGCAAGGGCCCCGTATTCGCCAACTTCATTCTGGCCGACGAGATCAACCGCGCCCCGGCCAAGGTGCAGTCGGCGCTGTTGGAGGCGATGCAGGAGCATCAGGTAACTATCGGCGACGAGACCTATCCGCTGCCCGAACCGTTTCTGGTGCTGGCCACGCAGAACCCGTTGGAGCAGGAGGGCACCTATCCGCTGCCCGAGGCGCAGGTCGACCGCTTCATGCTCAAAGCCAAGATATCCTACCCCAAGCGCATGGAGGAGCTCGACATCATCCGCATGAATCTCTCGGGCGAGGGCATGCCCGCCGTGGAGAGGGTCATTACGCCGGCAGACATAATGCGTGCGCGCAAGGTCGTCGAGCAGGTGTATATGGACGAGAAGATCGAGAAGTATATCATAGACATAATTTTCGCCACGCGCGAGCCGGGCGAGTACAAGCTCGACCGCCTGCAACCGCTGATCGCTTACGGCGGCTCGCCGCGTGCGAGCATCGCTCTTGCCAAGGCCGCACGCGCCTATGCCTTCATCTCGCGCCGCGGATACGTCATTCCGGAGGATGTCCGCGCCGTATGCCACGACGTGCTGCGCCACCGCATAGGCCTTACCTACGAGGCCGAGGCCGAGAATATAACCTCCGAGCAGATCATAACCGATATACTGAACAACGTCATCGTGCCGTAATGCAGCTGACCGAGAACGATATACTGAGTCGCGTACGCAAGATCGAGATCAAGACGCGAGGATTGTCGGACGAGATATTCGCCGGCAAGTACCACACGGCCTTCCGCGGCCGCGGCATGTCGTTCGCCGAAGTCAGGGAGTATCGTGCCGGCGACGACGTGCGCGATATCGACTGGAATGTCACGGCGCGCGCACGCAAACCCCATATCAAGGTATACGAGGAGGAGCGCGAGCTGACGATGATGCTCGCCGTCGACGTGTCGGCTTCGCGCACGTTCGGCTCGACCGAGTACTCCAAGCAGAACGTCATGACCGAGATCGCCGCGACGCTGGCCTTCTCGGCATCGAAGAACAACGACAAGGTCGGCTGCATATTCTTCTCGGACCGCATCGAGAAGTTCATCCCGCCCAAGAAGGGCAAGAGTCATATCCTGACCATAATACGCGAGCTCGTGGGCTTCCGCCCCGAGTCCCGCGGCACCGCTCTCTCGCAGGCTCTGAGTTTTCTGGCGGGCGTGCAGAAGAAGCGCTGCACGACCTTCCTGCTGTCGGACTTCCTCGACTCGGAGGCCGACATGCCGCTTCTGGACGATGCGTTGAAGATAGCCTCGGCGCGCCACGACATAGTGGGCATACGGGTTACGGACGAGCGCGAAGCCGTCCTGCCCGACGTGGGCATAATCGAGATGCGCGATTCGGAGACCGGCCGCCGCGTATGGCTCGACACATCGTCGCGCCGCGTGAGGGAGCATTGGGCCGAGAGCTGGCGCAGAGGCAGCGACAGGACGATGCAGATGCTGCGCCACCACCGTGTGGATGCGGCCGAGATAACCACGGGCGGCGACTATGTGGCCGAACTGATTAAACTTTTCAAACAGCGATGAAGACTATCCGTATAGCTGCCGGCGCTCTGGCCGCACTGCTCTGCTCGGTTGCGGCCGCATGGGGCGAGCCGCCCAGAATCGAGGCGCGCTTCGAGCCGGATTCGATCGAGGTGGGCGACATGTTCGACTATGTGATCGACATAGACAAGGATCTGGTGCAGTCGCTCGGGCTGCCCGACTTCGGGTCGCAGCAGGGCGAGGAGTCGGCATTCGAGCTGGTCGAGGAGTTTGCGACCGACACGCTGCTGGTCGACGGCCGCCACCTGCGTCTGAGAAAGCGCTACCGTCTGGCGGCGTTCGATACGGGCCAGGTCGATCTGCTGCCGGCGATAACCTACTACGACAAGAACATCGACGGCGACACGATATACGCGCCCGACACCATAACGCTGCACATAGCCTCCTACGAGGATCTCGACACGCTGCTGTTCCTGCGGGCCGACACGGCGACGATGAGCGTCAAGGTCGACTCGACGCTGGTAATGGACAAGCTGCGCCGCACGGGCGTCGAGCGGCAGAAGCAGATGCCGTTCCGTTTCCGCGAGATACAGGACTATGTGATCTACGGCGCCATAGCGCTGGTGCTGCTGGCGCTGGCCGTGTGGCTCGGCATCGTGCTCTGGCGCCGCTACGGCCGTAAGATAGGCCGCGTGTTGAAGCCCTTGCCGCCGCTGCCGCCGCACGTGGTGGCCAACAAGGCGCTCGAAGAGCTGCACAACCGCAAGCTATGGCAGAACGGCAAATATAAGCTATACTATACCTCCCTTACCACGATCCTGAGACAGTATATCGTCTCGCGTTTCGGCGTTTCGGCGTTGGAGATGACCTCCGACGAGATACTCGCGGCGCTCGCGGGTGCGGAGGATATCCCGGCCAAGAGCATGATGGAGCTGAGCGCCGTTCTGCGGCAGGCCGATATGGTAAAGTTCGCCAAGGCCGAGCCCGATGCCGAGCAGAACGAGCAGAACTATCTGCGCGCCTACTACTTCGTCGAGGAGACCAAGCGTGTCGAGCAGACGTCGGTCGAGGGCAAGCAGGATATTACCATTGAGACTAAAATCGACGATTAGAGGATGAAACGCTTAATATATGTTTGTGTCGCGCTGCTGGTCATATCGGGCGCAGGCAACGACCTCGGGGCTCAGTATCTGCCCGAGCGGCGGGCGGTACGCAAAGGCAACCGACAGTTCGAGCGGCACAACTACAAGAACAGCATAGACCGTTACGTCGAGGCGCTCGATGCCGATTCGACCTGTTACGAGGCCCTCTATAATCTGGGCAATGCCTATTATCAGGCCAATCTGCACCGCGACAAGAATCCCAACAACTCGTTCCACTGGCGCGATGCCGACTCGATATTCGAGCGCATAGGATACGATACGCTGCTGGGGCGCGAGCGTCGCGCCGAGGCGTTGCGCAATCTGGGCGAGAGCCGTTTGACGCAGCAGCGCTTCGAGGAGGCATTGACGGCGTTGAAGGAGTCGTTGAAGCTCAACCCCTCCGACGCCGAGACCAAGTACGACTATATGCTTGCCAAGCGTATCGTCGACCAGCAGCGGCAGCAGCAACAGAATCAACAGGATCAGAATCAGGATCAGAATCAGAACCAAGATCGGAACGGCGGCGGTGGCGGCAACGGCGGCGGACAGAACGACCGCAACAACGACAACAACGACTCGGGCGATAATAAAAATGACGACGATAAGGGCGGCGGCGACAAGCCCGATGATAACAAGCCCGACGAAAATAAGTCCGATGACAAAAATAACGGCAACGGAGAGGGCGACAAGCCCGATGACCGTAGCAACGACGACCGTAACGGGGATGACGATAAGGACGACCGTAACGGCAACGGCGGGGACGACAGCGAGCGTAATCGCGGCGGCGAGAGCCCCGAGAGGCAGAAGAGCGGCATGAGCCGCGAGGAGCAGCAGCGCATGCTCGACGCCGTGCAGGCCGAGGAGGACAAGACGCAGGACAAGCTCAAAGAGAAGGGCAAGGGCGTGGTCGTAAGAGGTAAAAAGAATTGGTAATGAATTTCGCGAATCCCAACATACTGTGGCTGCTGGCGGTCATACCGCTGCTGGCGGCATATTATATATGGCAGTCGCGCAAGGGCGGTGCGGCGATCGTCATCTCGACTCTCGCGGGTGCCGCGGGCGCTCCGCGCACGCTGCGCTACTGGCTGCGGCACGTGCCCGTCGCGTTGCGTCTGGCGGCACTGGCGGCGCTCATCGTGGCATTGGCGCGTCCCAGAGACGTGAGCCACAATGTCGAAAGCTCGACAGAGGGTATCGACATCGTGCTGGCGATAGACATCTCGGGATCGATGCTCGCGCGCGACTTCAAGCCCGACCGCATCACGGCCGCCAAGCAGATAGCCGGAGAGTTCGTCGCCGACCGCTTCGGCGACAGGATAGGCGTGGTGGCGTTCGCCGGCGAGGCCTTTACGCAGTGTCCTCTTACGAGCGACCAGAACACCGTGCAGACGCTCCTTTCGCGCCTGCGCAGCGGCGTGATAGACGACGGTACGGCCATAGGCAACGGCCTTGCGACATCCATAAACCGACTCAGGGAGAGCGGCTCGAAATCCAAAGTCGTCATCCTGCTTACCGACGGCGTGAACAATGCCGGCCAGATATCGCCGGCCATGGCCTCGAAGATAGCCTACGATCAGGGGATAAAGGTCTATACGGTCGGCGTGGGCAAGCGCGGCAAGGCGCCCTATCCCATGATCGACATGTTCGGCAACCAGTCTTTCGCCATGGCCGACGTGGAGATCGACGAGGAGCTGCTGCGCTCGATCGCCGCCGAGACGGGCGGCGAGTATTTCCGTGCCGAGAACAACGATGCGCTCAAAAGCATATACGATCATATCGATACTTTGGAAAAGAGCAAGGTCGAGGTGGTGCACAGCACCCTATATACCGAGCTTTTCGGCCGCTGGATTGTGCTCGCCCTGCTGCTTCTGGCGGTGGAGTTGTTTTTGAGTAACTTTATTTTGAGGAGGATACCGTAATGTTTCGATTCGCCGAACCCCAGTGGCTGTACGCTCTTACGGCCATACCTTTGATACTGCTCGTATTCTGGCTGTCGCAGAGGGCCAAGACGCGCCGTCTGGCGCGCTTCGGCAACTGCTCGACGCTCGCTGCGCTGATGCCCGACCGCTCGCCCCTGCGCGAATGGATCAAGACGGGTGTGCTGTGCGCCGCTCTGGGGCTTGTCATCGTTGCCGCCGCACGGCCGCAGGTAGGCTCGCGCCTTCGCGAAGTGGAGGTCGAGGGGCGCGAGATGATGTTTGTCGTCGACGTCTCCAACTCGATGTCGGCCGACGACGTGAAGCCCTCGCGCATAGAGAGGACCAAGCATGCCATAGGGCAGCTCTTGGAGCGGCTCGCCGACGACCGCATAGGCGTGATCGTATTCGCCGGCGAAGCTCAGGTGCAGCTGCCGATAACCTCCGACTACAAAATGGCGCAATCCTTCGTCAGGCGCATATCGCCCTCTATGATCGCCGATCAGGGCACCGACATAGGTGCGGCATTGGAGTTGGCGCAGCTGTCGTTTTCGAGCGATACGCACCGCAGCGACTCGCGCGTGATAATACTTATAACCGACGGCGAGACCCACGATGAGCGGAGCCTCGAAGCCGCACGCGCCGCGGCCGGGCAGGGCATACGCATATGCACGATCGGTATAGGTACGCCCGAGGGCGTGCTGCTCTCGATCGACGGCGAGTATGTCAAGGACGACGAGGGGCAGATGGTGGTTACGAAGCTCAACGAGGAGCTTCTGTCCGATATAGCCGCCGAGACGGACGGCATATACGCCCGCTCGACCAACCGTTCGTTCGGTCTGGACGAGATCATGGCGCAGCTGGATGCCATGCAGGGCAGCGAGCTTACTCTACGGTCGTTCGCCGAGTTCGACGAACAGTATCAATATTTTCTTGCGGCCGGTATTTTGCTGCTGGTCATAGAGATGCTCGTTCTCGGCCGCCGCAATCCGCTGCTGCGCGGAATATCGCTTTTCGGCCGCCGCGACGAACCCGACTCCGAGTGATGTCGGCGCCGCACAGCCGCAGGCCCTACCGCTCTACCGTGACGGAGAATATGTCGTGACGGTCGAGCGCGAGCCAGTATCCTATCGCCAGATCGCGTACATACTGCCAGTATTCGGGCGTGTCGGCGCCGTAGAGCTCCACGCCGCGGCGGCAGTCGCGACGTATGCGGTCGGCATACTCCTCTTTGAGCGATATGCGTATGGTGTCGTCCTTGAAGCGGAATGTAGCCTCGGGGCGCGGCGTGTCGGTGTCGGCGATAGTTATCAGCCCGTGGCCGAGAGTCGAGCCGGTGGCGGTCTGCAATCCGTCGTTCAGGCAGCTTACGGGCGGCTGCGATCCCGCCATGCTAACTACCTCGAAGTCGTCGACGCCGATATCGAACCACTCGCGGGCGCGTATTCCCATTTTCACTCCTATGGTGGCATAGATGCCCAGATGACCGTGCAGTTCGTTGGTCAGCACGGCGGCTCGCCATTCGTTGCTGCCGTGGCGCCGCAGCGCCTCGTCGATGATAGGCTTCACGTCGTCGGCATAGAGCGCCTCCTCGGTCGGAAAGCCGTAGAGCACGCGGCTCTCGGCATCGGGACGGCCGCGCAGTATTTCCAGCAGAGCCTCTTCGACCGTGCTGCGGTCGACATCGTCTGCGAGCGTGTAAAGCGTGACGCTGCCTGCGGCGGGGTGTGCGGCGAGCAGCTCGGGGCGGAACAGCAGAAGCAGCGTCTGCTCGTCCCAGTGGCATAGGTGGTGCCTGTCGATCAGTTCGGACAGAGGCTCGCACAGGTGCGATGCGCATATGCGCCCGGCATAGCGCGAGGGTATCTCTGCGACAGACTCGATGAAGGTGCGGCGCACCGGCAGCTCGCGTCCGCCGGCCGAGACGATGTCGATGCGGATGCCGCAGCCGAGCAGATGCCGCGCCGCCTCGGGGTCGGCCTCGTAGTTGGCGCCCCGTCCTGTCGTCTTATCGTCGTACCATACCACGCGTTCGATGCGCGGCATCAGCTCCGGATAGCGTGTGGCGAGGTCGCAGAGGTTGGTAAGCGCGCCCAGAGCGAGGATCGTGACGGGCTCCGACTCCCGCTCTATGGTGCGGCGCATAAGCTCGACGGCGGGCGTGAAGGTGCGGCTTTCGCACCGTTGTCCCCAGTCGACGCGCTCGGAGCGGCTGCGCCAGCGCGGTGCCGGCTTGCAGACAGCCCGACCTTCGCCCACGGGGATGCCTTCGTGATAAAACTCTTCGAGCATGGCCGCGACGCATTGCGCCGTGCGCCGCGGACTCTGAGCGCCGTCGGAGCTGACTACGGCCATGACCTCGGCGCGGTTGTCCGAGAGCAGCATGCACAGCGTGCGCAGATCGTCGGCCGCACCGTCGGTGTCGACTATTACGTGGAATAACGCCTTGCCCGAGTGCGCCGATGCTCCGACCGCGAGCAATACTGTTGCAGCTGCGGCCGCAAGTCTTTGAAGTGATGTTTTCATGATATGTCGTCTTTTTTTCTGCGCTGTGTCCTGCTGCAATTACAGTGCCTATACCTAATGTATTACGAGCGGTGCGACCGGTTCGGGGCATGCGGGATGCGACGGCCTTGCATCTCTGCCGGCCGCAGTTACGGCTTGTGCCGTTTTACAAATTGTACTCCACCCCGAACCCCTCCCTCGGGAGGGGCTTTTGCCGCTCGCTCCACTCGCTCCGGGGGCGTGAATTTTTATTTTATGTCCGACTTGCCCTGGCTTGGCAAAATACAAGTAAACTTGCTTTTGCCCTCTCTTATACGTATCTTTGACTTCGTCGAAGATACTTCGCCTCAACAAAATTGCAAACAAGTTTGCTTTTGTTTTCGGCTTATACGTACTCTGGCTTCGCCGAAGATACTGCCGCTCAGCAAAATACAAGTAAACTTGCTTTTGCCCTCGCTTATACGTATCTTTGCCCTATGAAGATATCGAAGAAGACAAGCATAGGCGAAAACCTGTTCTACACGTTCGTGTGGGCGGCGATATTTCTCGTGCCGATACTCAACTCGCAGCTGATGTCGGAGCTGCACATCAACTTCAACAACGTCGTTATATCTTGGGGAAAGATAGCTCCCTATTTCGTGGTCTTCCTGCTGAACAACTGGCTGCTGGCACCGCAGCTGCTGCTGCGCAACAAGCGCGTGTGGTATATCGCTGCCATACTGGTCATGCTGGCGGCGATATTCGGCGGAATACAGGCGTGGAACTACCGTTACTGGCAGACGATAGAGGTGTTGCAGTACAAGGCGTCGTTCTCCGATTTGGAGTGGTATTGGAACGTGGTTCTGGGTGTGTTGATGGTCGGCACCAACTCCATGATAAAGCTCTATTATAGGGCGCTGGAAACCGAGCAGCGCATGCTCGTCATGCACCGCCATAACATGCAGGCGCAGATGGATTATCTGAAATACCAGATCAATCCCCACTTCTTCATGAACACGCTCAACAACATACACGCCATGATCGACTTCGACTCGCAGACTGCCAAAAGGTGCGTCATCGAGCTATCGAAGATGATGCGTTACGTGCTCTACGACACCGACAGCGACCGCACCACGCTCGACAAGGAGATACAATTCGTGGGCAACTACATAGAGCTGATGCGGATACGTTATGTCGACGATGTAGACATACGTTTCGAACACCCCTCTGCGACGGTGGCTCGCGGGGTGGTCGTGCCGCCGCTGCTGCTTATCGTCTTCGTCGAGAATGCCTTCAAGCACGGCGTGAGCTACGATGCTCCGTCATTCATACATATCGATATAAGTCTGGCGGGGGGAGAGCTGCGCTACCGTGTGGTCAACAGCCGCCACAAGAGGCAGGAGAAGCGCGGCGGCGTGGGGCTGGAAAACGTGCGCAAGCGTCTTTCGCTGCTCTTCGGCAAGCGTCATACGCTTGCGATAGATACCTCGCGCGAGGATGTATATGAAATCAACCTTTCAATACCGGTAAAGAATCATGGTTAGGTGCGTTGCAGTAGACGACGAGCCTCTGGCTCTGCGTCAGATAAAGGAGTATATAGCACGGACCCCGTCGCTCGAACTGGTGGCTGCATGCCGCAGCGCTTCGCAGGCGCGCGACGTGCTCGACCGGGAGGATGCGGATCTGCTGTTCGTCGATATCGACATGCCCGATCAGAACGGTCTCGACTTCGTGGGTTCGCTCGACGGGTTCCGCTTCGTGATATTCACGACCGCTTACTCGGAATTTGCCATAGACGGCTTCAAGCTCAATGCGATAGACTACCTGCTCAAACCGTTCGGCTATGACGAGTTTCTTAAAGCCGTCGAGAAGGCCGTGTCGCTCAAAGAGCTTATCGAGCGCAGCCGCAGCGCCGATGAGGCTCGGCAGGAGGAGGCTGCGGTGGAGGATCGCGAATTTCTCTCGGTCAGGGCAGACTATCGCACCATGCTGGTGCGCATAAGCGACATAGTATATTTGGAGAGCGTAGGCGAATACGTGCGTCTGCATATCGCCGGCTCGTCGCCAATAGTGACGCTGTTTCGTCTGAAAAACATGGAGACGACGCTGCCCGCCGACAGCTTCATGCGCGTACACCGCTCCTACATAGTCAACCTCAGACGTATCACGGGTTATGCCAAGGGGCGTATATACTTCGACGGCGAGGAGTATGTCCCTCTGGGCGAGAAGTACAGGGAGCAGTTTCTGAAATACATAGACAAGTAGGAGCCGCCGTACATTGTCGCTGTGTCGGGCTGCCGCATATAGCGCCGCGTGCGCGACTGTACGGGCGTAGCGTAAACGACCCCCGCCGGAGCAGAGTCCGGCGGGGGTCGTTCTTTCGGGTCGCCTTTCGGCCGGTCTTTCGTCGTGCGAGGCTACAATCCCTTTATGTATTCGTCTATGGCTCTGGCAGCGCGTCGTCCGGCGCCCATGGCGAGGATGACCGTTGCGGCACCAGTGACCGTATCGCCTCCGGCGAAGACGCCCTTGCGCGTGGTGGCTCCCGACTCGTCGGCCTCGATGCAGCCGCGGCGGTTGACGGCCAGACCCTCGGTCGTGGAGGCTATCAGCGGGTTGGGCGAGGTGCCCAGCGCCATTATCACTACGTCGCACTCGATCTCGAAGTCCGACCCCTCGACCGTCACGGGCGAGCGGCGGCCGCTCGCATCCGGCTCGCCCAGAGTCATCTCGACGCACGAGATGCCCTTGACCCAGCCTCTCTCGTCGGCGATGATGCGTGTAGGGTTGGTCAGCATGCGGAACTCGATGCCCTCCTCGCGTGCATGGTGCACCTCCTCGCGACGTGCGGGCAGCTCGGCCTCGCTGCGCCGGTAGACGATGACCGCCTCGGCACCCAGACGCTTGGCCGTGCGCACGGCGTCCATGGCGACGTTGCCGCCGCCAACCACAACGGCACGCCTGCCCACGAAGACGGGCGTGTCCGAACTCTCCGAATCGTATGCCCCCATGAGGTTCACGCGCGTGAGGAACTCGTTGGCTGAGAATACGCCGTTGAGGTTCTCTCCCTCGATGCCCATGAAGCGCGGCAGACCTGCGCCCGAGCCGACGAAAACAGCGTCGTAGCCCTCCTTGTCGAGCAGGTCGTCGATCGTCAGCGTGCGGCCTATGATTACGTCGGTCTCGAACTCGACGCCCAGACGGCGCAGCGAGTCTATCTCGCGCTCGACGATCTTATCTTTCGGCAGACGGAACTCCGGTATGCCGTATACCAGTACGCCGCCCAGCTTGTGCAGCGCCTCGAAGACCTTCACTTCGTAGCCCATTGCCGCAAGGTCGCCCGCGCAGGCCAGAGCCGACGGGCCGCTGCCTACGACGGCCACGCGGCGGCCGTTAGATTCTGGCCGTTCGACGGCGGCTGGTGCGTTGGCGATTTTCCAGTCGCCGACATATCGTTCGAGCTTGCCGATAGCGACCGGCTCGAACTTGACGCCTAACACGCACAAGCCCTCGCACTGCGTCTCCTGCGGACATACGCGGCCGCAGATGCTCGGCAGCAGCGAGTCCTTGGATATGATCTCGGAGGCCGCCTGCTCGTCGCCGCGGGCGACGGCCGCGATGAAGTCGGGTATGGCGATGCCTACCGGACATGCCGCCACGCATCGCGGATTCTTGCAGTTGAGACAGCGGCTCGCTTCGAGCATAGCCTCGTCGCGGTCGTAGCCGTAACATACCTCTTCGAAGTTGGTCGCCCGCACTGCGGGTGCCTGTTCGCGCACCTCGACGCGCGGTATTCTATTCGCCATAACAGTTGCATTTATGTTTCTCCAATGCGTTGCGCTCGTGGGTGCGATACATCGCCTGACGGCGCATGGCCTCGTCGAAGTCCACCTCGTAACCGTCGAACTCGGGTCCGTCGACACACGTGAAGAGCATGCGTCCGCCCACGCTCACGCGGCATGCGCCGCACATGCCCGTGCCGTCGACCATAAGCGCGTTGAGCGAGACGGTCGTCGGCAGCGAATAGCTGCGTGCGGTCATCGTGACGAACTTCATCATTATCATCGGGCCTATGGCCACGCACTCGTCGTAGTGCTCGCCGCGAATCTCGACAAGCTCCTTCATCAGCGCCGTGACCATGCCGTGAAAGCCTTCGGAGCCGTCGTCGGTGGCTATATGCAGGCACTCGGCCGCCTGACGCATCAGGTCGGTATAGATCAGCATATCGCGCGTCTTGGCGCCGATTATCACGTCGCACCTTACACCGTGCTCCGACAGCCACTTGACCTGCGGGTAGACCGGTGCGGCGCCGACACCGCCGGCCACGAACAGCCAGCGCCTGCTGCGCAGCTCGTCGAGCGGCATCGAGACGAAGTCCGACGGCCGTCCGAGCGGACCGGCGAAGTCGGCCAGCGACTCGCCTACGCCCAGAGCGCATATCTTACGTGTAGACAGACCTATGGTCTGGATGACGATCGTGACACTGCCTTCGGCTGCGTCGTAGTCGGCGATCGTCAGGGGGATTCGTTCGCCCCCTTGGTCGGCGCGCACTATGACGAACTGGCCGGGCAGGGCTGCCCGCGCCACTCGCGGCGCCGAAATACGCATCAGCCATATACTCTCGGCCAGCATGCGTTTCTCTAAAATTTCGAACATCTTTTACTGTTTCTTCAAGTTTATCTCTCCGCTAATCTATTATAGCGTTTACTCTTATCGTGTGCATCGGGTGCGCGGGATCGTTCGTAATGACGAATACGCGCGAGACGAACGCCCCCTCGCGTGCCGCCTGCGACGGCGAGAAGGTTACCGTGATGCTGCCGCTGCCGCCGGCGGGGATCATAAGTCCGCCTTCGGGGCGGCACCTCACGGCGGCGATGTTGCTCTCTGCCTTGCGGACGATCAGAGGCGCCTGCCCCGTGTTGCGTATCTCGACGCGCTGCGAGATGATGCCGGAGTCTGCGGCGACATGTCCGAACCTGACTATCGTCGAAGGCAGCTGGGCCTTGGGCGATGCCGTGTCGACCGCCTCGTCGAAGTTGTCGACGGCGACGGCCTGCGTGGTCAGAAGCGTTTCCGAGGGTATGCCGTCGACCACCATTGTCAGGGCATCGCGCATCGTGCCGTAGCGCGAGCTGTTCTCCGCCAGACGGTAACGCAATACGATGTCGCCCGTCTGACCTGCGGCCAGCAGCTCGTCGTACTCGATTTGCAGGGCGCCGGAGGTCTCCACGGGCGCGAGCCTTACGAGCACCGGGTGATCCGAGCGGTTGACGCAGCCTATGCGGGTCTCGACGCTCTTGCCGTGCTCGACGTATGCGAACGCATGGAAATTGCTCTCCAACCTTACGCCGCCGCCCATGTCGAACGGATATATCTCTTCGAGGCTCTTCTGCCGCGGCAGTACGCGGCCGACGATCTTCAAGCGTATATCCTCGTCCGAATCCGAAACCCTGACCGCAATGCTGCGGTCGATGCGTCCCGGCCGGTTCATCGGGTCGTAGCGTATCTCCAACTCGAAGCGTCCGTCAGGCTGTATCGGCCGTCGGTCGTAGCGCGGCGTCGTGCATCCGCACGAAGTCATGACCTCGACTACCGCCAGCGGTTTGTCGGATGTGTTGACCGCCTCGAAGCGGCATGTGACCGCACCGCCGTCCTCGCGCACCTCGCCGTAGTCGAAGGTGGCGGCAGAGAACCGTAATGCACTCTGCGCCTGAACGCCCGCGAAGGCGAGCAGCGCGAGAGGCAAGAGGCAGATATATGGTATGCTCCGTATCTTCATCGAGTACAAAGTTACACTAATTTATATTTTTTGCGATTTTTTTGTCTAAAATTTTGCAGAATTAAAAATATGGCGTATATTTGCAGTCCAGAAACGGAAAGGTTCTTTCACAATGCCTGAATAGCTCAGTTGGTTAGAGCACATGACTGTTAATCATGGGGTCCTAGGTTCAAGTCCTTGTTCAGGCGCATTTGCGCGAGGGTTGCAAGATAGAGTCCGATATCCGAAAGGAGTCGTCGGCTGAGGCCTTGCAGTCCCGAGCCATTTTTACGGGAGCTTAGCTCAGCTGGTTCAGAGCGTCTGCCTTACAAGCAGAGGGTCGGGGGTTCGAATCCCTCAGCTCCCACAATCCGAAAAAGGCCACCTACAGCAATGTGGGTGGTTTTTTGATGAAGGGAGCATAGCTCAGTTGGTTTAGAGCGCCTGCTCGACAAGCAGGAGGTCTGCGGTTCAAATCCGCATGTTCCCACACCGGACAAACGACGGCGACAGATTTTATCTGTCGCTTTTTTTTGTGCTTCGCGCGAGGTATGAAAATCAATTTTCGTCCCGCTTTGCACTTCAAATCCGCGAGATTTTGCGATACGGCAATCGGTGGCAGCATATATGATTCACAGCAATGTTGTGTGAAAAATAAGGAAAAAACGGTCGTAGTCTTGCGTGAACGATTTATTTATTCTATATTTGCATCCGCAATAAGCGATAAGGGAGCTTAGCTCAGCTGGTTCAGAGCGTCTGCCTTACAAGCAGAGGGTCGGG
>ERZ777306.220-NODE-220-length-118492-cov-22.839451_pt1 | contig 118492 bp, 117 predicted proteins | sample MGYA00374966_ERZ777306 | MGnify/ENA primary metagenome ERZ777306 (study PRJEB29329, sample SAMN06343882) | mouse gut metagenome | isolation source: Mouse cecum | place: Austria: Vienna | collected 2014-11-15 ...
CTTGTACCCAGATGCCATGAGAGACTAAATTGCAGAACTTGACGCACACAACTTTTTTTAAATTCAAAAAAAACAAACTTTGGATCTGGAAAGCCTACTGTCGTGATACCGGTCAGCTCATCGACCGGTAGTGTGGAGGGCGTGATCAGACTACCCTCGAAAAGTTGATGGATCGTCTTAAAAAATGACCGGTCAAATTGTACTGCGCTGATCATTGGTCAGTATATCCAAAAGTGATTGCAGAAGATAATTTAAAGCAAAGTAAAGCAGAGACTCCAGCGATAGAAAGAAATAATTGCAGGCAGCGGCATTGGCTGGCCAGATTTAAACGGAAATCAATTGTGGTTTCCAGGTCCTTGCAAATGGTGGAATTATCCATCGCCCTATTTGCAAGATTCCGCGTTAATGGCAGCGTGGAGGAAATTTCTTCATTTTTTTGTTAAAACTCTCAAAATTTTATGGACTGACTGTTGAACAGCTGCAAAGGCCGCGTGATCTCTGACACGCCAGATACAGGAACAAACTCCTGCCGCAACAGCGCCTCCCCATACATCTGTGGCGATTTTCAGTATCCACACACCACATTATAGGCCATACCGGGCAGGTCCGGCATAAGCAAAACAGCAAGGACCGCAGCGCAAATAAATGGTCCAAACGGAAGTTCAAGCTCCCATAAATCCTTTTTTTCGGCAAAAAGGCCAATTATCGCAAAAACAACAATTCCTGTTATGGAGGAAAAAAATAATACAAATGGCAAGGCATGCCAGCCTGCCAGCGCTCCGCCAAAGGCGAAGAGTTTGATATCGCCAAATCCCAGGCAGTCTTTTTTCCTTACGACCCTGAAAAGCAAATACAGCGAGAGTGGAATGCCCCCACCCCAGACATACCCCAACACGGCGTCCATCAATGTCAATCTGTCATCAAGAGCGATAATCGGCGGCAAAAGAGCCAGACAGCCAATTGTTACAATATCAGGCAACAAATGGGTTTTTATATCTATAGAAGAAGCGGCCACCATTGCTGTCCCCGCAATCATATAAAAAACCGTCAGCCATTGCAGACCGTAACAAACGGCAAACAAAGCGCATAACAGGGAGGACACCAGCTCCACATAAAAATGAAAGGCCGGGATTCTTCCTCCGCAATAACCGCATTTGGCTCTCAGGACAAGATAACTGCATACAGGCACCAGCTGAAGAGACGACAAGGCTTTGCCGCAGTGATCGCATATGGATCTTTTGCGGAATATGGGTCTTTTTTCAATCCAGGCCATGGAAGAAGCTGACGCGAAACTGCCCAAAACCGCGCCAGCCAGAAAACCCGCAAAAGCCAGTGAAGCTATCATATTCAGAAAAGCAACGCGGCATTATACCACAAATGCAGCAGGCAACACAGCCATAAAGAACGAAACTGGCTCCACAAGGCGCCAAAACACAAGGAGGGGAAAAATGTCAGGAGAGACATCAATTTCGGCGCCGCTAGCATATGCGCCGCGGCAAATGCCAGGGAGGTTATCAGATTGGCTCTTGTCAGCGGCCCTTTACCCGGGAGCAATCTCGCAAGCTCATTCTGCATAATGGCGCGCCATGTCAATTCCTCCGCAAAGGGAGCCAGAACAAACCAGACCAGCGCGCCCGGGGAGTCGGGAAACGAGCGCCGCGGCAACAGCAGCCCCAGATATCCCAGACTAGCGCAAACAACGAACAACGGAGAAAAGAGCCCTCTGACAAAGCGATCTAGCGCAAAACAAGAGACAAGCTCCCGTACCATTATTCCCAGATTCCGGTCAGGCATCGCCCCATCTCCCTGAAACTTTCAAGTCTTTCGCACTGGCCCAACCTGCATGCCTCTTCAAGATCCTTGCAGCCTTCTTTCTGCCGATGCTGCTGGTAGAGAAGATCGCCCCGGTTGACGAAAGCCTCGGCAAATTTGGGGCTATAGGCAATGGCCTTGCCATAATCCGCGATAGCTTTGGGAAACTCTTTCATGGCGCGGCGGATATTGCCGCGATTGTAATAATATATAGCATCCATGGGTTCGGCCGAAATAGCCAGGTTTATGAACTCCAGGCCTTCGGAGTATTTTTTGCGGCCTAACAGGGTGATGGCAAGGGCGTTATAAACCGGAGCGCCATTTTCTCCCCTGGCCACACATTCGCGCAATAAAGATTCCGCATCATCAAATATGCCCAGCTTGTAAAGAGCAAGAGCGCGATCAAAGAGGACGGCCGGAGCCTGTCTGGTATCTGGAGGCAATTGTTTAAGCACAGCAAGGGCCTTGTCGGGCTCGCCTCTTTCCAGCAAAACCCCGGCCTTGCCTAGCAACGCTTCCGGATTTGCCGGATCCGAGCGCAAGGCCGTATCAAACTCACGCCCGGCAGCCCTGTAATCCCCTGCTTCAAAATACGCTATGCCAAGATTGGAATGCAAACCTGATGAAGCTGGCGCGATGGCTACAGCCTGTTTAAAGCTCTCTATGGCCTGCGTCGGACGCCCGCATTGCAATTGCGCCATGCCCAAACCATTTAGGGCATCGGGAGTTCCACTGGCTGCCAGCGCCGAAAAAAGCTGCACGCTTCCGGCGCAATCTCCTCTGGCATAAGCTTCCATGGCATCGCGCATGGTCATGTTGTTTGCGCTGCTATTCACTTTTCCAGTTCTGGGAGCGCAAGCGCCCAAAACAGCGCAGACAGCCAATATCAGAATTTTACCATAAAAATATCTTTTCATTGCACCGCCTTGCGGAGTTCCTCCAGGCCATTCATGCCAAGCCGCACAGTCGGCGCGCCAATGGAGGGAACATATATGGTATGGGACTCCTTGCCGTCATGCAGATAAATGAGCCTCTCCGCAGTATAGCCAAGGGAGCCGAACACAAACTGTTCCTTGCTGCTCATCATCACAGGTTTGCCATCTATGACAAGGCCAATTCCAGCCGGCAGTTTGCACACAAGCTTTCTTGCGCCTGGGCCATCCAGTCTGAAAAGGCTACCTTCTTCAAATTCCAGACACACCTTGCGCCTTCCCAGCATTGCGTCAACCCGCGCTGATGACAACTGCCGGGCGACTGAACGTGCAGCCTGGCCCACAGCGGATGATGTGGGTATATAAAAAGCCATGCCCACGCCCAACATTATGCCGATAATAACAAGGCTAAGCATCAGTTCAAGAAGAGTGAACCCCCTATCTGCCTTCCGGCACATCCGCATTCCAGATATCGGCGTTATAGCCGTCGCCGCCTTCCGTGCCATCCGCCCCGTAACTCAAGATTTCAAAAGGAGTTTTGCGGCCAGGTGCAGTGTAAATATACTCATTGCCCCAGGGATCAAGCGGAATTTTGGAAATATAGCCGTTCTCGGGATAACTTGAAGGCGTTCTGCCGCTATGCGGCTTTTCCACCAAAGCATCAAGCCCCTGATCCGTTGAAGGATAAAAACCATTGTCCAGATAAAACCGTTTTATGGCTGTTGAAAAATTTTCTATCTGCATACGAGCCTGCGTAACCCTGGCCTTGTCTGGCTCATCCATCAGTCTTGGCGCCACTACCGCGCCCAATATTCCCAGAATTACAATTACAATCATCAATTCAAGTAATGTAAATCCACGCTCATTTTTTCTTTCACGTTTCATGCGCAATCCTTTGGGATATTAATAGCCCAACATCTGGCAAATAACAATTGCATCCATTGCAACGCCACACCAGTTTTTACCGAGACCCGATGAATTTCAATGTGCGTCGCAAATTACAAAACCGTCCGGCTAACCCACGTCATACGGGTTTTGTTCATCCAGCCAACCACTTCACTGTAATTTTGCACGCTTCCACGATCCGCCAGCACCCTGATCCGAAACCAGCGGCTTTGCTCGTCCAGAACATTGGCTGGAGGGGCCAGCACGGCATGAGCCGCAAAAATATCCGCATACCAGCCTGGTCTCAGCCACTCCCCCTGCGCTGCCCTGCCCTTTTCAAGTTCGGCCATAAAATTCCAGGCCTGGTTAAGTGTGGAACAAAGCCCCCAGCCAACAACAGTTTTCATGGTGTTGATATTGATTGGCCCGATTGACCAAAGCGAACAGTTATCCAGCAGTCCCGGAGCCTCCTCTGACCCCAGCATGACTTTCCGCGCCAGCTCCTGCTCCACATCAGGCCAGTAAACAAGCAGCAGCTCGGAGATATTTTCAGGCGCCCGCAAAGGCGGATAATAGGCCGGAGTCCGCTCCTTGTACCATCTGGCAGCCTCATCAGTCAGCACTTTTTCTCCGCCCCAGGCCAGAAGCTGTTCCACATAATGGCGCGCGCACACCTTTGCCGCATTTTCCCCGCCTTCATACCCGTGGGCGACCAGCAGCGCGACAATCATGTTTTCCAGCATGCCAGCATGGTATTCGGCCCTCAATTTTTCGGATTTATAAGCGGGGAAAAGCGCCCTGAGCGGAAAACGGCTGTTTTCATCCTCAACTTCAACTTGCAGATTCCACTTTTTCAACCTGTCAGAATATGCTTCCACCCACTCGCAAAGACGCTTTTGCAAAGACTGCAAACTTTCCTGCCCAGGCTCGTTTTTTTCTTTCTGAAAATCGCGCACAAGAAAATACGCGGCAATGCTTTCGCCGCTTTTCAGCAAAGGTTTGGAAGCAAGCCCAGCTTCCATAGTAATGGAAAAGGCATGATCCAGCAGCACATTTCTGTTAAGCTCAACACTGACAACCGCTAGCCCGGATATTATGAACAGCACAATTATAAGCACTGCGCCTTTTTCATAATGCTTTTTCTTCCCAGCCAATTTCTTCACTCCTTGCAAAAAGCGGGAAATACACCTCCATTTCCTCTGCCATCCCCACCTTGCGAAAACTGAATTTTATAGCGGAAGGCATGTTATCCAAATCGGCTGGCTGCCAGGTCTCCAGCTCCGCGCCATCCTCAAACACGAGCTCCATTTTAGCAGTCTGCAAATTATCCATAAGCATGGTCTCATCCCACGGGAAATCACCGCTTACGCCGCACATACCCCTTTCCCTTCGTTTCAATCCGTATCTATCGGCAGATTGTCTGACCAACCGGTATTCCACGCAAACGGGAGCTCCCATAAACCGGCCATCCTGACGGATACTGGAAGACGTTGAAAAGGACAGCAGCACGCTTTCCCCTCCCGGAAGCCCGCTTTCCTTTTTCCTGCCCATCATTTTATAAAACCCTTCATCCGGCAGGATGGGTTCTTTGGAAATACGCGGCAGACTGGAGTTTTCTGCGTCTGGATGCTGAATGGCGGCCATGTCATTGTCCATTATCCCAAAAACTATTCTTTCCCTCTCACGCCCTTCAACTGCCTGCGTGGCCTTCTCACCGCTCTTTACAGCCGTATCCCATGTCTTGAACATCACAGTGCCTATAACGGCAGTGAGCATAATGGCAATCAGCAGCTCAAAAAGGGTAAAGCCTTTCATGGAATTACTATCTGCTCAAGAAGAACTTCGCGGGGACCTTCTTTAACCGTTAATTCCAGTTTTCGACCGGGAATATCTTCCATTGGCGAAACTGCGGCCTGCCACGAAATATCAGGATAATCCGGGGCAAATGTGCCGCGCAGCCCCATTTTGCCATTCCCGCGCGATAGTTTAATAATCTGCATTCTCCCGAGTCTGACAGCCCGATCTTTCCACGCGCTGTCGCCAATCTGCACCATGCCATCGCCAACAGCCCGGATCACCACAAGCGATACGCCGCTTAGAATAGCCAGGGCAAGAAGCACTTCCAGCAAGGTGAAACCACTTTTCATGACGGAAAAGCCCGGGAAATGCGCATTTCCAACTCAAGAAGCCTGCGGGCTGACCGCACAAGCGACATCCGCTCCACAGTTACATTCCCGAGAGCTTCAACAGCCTGCAAAAAACGTAAAAATTCTGTCAGATACAAAGCTTTTAACTGCAAATCAAGACTTTCGTTCCCTTTTTGTCCATCCCCGGATGGCCTCAATGTCTCAAGCCTGCGGGTGAGGCCGAGTTCAATGCCCAGCTGGTTCACCTGCGCGAACAGGCTCTCAGGCTGCGCTGTTTTTTCCCGAACCGCCGCGCCGCGCAGGGCAGTGTACTTCTCCAGCTGGCCCATTACTTCCCCATACTGACGCATGCCAAGCTCAAGCTCTCTTTTGCAGGATACGTGGAAATGCCACAACCCCCAGGCTCCGAGAACAAGCAATAACACAAAGCCAGCAATGATATATGGAATAATATGACTTTTCATCCGCAATTCCCCTTGCATCCTGCCTGCACGGCAATGCCTTGCCAGGCTCCATCAGCTGAGGGCGCGCAGGCCCAGGTTTGAAGGGCATTACTGCCGTTTTCGTTCATTTCAGCGCTTCAAGGCAGATCTTGGCAAAGAGAAACTTCAAATTCAGGGTAACGGCGTGCGCGGCAGATCCAGCTCAAACTCCACAAGAGCGCGACTGTTCCTGTCGCGGCCGGCGCGGGCCGCCGCATTGACAATCCTGCTGCCCATTGTTCCCTTTATGTTTTCAAGACTTTCCTTCATGGCATTCACGTCATCGTAACTTCCCGCATGACCATAAATACGCACATGCTTGCCGTCAATTGCAAACCGATGCACATCTATATCAAGAGACGACGGTACAGCGGCATGAATATTTTCCATCAGTTCCAGCACCGCTTGCCTGGACCTGCCATTGCCGCCCTGCTCCAGCCGGCCCAGTCCGGAATTGAGAATAGCGCGCAATTTTCCGAGCCCGGCATTCCGTGGGGATTCAGGAAGCGCCTCTTTTAACCTGTCAACCAGCCTTGCCCGTAAAATGGCGGCCTTTGATCTGTATTCAAGCGAATCAAGAAAGGAAACCGCGCCCATAGCCAAAAACAGCGCCAAAACTGCGCCCCCCGCCAGAATCAGGCGCCTGCCCTTGTGGAAGGCGTTTTTTTTCATGCCCAAAACAAAAACAGGAATGCGAATATTTCGCAGCAAACCTGGCACAAACATGGCGGCCGCCTGTTTCCAGACTGACTCCCTGGCCCGGGACAAGCTCAACTTTCCAGATTTGGACACATCGTCTTCCACAAAGGACACTGGCAGATCAAAGCCCTTGCCAACTGCCATGACAGCGCCCTCGGCTAACCCGGAAGCATGCAGCAGCAACGCTCTTGCCTTGAACTGAAGGCCTGCAAGCAGCAATCCGCACTTCCGGAACAGTTCTGCGGCAAAGTCTTCGGGATCTGAAAATCGGCGTAATGCAAATACCTGTATCCTCATGGGGCAGCCACCGCTATCCAGAGCGCAGATTGTCCCAGTCGAATCCGACAGGCAAATCAGCAGCGCATCTTTGCCACGCTTTCCAAGACTGGCAATTAGAGGCCAGGGGGAAACAAAAAGTTTTGCGCCCGGCAAACCGCAGCTCTCAAGCGCAATCCGCCAGTCCTCCAAAATTTTCCTGGGCAGCAGGGTAACAAGCGCGCCAAGCCGTTTTTCATTTCCATATCTGAAAAAACGCGTATCAGAAATAAATTCGCCGGCATCAAAGGGAAATTCGCTTTCAAGCAAAAGCGGAATTGTCTTTTTCGCCATACCGGCCTTGTCAGTCGGCAACATAAAATCATGGAAAATAGCATTTTCGGCGGAAAGGCAAACCACTGCTCCGTTGCTCCAGGCAGCTCCGTAACCGGCAGCATCGCAATCGCTTTTCAATGCCTGGAGGACTGATTCGGACATCTCGCCGGCACCAGTTTCACGCTCAAAGAGAGCAACAAAGCGTGGCGGCGCAAGACTGGCGCGCAAAATAACCGCTGTCAGCCTTTCCGGGCGCTGGATAAGAGCCAGATAGTAGCGCATAAATTCAGTTTTCCACTTTTAAACGCGGATTTGCCAGTGTCTGGACAATATGCGCAGTAATAACGCCATCTTTTCTTATTTTGGCCAGCATGCGCTCCGGAATCATGCTTGTCTCAAGATCGGCCGGATTGATACGAAAAGATAGATCAATATTCAACTGAGCTGCAGACGGTTTTTGCCAGCCATCCAGTGTCCCGCGAAGGGCAAAAGAGTCATTTTCCGAGTTGAGGAAACATTCATAGATAGTACAGCGCCTGCCTTCCAAAGCCAAACTAGCCTGTCCAGAGACATTCCTGAACAAGCGTTTCTTCAAAACCGGCAAAGAGGTCTTCAACTCGGCATCTTTCAGAACAAGAGTTATTTTACCGTGCGGAATCTGCCAGCTTTTTCCCCGCTCAAGCTGGCCATGGCAATCCACAATTCCTCCAACAACGCTAATATGCCGAGACTGGCCCGGAAAGTGCCCGGCTATAGTTTTCAAGGACAAATCAACGCCTTCAAATTCAGCTTTTAATATTTCCGGCCTCAAAAACGAGGACAGAAAGACCTGCGCCTTTACCGTGCCGCCCATAAAATTGCAGTTTATTTTGAAGGACCGGGGTGAAGCAACCGGAACAATTTCAATATCAGTAATACTCAGAGGAAAACTTTTAAAAACGCCAGTGGCTTGCCGTATTTGCAGAGATGGCGGGAAAAACGATAAGTCAGCCCCCTGCAGGATGACACCATTTTTTGCGGCAATCTGGCCAAACTCGCCAAGTTTGTGCAGCACCATTGCACGCATATAAAAAAAAACAACGAACAGGATGAATAAAAAACCAAACAAAATTATATAAGACCAGAAGACAGGCATTTTTTTCACGCGGGAAAGTTCCAGGGAAAACTTCATAAACGCACAACCCGTTCCACTTCTTCCAGAGAAGTAAGGCCCTGAGCCGCCTTGCGCAAGCCATCCATACTGAGCGTACGCATGCCATCCCTGATGGCTGCGGCGCGGATCATATTTGCGTCCGCCTTTTCCACAATCAGTTTCTTTATATGGTCGGTTACCGGCATCAGCTCATAAATGGCCATTCTGCCCTTGTAACCGGTATCAAGGCAATATTCGCAGCCAACAGTCTCGCGCAAGCGTAAATCAGCCGACAGGCCGGCAGTGCGAAACTTGTTCCGTATTTCGGGTGTTAGCTCTACTGGGCGCGCGCAATGAGGACACAAAATCCTTACCAGCCGCTGCGCCAAAACGCCCCTGAGAACGGAAGAGAGAAGAAATGGCTCAACATCCATATCAAAAAGCCGTGTTACGGCGCCAGGCGCGTCATTGGTGTGCAAAGTGGAAAAAACAAGATGTCCTGTAAGAGCTGATTGCACAGCGATGGATGCAGTTTCGCCATCGCGGATTTCCCCTATTAAAATAACATCCGGGTCCTGGCGCACAATTGCCCGCAACCCATCGGCAAATGTAAGGTTAATTTTGGGATTCACCTGCATTTGTCCGACCCCATCCAGTTCGTACTCCACCGGATCTTCTATTGTCAGTATATTTTTGTCGGGGGAGGCAATCTCCTGAAGCACCGCATAAAGAGTAGTCGTCTTTCCGCTGCCTGTCGGCCCCGTGACGAGAACAATGCCATGCGGCATGGAAACCAGACGCGAGACCAGGTCAAAGTCCTCCCGCGCCAGGCCAAGCTCGCCAAGAGAAAGGATGCGCTCGTTTTTTTCCAGAAGCCTTAGCACAACCCTTTCGCCAAAAGAAGTGGGTAAAGTGGACACGCGCAAGCCTGCCTGCCGCCCTCCGAGAGAAATAGCGATCCTGCCGTCCTGTGGCAGTCTTTTCTCCGCTATGTCCAGCCTGGCCATAACCTTTATGCGGGACACTATTGCCGCATGATGCGCTTTCTGGATAGCATGGCGTTCATAAAGCACACCGTCCAGCCTGTAGCGAACCCTGGAAACATCCCTGTACGGCTCAATATGGATATCGCTTGCCCCGGCGCGCAAGGCCTGCGCAAGAATGGTGTTGACCGTCTTGATAAAAGGGGCGTCTTCGCTTTCCTCAAGCAGATCCGCGACGGAGTCCTCGTCGATGTCAACAGTCTCCTCGTTTTCCAGCATGCTCTCTACGGATTCGCTGTCAGCATCGCTTTCTCCATAAATCTTGTTAACGATATTTTCAATTTCCTGTCCTGGCGCGAAAACATATTCATCAAGATTTTCGCCGCACGCCACGGCGACCTCTCTGGCCAAACGGATATCTTCCGGGGAAGATACGGCCAGAATCAGGGATTCCGCCCTGCGCAGGGGAGCGACATGAGCCCTGCGCAACCATGCAAGCGGCAATTTACGCAAAATGTCGGCATCCGGCTGCCACTGGCTTTCCGCACGGAACACCTCCTGGCAAAGATCAGAAATATATGGAATACCGTACCGTTCGGAACAGATACGCAGGTAGCGGTCCTCATCTATACGACCGCTTGCATGAAGGGCTTCCGCTATATCCTGACCCTTTCCAGCCGTCATAACGCGGATGGCTTCCTGTTCGTCCGGGGGAAATTCCGCAAGAAGATCCGTCATGTTCAGCGCACCCAGACAGGATTAAGCATTTTTGCCTTCCCGATTGCCGGTTTTCCCAGGCCCTTTTCATCAATGCCCGCATTGTGGACTTCAATTTCCTTTGCATGTGCAAGCCCAGCCGCATCGTCAAAGCCATGAATAACTTTCGGCGTTATAAAAACAAAAAGATTTGTCCGTGTGGCCTGCTTGCTTCTTGCCTTGAACAGCCAGCCCAGCACGGGAATATTGCCAAGACCGGGCACCTTCTGCTCGCTGAACGTGCTTGAATCGTCCAGCAGGCCGCCAATTACAGCTGTTTGCCCATCGCGCAGATGGATTGTAGACTTTATGCCGCGTTTGCGCGTTGTCGGCGCAATGATCTGATCGCCGTTGCGAAGAGTCACAAGGCCCGAGGTGACGCGGCTTACCTCCTGGTCCACTTCCAGGCGCAAGTCTCCATCTTCGCTGATGCGTGGAGTTATCTTCAGTTTTACGCCGACATCTTTGTAGTCCATGGACTGAGTCGTAAAGTCATTGTCATTTTTCGTGGTTGACTCCTTGGTGTAGGGGATATTGTCAACCACTTCCACTGTCGCTTCCTCATTATCCAGGGTTAACAGCTGCGGAGTGGAAAGAACATGCACATCAGAATTGTTTTTTGTAAGGTTTATAATGGACTGGATGTTATACAGTGAACCACCTATGCTGAAGACATCGCTCAGGATAAAGCCAAGACTTGCGCCGCCAGGAAGGCTGGCCATGCGATCGCCTCCAAGCACAAACCCGCTGTCGCTGAGGTTTACGCCGCCAAGCCCGGTAATGTCGTTATGCTGGCCCGCTCCCATCCAGCTGACGCCCAGATTTATCTGGGCCTCAGTATTCACTTCCATTATGAGCGCTTCTATGAAGACCTGTTTGCGCACCTTGTCCAGCTTCTCAATAATCGCCCTGAGAGCGTCAAACTCGTCAGGCCTTGCCGTTATCAACAGGCTGTTGGTGGCCGGGTCTGCCACGACTTTGACATCCCTGGAAAGCACTATATCAGCTTTCTGGCCTTCGCCGGATGTGCCAACCTGTCTTTCCACGAGAGTATTGATCACAGTCGCCAAATCAACAGCCTTGGCATTGCTCAGTGTTATCAGGTGAACGCCGCCCTTGCCCTTGGGCGTCGGGATATCAAGACTGGACACGGTTTTGCGCGCTATATCCTGAGCCTCCCTGTCTCCATAAACCATAATTGAATTGGTGCGCTCATCAGCTTCTACCAAGCTTAGGCCAATACGGCCTTTTTTAGAATCCTCCTCATCTTTGCCCTTTAGGATTTTGGAAAGATTTGCCGCGATACTTTCGGCATCGCCATGTTTCAGATTGAGTGTAATTGAGCTTCCCCTGGACTTGCTGGACTCCACCTGTTCAATGAATGTCATGGCTTTCGCAACATTATTGGCAGGCGCCGTAATAGCCAACGTATTGGATGGAGTATATGGCGTAAGTGCATAATCCTTGCCCAGCAGGGACGGGAGAACTTTAGCAATTTCGGAAGCCACCCCCACTTTAAGCTGCACAATTTGAGTTACTATGCTATCAGCCGGAGCAAGGGGCCGTCGCCCCGAAGCATTAATTTCGCTGCCCTGGCCCATGGCATCTTTCATCGGAACAATCTTCCAGTTTCGACCGCTTTTCTGCACTGAATAGCCATGCACACGCATCATTGAAACAAAAGTTTCAAAGGCCTCCTCTGGCGTTATCTTGACCGGGGAATAAACTGTCACATTGCCTTTTACTGCCGGATCCGGGATAAAATTATGACCTGTAGCCTCGCTGATGTATTTTATGAATGTATGGATATCCACATTTTCAAAATCAAGAGAAATACCGCCCTGTGGCGCGCCTCTGACTGATCCGGCAGAAATAGGGAACAGAAACAGACAAAAAAGCAATATGGCGCAAATATATATATCCGGGCGACTTTTCATTAATTTTACCTGTTAATATCATATTCCAGCACAATATTCTTTCCATTGCGGATAAGCTCAAGGCGAAGGGAATCCTGACCTGACAGGCGCCCCAAAGCGGCCAGATCCCCGATCCCGGCAATGTTTTTGCCATTGGCAGAGGTCAGAATATCATTTTGCCGCAAACCAAGACTGGCAATAAAACTGTCAGGCTGTAAAAACGTGACACCCAAGCCGTAAACACCGTTCTGTTGTGTTGCCGCAAAGCCAACCTGCTTCGCAAGATCGGGCAGATTGTTTATTGCCTTCTCAATATCGCCGGCATTAATGCTTTTGCGGACTGCCGCCGGTTTTGCAGGCTGAGGCTGGTTTATATCCCTGCCGCCCACAAGCAACCTTTCGCGGCGACCATTTTTTTCCATGATTACGGTTCGCCGGTCTATCAGCGCGATTTTCCAGCCTTTCAGATCTTCGCCCCGGGCATATGCCCCCTGTTTTCCGTTCACCATCACAATCGCCCGGCTTTGCGCCGGAACCAGCGTATTGACTATGGTTCCTGCCAGAGTCCAGCCCTGCTTGCTTATGGGAAGTTTGCCTATCTCTTCCAGCATAAGAGCTTTTTCAGCTTCAGTCACGGCATGCTCGCGCCCTTCGGCATCTGCTGCTGGCGGCTTTTCCACAACCGCGTGAAAAAGATTACGCCGCAAAACAGCGTCCATGCTGGCAGAAGCAACGACAGCCCTGTCGCGAGACATTGCAGCGTGGCCATTTTTGTCGTCCGAAAGGAAATAAAATTCCGGCAATGAAGGCGGAATCAGAAAATAAATCACGATTCTGGCGGCAAGCCAGGCCAGACATATGCAAAAACAGCCGGCCAGAAAATGTTTTAGCAATTTACGCGCCAAAACCTACCCCGCCAGTGAACTCATTTCAAATATGGGCAAAATAATTGCGATAACCACAAATCCCACAAGTCCGCCAAGCACGAGAATCATGATTGGTTCAAGCAATGATGTCAGCGTCTGCAGCCGTGCCGCAACATTGCTTTCCGCATCGTCTGCCACCCAAAGCAGCATTTCGGCGAGCCTGCCGCTTTTTTCTCCAGCTGCCACCATTTGCCGCGCTATGGCGGGATAAATGGCTGTATCAGTCATAACGGAAGAAAGGTCACGCCCTGCCTGCACCCCATCGATCATGGACTGCACGGATTCCATTATTTTTATATTGGACGATGCAGAACGCGCTATCTGAAGAGCGCTGAGCAGGGGCACGCCATTTTTGAGGAGCATTCCAAGAGTGCGGGCAAAATTGCCCAGCTGCGCCCTGGCATAAACAGCCCCCCCAAGCGGAACAGAGAAAAGCAACGAATGAAACATTCTTTTGCCTTTCTCTGTTTTCAGCATTCTCCACAAAAACAGAATACAGCATAAAAGACACAGGACAAGCAGCCACCACCAATTTCTGAAGCCATCGCTTACGGCCAGCAGCATCCTCGTTGGAAGGGGCAGCTCCCTCCCCATATCAGCAAAAATCCTGGTTACTTGCGGAATGACAAAATAGAGAAGGAAAATGACAACTGCCACGCCGACGACAAACATCAGCACAGGATAGGCAAGGGCGGATCTGATCTTTCTGCGCATGGCCTCTTCCTGTTCAAGATGGCTTGCAAGCCTTTCCATTACCAGCGCCAGTGTGCCGGAGGCTTCTCCTGCATGGATCATGGCGATGAAAGTTTTGGAAAAGACGGAAGGATATGCGGACAAGCCATTCGCAAGATCCTTGCCGCCGAGAATAGTTTCATGCAGTGTTGCCACGATTCTGGAGAGAGGAGACACTTCATCTGAAGAGTAAATCGCGCTCAGAGCCCTATCCAGCGGCAAACCAGCCTGCAAAAGTGTCGCCAGCTGGCGTACCAGGGCTGCCACAGACGCTTTCGGCACCCCGCGACTGAATGATATCCTTTTCTTCCAGAGTGGCTGACCGAAAGCCGCGGACTTGCCGGTATTATCCTGGGCAGCCAGTGAAATTTCAAAAGGTGTCATGCCCATAACGCGCAGCCTGTTTACGGCTGCGCTTCTGGATGGCGCCTCCAGGCGCCCTTTCTGCTTTTTTCCCCTGGAATCCAGCGCGGAATAGGCAAAATGAGGCATAATTATTATAAAAAGGGACAATCCCGCAGGGCGGCATTGTCCCTTCAGTACTCCCGCCGTTATTACGGCAAAGAATTATCTACGCTTGTCCGCCGCTTGCAAATCTGCGGCGAAGGAAATTAATTCCCACAAACGCCAGCAACACGACAGTCAGGATAGCCAGATCATAGGCAGGCGTTGTGCCTATTGTGCATCCGCCGCTGTCGTCATCATCGTACCCTACGGGCTGCCAGTTTGTGGCCTGGTCGCCCTGGGAGACAACTTCAACAAGGCCGCCGAAACTTCTGGCATCGGCGCCGGCTGAAGTCGTGGCTGGCATTGTAAAGTTGACAAGATAATCCGCATTACGCGCAAGCACGCTGCCAGTGCTTTCAATTTCCTTCGGATATTCGGCGGGAGCGATCCAGAATTTGCCTGTTTCGGCCATCGCGCTCTGGGCGTTGCTGATATCACTGCTGACCATCTCATACTTCTGGCCATCAACAAGAAGCATGAAGGCTTGAGCTGGCATGCCGTTACCAAGCATGTGAAGCTGCAATGTGGCCACATCACCAGAATTGACCGTGCCTTCCACATTCCAGGCGCCATAACATTTCCAGCCGGCTTCAAGCGGGCTTAACTTGGGATCATCAATTTTGAGCTGGGCCGCTTCGTTCACTGTCACAACCACATCGGCGGGAAGGACAGGAGCCGGAGCAAAAGAAGGCCGGAGATTGAAAGTGGAGCCATATTCGTTTGTCTGACCGGGAAGCACACCGTAAAGCGGCTTGCCATTCACAATCGTGGTTGTTATGCGGATATCGGAAAGCCTTGTCGGATTATCCGAGCCCACCTGCATCGGGTCATCATCAAGAATGACGAAATCAGCAAACTTGCCTACTTCAATCGTGCCGGTGCGGTCATCCAGTTTGTTCTGGTAAACAGGGCCAAGCGTAACACCAAGCAGAGCCTGGGCCACGTTTATGCGCTGGTCATAGTTATAAAACTGCATTTCGGAACCGGGAATCGGCGTACCGTCAGCCTCAACGCGGCTGGGGCAGGTAACCACAGCGTCCAGATCCTTGCCTTCGCCCGAGATGACCATACCGCCATCGGAAACCAGCGACTTGGCGGTCATGCGCGTAACTGCTGACTCCACACTCTGCAATGGGTCAATGGGCGTTACATCTGTATCGTTATGGAAAGCGTAAGGGGTGCCGAGAGCAACCGTCCAGCCTGCCGGGCTGATATTGTTGGCGCGTCCCGGGCCGAAGAAGATATCCTTATGGCGTTCGCCATAAAAATATGTATGGGTCACAAAATAGTTGGGGACAATGTTCTGCTTTTTCATGGCTTCCGAAAGCTGTGCTTCGGACATGCCGTTCACAGCTTCAGCGTTCCAGACAGTGCCAGGCTGACCGGCGTCCGGCTGGCCAAGCGCGCCAAAAAGCTGGGTTGTCATCTGCTTGTTCACTGTTGCGTAATTGCCCATGATGCGTTCAAGCATGTTGCGCTCAAAAGTCTGGGCATGAATGGAGCAGTGGCGTGTATCCGAGACTTCAGGATGCTTTGAGACGGTTTTTTCCAGAGCTTCAATCCAGGCCTCTGCGTAGGCCGAGCCATTGCAGTGAATCTCCGTGCTGTGGCCAGCGCGATGCACGACTTCCAGCAAGTTCTGCAAATCGGTGGGATAAACATTGACCGTGCCGGGCAAACCGTTGAAATAAGGCGGTTCTGTCGGAGCGGCGGAATCTTTCGTTGTGTCATACTTTGTGCCGTAAATCGGCGAATGGCCGTCAACATTGCCAAAAAGGGCAAAACGGTTTTCGGCCGTGTAGTCTCCCCAGTTATAATTGCCCGGGTCTTTCATCCAGGCGGTATAGGCTTGCGGAGAGCCGTCGCCCAAGATTTTGTAGGCGCCCAGGAACATCATATCGTCTGGGAGATTTGGATCCGGCGTAAAATCAGGAGTGAGCAGCATGCTCCGTTTGGTTATGTCGCCGCCAATTACCGGAGAATTCTGGCCAGGCCTGAAATTGCTGTCCACCATCTCCTGGGAGGATGCGAATATCTCATTCAGTCCCAGACCTTCCCAACCAAGACTGAGAAGATTTCCCGCACCGCCGTAAAGAGCATTAAGTATCGGGTGAACCATGGTGCGCAACGTGAGGTTGCCATTTGCAAGCCCTGTCTGAAGCGTTACAGTGGACGGAGTCCCCAAGCCCGGAACAGAAAAGAGAACAGCGCCACCCAGATCGCCCATGACAACGCCCTTGGCAAGATAGACATCGTTCGCGCGCGCAAGGGCCTTCTGGCCATCCTGGGTGATCTGCGGAGAACCAGCCGCTCCCATGGCCACTGTTTCCATAAGGATGCCTGTAACCTTGCCATCGTCATTCAAGACAACACCCGGCGTGTCCAGCGCAGTCTGGGTAGGAGTGCCATCCTCATTCATCAGGCCGGCCTTTTCAAGCAGGGTTTTGGACACAACAGAGACATGGCCGGAAATATGGGAAAGGCGCACATCCTTGCCCTTGCACGCGGGCGCGCCTTCAATGTCCTCCCAGGTGGGATGGCGCATATCGGTAATCAGGGTATCGTCATAACCGGATCCAAGAACGCCGTCGCCAGGCCTGGCATTCTCGCACGCCGAATTCAGGGCTTCAACATAATCAGCTATGCTGGTCATGGTCCCGAGCGGCTCACTGCCAAGAAAAACTTTGTACAGGTCGTCCTCGCCCTGCGATGGAAAATGACCGTGCCCGTCAATAAAACCGGGCAGCATGGTGCGTCCTTCAAGGTCTACAGTAGTCGTAGCGTCAAGCATTCCTCCAGCTTCGGCATCGCTCCTGCTGCCCACAAAGACGATCTTGCCGTCTTTCACAGCCACAACTTCCGCAGTACGGGCATTCTGGGGAGTCAAGTCTTTTACTTTCGTAAAATCATAGGTATCCCCGGATCTTATGTCATCCATAAGATAAATCTTTCCGTTAAGATAAACGGTATCCACATTGGCGCCAAAGGCAGCCGACGCCCACATCAGGCCGGCTATTGACATAGCGGCAAGCGACAGACATTTTCCCCTGCTCCCCATAAAAACTCCTGCCAAAAAATTTCATTTCCTCCGGAAAATCCGGATAAAGCCGCTCCCCTCACAAACGCCACCCGCAAATAGCCAGTTTTGCCAGCAAAACCGCAGCGCCATCCAGCAAAGGCAGATGTCACAAAAATATTACTTGTTTTTGGAATAACATTAAAAGCTTTGCATGGCAATATCTTAACTTTATGCTCTGGCACAGAAAACATAAACAAAAAATGGGTTACTTAAAAGTCCGCACCCCCCTGAAATTTATGGTGCCGAGAGACAGAACTGAACTGCCGACGCAGGGATTTTCAGTCCTTAAAATTGCCATATTATTTCAGGTAGTTATTTTAAGTCGTATCCCCATTCTGGGGTGATACGACTTGTCGCTAGCGGAAATGGCCGGTTTCGTTTTACTGTTAGTCCCCCAGCAAAGCTGGGGGGTTTCCCAATTCACTAATAAAGAGGTTGGCTCCCATGCTTTGACTTTTACCATCATGTTTTTGGAAATTTTTCCAAAAATCATTGACTTTTTTCGGATTAAAACATAAGCATGCTTTCACCCATGGTTTACTTTTCTATGCAGTTAGCCTTATTCGGGGCAGGGCCAAGAACCCTGCCTTTTTTATTCCGCAAAAATCCCCCTGCATTTGCCATTTTCAACAGCATTACTGGATTTACTCCGAAATCGGGGCTATTGACTTTGATTGCATCATTGTCCAAAATTCGCAGATTAAATTCATTTTGCAAACATATTCAATGAAAAATCCTCAAAGGCGACACAATGCGGGACTATAAAAATACTCTCAACCTTCCCCAGACGGATTTTCCCATGCGCGCCAACCTGGCCCAGCGTGAACCTGCCATGCTTGACAAATGGGAGAAAACAAAGGCCTACGAGGCCATGATTGCCGCTTCTGGCTCACAGGGTTCCTATGTGCTGCATGACGGCCCCCCATACGCCAACGGCAATATCCATATGGGCACGGCCATGAACAAAATCCTCAAGGATGTCATTATCAAGTCCCGCAATATGCAGGGTCAGGCCGCGACCTATGTGCCCGGCTGGGATTGCCACGGTCTGCCAATCGAGCACAAGGTCGAGCAGGATCTGAAGAAAAAGCGCAAGGAATTGCCGCCCCTGACCGTGCGCCGCCTTTGCCGCGAATATGCGCAAAAGTGGATCAACGTTCAGCGCGATGAATTCAAAAGGCTGGGCGTTTTGGGCGAATGGCAAAATCCCTATTTGAGTCTTTTGCCCGAATACGAGGCCGCAATCGCCTCCAATTTGGCCAGCTTTGTGGAAAAAGGCTATGTTGTTCGCTCCAGGAAGCCGATTTACTGGTGCTGTTCCTGCCACACGGCCCTTGCGGAAGCGGAAGTCGAATATGCGGACGAGACTTCTCCATCAATATATGTGGCCTTTCCCCTGCCCGACACGCGGCTTGCCAAGGTATTCCCGGGCGCAGACCCGCAAAAGGCCTACGCCGTAATCTGGACCACGACGCCCTGGACAATTCCGGACAATCTGGCCATCAGCGCGCATCCCGATTTTGACTATGTTCTGGTTGCTGCCAATGGCAAACAGTATTTACTGGCAAAAGACCTGCTTTGCGCCTGCGCCAAAATCCTCGATTGGCAAAATTATGAAATCATTGGCGAGGCCAGGGGCGAAAAGCTGGAAAAACTGGTTGCGCGCCATCCATTTTACGACCGGGATTCAATGCTCATCCTGGGGACCCATGTAACACTGGATGCCGGCACAGGTCTGGTTCATACCGCTCCGGGCCATGGTCGTGAAGATTATGAAGTGGGGCTGAAATACGGACTGGAAGCCTATTCGCCGCTCGATGACGCCGGCCGCTATCTGCCGATTGTCGAATATTTTGCGGGCCTGAATGTTTTTGAGGCCAACCCCGTGGTCATTGAAAAGCTAAGGGAGCGTGGCGCGCTCTTGCAGGAAGGCAAGATAAGCCATTCCTACCCCCACTGCTGGCGCTGCAAGGAGCCCGTGATCTTCCGCGCAACCACGCAGTGGTTTATCAGCATGGAGGCCAACAACCTTCGCGCAAGGGTTCTGGATGATATCGACAGCAAGGTGGAATGGATACCGGCCTGGGGACGCGAGCGCATTCATAATATGATCGAGTTTCGGCCGGACTGGTGCATCTCCCGCCAGAGGCAATGGGGTGTGCCGATTATCGCGCTTTTGTGCGAGGATTGTGGCCATGCCTGGAACGATGCCGCCTGGATGCATGAAATCTGCGCCCGTTTCGCAACCTGGCCAACAGGCTGCGACTACTGGTATGAGGCGCCGCCTGAGGAAATTGTGCCACCCGATCTTGTCTGTCCGCAATGTGGCGCGCGCCACTTCAAAAAAGAAACTGATATTCTTGACGTATGGTTTGATTCCGGCTCGAGTTTCGCGGCCGTGCTCGAAGCCAGGGCCAATTTGCGCTTTCCGGCAGACCTGTATTTTGAAGGCTCGGATCAACACCGGGGCTGGTTCCACAGTTCACTGCTGATTTCTGAAGGCCTGCGCAACGCCCCGCCATACAAGGCCGTGCTGACCCACGGGTATGTTGTGGATGGCGAGGGCCGCAAAATGTCCAAATCCATCGGCAATGTCATTGCACCTGCCCAGTTGATCAGCAAGTACGGGGCCGAAATTATTCGGCTCTGGGCGGCCAGCGTCAATTATCAGGAAGATATCCGCATTTCGGATGTCATCCTCTCGCGCCTTGTCGATGCCTACAGACGCATCCGCAATACCTGCCGTTTTCTGCTCGGCAATTTCCAGGATTTCGGCGACGATTCGCTTGTCGAGCCCAAAGATATGCTGCCGCTGGATCGCTTTGCCATGTCCAATGCCGCCATCTTGCACAAACGCCTGATGCGGGCCTATATGGACTTTGAATTTCATAAGGTATACCATGGTTTGCACAATTACTGCGTAAACGATTTGTCCGCATTTTATCTTGATATCCTGAAAGACAGGCTTTATTGCGATGAGAAAACCGGACATGGGCGCCGATCCGCGCAAAGCGCTCTCTGGCATATTGTGCGTATGCTCCTTCTGGACATGGCGCCGGTGCTTTCCTTTACGGCGGAAGAAATATTCTCCTGCTTGCCAGCGGCTATCCACGGGCCGGAACAGACGGTTTTTGCCCTGCAGAATTATGACTGCGAAAAATTCATTTTGCCGGATCATGTCCAGAATGACTGGAATCTGCTCCTTGCTGTTCGTTCGGCTGCCACGGCCGCTGCCGAGCCCTTGCGCAAGGCCGGCGCAATTGGCCATTCGCTGGACAGCAAGCTGACCCTTTACATGGCGCAAAATCTTCGGGATAGCCTTGAAAGACTTCATACGGATTTGCGGGCAATCTTCATTGTTTCGCAAATAGAGGTTTTGCCCCTGGAGCAGGCGCCGGAATCAGCCTGGAGAAGCCCCGATCTTGAAGATGTGGCCATAAGCGTTGAAAAAGCCCGCGGCGAAAAATGCGCGCGCTGCTGGATTTACAGCGAGGAACTTGGCAAGGATGCGGAATACCCCGATATCTGCCCGCGCTGCGCGGAAGTTGTCCGCAAAATGGACGCCAAAGCCTAGATGAAAGCCAATATCCTCCTATGGGGCGTCGCGGCCTGGCTTTTCGCGCTTGACCAGATCACCAAATGGCTGGTTATTGCCGAGATTCCTGCAAACAGCAGCATCCAGGTGATTCCGGGGCTTTTTGACCTGGTCAATATCCGCAACAGGGGAGCGGCTTTCGGTTTTCTCAACCGCCACGACATGGACTGGCAATTCTGGCTTTTTCTGGCAGCTACTGCGGTTGCCGTTGGCGCCATTCTGATTTTGGCCAGGGGCGCGCGCCGGCAGCCGCTTATGACAGTTGGCCTGGGCCTCGTGCTGGGGGGCGCTTTTGGCAATCTTCTGGACAGGCTGCGCTGGCGCGCCGTGGTTGATTTTCTTGATTTTTATTGGGCGGAATGGCACTGGCCGGCCTTCAACGTTGCAGATATGGGCATTTGCATCGGCGCCGCGTTGATCTGCCTGGCAACATTTCGCAGGCAGAAATTTTTGGGATGGGCAAGCCAATGACCTTCGCCTGGTGGCACGTTTTAATCTGGCTTTTGCCCATGCTGCCCACTTTCTGGAGCATCTGGCATATCTGGACCCACGCTTTCGCGGATTACCAGACCCGGATGACCTGGCTTGTTTTTGTGGTTTTTGTGCCGGTTATCGGCGGAATATGTTATATCATTTCTGGACGCGGCAAAGCCCTTAAAAGTATCAAGAGGTCGTCATGAAAATCAGATATTCCCTACCGGCCATCATGGCCGGATTTATCCTGGCAACCGGCTGCGCGCCAATGAGCGGCACATCCGATGAACCAACGCTGGAAGAACGCATTGCGCTGCAGGATCGCCAGCTGAGGCAAATTCAGCCGCAGCAGGCCGATACCTGGAACGAGGTTCAGGCCATGCGCCAGGAAATTGCCGAACTGAAGGGCCAGCTTGACGATCTCAAGAATGTGGGGGGCGCCCGCGCCCTGGTCAGCAAGGTGCAGCAGCACGACACGGCCCTGCACAAGGTAAATGACAATATGGCCCTCAACCTGAACCTGGGCGAGCCCTTGCAGCAGAATCAAGGAATGCCCATTACCCAAAACAGCGTCCAGGTTCCGCAAGCCGCTGCGCCTGTTCAGAGCCAGCCCATCGCCACCCACGCGCCGGATAGCTCGGCCTACGGGAATGCCGTCCCGGCTGCGCCAATCGCCAGCGCGCCGCTCGCCGGCCAGCAGACAAACACGGTGCCGTCGCCCGTCAAGCCGGCCACGCCAACGCAAATAATGGCCCCAGCGGAAGGTTCGGCTACCGGCAGCTATGGCTTGCCGCCGGATAACCAGGCCCTGCAGGCCGCGCTCATGCCCAGCCAGTCCGCTGCCCCATCCGAAAGCACCTGGGGCAAGGCTGATCCCGCTGCCCAGAAGCCTGCCGCGCCCATTGCCAAAAAAGACATTTCCCTTGCCCTGTTTGACGCCGGCGTCAATGCCTATAATGCCCGCAAATATAATGAAGCGGCCAGATCCTTTCAGGATTTTGTGAAGAATTACAAGAATCACACCCAGACCGCGGAAGCGCAGTATTACCTGGCGGATTGCGATTTTCAGCGCAACAAGTTCAATGAGGCCATTGTCGCCTATCAAACTGTTATCGAAAAATACCCCAAATCGTCCAGCGCGCCCAAAGCCTACCTCAAGCAGGCAATCTGTTTCGGCAAGATCGGCAACAAGGCCGCGGCCAGAATCAGGATGCAGGACCTTATCAAGAAATATCCCAAGTCTCCGGAAGTGGCCAGAGCCAAGAATTATCTCAAGACCAACAAATGACGGGGCAGTCAGTCATGGCCGAACAAGACAATGGCGTTTACAGGCGGCTTAGCGCGGATATGCGCCGCGGCCTGAAAGATATCTATCAGCAGATTTCCACAGCTTCCAATGACACCGCAATTGATGGCCGCAAGACTGATGCCCTGTTCACGGAAGCGAGCGATCAGCTTGATGAAGTTGTGAAAGCAACGGAATCGGCCGCAATGAGCATCATGGAAATTGTGGAGAGGCATTTTGAGCAGCAGGCCGAAAGCGCGGCCATAATTGCCAGGATAAAGGCCGGAGATGCCTCGGCTGCTGATATCGACAAGCTGGCCGCCATAAATGACAGCCTGGGCGCTGATCTTAATTCCGTCCTGACCACGCTGAGCTTTCAGGACATCACGGGCCAACGCATAAAAAAAGTTGTGGCTGCCCTGAATGCCATTGAGGACAGCGTGGTGCAACTTTATATTTCTTCCGGGCTCATCATGGAAGGGGCGGAGAGAGATCCGGCCAAGGACAGCGATACCTTGCAGGCGGAGGCTCAGAAAGCCGTTGACGATTTTCGCGATAACCGCAAGGCCGGGTCTGAACTCAAGGGCCCGGACAAGGATGGCATTTCGCAAAACGCCATTGACGACATGCTTGCCCAGCTGGGCTTGTAAAATGCCAGGCGGGGCTTGCGCCCCGCCTTTTTATTTCATCATAAATTCCGCGCCAAGATTGAGGGCCTTGAGGTTCACTGCCTGAATCTTTTCTGGCAAAAATTTGTGAATGGCAGCCTCAATGGCGTCCAGCCCCAAAGGCAGGATGCCAGAAACCGCAAGCGCGCCCAACAGCGCGGTATTGCCGCTCTGGATTGCGCCAGCCTCCCGCCCCAGGTCATGACAGGGCACAAAAAAAGTCTTTGAAGCGATCCTGGCGGTTTCCGCCTTTATGGTCTGCAAATCCGGATAAACGGCATTTCCCAGGGCCACATCCAGCGGCGCAAGCTCGTCCGTGCTCGAAAAAACCACGCCGCCCGGCCTCAGATAGGGCAGGCCTCGCAAGGTTTCGAGCGCTTCAAAACCCAGGATGATATCCGCTTCTCCCAGATCAAGCCTTGGCGATTTATATCCTCCCAACAGCAGGGCCGATTCCACCACACCGCCGCGCTGGGCCATGCCATGCACTTCTCCGCCCACAGCCTCAATGCCGGCTTCCATGGCGGCATGAGCCAGGAGATTGGTGGCGGTAAGCGTGCCCTGGCCCCCTACTCCCGTGAAATAAATTCTTGCCTTCTCCAGCTGGCCGCTCATTTGATCCTCGCGGCGACTTCCCTGCCCATGGCCGAACAGGAAACAAGTGTCTTGCCATCTTCCATGATGTCGCCAGTGCGGAAGCCTGAGGCCAGGGCATCGCGCACGGCGTTTTCCACTGTTTCAGCCTCCGCGGGCATATCGAAGCCAAGCCTGAGCAGCATCGCGCCGGAAAGGATTGTGCCCAGAGGATTGGCCATGTCCTTGCCCGCGATATCGGGCGCCGAACCGTGAATGGGCTCGAAAAGGCCAGGGCCGCTTTCGCCAAGCGAGGCCGAGGGCAGCATCCCGAGCGAACCAGTAATCGCGGCAGCTTCGTCCGAAAGAATATCGCCAAACAGGTTGCCGGTCAGGATAACATCGAACTGCGAGGGATCGCGCACAAGCTGCATGGCGGCATTATCCACATACATGTGTTCAAGGCTGACTTCGGGAAATTCCATCCTGGTCTGGATTGCGATATCGCGCCAGAGCCGTGATGTTTCAAGCACATTGCTTTTTTCCACGGAGCAGACGCGCTTTTTCCGGCCCATGGCCGTTTTGAAGGCGACCCGCGCAATACGGCGGATTTCGTCCTCATCATAGATCATTGTATTGAAGCCGACTCTCTTGCCATTGCGTTTTTCCATGCCGCGCGGCGCGCCAAAATAGATGTCGCCTGTAAGTTCGCGGGCAATGACCAGATCCAGCCCGCGCGCCGCTATGTCACTACGCAAAAGGCAGGCTCCGGCAAGTTCGGGAAAAAGCCTGGCCGGCCGCAAGTTGGCAAAAAGGCCCAGAGCCTTGCGAATGCCAAGCAGGCCGCGCTCGGCGCGTTTGGCGGGCTCCAGCCCATCCCATTTCGGGCCGCCCACAGCGCCCAGATAAACGGCATCCGCAGCCTTGCATTTATCGACTGTGGCCTGGGGAAGAGGCTCTCCCGTGGCATCCACAGCCGCGCCGCCCAAAAGGGCTTCCTCAAAAATGAATTCATGGCCGAATTTTTTGGCCACTGCTTCCAGCGCAAGCTTTCCCTGGGCAATTATCTCCGGGCCAATGCCGTCGCCGGGCAGAAGGCAGATTGTCTTTTTCATCCCTTATTTTCCTTTTTCCATGCGTTCTCTGACATAGCCAACCAGGCCGCCGGCCTTGAGAATATTGCGCATCGATTCCGGCAGCGGCTGGAAGCTTGATGTTTTGCCTGTGGTCAGATTGCGAATCTGGCCGGCCTCGATATCTATTTCCAGTTCATCGCCTTCTCCGATATCCTCGATGCCTTCCTCCACTTCCAGCAGGGGCAGCCCCATATTGAAGGCATTGCGGTAAAAAATGCGGGCGAAGCTGGAACCGATAACAACGGGAATGCCCGCGCCAAGAATGGCGAGGGGAGCGTGCTCCCTTGACGAACCGCAGCCAAAATTTTTGCCAGCGACCAGAATATCGCCTTTGGCAACCTTTTTCGACCAGCCGGGCTCAAGGCCTTCCATGCAGTTTTCGCCCAGCTTTTCCGGATCTGCGGTTACCAGGAAGCGCGCCGGAATGATGGCATCCGTATCAATATGATCCCCGACCTTGTGAACCTTGCCCTTGTATTTCATCTCGATGTCCTCAAATCATGTCCGGCGAGGCAACATGGCCGGCAATTGCGCTAGCCGCGGCCACAGCCGGGCTGGCGAGAAAGATTTCGGAATTCAGGCTGCCCATGCGGCCCTTGAAGTTGCGGTTTGTTGTTGAAACGCAGCGTTCGCCTTCTCCCAGAATGCCGGTATGGCCGCCAAGGCATGGACCGCAGGTGGGCGGACCGACAATGCAGCCGGCCTCCATGAATGTGCCCATAAGCCCTTCGTCAACACAGGCTTTCCAGACCGCAGGCGTGGCCGGCAGCACAATGCAGCGCACTTCCGGGTTGACCTTGCGCCCCTTGAGCACTTCCGCAGCCAGGCGCATATCGCTCAGGCGCCCATTTGTGCATGAGCCGATTACAACCTGCTGGATGGGCTCCCTGTCCACTTGTGAAACAGGCTTGACGTTGGATGGAATGTGCGGCACGGCAACCACGGGTTCCATTCCGGTTACCTCAATTTCCATCACCCTGGCATATTCCGCGCCCGGATCCGCGGCCAGGGAAAGATCCGTGGGATGGCCTGTCGCCTTGCAGAATTCGCGGCAAAGCTCATCTATCGGGAAAAGCCCGACCTTGGCGCCAGCCTCGATAGCCATATTGGCCATGGTCAGGCGCCCTTCGACAGGCAATTGGTCAATCACGGGGCCGGCAAATTCAAGGGCCTGGTAAAGAGCGCCATCCACGCCTATCCTGCCGATCAGCGCAAGCATCAAATCCTTGGCTGTAAGCCATTTGGGCATTTTGCCGCTGTAAACCACCCGGATTGTTGGTGGCACCTTGAGCCAGGTTTCGCCCAGGGCCATGCCGGCCGCTATGTCCGTCGAGCCCATGCCCGTGGCGAATGCGCCAATGCCGCCGTAGGTGCAGGTGTGGCTGTCCGCGCCGATAACCAGATCGCCGGGCGCCACAAGGCCGAGTTCCGGCAGCAGGGCATGTTCCACCCCGCAATTGCCGCCCTCGTAATAATGGGTGATATTCTGGTCCTTTGCAAAACGGCGGCTGATCATCACCTGGTTGGCGGAATCGATGTCTTTTTGCGGCGTGAAGTGGTCCATTACAAGCACGACCTTGTCGCGGTCGAAGACCCTGTCCGCGCCCATGCCCTTGAATGACTTGATGGCCAGGGGGCCTGTGATGTCATTGGCCAGCACAAGGCTTACCCGGCATTGCACTATTTTGCCGGGGCTGACATCTTTTTCATCTGTATGTCTTGCAATCAGTTTCTGCGCCAATGTTTTTGGCATGATTTTCTCCTGAAAGATGATATTTGCTGAGAGCGAAAAAGCGTTATTGATCCGTGCTGTGCACTCGTTTCCCCTCTTTCTCGCGCTTGGCAAGATTATTCAGCGCGTCAACAAATGCCCGCGCGCTGGCCACAAAAATATCTGGATGATTGCCGCGACCCACCGCCGAACTGCCATTTTCGCGCAAACGCACTGTCACTTCTCCAAGCGCGTCCATGCCGCCGGTAACGGCATTAATGGCATACTGCTCAAGTTCCGGCTCTCTCCCCACTATCTGGGATATGACATTGAACAGGGCATCAATCGGCCCCACGCCAAAGCCCGCGCCGCTTTTTTCAATGCCATCCACATCCATGAGCACGGCAGCAGTCGGCGGCACGCCGCCGGCATCGGAACTCGACACCGAAACATGGCGCAGCCTGAGGCTGTCCGGAATACGGTAAATTTCCTGCTGAACCAGGGCCATGAGATCTTCGTCATGGATTTGCTTCTTGCGGTCGGCCAGCTGCTTGACCGCATCAAAAACCTGGTTGAGCTGCTCGTCATCCAGGCTGTAGCCCAGAGCCTCGAACTTGCTGCGCACCGCGTTGCGGCCGGAATGCTTGCCGATGACCAGCGTGGTTTCCTTGCGGCCAACAGACTGCGGAGTCATTATTTCGTATGTTTCGCGATGCTTGAGCATGCCGTCCTGATGGATGCCGGATTCATGGGCAAAGGCATTCGCGCCGGTAATGGCCTTGTTGTTGGGAATGGGCTGGCCGATAATAATCGAAAGCAGGCGGCAGGCCGGATAAATCTGCTCTGTCTTGATGCCTGTCTTGAGTCCGTAATAATCCTTGCGCACTTCAAGTGCCATGGCCACTTCCTCGAGGGAGGCATTGCCCGCCCTTTCGCCTATGCCGTTGAGCGCCACTTCGGCCTGGCGCGCGCCAACGCGCAGGGCGGCCAGGGTATTGGCAACCCCAAGGCCGAGATCGTCATGGCAATGGACGCTGAATATGGCCTTTGAACTGTTGGACACATGATCCATCACATATTTGACCATGCTGGCGAATTCCTCGGGCTGCGCATAACCGACCGTATCCGGCAGATTGATTGTCGTGGCTCCGGCATTGATGGCCAGCTCGACAATTTTGCAGACAAAGTCCGGTTCGGAGCGGGAAAAATCCTCGCAGGAAAATTCCACATTTTTTGTATAGCCGGCGCAGCGTTTCACGCATTCTTCTGCAGTGCGCAGGACTTCCTCCGGCGTTTTGCGCAATTTGTGCGCCATGTGGAGGGGAGATGTGGCGATAAAGGTGTGGATGCGGGGGTTTTTGGCGTTTTTCACCGCTTCCCAGCAGCGGTCGATATCCCGGATCACGCAACGGGCCAGACCGCAGATCTGCACATCGCCGGAGGCCCTCTGCGCGATTTGCGAGACGGATTCGAAATCCCCGTCGCTGGAAGCGGGAAAACCGGCCTCAATGATATCTACGCCAAGGACTTCCAGCTGCTTTGCAAGACGCAGCTTTTCCTGAAAATTCATGGTCGCGCCGGGAGATTGCTCCCCGTCGCGCAGAGTTGTGTCAAAAATGTAAACGCGGTCAGTCATAAACGCTCCTTTATCGGGCTTGTCCAACGGCCGCCCGGGGAGCGTGGTTCCCGCAAGGCGCGGGCCGTCAGCAAAGCCTCATTCGTTAGGCGTGGACAGGGCGCGCTGTAGCTGGCGGTTACGGCGCGGCAGGATGATGAATGTGTAAAGAAGACCCATGAGAATATAGAGCAGGCAATAAAGAAAGCCCACAAGCCTCGGCAGGGAGACGACACAGGCCAGGAGAAAAAGAAAGGCAATCATGCAGCCAAAGGGATGGGCGCGGAAAAAGTCGTATTCCTTGAAGGAGAAATAACGCACCCGGCTGACCATGAGAACGCCCACGGCAACGGCCAGGACAAGCGCGCACAAGGGCGTGACCGTATTGTAGGCCTCCGGGAAAAGAGAGGCAAAAAAAACAAAACAGACAACGGTGCAGCCGCCGGCCGGGATGGGCAGGCCGATAAAAAAGCGCTTGCTGATCTGCCCGGCGCTTACATTGAAGCGCGCCAGGCGCAAGGCGCCGCAGGCCGCAAAGATAAAGGCAGCGGCCACGCCAACGCGCCCGAAATTGCAAAGCTGCCAATGCCAGAGCAAAATCGCGGGCGAAAGGCCAAAGGCCACAAGATCGGCAAGGGAATCTAACTGCACGCCGAATTCGCTTGCAGTATGCGTAAGCCTGGCCACCTTGCCGTCCAGGCCGTCCATGAGGGCGGCGACAAGTATGGCCATGCAGGCATCCTCAAAACGGCCCTGCCCGGCCCAGACCATGGACAGAAAACCCAGAAACATGCTGAACGTGGTGAGCATGTTGGGCAAAAGATAAAAACCCTTGCGCGGCTGTTTCGCGTTTTCCATATCAAACCTTGCGGGCCAGAACAGTCTGGCCGCCGAAGACATTTTCACCGATTTTTGTGGCGGGAGTATAGCCCTCCGGCAAATAAAGGTCAACACGGCTGCCGAAGCGAATCAGGCCAAAGCGCTCTCCCCTCGCCAGGCTGTCGCCCACCTGGGCGCGGCAGACAATGCGCCTGGCAACCAGGCCTGCTATCTGCACCATGCACCACTTTTCGCCATCCAGTCCGTCAAGCAGGATGGCGCAGCGCTCGTTGTCCGTCGAGGCCTTGTCCAGGGCGGCATTGAAATACTTGCCCGGAAAGTAAAGGATATCGCTGACGGTGCCGCTGACGGGCGAACGGTTGACGTGCACACTGAAAAGATTCATGAACACGCTGATGCAAAGGCGATTTTCATTGCCAAAAGGGTCGGTCTTTGCGCCTATCCGGATAACCTTGCCGTCGGCCGGGCTTACTGCCAGGCCGGGAGCGTGGGGGATTACCCTTTCCGGATCGCGGAAGAACCAGAGCGAGTACAAGAAGCCGATCCAGAAGATCGTGGCCATTGGCCAGCAGCCCATGATGGAGAAGATCAGCGCTGAAAACGCGCAGATTCCTATTGCCGGTACGCCTTCAGGGGCGATTCCTGTGCGTGGCCTGGTCATTTTTTCAGGGTTTCGCCGATAACGTCAATGATCAGTTTGTCGGGCGCGTTCTTGCAGGCGGCCAGGAACTTGTCCAGGGTGGCCTGGTTTTCGAAAATTGAATCCTGCCTGCCGTTTTTGGCTCTCTGCCAGCCATCCAGCCAGATCAGGAAACCGCTGCCATTGTCTTCATCGGCATAGTATTCGCCGCAGGTTGTCTTGTCGGCGCGATAGGGGCCTTCCGTCGCGATGGGCAGGTTTTTCCGGATCTCGTTCCAGTGGGGCAGAACCTTGTCTGTCGGCACGGCCTGGCAAATGTCGGATATCGAGATAAGCATAGGTTCCATGACAGAAGGATCGGCCACGACCTGGCCGCTTTTTTGCGCGGCATAGCCTTCCATCTGCAAGCCTTCGAAAAGAGGCGGCTCGCCGCTTGTGTTGGAGGCCAGCAATTCGGCGCAAATGTATGTTTCGGGATCAATCTTGTCGCTGGCGGCAAATGCCGGGGCGGCCAGGCACAGGGCCAGCAGGGCCGCGAAAAGAGCTTCCTTCATTTATATTCATCCTTTTTGTTGAAAAAAGAGATTCTTTACAAAATGGAGCAGGATGTCAACCAGGGTTGACAGGAATCATTTCATAAAATTTCAGGGTCATATTCCTGACCTCGTTGCCGATGCTTCTGGACTTGACCGGGAATTGCGGCTAATCTGGATTCAAATGGTTTTATCCGTACAATTTCAATCCGGGAGACAAATCATGCAGGTCTGTATAGGAGAACTTCACGGCAAGCCGGTCATGCTCAAGCTGGAAAACGGCGTGCCCTGTCTCAATGATGAGGCCATGCCCATCAAGAATCTGACGGAACAGGAATTGAAGGCCTTTCAGGAAGAAGTTGACGGGCTGCCCAAAAGCGGCAATCCGGGCTGCGAAGCGCTGCTCAATGCCTGCCGGGCCTCGTTTATCGCCAATCTTCTGGGCAAGTGCGTAGGGGACGAGTGCGTGGACAAGCTGACCCATGTCCTCGACCATGTGCATTACGAGGTGCAGAAATACCTGGGGGAGGTTGAGGAGGATTAACCCTTTCCGATTTGCTCCATGATGATGTCGCTTGTCCTCGTGGCGATGGCTTCGTCCATGTTTGCCCAGATTGGCAGGCAGAGAATGCGCTCGGCAATGTCTTCCGCCACCGGGCAGGAATCGCCCCTGAAATAGGGCAATTTGGAGAGGCTGGGATAAAAATAGCGGCGGGGATGGATGCCTGTTTTGACCAGCGAGTCCTGGGAACGCCGCATCAGGTCGGCTGTCAAAAAAATGACAGGGTAATAGCCGTAATTCCATTCCAGGCCGGCATGAAGCGCGGGCTTGCGCAAATGCGGATTATTGCCCATTTCAAGAGCGCAGTCGTAAATTTCCACCAGGCGCTTTCTTTTGTCGATCATTTCCCGAACCTGGGGCAGCAGACAGACGCCCATGGCGGCGTGCATCTCGCTCATCTTGCCGTTAATGCCCAGGCAGACGTGATTGTCGCCATGATGCCCGAAGGCCCGCAAAAGGGCCAGCTTTTCGTAATCCGCGGGGTTCGGCGTAACAATGCAGCCGCCCTCCACAGTATGGAAAAGCTTTGTCGAATGGAAGCTGCAGGTCGAGGCATCCCCGTAAGCCAGCAGGCTTTTGCCGTCCAGCCTGCTGCCGAAGGCATGGGCGGCGTCATAAATGATCCTGAGGCCATGCACATCGGCAAGCGCATTCAGGGCCGCGACATCACAGGCATTGCCATACACCTGAACTGGCATGAGGCCCGCAACGCCGGGATGCGCGCGCAGATGTTTTTCCACCTGCGCGGGGTCAATGCAGAGGGTTTGCGGGTCAATATCGGCCAGTATGGGTTCGCAGCCTTCCCAAAGCAGGGACGAGAGCGTGGCGACGTAGGTGAAAGGGGTGGTAATAACCTTTTTGCCATTGAGTCCGAGCAGCCTCAGGGCCAGCTGCAGGGCTATGGTGCCGTTTGAGCAAAGGGCGAGCATGGGCACATCAAGCCATTGCGCAAGATCCTTTTCCAGGCGCTGGACATACTTGCCCTGGTTTGTGAGCCAGTGGGAATCGAAGATATCCCTTACGCATTCCATGTAGGAATCGAGAGGCGGCAGGGCCGACCGGGTAACCTGCACGGGACTGCGGGACAAATCTGCCGATTTTTTCATATTGGTTTGCCTCTGCTCCAAAAAACTGCGCGATAACGGCAAATCAGGTTATCTTATAGGCGTGCCAAGGTCAACGAGGGGGGAGTTGAAGCAGGCGGAACAACTTGCCGCTATTTTTCTGGCGTCAAAGGCCGCCCTTCCCTTCTGCCAAAATTCCAGTAATGATACTGGGCATTGGGGATCCGCCCCCGGGTTATGGCGTGGGCAACATCGGGATTGGCGGCCAGGTAATCGTCTTCGTTTACCAGAAAGTCCTTTTGAAGATATTCCAGATAGCGGCGGCAGTTTTCCTCCGCATTGGAAGCGGCTTTCTCATGCGGATGGGATCGGGAATTACAGAGCGCAACATCGACCACGAAAAATCCGTTGGCCTCCCACCAGGCGCGCATCCTCTCGCGGCCTGGAGGCGAAACATACATGTCGAGAATAAAATCCCGGTCTCCTGTTTCGGCCCTGATTATTTCGCACAGATTGCCAAGCAGCCCGGAGCGCAGGATTTTAAAGGTGATGGCCGCGCAGTTGAGGACATCGCCCGTGCGCCATTCGTTGATGATTTCCCTTATGGCTTCCGGGGCGCCGCGCTGGCCGTTCATTATCTCGTAATAGACAAGGTCGCCGGAAACGCGGAAAAGATCCTGCCGGAACATTGACGTCGAGATCGTGGTCTTGCCGGAATGGGGCGCATCCATAAAGAGGATGGCGACTGGCTGCCTGCGGCGGACATGAAAAACATGGCGGGGAACTGGGTCTCCGGCCTGGGGCACGCTTTGGGCAATGTGCTTGTACGCATATTTCTCAAACATGGATTCAAGCTTTTTTTGCGTGGGAAAAAACCGGCTGTCGATGGAACGTTTTACTTCCACGAACTCGTTTTGGGCGCCTGGCGCGATGCCGATTTCCAGCACAAGCACGCCGCCGGGCTTGAGGCGATCCATGAGCAGATCGAGCATGGCCTGCTGGTCGGGCGCATAATGAATGGCCGAGAGAAAAATGATTACGTCAAACTTTTCCTCGCCAATATTGCTCCAGTCCTGGCAAATGAACTCGCAGCGCGGAAAAAGCTCCCTGGCTGTTTCCAGAAAGGCGGCGCTGCTGTCCACCCCCACCACCCGGGCTGCGCCCTGCCAGTCGGCAAAACCGCAAAAGAAACCGGCATTGCAGCCGACATCAAGAAAACTCTTGCCTTCGAGCTTCGGCAAATCAAGGGCGATCAGCTTGGCGGGGCTTACGGAATCGCCCTGCGCCCAGGGAAATGACTGGTAGGACATTGATGGCTCCGGGGAAATGTTGTTGGGCACAGATTGCAATATTATTTATTAACCTTGCCAATATAGTATTAATGATAATATATCATCGAAAGATGGAGTTTTATCCTTTCTCTGCAGGCATGATAAAAATTTAATATTGCAAAAACAAGGTATGTGGGCAGTATGCACGTCCCTTCCCTGATATTGTTCATGGGCTCTGAAGCCAGCGGCCTTTATCAATATGCCGGCATCTTCAAAAATATGGGAATTCCATGCGGGATGCCATACGCCTTTTTGCGTTCAACGTTGGCTGCAAAACGTATGCCGTCGCATGAATACCATAGTTATTTTTCGGCCATTCGCAGATTTTTCGGAGATCTGGGCTTGCCGCCAATAGCGGAGGCCCCCCCGGACAGAATTGAAAGTTCCCAATTTGAATATTATTCCAATCTTGTTTGCCGCTGTTTATTATCCCATACTGCAAAAAATCCGTATCTTTGCGCAGACCATTTCACTGCCCTTGTTTTGCCATTTGTTCTGCGTGCTATTGATCTTGGGACAATTCGCCTTAAAAGTTATTTTTTCTTCACCAATCCGGAAAATGAAGCGGCATCATTACTGGAAAGCCAGGGTCAGCCGGCAAAGCTGAGCGAATTTGCCTGGCGGAATACCCTTGTTGCGGCAATACGAAACTGTGGCAGGAATATCGAATTTATTGATTCCGACAATATGGATATGGATTCATTCGCCCACCTGAAAAAAGAAATATTGGATTTTTTTGACATGGACGATGCGGGAATTAAAACAGGATTTTCCCTGCCTGTCGTTGCCAATACGGTTTCTCCGAATGGTTCCCTCGAGTTGTCGTCATTGACCATGAATTTATATGAAGCCTTGAAGGCCCATACAGGCAATAAAGATTTTGGCAGGCTGAAAACTCTGACAGACAATGCCTTTGCGCTGCAAAGCGAACAAAACGGCTGGCAATATTTTGACTGTCTTGACTGCGGCGAGCTGGATGCCCATGCCCGGCTGTTGCTGAATGAGAGCAGCTACGATCAATGCTCCGTGTGTCCTTCTGACAACGATATTGCTTCAATCGACACGCCCTCCAACGAGAATCTGGCCGCGTTTCTGGATGATGTCGAACATAAACTTGTCGTGGCCCAGAATGATTATGCCGGCAAACTTTTCCTGCATACCAGCAGTTTAAGTACCTACTATACGCATAAATTTGATGATGCCCTGTCAATTGCGCGCCATGAAAAAAACGCCTCAAAAGCCGGGCGTACTTGCCGCAAAAAAATCCGCCGCCCAGCCGCGCACGGAAAATTCTGGGCAAAGCGCAAGTGATTATCCGCAAATCTGCCGACAACGCGCGTCTTTTGCGTTTTGGCTGCAGCGGTGATGCCCTTGAAATCGCGCCTGAGGCAATTAATACTTTGCTTTATGCATTGCCAACCGATTTGAAAAGGCCTTTTACCTGCGCCCCTCTCAAATATCGCAGGCTTGCCCGCGTTGCCATGATTGCGAGCGCGCGGGTTCATCAAGGTTTTGCCTTCCATAATGCCTGCTATGAAATCACCCCGGCAAATGCAAAGCTTGTGCTTTCCCAGGCAAAACCGGATTATTTTCTGGTCGAATCCTGCATTTACGACAGCGCAAGAGCATGGCCGCTGGCCTGTTTCAAACCCGGTTTCGGGCAGCAACTCGGCAAGCTTGCCACACTGGCGCGCAACGCGCATGTGCCAGGCATTTTATGGTTTACCCTTGATTATTCCCTTGCCGAGCATTTTTTTGAAGCCGCCCATGCTTTCGATTTTGTGGCCTGCGCGGACGAGCGCTCTCTTGAGCTATTCAGACAAAACGGCATAAACGCCCGTTATATGCCCTGGGGTTTTGCTCCGGAAATATTCAATCCGCTCGTCAACTCTTCCCTTGCGTCAGATTTGCCTCCCATGCTTCTTTTTGACGGCATTTCCCGAATGATGCGTTTTGCATACGTCCGGAAAATTTTGGAAAAATGCCATGACTGCAATCTTTCAATTATCGATTCAAGCATGCTTGTGCCGCCCTATAATATTGAAAGATTCTCGCATCCCTGGCTTAAGGAGCATATTCACGGATGCGTGTCGCAAACTTTCATTCAGGAACTTTACAAGACATCGACCGCAAGCCTGGTTCTGGGCGATGCACCCGAAAAAATTTCGCCCTTGCAGCAATGCAGGGCTCTGGAAGCGGCCGCATGCGTCTGTCCCCCGCTATATGTCGGCGCAGACCGTCTCGCGCTGCCTTTTCTCCGCAATTTCTGTTCCTGTTTTTCCGAAATTGAAAAAGCCGCTGATTTTTACCATTACCTGACATCCAGCTGTTATGAAAGGGACATTGCCGCCCACCCCGGCTGGCGCCATGCGCATTCCGAACATACCTTCGCGCACAGGATGGACGTAATCCACAAATGGATCGGCCTTGACAGACAGGCAGTTGAGATGCCCCTGGCAAGCGTTGTTGTCCCCAGCATCCGTCCGCAAAATTTCGACCATATTTTTCGGCAATACGAAAGACAAAACTACCCGGCGAAAGAAATGGTTTACGTTTTCAATGGCGAACCGGACAAAATGCCATCCATCCCGAAAGACAGGCGCGATATCCACATTCTGACTGTTCCACGGGAATATACCACCGGCATGGTGATGAATGCCGGCATCGCGGGGGCTCACGGCGAATATGTCTTCAAGTTCGATGATGACGATTTGTACGGCGCACATTACGTTGCCGACAGGATGATCTGTTTTTGCGAATTTGACATTGACGCCTTGAGCAACGCGCACACCTTTTTCAGGTTTGGCAAACAGGAAAAAGCTTATATCAGCAATGTAGCCCACAATGCGGTCAACAATGAAGTGTTCAGCCTGGGCAATACGACATACGCCATGGTCAAGTTTACCGGCTGTTCTGTCGCGATGCGCCGCGATTATGCCCGACTTGTCAATTTTCAGGAGCAGGCCTACGCCCATGCTGATGTGTCAATTATCGTAAAGGGAATTTATTTGACGTCGACTGCGATTTATGCCCAGGTTCCCGGCTTCAACGTGTGCGTGACAAGAGAAGAAAAAGGCCATACCTGGGTTGCTCTTTCCGAAGAAATGATGAGTTATCTGGATAAGCATGAATTTCCTCTTGCCTCTGTTTTTGTATAGTTTGCTACGGGTGATCAGCCAGGGTGGCAAAGTTTATTCAGTATGAATTTGGCCAAATATATGGAATAGTATTTGCATTTTAATTGCATGGGGTCATTTTTTCCTGCAAGAATAAAACGGCATTGCCCCTTTGCCGTGCAATCAATTCAGCCATTCAAAATTTTTGAACATGCATAGAAAAAAAATCATTATTACCGGTTGCTGCGGAACAATCGGGCATGGATTATTGAAATATCTGGCCAATAATTCCGGGCTCTATGACGCAATTTTGGGTATCGACAATAATGAAAGCGGCCTTTTTATTCTCGAACGCGAATTTGGAAATAATTTCAAATTTGCCTTTGGCGACATCAGGGACAAAGAACGGCTTGTGCAGCTTTTCAAGGATGTTCATACGGTAATCCATACCGCAGCCCTCAAACATGTCGCGCCATGCGAAATTGCTCCCGAAGAAGCCATAAAAACAAACATACTAGGGGTAAATAACATCATTTCCGCAGCCCGGCAAACCGGTGTTTCCAAAGTTTTGTTTACTTCTTCGGACAAGGCGGTCAATCCAACCAATGTCATGGGAACCAGCAAGCTCATGGGTGAAAGATTGATGAGCGCGGCCCAGATTGATTGCGGCAATTATGGCAACACGACATTTTTTTCAACCAGGTTTGGGAATGTCCTGGGTTCCCATGGCTCGGTCTTTCCACTTTTTGCAAAACAGATAAGGCAGGGGGGCCCGGTTACAATTACGGATCCTGACATGACACGCTTCGTCATGAGCACGGAAGACGCTGTAAGTCTGGTCATGGAAAGTCTTGATTTGGCCCATGGCGGTGAAGTTTTTGTTTCCAGGATGCCTGCAATCAGGATTTCCGATCTGGCAGACGTTATGATTGAAACATTTGCCCCCCGTTTTGGATACCAGGCTGAAGACATCAAGGTTGATATTATTGGCCGAAAGCCTGGGGAAAAGATTTACGAGGAACTGCTTACAGAAGAAGAAAGCACGCGCACTCTGCAACTTGACAAATTTTTTGTTGTCCTCCCTGCCTTCAGAAATTTTTATGAACTGGATTATAATTATACCGGTTCAGTCGAGCATCCAGTCGGCCAGACGTATTGTTCCAATAACCAGCAGCTTCTTGACCGGAATCAACTTAAATCTTATCTGCTCCGCAACGGGCTGTTATAAGGAGATCTGGGTTTGAAGGATCATATTCTGGTTCTTGGCGGGGATGGCTATCTTGGCTGGCCCACTGCAATGCGTTTGAGCGCAATGGGGTATGAAGTTACCGTTGTCGATAATTATCTGCGTCGCGATCTTTGCTCGGATCTGGATATCGATTTTCTTTATCCTGTCCCTGCACTTGCAGAAAGGACTGACCTGTGGCTGAAAATTTCAGGTAAAAAAATTCATTACGCAGAGCTTGACCTTTCACTGCCGGATAACATGCGTTCCCTGTTCATTCCTGGTGAATATGAAAAATATACCGGGTCAAAATGGCCAGGAAAACCATGCGCAGTCATCCATTATGCCGAACAGCCATCGGCGCCATTTTCCCTTCTGGACTATCGTTGCACCGATCTTACAATTGTCAATAATTTACGAGTAACCAACAATCTGCTTTGCGCCATAAGGGACTTTAGCCCGGAAAGTCGCATCGTGCATATAGGCACCATGGGCGAATACGGCACACCGAATATTGATATTGAAGAGGGCTGGCTGGAGATTGAGCACAAGGGGCGCAAAGACCGTTTCCTGTATCCGCGGCAGGCATCGTCGATTTATCACACCACAAAAATCATGGATACGGATTTAATGTGGTATTTTGTCAGGGCATTCAAATTGTCAGTCACCGACTTGATGCAAGGGCCTGTTTATGGCATTGACACAGCCGAAACTCTCATGGACACCCGTTTGCGGCCCTATTTTAATTACGATGATATTTTTGGGACCGTACTTAATAGGTTCATTGTGCAGGCGGCTTGCGGCTATCCTCTCACAGTATATGGCAAAGGCGGTCAGACGAGGGGATATATAAACATCAATGACACTCTGCAATGTGTGCTCGCGGCCATAACCAATCCGGCAAAAAAAGGCGAGCTGCGTATCTTCAACCAGATAACCGAAACGTTCAGCGTGCTGAACCTGGCAGATAGAGTCAAAGAAGCTGGAAAATCCAGAAATCTTGACGTAAAAATTGAGCATGTTCAAAATCCGCGCACTGAAGCGGAAGAACATTATTATAATCCAACCTACAGGGCCTTGCGTGAGTTGGGTGTAAAACCTCATCCGCTTGACAGGGAAACATTATTGACGATGATTGATGTAGCCCTTGAGTTCAAATCCGGTATAAGACCTGAAACGATATTTTTCCCGGCAAGAAAAACGCCTGTATGGCTGGAATATGGACACATTAAACAGGATTTCAGGAGCTGATATTGTTCGCAAAAATTCATGGAGCCCGCATTGCCGCCATCCGCGCTGCCGTGCCCACACAGGAAGTTCATATAGAAAATGAGCTTGAATATTATGGAAACAGCCTGAAAAAGGTGCAGCGAGTCAAAAGCATGATCGGCACAGATTGCAGGCGTCTGGCATGGCCGGGACAAACCGCTTCAGATTTTTGTTACGCCGCAGCCGAAAACATACTTGAGGCGCACCCGGACAAAAGACAAAAAATCGATGCAATTATCTTCGTCACCCAGTCCCCGGATTATGATTTGCCTGCAACGGCATGCATTTTGCAGAACAGGCTCAATCTTCCGCAAAGCTGCGCGGCCTTTGACGTAAACCAGGGTTGCGCCGGCTTTGTCTATGGTCTTTGGCTGGGCGCTTCGCTGGTCTCCACTGGCTGCGAAAATGTGCTTGTTCTGGCAGGGGATACGCCGGGAAATCCCCGCGATGTCCGTAATCGCGTCATGGCCGCCATCTTCGGCGACGGGGGCGGCGCCGCATTGATAAGCAGGGATGCAGCAGCTTCAGATCTGTATTTTTCGATTGGCACAGACGGCGCTGGTTATGAGCATCTTATTGTGCCTGTTGGCAGAAACAGAATCCCTTATTCGAGAGAATTTGAAGAAAACCGCGAACTGTGGGACGATATTGAAAGCAAGGAAGGATTTCCCTGGCGTCTGAACGAGACATTCATGGATGGTTCCGCAGTATTTGCCTTCACAATGCGCGTGGTGCCAGACCATATCAATGATTTTTTGCAGGAAAGCGGCATAAGCAAAGACTCAATAGATTATTTTGTATTTCACCAGGCCAACAAGCAGATAATTACCGAAATTGCCAAAAAGGCCCGGCTTCCCCTGGAAAAAGTTTATAGCGAAACATTTTCGCGCTATGGAAATCTTTCTTCGGCATCTGTGCCAGCAGTGATCAGCGATCTTTTTGGATCTGCCGGAACGTCAGGCAATTCCAGACTGCTTTTAAGTGGCTATGGAGTTGGCCTCTCATGGGCTTCATGCATCTGGGATGCCGACAATTGTGATTGCGCGCCTGTACTTGACGTGCCCGCCCCCGAAGACGGGGGGCAACGGCGTGATACACTGATAGATTACTGGCGCAACAAGCTTGGAGGCAAATAGATGAATAGCGCGGAATTTTTGGAAACCTTCCAGGAATTGATTCAGGCCGACAATGAACTTTCCATGGATACGCCTCTTGCCGATATTGAGGAATGGGATTCCATGGCCATAATGGCGGCTATTGCGTATTTTGACGTTACTCACGGCAAGCAGCTCACTTTTGAAGATTTTTCCAGAGCCAATGTCGTGGCCGACATTGCGGGAATGATACCCGGTTTTGAAAAATGAACTGCTTTGAAAACCAGGTATTTCTCGTTACAGGCGCAAGTTCTGGCATTGGCAGAAGCATTGCGCTGAAGCTAAACAAATTTGGCGCAATCGTTTTGGCCAATGGGCGCAATATCGAACGTCTGGAGGAAACGGTCGCCATGGCCGATTTTCCGGCCAATATGAAGCCTGTTGTGCGGGATCTGGCGCAGGATATGGATGACATACCCAAATGGCTGTCGTTACTGGCTGCGAAAAACGGTAAATTGCGCGGTCTGGCATGCTCCGCCGGGATTACATATAACGCGCCAATGTCGTTTTATGACATTTCCAAAGCCAGGCAGATCTTTGATATTTGTTGCCACTCCCCACTCAAACTTGGGTCGGCATTTTGCGGCAGGCGCGTCAATGCGGGAGATGGCTCCTCCATTGTGTTCATTGCGGCCGCTGCGGCCCTTGATCCCAACCCTGGCCAGGGGATGTACGCCGCGGCCAAGGCCGCCCTGGTTGGTGGGGCCAGATGTATGGCAAAAGAAGCGGCTCCCCATAAAATAAGGGTAAACTGCATTTCTCCCGGCCTTGTTGACAGTCCCATGATGGATGCCACTGTCAGACAGCTTGGTCCGGAGTTTATGGAAAGGGAGAAAACTTTATATCCCCTCGGCATAGGTGCCCCTGACGATGTGGGGGAGCTTGCCTTGTTTCTGTTATCCGCCAAATCCAGATGGCTTACCGGGCAAAACATACCCCTTACCGGGGGACGCTGATGCGAAAAATATGGATTATCGGCAATTCGGGCGCGGCGCGTGAATGTTACTGGATATACCGCGATATGTGTTCGGCCAATGCCGACCTGGAAAAATCTTCATGCTTTGAAGGCTTTCTTTCCTGGCATAATTATCCATCTGATCTGCGCGGCATGGAAGACTTGTTTCGCGGCGATGTGGATTCATTCGGAATTACGCCAGAATGCGAATTTGTAATCGGCATCGGGCACCCAGCCCTGCGGGCCGAGGTTTTTGACCTGATGAAGAAAAGGGGGGCGCGTTTTTTTACGCTTGTCCACCCCTGGTCCGACACTTCGCATGCGCTGGCGCAAGGCGAAGCAAATATTTTTCAGCGCGGCTGCTCCATCTTTTGCGATGCCCAGATAGGCAATGCAAATTATTTTAATGGTTCAGTTACATTATCCCATGATGTATGCGTTGGAGACGCCAATTTCTTTGGTCCTTTTGCCCTGCTGCTTGGCGGCTGTACGGTAGGCTCCCGCAATATGGTGGCGGTAAAAACCACTATTTTGGCAAATGCGCGTGTAGGAAACGACAATATGCTTGCGCCAGGATGTTTTGTTTATAAGGGATGCGGCAATGGTGTCCGGATGGCAGGTAATCCGGCGGTAAAAATAGGTAAAGTAGAACATTCGCGATGAGGATTCTTTACGTTACTGCTTCCCAGGCATACTTTACCAATAATGTTTATGATTTCGACCATTCATTTTCCCAATATTCAAAACATGATCTTTTTTACTTCGATATAAGCAAAAATGCTTTTGATATCGATCTGCACGCATTTGACGCCATTTTATTTTCTTATTCTTTCCTCGCCCATACCGATAAATTTTCCCATAGCCTGACAAAAAAAATTAATAAATTCACTGGGTTAAAAATTCCTGTATTGCAGGATGATTATCTTTATTTCCTGAAACATAGAGATAATTTGGCTGCTTTCGGCATCAACGCCATTGTCACCATTGTCCCCCCCCAGTATTGGGACAAGGTATTTTTTGGCCCATTTGCCCATTTGCCAAAACTTCAGGTTTTAACTGGTTATGTGACAGAAAATATGGAGCGCCAATTTTCAGAAAGGCTGCCTCTCAATGCAAGAAAATGGAAAATCGGCTATCGCAGCAGACCTATGAAACCCATTTTTGGAGCTCTTTGCCATGAAAAATTTGAAATAGGTTCCACGATAAAGCAACTATGTGAGAGAGAAGGAATTTCTTGCAATATAGAAGTTGCGGAAGAAAAACGGATCTATGGAAAGGCGTGGCCGGCCTTTATCCGCAACTGCCAGGTATTGCTTGGCACGGAATCCGGATGCAATGTTTTTGATTTTTCTGGTAAAATAGATAAGAAAATTAAGGCTTACCAAAAAAAATTTCCGGAAGCGGGCTTTTGGGACATCCATAAAAACTGCATAGGAGAGGCTGAAGGCATAATAAAAACAAATCAAATATCTCCACGTATATTCGAAGCTGTTGCCCTGGGCACAGGCCATATTCTTTTTGAAGGGGAATATTCGGGAATTATCAAGCCCTGGGAACATTACATCCCATTGAAAAAAGATTATTCCAATATTGATGAAGTATTAACTGCGCTTGGCGACCTGGAACTTCTGGAAAGAATGATTACCAGGTCATACGAAGATGTAGTTGCCAGCGGTAAATATTCATACCGTGTATTTGTTGGGCAAGTGGACAAGTTTCTGGAAAGCCTTCCTGCAAAAAACAACTCAGTCAAAAAAATGCCTTATTCTTCTAAAATAGAAAGGTATGCCCCCCAACGCCTCTGCAATTTGGATACTTTCCCGTTGCAAAGAAAAGCAGAACAAAACACGCATGAAATAGCACAAAAATATGTTGGCAAAAATATTTTGGTGTATGGCGCCGGTGCAGCGTACAGAAAATATATAAAATATTTTTCAGGATCACATATTCTTGGAATAATTCTTGATGACGATTTTCTGGATCAAAATCCTGCCCCTATGCCTGACGCCCCATATATGAGTTTTGAACAAGCAGCTCAGTGTAAAAAAAAGGTTGATGGCATTATTATTTTTTGCAGGCCGCAATTTTGCTTCGCCATGTCTGAAAAAATTGCGGATTTTTCAAATCTCCCGCAGATTCCCGAATGTTGCGTTTTATTTTTATAAAAAGACAAACAAAATATTTTGCCCCGTCCACAGGAAAACCACTTAATGAAAAAACTAGCTCTCCTAGGTATAAGCAATTGTATTATAAATCATGGCTTTGGCAAAATAATCAAAAAAAAATTAAAAGATAATGCCTATGTTTATGGCATCGGATCATGCCCTTCCATGGAAGTCATTTTCAAGCTTCTTCAAAACGACATAATAAACAAATATGAGTATGTAGTCATTGATTTTTGCATGATTGATACGCAATATCTGGCCAGGAGAGAACTTACACCACCATCTATTGTATCCTGGCTTTTATACATAATAAAGATGTTCAATGATTCAAAATCTACTCCAATATTTTTAATTCTTCCAAATCTTGCTATTCCATTTTTTGAAAGTTCAAGTTACATATACAAAACCGTAGCCCAAATTTTCAACATATCGTGCATCGACTTTGAGGAAAAATTTAATTTATTAGATGATTTCGCTCTCGCTCCTTTGGACGATCAAAATCATTTTTATGCTCATTATCAAGAAGTCATTGCAGAAAGCATTATTAATGAAACTGCAATAAAAAAATTAATTAATTGGAGTCGTTGGGAAATATTGATAAATTTTTATACTTATGGACTAGATAAATTAAAATACTTGTTCCCTTATACAGAAAAGCGCACTTCCTTATTAAACAAAGAAGTAGTTAAATTCCAAATCGGTAACGAAATAATAATACCGGATAACTCTTGGTGTTGCGGAATATCTTACTGGTGTGAAAAAAATTCTCCTTATCTTTCCTGCAAAAACAGCGCATTATTCCTTACAAAAAATCTAAATCTACCGTTTGACGGTTTTTTTTCAAGACCAATAAATGCGTTATGCCGGGGGGGGGGGGCAGGGGGGAAGTTGTTTCTCACGCATCAGACAGCCGGCAGTTTTTTTGAACCCGGGAACTGCCCCATCTTTAAACCACCGGACGGTATATCCAATTATCTCTATATTCATGATATATTATTATGTGATATAAACCCATATTTATATGGAGAACTATTTTTAAATAAATTTAAAGAAATTTTTATTACTGAAAGAGAGGAGCTTGTAAAAAAAGCATCTATAAGGATGCCATATTCTCATTTTGTCAAAATATGTTGATTGTTTTAAATTTTCATGTATATTATTTTCCCTGTACTATAACATAAGAGCAATTGAAATTATATGAAAATATTATATATAACAAACTCAAAAACTTACAACGCCAATACCGTATATGATTACGATTCTGCGTTTTCCATTTTTTCAAGACACGATATCTTTTATTTTGATGTAAACCGCTATTTATTGGATATAAATTTTTCCGGTTTTGATATAATAATCTTTTCCTACGCTTTTGCGGCCTCCAGCAAAAACTTTCCTTCACGATTAAAAGAACGACTGCGAGAAAACAGCGCAAAAAAAATATTCTTTTTTCAGGATGAGTATACAAGCTATATCAAGCATAAAGATAATCTGAAAGAGATGGGCATTGATGCCCTGGTTACTGTCATGCCGAAAGAATCCTGGCCTGCCATTTACGGAAGCGACAAGGAAATTGAACGCATACCGAAACTTCAGGTTCTGACCGGCTATATTCCCGATTATCTCAAAGAGATGTATGCGAAACGCTTGCCTCTGAAAGACAGGCAATGGTTTATTGGTTACAGGAGCAGAACCCTTCCCCCCATTTTTGGCAGGCTGGTTCACGAAAAATATGAAATCGGCGTGAAAATGAAGAAAATATGCCGGCAACATGGACTATCTCATAATATTGAGGTTGATGAAGAAAAAAGAATTTATGGCAAAGCGTGGCCGGATTTTATTCGCAATTGCCGTCTTGTGCTGGGCACGGAATCCGGCTGTAACCTTTTTGATTTTACCGGTGAAATTTCACTGAAGATAGCCGATTACCAAAAGCGTTTTCCTGATGCCGACTTTTGGGAAATTCATGAAAACTGCATTGGCGATGCTGACGGGGCAATTCGCACAAACCAGATTTCACCCCGCATTTTTGAGGCCATGAGCCTTGGCACAGGCCACATTCTTTACGAAGGGGAATATTCCGGAATACTGAAGCCATGGCGCCATTATATTCCCCTCAAAAAGGATTATTCCAATATTGACGAGGTGCTGCAAGCCGCAAACGATGACTCCTTTGTGGAGGAAATGATTAACCGGAGCTATGAAGACATCGTGGCAAGCGGCCTGTACAGTTATAAAAACTTTATTCATAAAATTGACGACTTCATTGACTTGTTATCTCATAACAGGCAATGTTCGTCCGGTATGCTCTCTGCCCGCATTTCGGAAAAAGTCAGCCGCGAGGCGCCTTACGTTCCTTCTTTGAACGAACTTGAAGAACTTCAGAAAGTCGAGGTTGAGCGTGTGCGAAAATTGGGCGTCCAGTATTCTGGTAAAAAAATACTTGCTATAGGCGCTGGTGAAGCGTTCAAAAGATATAAAACATTTTTTTCGGAATCAGAAATTCTGGGAATAGCTGTGGACGATTATTTCTATCCCGGAGACGGGCATTTTTATAATGGGATTCCCATTGTCAGCATGTATAAAGCCGGCAAGCTGGCCCCAGCTGCAAATGCCGTCATCCTTTTTTGCCGTCATTTTCGCACTTGCTGGATGCATGGAGAGATATCCATCAGATTTCCGGCAAACAATCCTATCCAGGTTTGCACGCTTTATGCATAACTTTTGACCGGCGTTACAATTACGACATATACCGGGAATAATTTTCAATCCGGATACCCTGCGAAAATCTTATTCAAACGACATTGGTGAAGCAATGAACACGCTCATTTCTGGTGGATGCGGACAGGTAGGGTCCCATGTGGCTGAACTGTTGCTTGCGCGCGGCGACAAAGTGGTTGTCATTGACAATTTTGCGACAGGGCGCCCAGAACATTTAAAACCCCATGCCGCCCTGACTATCATTGAAGGTCATATCGCTGACCAGAAACTTGTGGATGCCGCCATAAAGACACACGACATCGAAACAATCGTCCATGCGGCCGCAGCTTACAAGGATCCAGAAGACTGGCATGAAGACACTCTGACCAACTGCGTTGGCGGAGCGAACCTGATACTTGGAGCAAAAAAATTTGGCGTGGCACGCTTCATATATTACCAGACAGCTCTTTGCTACGGGACAAAACCACTGAAAAATCCCATACCACTGAATCATTTCCGTTTTCCGAACAATTCCAGCTATTCAATTTCCAAGACAACCACAGAAGAATATCTGGAGCTGTCGGGTCTTTCCTATGTTTCCTTCCGCCTGGCCAATGTCATCGGACCACGCAACCTATCGGGCCCGCTTCCAATTTTTTTCCAGCGCCTCACGCAGGGCCGAAAATGTTTTGTGACCAGATCGCGCCGAGACTTCGTATATGTAAAAGACCTTGCCGATATGACTATCAAAGCCATCGACGGCACCGGGCAAGGCTCTTATAATTTTTCAACCGGAAGCGATGTTCCCATTATTGAACTTTATGACGAAGTCGTCAAAGCTGTTGATCTGCCGCAATATCCCGAACCTGAAATTAGAGACCTTGGCGAAGATGACGCAGCCAGCATCCTTCTGGATCCTTCAGAAACATACGCGACTTTCGGCAAACCGGACTTCACGCCGCTTCCCGAAATTGTCCGCTCAGCCTGTGATTATTATAGGGAATATGGGGTTCAGGGCGGCTATACCCACCTTAAAATCGAGGAATAGGAATGCGCTTGCTTATTACCGGCGGAGCAGGTTGCCTTGGTTACAGCATGGTTAACAGGTGGCTTCAAGCGGGGCATGATATTCTTGTAGTTGACAATTTTGCCACAAGCTCCAAAGACTCACTTGCCACGATCCACAACCTGCAAGTAATGGAAGGAAGTGTTGCAGACTACTCATGGCTTGAAAAAACAGTCAAGGACTTTTCACCGAGCCATATTATACATGCCGCCGCTTCATACAAGGACCCGCAAGCCTGGGGCGACGACATAGACGTCAATACCCGAGGCACAGCCAATGTTATAAAGCTTGCAGATGAATGTGGAGCAAAAAAAATCATTTATCTGCAAACGGCTCTCTGTTATGGCCACCCCCTTGAAACTCCCATTCCCGAGAGTCATCCACTTGCGCCAATCACAGCCTACGGCATAAGCAAAACAGCCGGAGAAAGGCTTTTAATTCTTGGCAATACGCCATGGATTTCCCTCCGGCTGGCGAATATTGTCGCGCCCAGGCTTTCAATAGGCCCAATCCCAACTTTTTATAAACGCCTGAAAGAAGGAAAAAGCTGTTTTTGTTCCGATACTGTCAGGGATTTTCTGGATATTGATGATTTTCTCGACCTTCTGGCCCTTTGCCTTGAAAGTTCAAATACTCCAGGCATCTACAATGTTTCAACCGGCACAGGGCACAGTATAAGGCAAGTATATGATGAAGTTGCCGCATGGCTGCATAGCGCGTTGCCCGAGCCTCCGCTCGTGCCTTCCGCGCCAGACGACATCCCATCGGTAGTACTGGATCCGTCTTGTGCAAACAAGATTTTCGGCTGGAAAGCGAAAGTCACATTCCCTGAAATGATGGCGAAAATGCTGCATTGGTACGATCAAAACGGCATTAAAAATATATATTCCCATCTATCAGTGCCTGATAACAGTGTCCAATCCAGGGCTGCAAAATAACTTGTAACTTTTTTACAGCTACATAATGCAAACCATGAGGTTCCATGAACAGTTTTGAAAACAAACGCATTCTCGTGACCGGCGGCGCCGGTTTTGTCGGCGGAAATCTGGTAAGAAAAATTCTGGAAGACAAGCCGTCGGAAATCATCATAATTGACAACCTTCTTTCGTCAGACGCGGCAAACGTGCCCGTTGATCCGAGGGTGCGTTTTATATACGGTTCTGCGTCAGACCCGGAAATTTTGCATACCCTCGACGACAATATAAATTATGCTTTCCATCTTGCGTGTTATCACGGCAACCAGTCTTCAATAGCAGATCCGCTTGCTGATCATGCCAATAACGCATACGCCAATCTTGCGGTTTTCAACCATCTCGCAAAGTTCAAAAACCTTGAGAAAGTTGTTTATTCCGCAGCCGGTTGCGCCGTTGCCGAAAAGACATACGGTCCAGCCCATGCCACGGAAGAAGACGCGCCTGTATCTCTGCGCCATGACAGCCCCTACTCCATTTCGAAACTTGTTGGCGAGCTTTATGGAAATTATTTCTTCCAACATTCCGGGCTCCCCATTGTTACGGCAAGGTTCCAGAATGTCTATGGGCCTGGCGAGATTTTGGGCGCCGGTCGCTGGCGGGGCACAGTAAACACTGTATGGCGCAATGTCATTCCAACATTTATCTGGAAAGCGCTCCAGCATGAAGCGTTGCCGGTGGAAAACGGCGGCAAGGCCAGCCGTGATTTCATTTATGTGGAGGATATAGCTAGCGGGCTTATGGCTTGCGCAAGCAAAGGAAAAGCCGGTGATGTTTATAATCTGGCCTCTGGCGTTGAGACAGATATAGCCACGCTTGCGACAATGATAAATGAGCTTGCGCAAAACCCCACGCCCATAAACTTTGCTCCCGCGCGTGATTGGGACCATTCCGGCAAAAGGTTCGGCAGCACGAAAAAATCCAGGACAGAACTCGGTTTTTCGACCCGGATAAATTTACGCGAAGGCTTACAAAAAACTATAGAATGGACAAAAGCCAATACGCATCTCATAACACGTTGCATGCTTCAGCATGAGCCTTTCATGAAAGGAATATAAAATTAATTTTCAATAATTTGATATGGAAATAATATGTGCGGAATAGCGGGAATAATCAGGCGTGATGCAAGAGAGGAGGACAGGCTGGCAATCAGGGCTATGTCTGAATGTCTTGGACACCGTGGATCTGACGGAAATGATATTTTTTCGAGGCATGGAGTTCATCTTGCGCACAGAAGACTTGCCATAATCGATCCCCAAAATGGCTCTCAACCCATGCGCAGCCACGATGGCTCATTAACCATTATTTTTAATGGCGCCATCTATAATTACCTTGAATTGCGCCAAAGCCTTGTCGGCCTTGGTCATTCCTTCAGAACCTATTCCGATACCGAAGTTCTCCTTGCAATGTATGAAGAATATGGAGCCGGCTGCCTGGCTTATCTGAACGGAATGTTTGCCTTTGCCGTTCTGGATGATCGTAAGGGAGAAATCTTCCTGGCGCGGGACCGCTTTGGCATAAAGCCGCTGTATTATATGAATGCCGATGACGCTTTTATGTTCGCATCTGAGCCAAAAGCATTTTGGGCAAGCGGTTATGCAAGGCCGGAAGCCGATATTGACGGCTTGCAGGATTACATGACTTTCCAGTTTTGTCTTGGTGAAAAAACAATGTTCAAAAACGTCAGGAAACTGGAACCCGGTCATGCGATGATAATTTCACTGGCCACCGCTAGTCCGGAAAAAAAATGGCAGTGGTGGGATCTGCAATTTTCTGACGACACTTACCACACTGAAGATTATTTTACCGACAAGCTCCTTTATCTTGTCAGTGATGCGGTAAAACTTTGCCTCCGTTCAGATGTTCCAGTTGGCACATATCTTTCCGGCGGCATTGATTCCTCCACGGTCACGGCAATTGCTTCCGACATGATGATGAGCAAGAGTCTCCATACTTTCACCGGAGCATTTGCCGAAGGGCCGGAATTTGATGAATCCCGTTATGCCCGTCTTGTAGCGGAACAAGGGGGCACCAGACACCATGAACTTCAGATAACATCCCGGGATTTCATCGAGTCTATCGGAAAAATTATTTACCATATGGACGAACCTGGAGCCGGTCCTGGCATAATTCCGCAATATTGTATGGCGCGCCTTGCTTCCAATCATGTAAAAGTGGTTTTGGGCGGACAGGGGGGAGATGAAATATTCATCGGCTATGCGCGCTATCTTGTCGCATATCTTGAAGAAGTGCTGCGCGGAGGGATATTCCAGACTTTTGACGAGACAAAACATGCTGTCTCCATGGAATCCATCATTCCAAACCTTCCAATGCTCAAACAATATGTGCCCATGATGCGTTCTTTCTGGAAACGGGGTCTTTTTGAAGATATAGATAAGCGCTATTTCGCTCTGGTGGACAGGAGCGGTGGGTCCAGGGAAATGTTCGTTCCCGACCTTTTTTCCGGAACAGGCTATGATCCGTATGAAAGCTATGCCCGGATATTCTGGAATCAGGAAAGGACTTCCTATATTAACCGCATGTGTTATTTCGACTGCAAGGGTTCCTTGCCTGCCCTGCTTCAGGTGGACGATCGTATGGGCATGGCATTCGGAATAGAAAGCAGGCTGCCTTTGCTTGACTACCGTATTGCTGAATTTTGCGCGAAAATTCCTCCAGGCATAAAATTCAAGGGGGGACAGTCCAAGGCTTTGTTCAGAAATGCAATCCGCAATATTTTGCCGAAAGAAATTCTGCAGCGAAAGGACAAAATGGGTTTCCCTGTTCCTCTGAATATTTGGTATGCCGGCGAGTTAAGAGACTGGACGAGAAATCTGTTGCTGGGTGAGAAAGCAAGGGGCAGAGGAATATATGATATCAAGGCCATTGAAAATATATTAAACCATGACCAGGGATTCAACCGAATCATCTGGGGACTGATCTGCCTTGAAATGTGGTTTGAGACTTTTATTGATGGAACAGGAATAGTTGAAAGCCAACATTAATAAATAAATATTCGTATCAAAATTCAGCATATTGGCAAAAAACATTGCAGAACATCCGCAATATTGGAATAGATGAACAAATTTTTTGTCTTGCAATTAGTATGAAAATAATATCCTTTTTTTTGTCTTGCAATTAGTATGAAAATAATATCCTTGGTAGGGGCGAGGCCCCAATTTATTAAAGAAGCCATATTGAATTCCGCAGCGAGGGCATCCGAAGCGTGGAAGCATATTCTGGTTCATTCAGGCCAGCATTATGATATTTCCATGTCCGACATTTTTTTTGGCGAGCTTGGCATCCCGAAACCAACTTATAATCTTGGCGTTGGATCCGGAACACATGCTGAAACAACAGGGGCCGTCCTGATTGGTATGGAGAAAATTCTTCTTGCGGAAAAGCCTGATGCCCTGATTGTGTATGGAGATACCAACACCACTCTTGGCGGCGCGCTTGCCGCTTCCAAACTCCATATCCCCATAATTCATGTCGAAGCAGGCATACGAATGCTGCCGCGCGATATGCCTGAGGAAATCAACCGTAATCTTACAGATCGCATATCCACAGTTTTTTGTTGCTGTTCTGATCTTGGAGCGAAAAATCTTGAGCGGGAGAACCTGACTGAAGGCGTTCATGTATGTGGGGATATCATGCTTGATGTCTTTATGCGCATGAAAGACAAATTCAAATATAACGAAATAATGAACAAATTGGGTCTTGAAAACACTCCATATATTGTAAGCACAATCCATCGGGATTATAATGTGGATGACCCGGAAAAATTGACCCAGATTATATCTGGTCTTGACCAGATAAGGCAATTGACAGGATTTAGAATTGTTTTTCCTGTCCATCCGCGCACAAAACGCGCCCTTGATAAAATTGGTTCCTTAAGTGTTGAATTCCTGGATATTATTGAACCGCTGGGTTATCTTGAACTAATGTCTCTGACGCAAAATGCCGAATTTGTAATTACGGATTCGGGTGGATTCCAGAAAGAAGCCTATTATTCCGGCAAAAGGGCGCTTGTGCTGATGCCGGATACAGGCTGGCGCGAACTGGTGGAGGCAGGCTGGAATATACTGTGTTCCCCGAATGCCGAAGATATGATGGCCGGATATGAAAAAATCATCCGACAGGCAAATATTCCACACGAAATTTATGGAAATGGCCAGGCTTCCGAAAAAATCATAGCCAGTATCATGCATGAACTTTGTTGAAACTTGTACCTCGCAGGGGTGTATTCTTTATGTACCCGATCATTAAAGACAGAAAAATTAAAATTGCGGTTATCGGCTGCGGGCGCATTTCCAAAAATCATTTTGCCGCAATAGAAAAACACGATACGAACATTGAACTGTGTGCAATATGCGATACCGATCCTGATCGGCTGCGGGAATTTTACCAAAAATACCAGGTTAGCGCTTATCCAGATCTCGAAACGCTCCTTGGCGCATCGGATTGTGATGTGGTGGCGTTATGCACGCCAAGCGGGCTGCATTCACAAATGACAATTCAGGCCGCAAGGCATGGCAAGCATGTGATTACCGAAAAGCCAATGGCCACCCGCTGGCAGGATGGCCAGGCAATGGTTGCGGCATGCGATGCCGCAAACCGTCGATTGTTCGTGGTCAAACAGAACAGACGCAACGCGACCCTGCAACTGCTCAAACGCGCCATTGATGAAAAGCGCTTCGGCAAAATTTATATGGTTCATTTAAATGTGTTCTGGACCAGGCCGCAAGCCTATTATGATTCCGCAAAATGGCGTGGCACCTGGGAAATGGACGGGGGCGCCTTCATGAACCAGGCAAGCCATTATGTCGATTTGCTCGAATGGCTGATAGGGCCGGTAGCCGATGTGCAGGCAATGACGGGTACGCTTGCGAGGGACATAGAAGTGGAAGACAGCGGAGTCATGAATGTGCGCTGGCGCAATGGCGCGCTGGGATCCATGGCTGTTACAATGCTGACCTGGCCCAAAAATCTGGAAGGCTCCATAACCATTATCGGCGAAAAGGGCACCGTTCGCATAGGCGGCGTGGCAGTGAATGAAATCGAGATCTGGGATTTTGAAGATAGCGCAGATTATGATCAAAATGTAAAAAATGCCAGCTATGAAACCACTTCTGTTTACGGCTTTGGGCATCCATTATACTATAAAAACGTCATCGACACCTTGCGCGGGGAATGTGAGCCCGAAACTGACGGCCGGGACGGCCTGAAATCACTGGAAGTGCTCATAGCTGCATACATTTCGGCCAGGGATCGCAAAACGGTATCCCTGCCTCTGCAATATTGAGGTCATAAATGGAATTTATAGATCTTGCGGCCCAATCTGCACGCTTGAGGCCAGAACTGGATTCGCGCATTGCAAAAGTGCTGGACCATGGGCGTTATATAATGGGGCCGGAAATAGACGAGCTTGAAAAATCACTCTGTTCTTTTACCGGTTCACTGCATTGCATAAGCTGCGCGTCCGGTTCGGACGCCTTGCTCATGGCATTGATGGCTTTTGGCGTGGGGCCTGGAGACGCCGTATTTGTGCCGCCATTCACATTTTTCGCAACCGCGGAAATGGCCGCCCTTTTGGGCGCCACGCCTGTATTCGTAGATATAGATTCCCGCACTTTCATGATGCGACCTGATGAGCTTGAAAAAGCTGTTCAGGAAGTCAAAGGACAAGGCAAGCTCGTCCCCAAAGCTGTTATTCCCGTTGATTTGTTTGGGCAGGGCGCCGATTACAATAAAATTGGCCAAATTGCCAGAGAGTATGGTTTATTCGTATTGGAAGATGCGGCACAGGCATTTGGCGCAACCCAGAACGGAAAAAGAACTTGCGCACTGGGCTGCGATGCGGCCGCGACAAGTTTTTTCCCGGCCAAACCTCTTGGATGCTACGGAGACGGGGGGGCAATTTTTACAGACGATGACGAACTCGCCGACAAGTTAAAATCAATCCGGGTACACGGCAAAGGGCGCGACAAATATGACAATGCCAGAATTGGCATCAATGGAAGGCTTGATACTTTGCAGGCCGCAATCCTTCTTGCCAAGTTGACGGTTTTTGAAGATGAAATTGAAAAACGTTCAAGAGTTGCTGATTGGTATGCAAATTATTTAAAAGATATAAAAGACATTATTACGCCAGAAGTTGCCCCGGGAAACACCAGTGTCTGGGCTCAATACTGTATTCTGGTTCCGGAAAATTCAAGAATTGGATTGACTGAAAGCCTGAAACAAAGAGGCATCCCAACGAACATATACTATCCATCGCCGCTTCATTTTCTTGAAGCATTCAAATATATGGGACACAAGCCCGGTGACTTTCCGGTTGCGGAAGAAGTTTCACGCCGCATACTGGCATTGCCATTCCATCCCTACCTGCGGGAGCAGGAGGTGGAGAAAGTATGCGCCAGGCTGCGGGAGGCGCTGGCATGAAGGTGTTTATCCATCCCTCCTCTTATATTGACGAAGACGTGGAAATAGGAGAGGGAACAAAAATATGGCATTTTTGCCATATTATGAGGGGCTCAAAAATTGGAAAAAATTGCAATATCGGCCAGAATGTGGTTATAGGGCCGGATGTGGAAATTGGCTCTGGCTGCAAAATTCAAAATAATGTCAGCCTGTATAAGGGAGTTACGCTGGAGGATGAGGTTTTTTGCGGGCCGAGCATGGTTTTCACCAATGTTTATAATCCCCGGGCGGGAGTGCGCAAAATGGATCAGGCCAGGCCAACGCTTGTTCGGCAGGGCGCCTCCCTTGGCGCGAACTGCACAATTGTTTGCGGGGTGACAATAGGAAAATTCGCCTTTGTGGGCGCGGGCGCGGTTGTGACGCGCAATTTGGCGGATCATGCCCTGGCATTTGGCAATCCAGCGCGGGTCAAGGGCTGGATATGCGCCTGTGGTGAAAAACTGGACAAGGAGATGCGTTGCCCGTCCTGTTTCAGGAGCTATACGCCTATGGGGCCTGGCTTAATTGAAAGACTCCAACTTGTCGGCAAAAATTAATAAAGGCTCCTCATGAAAAAACTTAATATAGTAATCGCCCATAACGGTTCCGCTTTCCAGTCCGCTGGTTCCACATTCCTCCTGCGCCAAAAAGAGCTTCTCCAGAATGGTATTCAGTTCCAGCACAACATTGACCCAGTTTCGCAATACGCCGGTTTATATGCAGCTGGCTATGGACTCCTGTGCGCCTCAAGCACTGATTTCGCTCCCGCAAGCCGCACCATGGCTGAAAAAAATCTCGATAAGGAACTGGCCAGCCTGGCAGAAGGCCTGGCGCCGGAAATGGACGGCATCTGGCTCTTTTTCCCCCTCACAAACCCTGCTATAAGGTTACTGGCGGACAAAATTCAGGCACATCCCCTTCTGCGGGAGAGAGACATACAACCGATACTTGCCTTGTCAGCCCAGGACAGCATCCTTTACGAGTGGATAAGCCAGAGCTGGAAGATAAGCCCGCCGGAGACATTAATCGCCAGCCTTTTGCGCCCGGAGGATTTCGCCAACTACCATGGCGCATGGAATACAGTCAGAGAAGTATTTGGCCGTGCCCGGGTGGTGGTTCACGAAGGCGATGGCGAAACATTCGCGGCAGGACTCCTGAAAAAGCTTGGCGCGCCGGAAGAACTTGCGCGCGGCCTCAAAAGCGCGCACTGGCCCCGTAGCCTGACCGGCATGGACATTGCCAGCGCGCTATGGTCTTTTCCTTTCACTTTGGGGGGAAAAATCCGCCATGACCGCAATGGCCTTATGGCCAGCCTGAGGCGCATCGAAGAAGAAGAGGGAATGCCAATTTTCAATCCTCTTGCCAGATCAAAACGGGACAGCTTCATACGCCATTTTGAAACTGGCAATGCCGCCCTTGCCAAAGAGCTTGGCATTGAGAGGCTTTTTTCTGAAAAGCCCTGGGATTCTCCCGATCCACCGAAAGTTTTGCCGGATCTGACAGCCGAAGCCTGCAGACCTTTCGTAGCAACTTTGGACGACAGTCTTCAAACCAATTTGCTGCGCTATTTCCGTGACTTGGGAAAGCCTGCGCTCAAACCGGAACAGCTGGCCCTGGCAAGCGCACTGGAAGACTATCGCAAAAAGATTACCACCTCCAGCACCTGGATCTTTCCCCGGAATGAACCCCTCCTTTCCGTGCTGACCATGGCTTACAACCACAACAAGTACATTCTGGAATGCATGGAAAGCGTGGCTGCCCAGAAGACGGATTTCCCCATCGAGCATATAATCGTGGATGATGGTTCGAATGACGGCACTCAGGAAATTATTGAGGATTATGCGTTAAAACACCCGCATGTTCGCCCAATTTATCTGCATCGTGGACAGGGTCCAAAGGTATCTACCCTGTTTTTAGCATGCAAAAGCGAATATGCAGCTCTTTGTGACGGAGATGATTACTTTACGGATCCAAACAAACTGCAGATCCAGGTTGATTTCCTCAGAGAAAACAAGGATTGCTCGGTGTGCTTTCACCCCGTCCATGTAAAATTTGAAAATGGCCAAAGGGACGATTTCATCTTTCCCATGCTGGAACAATTGCCCAGAAAGAGCAAACAGCGTTTTTACCTTGCAGATTTAATCCAGGGCAACTTTATCCAGACGAATTCGGTGGTCTATCGCTGGCGTTTTCGTGATGGTCTCCCCGAATGGTTCAATCCTGGCATATGCCCGGGCGACTGGTACTGGCATTTGCTGCATGCCGAAACAGGCAAGATAGCCTTCATTCCCCGCGTCATGTCAGTTTACAGAAGGCATTCCTCCGCGCTCTACAGTTCCGCTTTCATTGACCGGGACAAGCATTTTAAAGAACACGGAATGCATGAGGTTGAAACAATAAATATATTGAATCAGCATTTCAAGGGCCGCTATTTCCGCCATCTGGCAAATTTGTCGGACAGCTTCTTCACATCATTTTACAAAAGCCAGCTAGAAGATCCGGGCTGCCATGCTCTTGACGATGCTTGCGAAAAATATCCCGAATTCGGTTTGCATTTTCTGCAAACATTGCGTTCAGTCCAAAAAGAACAGCCTTCACGTTAAATGAACGCCCTGGGATTTTAATGTTGCGCAATATGTCAACGGTATTTGCAAAAGGTTTATTCCGGCATTTCCGATGAATAGAGACAGGATGAACATACTTGTTATCGGCCAAAGCTATCTCGGCCGCATAGGGGGCGTTAGCAAATTCTATTCCCAGCATTACGAATATTTATGCGCCTGTGGCCATGCTGTAACGGGTATTACCATTTTGCCAATTGGAAAAAACGGCCTTCAATACCCTTTCCCGAAATCCGTAAAAATACGAAACATATAGATGCAGCATTAAATATCTAAACATTTTCAAAATTTTATGCTACTGTATATCCCATGGAAACTACAATCAAACCCGATACAAAGGGAAAGGAAACACGCAGGCTGCTCGCTATCAAACTTTTGGAAAAAGGCGTGAAAGCCATACTATTACAGTTGCGATTTTTTAATTTTGATCTTTTTGACCCCACATATCGACTATTAAAATCATGGTTCAACCTGGCAATTATCCGTCAAAAAACAGCCCATTTTTCAATTTGCGACTGTAGTGCCAAAGCCAGAAACATAGAGACACTTTCAAAATGGTAAAATGGCCTGTTCCAGCTATCAACGGCAAGTTACCGAAAAGCGGCATGAAGTCAGGAAGATCCTTTTTTCTTTCTGTTGTTTGCATAAAGGAATGAAGCAATAATTGATGCCAGGGTTCCTCCAGGCATGATGCCACCCACCCGGTCATGTCCTTCCATCGCAAGCCATGTCCCGCTTCCAGGAAAAAGAAGGCAAATGACAAAAGCCAGCCACTGTGCGCGGGTGCGTATTTTGTAATCGTTTTGGACGTGTTGAAAATTGAGATTCAACGTACCATTTTGTATGGCAATCGTTTGATCCTGGTCTTTCTCTGCCATCAGAAAAATTCTTTCAGCTGCTCAAGGCAAGATATGATCCAACTTTTCCAGAATATCCGGATGGGGTACAGGGCCAGCATATAGCGCGCCCTGTACCGTGCGGCTCATAGTTTTTTGCGTATTCGGCGAATCAATTTCTTTCGGATTCGATGGCATTGTTCAAATAACCCAAAGCCGCGTTAAAATGGGAGGCAAGTGTGTTGTTTTCTGTATTTATTTCAAATTTGTGTTCAATAGCCTGGGGAGCAAAATTGAACAAGTCTCTCCAACATTGGATGAATGTGAGCCACAGGCATTTTACTTTTTCCATATTTCCTACTCCTGTTGCCGTTATGAGCATATCCGGCAAGCATATCAAAAGCAATGCTGTTTGATAAAACATATTTGTGAATTTTTGGATCATTTTTCATGCCTTTGGCCTGAGGGTCATGAGATCAAGAACATAACAACCTCATAGCCATAAATGGCCATAAAATTTTATGTCTCAATGTTCCGCACCCTTCAACTTCTCCTCCAGGGCCGATACCCTCGCCGCCGTTTCGGCGCATACCGACTTGCACATTCCCAAAGTGCATTCGTTTACCGTCAGGCAATGGCGGGATGATCCCGGACGAGTTGAACCGAACTGAAAATTTTTGTACCCTCCAGGAATATGCTTGCATAAGCAGGAATGCCAGAGCATCCTGAGCGATGGGGATCTGGCTGAGCTGGCTGGAGATGCTTCTTTTGACACAGTCTTGCAACCAAAACGGCGGTAAAACAGGAGAGTGTTCCCATGCTGAAAAGGGTATATGTTCATAATTACAAGTCATTGCAAAATTTTACCCTTGACCTGGATTGCCGTTCCACTCTGCTGATTGGCAAAAATGGCAGCGGCAAGACCAGTGTTGGAAAAGCTCTGTGTATAATACGGGATATTGGCCGGGGAAAAATGGAAATTGATGACCTGTTAAAACCAAAGGATTTTTCTTTTTATAATGTTGACTTGCCCATGCGCTTTGAACTGCATGCGCAAGTGGGAGATGCCACATATGTTTATTCCCTTGTCCTTGAAATGCCTCAAGGATTTTTTTTACCACGTGTGAAAGAAGAAACATTGGAATATAATGAGAGACAGGTTTTTACACGCGAACTTGGGCAAATCACATTTTACCATCATGAGGATCGCGAACCTGTCAACTTTCCCCTGGACTGGCACAAGATAGGGTTGCCAATAGTTGGCGACCAGGCAAGGGACGACTACATAGAGAAATTTCGCCGTTATCTGGGCTCCATGATCCTCATTTCGCCGGTTCCTTCCAGCATTTTGGGCAATTCGGATTCAAAACCAAACTGGGTTCTGAACTGGGATTGCAAGAATTATTCAGCGTGGCTTACTACTCTGCTTGGGAACTATCCGGGCGTTTATACCCTTATGGAAAAATCATTAAAAGACTGCATGCCTGACTTCAGCTCTTTCTCCAATATGGCTTACGGTGACACCGCGAAAAACAGGGAAGTGATCTTCAGGTCTGGAGAAAAGAGATTTGTTGCAGACTTTGATATTCTCTCCGATGGGGAAAAGTGCATGTTTGTCATTGCCTCCGTACTGGCAGAAGTATTGATCGCGGCTGAAAATGGCCACGATCGTTTCGTCTTCTGGGACGAGCCAGACAGTTTCCTTTCCCCCTGGGAGCTAATCTCGCTTATCAAAAGTATGCGCCGCAATTTCAACCGGGCAGGCCAGCTGGTTGCAACTTCTCACAACGATAGCGTAATCGAGTGTTTTTCGCCTGAAAATATTTTTCGGCTTTCCAGAGCGAGTCATCTGGAGCCAACCCGATGCGAATTGCTGCAAAATGTCATGGCTGGCAGCAAGGAAAGTATTGCTTCTCTGATTGAAGACGGAGAAATATAGCGTGAACAAAAACAAACCACACCTTGTCATCGTCCCGGAAGATGAGGCCTGGGCCACTTTGACGCGGGGTTTTTTCATGGCTCGCGCTGAGGGCAATATAAAAGTTGACAGAACTTGTGGCGGCTATAACAAGGTGATGACGCATTTCAAAGACAAGCTTCTGCCCAAAATGGCTAGCAATCCGAACATGCATGTTCTTTTACTTGTGGATTTTGACCGAAAATTTGCCTCTCGCATGACAAATTTTACACAACTGGTTTACCCGGACTACAATAAACGGGCGTTTATGGTTGGATGTAAAGATGAAATTCAGAATTTAAATACAGAATACGGAGGTGGAAAACTGGAAGATTTGGGGCAAACCATGGGTAATATCTGCCTGGGAGACGTGACAGCCATGCATACGCCAAAGGGTATAAATCCGTGGACGTTGCCACAGATCCTCAAAAGCGCTGTACAGGTAAGCCTTTTAAAAACCAGGACATTTTCCTTCCTTTTTGCCTGATGCAGTTGCCCTTTATTTTCCCCTCCATCGATTCCACGTTCATCGCGGGATTCCATGGCATTAACTATATTTGTTACAAAATATGTCCAAACTCTCCCCTTTCACTTTCTCCTCCAAGGCCGATACCCTTGCCGTCCTTTCGGCGCATGCCGATCTGCACATTCCCAAAGTGCATTCGTTTACTGTCAGGCAATGGCGCGACAATCCCGAAAGCGTCAAGGCCAGTATCGCAAGCCAGTTCAAGCCCGGCCAGTTGCTGGCAGTGCGCTCATCGTGCAGGCGCGAGGATTCCGCCTGTTCGTCCGGCGCGGGCGCTTTTCTCTCAAGGCTCGATGTTCCGGCAAATGATGGCGGCGCGCTCACGCAGGCCATAGACGAAGTCATCGCCTCGTATGGCCAGGCCGAAGACGACGATCAGGTTCTTGTCCAGCCCATGATTGCAAATCCGGTCGTTACCGGCGTGATCATGACCCGTTCGCTCGCCGACGGATCGCAATATTACGTCATCAACTATGACGACGAATCCGGCAAGACGGACACGGTTACCGGCGGCTCGCACGTCGGCAAGACTGTTCATGTTTACCGCAATGCCAGGCCCGAGGATTTCGATTCCCCGCGCCTCGCCTCGTTCGTCGGCCTCGCGCGCCGCCTTGAGGAAATCTGCGGCAGTGATCTGCTGGACATTGAATTTTGCCTTGATGCCGCAAATGTGCTGCATCTTTTGCAGGCGCGGCCAATTTGCGCGCAAGGCCAGTGGCCGGAATCCATTCCAGCCGCCCGCATCGAGCGCGTTGCGGAATTTGTCGCCCAAAAAACCGGGCCTGCTCCGGGCCTTTTCGGGCAGCGCTCAATCCTCGGCGTCATGCCGGACTGGAATCCGGCGGAAATGATCGGCATTCTGCCGCGTCCGCTTGCCGCATCCCTGTATCGCAGCCTGATTACCTCACGCGTCTGGGCCAAGGCCAGGGAACGCATGGGCTACAGGCCAGTCGCCATGACCGAATTGATGCCCCTCATCTTCGGTCGTCCCTATATCGACGTGCGGGCCAGCTTCAATTCCTTTCTGCCCAAAGGCCTCGATTCCGTTACCTGCGAAGCCCTTGTCGGGGCCTGGCTGGAACGTCTGGAGGCCAATCCCCAGCTGCATGACAAGATCGAATTCGAAATCGCCCAGACAGTGCTGGATTTTTCCTTTGAGCGAAATCTGGAAGAACGCTATCCCGGTCTTTTGAGCGCAAACCGCAAACAGGCTTTCAGGGATGCTCTCCGCGCTCTAACTTCAGCCTGCCTTGATCCGGACGGAACCCTGGCAAGCGCCCTTGACGCGGTAAGCGAACTGCGAGGGCTGCAGGCCGGCAGAATCTTGCCCGATTCCGACCAGCATGGCGCGCTGGAGGATATTGCCCCCCTGCTTGCCGAATGTCGCAAATATGGCACCATGCCCTTTTCCATCCTGGCCAGGCACGCCTTCATCGCCGAAAGCCTGCTGCGCTCGGCAGCCGGCCGGGGAGCGATTTCGCCGGACCGGGTGCGGGACTTCAAGCTTTCCGTGCGGACAATATCTGGCGAAATGTCGTCCGAATTTCGGGAAGTCTGCGAAGGGCGCCGCAATTCCCAGGCCTTCATGCGCAAATACGGCCATCTGCGGCCAGGCAGCTATGATATTTTGTCCCCGCGCTATGTGGATCGGGCAAATCTTTTCGCCGGGGGCGAACATCTGGCGGCAAGGGAAGACCTGCCGCGCTTCGCACTTGCCGCGGATGAAAAGCAGGAGCTTGGACTGCTGATCAATGAATACGGCCTGGCGACAAACCCGGACGCGCTTCTGGAATACGCCAGGCGCGCGATTGCCGGACGCGAATATGCCAAGTTCATTTTCAGCCGCAACCTATCCGACATTCTGGAAATCCTGGCCCATGTTGGCGCGGATTTCGGCTTTGACCGGGATGATGTCTCCTTTGTGGATATCCAGTCCTTTCTGGATTGGGCGGAAAGCGCGTGGCCCGAAACGCCGCGCGAATACTTCGGCCGGCGCATCGAATACAACAGGGAGCTTTTCTCCCGCGCGGCAGGGCTCAAGCTTGGCTACCTGATTCGCTCGGCCCGCGACGTTTATGTCGCGCCGCAGCACAGGGCCGCGCCCAATTACGTTGGCGCGGGCATTGCAGAGGCTCCTGTTGCCTGCCTTGAGGCCAGCAGTTCCTGCGATCAGGATCTGGCCGGCAAGATAGTCTGCATCGAAAATGCCGACCCGGGTTTTGACTGGATCTTTACCCGCGGCATTGCATGCCTTGTCACACGCTTTGGCGGCGCCAATTCGCACATGGCGATTCGCTGCGCGGAATACGGCCTGCCAGCTGCAATCGGCGTGGGCGAAAGACTCTACGATATGGTTTCACAGGCCAGGTCAATCTTTTTGCATCCCGCGGCCGCAATTCTCAAGGCGCAATGATGCTTGGGCTGACGATGCGCATGACGCGCAAGGAATATCCAGGCGGAGTTTTTGAGCTTCGCGATGCCATAGCCTGTGACTGGCCGCGTTTTCTGGAACAGGCCCTGCCTGATGCGCCCTATGTTTTTCTGCCCAATAGCGGAAAGGCCATAATCCCATACGCGGAAAATCTCGGCATTGATGCCCTGCTCCTGACCGGCGGCGATGACTGGGGCATTTTTCCCGAACGCGATGAAACCGAGCAAAGGCTTTTTGCCTGGGCCAGGGAGAAAAACTTTCCCATTTTTGGCGTGTGTCGCGGGGCGCAGGTTATCAACAAATTGCTTGGCGGCAAAAACCATGCCTGCAAGGGCCATGTGGCCACGCGACATGAAGTTGAACTGCGCGGAAATGGCTTGCCAAAGACTGCCATTGTCAATTCTTTCCACAATCAAGTCCTTGCGCCAGACGAACTTGCGCAAGGACTTGAGGTTTTTGCCATGGCCGATGATGGCAATGTGGAGGGATATTGGGGCGAGCATGGCAAGATATGTGGAATTATCTGGCATCCCGAGAGAGAAAAGCAGCCTTCTCTGCTGGATTTGGCTCTGATAAGGGATTTTTACGGAGGAAAAATTCATGCCCCAAAATGACATCGCCGGAATCATCCTGGCTGCCGGGCGCGGCTCCCGGATGAAGGAACTTACGGCCGAAAAGCCCAAATGCCTGCTCGAGCTTGCCGGCAAGCCGCTATTGCATTGGCAGCTTGCCGCCATGCGGCGCGCGGGAATCGAAAAAAGCCTGGTAGTGCGCGGTTATGCCGGCCATTGCCTGCAAGGGGATTTCGAGACTGTGGAAAATCCGCGCTGGGAAAACACGAACATGCTTTCCTCCCTGCTTTGCGCAAAGGATTTTGCCAGCGATTTTTTCGCCAACGGTGGCAGGCGCCTGCTTATTTCATATTCGGATATAGTCTGGCGACCCGAGCATGCCGAAAAACTTTTGCAGGCCAACGAACATATTGCCATGGCCTACGATGTGCTTTGGGAAAGCCTTTGGCGCCTGCGCTTTGAGGACCCGCTTTCGGATGCCGAAACTTTTTTGCAGCAAGACGGCTTTTTGCTCGAAATTGGCCAAAAAACCGACGACATTGCCAATATCCAGGGGCAATACATGGGTTTGCTGAACCTGGATGAAGACGGTTGGCAGACCTTACTTGAAGCGGCCGAAGATCTTGGCGAAAAAGTTGACAAAACCGACATGACCGCATTTTTACGCTTTTTGCTTGCCAGGTGCGTACCTGTCGAAGTTGTACCCGTTGAGGGCGGCTGGTGCGAATGCGACAATGCCGAGGATATCAGAAATTATGGAAATGCCCTGGCTTCGGGTTGCTGGAGCCATGACTGGAGATAATTCATTTATAAAAGGAACCAAATTATGAAAACTAACTGGGACTACACACAGCTTGCGGACGCTTATCTTGAAAGGCCGGACTATGCCCCTGACGCCCTGAAGCAGCTTTTCAATATTGCCGGGCTCAAACCGGGCGACAAAGTCTGTGATCTTGGGGCGGGCGTTGCGCATTTGACTATTCCGCTTGCCAAATACGGCTGCATTGTGGATGCAGTGGAGCCCAATGACGCCATGCGCGCAAACGGCAAAAAACGCACAGCAGACCTGCCTGACGTTACATGGTACGAAGGCACCGGTGAAGCAAGCGGAAGGCCGGGCGGGGAATATGATTTTGTAACTTTTGGCTCGTCATTCAATGTTTGCGATCGTCCAAAAGCATTGAAAGAAACACACAGGCTTTTGAAACCGGGCAAATATTTCACCTGTTTGTGGAATCACCGCAATCTTGATGATCCCATACAGAAAAAAATCGAAAGCATTATCAAGTCGTATATTCCCGATTATGATTATGGCAGCCGCCGGGAAGACCAGACAGAGGTGATTTCTGAAAGCGGACTTTTTGAAACTCCTCAAAAAATTGAAGGCGAAATACTCTGGCCGCAAAAAATAACCGACACCATAGAAGCCTGGCGTTCCCATGCAACCATGCACCGACAGGCTGGGGATAAATTTGCGACAATTGTGGAAAAGATTGCGGAATATCTTGAATCCCTGAATGTCGATGAAATAGAAATTCCCTACACAACCCGCGCCTGGATTGCGCGGCGCAAGGATTAATAGTGTCCCAAATGACAAACCCGGGCCGGGTAATCTGGATTACCGGCCTGTCCGGCTCGGGCAAAACAACATTGGCAAAGGCTCTGCAAAAAGAACTCCCTGGCTCAATATTGCTGGACGGCGACGAACTCCGGGAGGCCCTGGGGTCGGCAAACCATGGCTTTGATGTTGAAAGCAGAAAAAAACTTGCCAAAACCTACGCAAGGCTCGCCGGCTTGCTGGCCAGGCAGGGTTTTATTGTGCTTGTGGCGACCATTTCACTTTTTCACGATCTGCACGCCTGGAACAGGGAAAATCTGCCCAATTATCTTGAAGTATTCCTGGATGTGCCGGAAGAAGAACGCCGCAGGCGCGACCCGAAAGGACTATATGCCGCCAATGTGCCGAATATGGCCGGCAAGCAGACCAAAGCCGAATTTCCCGAACAGCCTCATTTACGGCTGGATGGCAGCCAGGGCTTTGGGGAGGCTGTTGAGGCTGTCATGAAATTTTTTGCTTGACCCCAAAATCCCTTAACGCCGTCATCTTCAATTTTGATGCCCGAATAGCCGCAAAGCTCAAGCGCGGCACTGATCGGTAGCGTGCAGAATCTTCTGCAAAAAGAAAAACATGGCATAATGGGCGGATACCCCCCCAGCCAAGGATGGGCAGCCATGGTCGAAAGCAAGTCTATCGTATCATTGGTCAAAGCCTTATTGTCAGAATTTTCAATCAACTATCTATTTGAAAGTTGCATCATGCAGCTTCTGTTTTATCTGTCCCCAAAAGCGCGCTTGCATAATCTTCTCCATTGAATGGTCGCAAATCTTCCATTTTTTCACCCAGCCCGATGTATGAAATTGGTAAATTTTCCTGCATGGCCACAGCTATGGCAACACCGCCCTTGGCTGTGCCATCCAGTTTGGTCAAGATGAGCTCATCGGCATTTGCCGCTTCCTTGAACAACTTTGCCTGGGAAAGGGCATTCTGGCCTGTTGTCGCATCAAGAACAAGAATACTTCTGTGGGGTGCTCCGGGATGCTTTTTGCCAAGAACTTGTCTTATCTTGCCCAATTCCTGCATGAGATTGGTCTTTGTTTGCAATCTTCCTGCTGTATCCACAAATATTATATCAAGACCATCTTTAATCGCATGGTCAACTGCTTCATAAGCCACCGCGGCAGGGTCCGTTCCTGGCGCCTTGGCAAAAAATTCCACGCCAGCGCGCTCGGCCCATACTGCAAGCTGGTCAATGGCCGCGGCCCTGAAAGTATCACCAGCGGCAACCAAAACTTTTTTGCCCTGCATTTTTGCCCTGTGGGCAAGTTTGGCAATGGTAGTGGTTTTTCCCGCGCCATTCACACCTATCATCATAACTACTTCCGGTGGATTTACAGCAGTTATCTTTTTCTGGACGCGGAAAATATCTTCTACCTCGGCATGAAGAAGGTGTCTTATTTCAGTTCTCGAAGTTATCTTTTCCTTTCTGGCTCTTTCCCTGAGTCTGGAAGTTAATTCCATCGCTGGCTCATAACCAAGATCGGCCATTATGAATAACTCTTCCAGTTCTTCCCAGAAACTTTCATCCAATTCGCCCTTGCTTGCAAAAAGCTTATCAAGACGGCGGGAAAACTGCTCTCTTGTTTTGGCCAGGCCCTCGCTCAACTTGATAAACAGACGACTTCTTTCATCTTCCTCATCTTCAAGATCCAGGGCCAGGGCAAGTTGATATTGCAATTCGGAACGAAATTCATCAATGTGCGTATATTCCATCCTCTCCAGCCATTTTTGGAATTCATTGATGAATTTTTCAATTTCTTCCTGGGGAGCATCCAGCGAACGCAATAAAAAAGCTATTCTATCCCATAATAATTGCCCCGGAGCATCTACATCTTCCAGGACAATTTCAAGCCATTTCGAAAGTTTTGGCTCGGCATCTCTTAAACGCACCAGCATTTCGTTGGCGGAAGATATATCAGCCGGATCATTGCCCCCACTTTTTTTCAATTCGGCAGCAGTTTCATATTCTTTATTTGCCTGCTCGATACTCTCTTCATTCTCGTATTCAAGTTGTTCTTCTGCTTGAGTAATGACAGGATTCACATTTGCCGTAATTTCATCATCCACGGATTTACATTCTGAAATGGTATCAAGATCGACTGGTTCTTTTTCATCATTTTTCGTTTCTGGATGAATTTCCCGATCATCAGATAATATACCAGGAGTTTCGGCTATTTCTTCATGCTTTTCTTTTATATCCTGAACTTTTTCATCCCCACCGCCAAAAAATTTTTTAACTGCTGAAAAAAAACCCATCTTACGCACCCCTCTATTGTATCCTGACCAAATTGGTAGCAAAGCCCTTCCGGGCTTTGCATCTTGCGCCTGGGAGGGGTTTGAGCTCCCTCCCAGGCTAACCGCCCTGATACCCCGCCCGAGAGTGCGGGGTGCGGGCTTATTCGCCCTGAAGGCCAAGGTCTCAAACCACAAAGGAACTCGCGAATGAAAATATCAATTCCTGTCGATGTCAATGCACTGCCGAATTATCGCTTGACGCGATACTACTTTGTTTCTCCACTCAACGAAATCAAAACTTTTTCCAGGGCAGTTGCGCATTCTTCTACACAAGTTGCCCGTTCCTTGCTTTCCGGATCATTCAATGCGGCTTGCATATCCCGCGCAGCCTGCAGAAGGCGCGCTGCTCCAAGGCATGGCGCAGCTTTCTCCAATATTCTGCCCAGATGACAAAGACCGGCAAACTCGCCATTTGCATATAACCTGCTCATAAGTTCAGGGCCTCTCAAAAAAGTCTGCCGAAAGAGACCAGCAGTTACAAGCCAGGAATCCGGATTTTTGCGTTGAAATTTTCTCCCTTTAGCCTGGTCGCAAGCTGGCAGGTCGCTTTGGATGTCATAGTTTTCATTTTTTACGCTCAAACCAAGCACAATTGGAGAACTATCGGAAATTTCTGATTTTTTTGAAACATTTTTCTTTTCAGCCAATTGTTTTTTCAGACGATGAAATTCTCCCCAATACCAGAGGAGTAAAAAAATGGCTGTTGACCAGAAAAAAGCCAATATCAAAAATCGCAGACTTTCATGCTCGAATATTTGTGCTTCTTCCTCTTCGATCTGCCTTGGAGAAAGCCATACTTCGACGGAACCAACCGCCTTTCCGTCATATTTTAATGGCGTCATTCCCTGGATGCAATTTTCAATAACCTCATCGTCCCAAAGAATTGGCTCCCATAGATAATTTCTTCTTCTTCCTTCTTTCATTCCCTGCCTGGTTTCAATTTTCACAGCATAAAGATTTTCATCTTCCATCGCTCCCGTAACGATAGCCCTGGCTGTAAATCCATCCAGCTCTCCATTATGCAAGGATAAAAGCGAAGCAAGTTGAGAGGCAATTCTCCCTGCCTCCCCCAGTAGCCTGTCTTCAGTATTCTTTTGGCCAATATTTATATTCCAAAGGCCAAGAACAATAAACAGAATTAGGCCGATAGCCCAAATCGCCAGGGCAAGCCATAGTCGATTTGAGCGAAAATTGTTGGACATAAGCAATTTTCCGGAAAATATCCGGTCCTCCAATAACTTGTATGAATATAAATTACCGGGACTTCAGCAATTCTTGAATGGAAACATCCATGGAAAATGGATATTTCCCCTGATCGCAAATACATTTGTGGTTTGAAGCCCCGGATTTAAGGCCGAATAATATCAAAATTCCAAAATAGGGCTTATTTGGAATAATGCAATTAATCGCGCATCATTAACAGTAATCGGAGAATTATCCAATTTAATCAGGTAAAAATTATATTATTTTGACAATGAATTTTTACCGCTGCTCCATTTTCCAGGCATTAACAGCGTATTTAATATTTGCATCGTCTTCTGAAGGCATTTTTTTGAAATGCTCGGCAAAAATATCAATTCTTGTGCCGCCCCGGGGAACAAAAAGCCCTTTAACCCTGCACCATAACGGGTCCATAAGAGCTACCAGATCTTCAAGAATTGAATTTGTTATGGTTTCCATAAAGGACTGGTGATTCCTGTATGCAAACATATACAACTTGAAACTTTTGGATTCCACGCAAAATTCGTGCGGAATATATTCTACCATAATTGTTCCGAAATCAGGCTGGCCTGTAACCGGGCATAGAGAAGTAAATTCAGGGAATTCAATTCTTATGATATAAGGTCGCTGCGGAAAACGGTTTGGAAAAATTTCCAAAATGCTTTTGTCCGGGCCATGATCGAGCTGGGGCATTTTTCCCAGTCCCAGCAATTTCAAATTTCTGGTATCATCTTCACTTCTGCTTGCCATAAGTTTTACCTCTGAAAATTAGAATTGATTTTTATGGACTATCCACTCTGCTTGTAACTCATAAGGCTTGTGGCTACAATACGCACTTTATGACTTACCCCGCTTAACCAGGCAGTTTGTATATGTGTTTTTATATCATGGCCCACTCCTGCCACAAGGACGCGACATTGCCCCTGATCAGGGAAAATATTAATAATCTTATTAAAGCTCCTGCTCATTTTCTTCTTAATGAAGCTTCAGAGCTGTGCCCGGATGACAATCTTGTCGTCGGTTCCATATTGAACAATGAAAGCGCGGATGCCAAATTCATGGTTTCAGGCAGAATATTCATGGATATTATAAATCCAGGTTCAGACCAGATATACATAAGGGAAAATAACCCTGTTTCATTTCTTGGTTACTCGTGTCCGCTTCTGACTGCCCTTGTTGATATCAAATGCATGAAAGAAGCCGGCCAGTTCAAGATATCCAAAAACGGTTGGTCATTGGCTATCATTACGTTATCAGACAAGGGGTTTTGCGGAAAAAGAGAAGATCTTGGGGGCCCTTTGATTGAAAAATTGGCAAAATCAGCGATAAATATATGTATCAGTAAAAGATATCTGATGAGTGATGATTCCACTTCATTAAGAGCGCTGCTCACGGACCTTTCATGCAATCAGGGATTTGACCTGATTCTTACAACAGGCGGAACAGGATTAAGTCCAAGAGATATAACGCCGCAGACAACGGAAAGAATGCTGGATGCGCACATGGATGGAATCGTTCAAGCCATGATGATGGCCGGACTTGCAAAAACTCCTCATGCGGCAATATCCCGGGCCAGGGCAGGAATTATTGGCAGAAGCCTGGTTATCAATTTGCCGGGCAGTCCAAAGGCGATTCAGGAAAACCTTGAAGCAGTCCTGCCAATCCTGGAGCATACCCTTTCCAAGCTGCATGGCGATCAAAGAGATTGCGGGATGGTTATATGAACAGATTAATCAAATCCTTTTATGATATTTGCCGGATGATCAAGATTGAACATTCCATTTTTGCCCTGCCATACGCCTGGGCCGGCTTGTTTCTTGCGGCTGATGGCATGCCTGATTTTAAACCGTTTATTGCATTGACTGTCGCAATGGTCGCTATCAGGTCTTTTGCCATGACCTTCAATCGTATTGCGGACCTCGAATTTGACAGGCAAAACCCGAGGACTGCCCGCAGACCCCTTGTTACTGGAGCAATTACAAAAGGCCAGGCGTGGATTTTCAGCATAATTTGCTGTATCGTTTTTATAATTTCCTGTGCTTTCCTGAACAAAGTCTGTCTTTGGCTTTCGATGCCCACTATTCTTTTTGCCGGAGCATACAGTTATGTGAAAAGATTCAGCCCTTTATGCCATTACTGGCTGGGCGCAACCCTGGGGCTTGCGCCACTGGCTGGCTGGCTTGCCATAAATCCGCATGTGCCCGGGTTGCCACCTGTATTGTTATTTTTTGCAGTAACTTTTTGGGTAGGCGCTTTTGACGTATATTATTCATTTCAGGATCTGGATATTGATACCAGGCATGGCCTGCATTCATTGCCAGCAGACCTTGGACCAAATACAGCCCTTGCCCTTGCGGCATTTTCACATATCCTGACAGTAATATTTCTTTTATTATGTGGATTCGCGGCAAATTTGGCCTGGCCGTGGTATATTATCTGCCTGGGAACAGGAATCCTCCTATTCTGGGAACACAAACTTGTAAAACCGGAAGATCTTCATAATATCAATATGGCGTTTTTTACCTTGAATGGCATTATTTCCCCTGTAGTTTTAATAGGAATTATTCTTGGCATTTATATGCGATAAGCTATCCAAATCAATTATTGAATTGTAACCTGATAATTTATATTAAAAGTCATGGAGTTCTTAGATGAAACGAGGCAAATTCAACCAGGATGACGCACAGGGAGAAGTAAAACCAAGTCGATCAGCCAAAAAAAGAGACGCGCTTGCCTTGCAAAAATTGGGGGAAAAATTAATTCATCTTTCCGCCGCTGCAAGAAAACAAATAGATTTGCCGGAAGAAATTATTCAGGCGCTTGAACTGCTTGATAAGATAACAGACCACGAAGGAAGACGCAGACAAAAGCAATATATTGGCCGACTTATGCGTGATGTGGATTCAGAGCCAATCCAACGGGAGATTGATAAAATAAGGCATATTCATTCAAAAGAAATAAATGCTTTCCAGGAAGCGGAAGAATGGAGAAGAAAATTACTGGAAAGTGAAGAAAACGAGATCGAACATATCTTGGAAGAATTTTATAGTGCCCAATCAAATGATCTTTCTGCAAATCCCTCAATGGAAGAATTAAGAGAAACCGCAATCAGGGCAAGAAAGCAAATGCGCGGCTCGGGGAATAAGACTGGCTCTATTAATTATCCCAGAAAACTTTTCAGGATGATAAGTCAGATAATGAACAATCAAGGCTGAATGGAAAAGCAAAAACTCTTTGTTATTCGTATCCTCCTCTCCATATTTTCCAGTCTTTTATGCTTATGTCTATATTCACGTTGCCGTTATAAAAATCAAAACGGGGGGTATAAGCAAGTTTTATTGTTTTGTCCACTATCTCGGCTGGAAAGGATGAAGCCATTCTCCAGGCTTTTGCATACAAGGTATAGCCACTTTTAAGGTCTTTCAGCTGCAGGCGAACATGATCCCTGGTTCTGCCAATAAAGGAACGAGATACAACCTTGAGGGGCGGAGAGACAAAGAGTGGCTCTTCATTACCTGGCCCGAAAGGCTGCATAAGCTCCATTTCCTGTAAAAACTCATGGTTGGAAGCCTGGGAAAAATCCAGTTCACAATCCAGTAAAAGCAGGGGTTGAGGTGGTTTTTCTCCCAATGAGTTAAATGCCTCCTTGTCAAATTCCTCCCTGAATTCTTCAAGATATTTTGCATCAAGGCGCAGTCCGGCCGCAAGCCGATGACCACCAAACCCCGTTAGGCAATGAGAAACATTGTCAAGAGCATTATAAAGATCAAAACCTTCAATTGACCGCCCTGACCCTTTTATCAAGCCATCATCATCACACAAGACAATTGCAGGCCGATAAAATTCATCAACTATCCTGGATGCGACAATACCGACAATGCCTGCATGCCAATCTGATCCGTAGAGCACAAGAGAGGAATAATCTTTTTTTTCCAACAGGTTGAGCGCTTGTTGTCTTGCAGCATGGTAGATACGGTCTTCTTCCAGTTTGCGCGCCTTATTGCATTCTTCAAGCTGGGCTGCGAAATTTGCCGCTTCAAAATGATCTTTGGCACGCAAAAGTTGGAGAGCCAAATTGGCATGGCTCATCCGCCCTGCCGCGTTTATTCTCGGAGCCAGCCGAAAAATTACTTCTGTTTCGGAAATTGCAGCAGCGGCATTAATATCACAAATGGTTTTAAGCGCAGCTATACCTGGTCTTGGATTGCTTGCCATTTGCGTCAGGCCTGCTCTCGTCAAAATCCTGTTTTGTCCTTCAAGCGGCACCACATCAGCCAATGTGCCCAATGCGACAAGGTCCAACGCCCTGTCCATTTTATATTTTTTTCCTGTAATTCCAGACAGAAGTTGATTAACCGCGGCCATTAAATAAAACGATACCCCCACCCCGGACAGATGGGGACATGGCCAGGTATCCATATTGCCAATTTTAGGATCACAAATTGCCTTTGCAGGCGGTAGTGCTTTTCCTGGCAAATGATGATCTGAAACAACAACAGTCATGCCAAGTTCATTGGCGCGGGAAATGGCGCTACAATCGGCAATTCCACAATCCACGGTAAGCAGGACTTCATATCCTTCGCGAGCCAATTCCTCAATGCCGGCAATGTTCAGCCCATAACCTTCATTTTTGCGATCAGGCAAATGATAGCCGGCCTCGATCCCGTGCTCTTCAAGGATATCAAGAGCAACAGCCGTGGCTGTTATTCCGTCAACATCATAATCACCCCAGACCGCGATTTTTTTTCCCTTGGATAGCCCCTCAAAAAGAATATTTGCCGCTTCAGGTATCAAGGGCCAATTCCGTGGTGGAACCAGGTCTTTTTTCCGTGCCGCCAGGTAGCTGTTAATCTCTTCAAAATTTCCTATATGCCGTCCCAGCAAAATTTGCAGGAAAAGAGGGCTGATGGATAATTGCTTGGCCCAATTTTCCGGTAATGGCAAAGGCTCCCGGATTTGCCAGCGGCTCATAAGTCAAGATCCAGATCCAGGGAAAAATCATTTCCGGCTTGAGGGGAAGTTACATTTTGTTCTGTAGCATTTTCTTTTGGTTTTTCTTCTGCAGGCGCATTCTCCGCAGCCGAATCGTCAGCAAGGTATTTTTGTGCCAGGGGCATTTTATCAGCTGGAACCAGAGATTTTTTAATCATCCAGTCTAGGAACTTGAGTGAAATTTCATGCTTTGGGGCAAGTTCGAGAGCCTTGAAGATATGTTCCAGGCAACCATCATTATTTCCAGTTTCAAAAAGTGCCCGGGCAAGATTGGTGTGTAAATTTTCATCCTGTTTTGTAAGCTCCAATGCCCTTTGATAATATTCAGCAGCCTGGTCAAACATTTTATTTTTACGCAAATTTATACCGAATTCGTTAAACAGGTGTTTCTGCTGCGGCTCATAAGTCCCCTCAAGCTTTACAATACGCTCAAAGATATTTTGTGCTTTCTCCTTTTCGCCACGTTCAAGGTAGGTGAGGCCGATACCAAAATTTGCGCGGACATTTTCCTCATCAACCTTGAGCGCGCGTGAATATTCGTATTCGGCAGAAAATGTTTCACCCTTCTCGCGATGCGCATCCCCCTGCCGTACTGATTGCTGCAGTTCCCGCATTTTGGGATAAACCGACATCTGGTAAAACTCCGGTTCGGGAGAAAACTTTGCAATCAGTTCATCCATGGTAATCTTGCGTTTGGGGCCGCTGGGAACGAAATTCGGATTCAGGGGTTGGCATTCCAGCACATCTCCAGCTTGCTCCACAAACCAGAAAGTCTTTTGCACAGTCTTGCGGGTAGTTGTGCCCGTGCCAACTTTACGGATTTCCTGAGTTGAAAACACTCCGCGGATTGCGGATTTCTCCTTTTCGGGGGCAGCAGTTGAACTTTCTGAATCAGACATAATGTAACTACCTGTTCATATTTTATTTTTTTGCAAATTTTAAATATTTTCGTGTATCCAGCAATATAAACACCATAGAAATGCCTGAAAATGCCATTGTCAATTGATTGACAAAACAATTTCATGCGCATCCGCCTGAAATTCCATTTGCAGCTTACGAAATACTCATTGTCATGATTTTTTTGGCTTGAGATATTTTATGGCTCTAATTCCAATTTATCAAGAGGTCAAGGAAAGACTTTATCGCACAGTAATTCCTGAATTTGGCTTTATGGGCGCAATAATATTGCCACAATACTGTAATGGGTAATTTCCTTTCCGCGGTATCGCGGCATTGCTTGCAAAGACGCGCTCCGTTGCGCGGTAAAATTCCTCCTGGGCAGATTTGCTTCGCTGTCAAGGAAAATCTTATATGATTCTTGCTGCATGATATGTCTGTGGAACGCCTCTGAAACATTCAGGCTACCACTCTTGATTCCAGCAAAATATCCATCAGCCCCTGAGGAGAAAATTCATCCTTCCCGACCTGGTTTATTATTGTCCCTTCGGCCATAACGGCGACAGTATCAGCAAGGCGAGCCGCCTGTTCCGGATTGTGGGTAACCATGATCAGAGGCAATTCGCGCCCGACTTCGAGCAGCAATTCCTCAATGGCCGTTGTCGCCAAAACATCCAGGGATGCCGTCGGTTCATCCAGCAATAAAATTTGCGGATCAAGGGCAAGCGCCCTGGCAAGACAAAGTCTTTGTTTCTGGCCGCCGGAAAGACTTTCGGCTGGCGCGTCCAGCCTGTCGCGCACCTCGTGCCACAAGCCCGCACTTTGCAATGCCTGTATCATTTGTTGACCAGCTTCCCGGGAATCCAGCCCTGCGACAATTTTCAAAGGCATGAGCAGGTTGCGTCTGATGCTTGTTGGCAAAACATCAGGCGTCTGAAAGACCATCCCTACCCTGCGCCTTAACTGGCAAAGCGGCATTGCCAAACCGGACATTATTTCGCAAAGACCATTGGCAAGATACACCTTTACCGAGCCTGACGCCCTGTAACCTGCAAATGTCTCGTTAAGCCTGTTGAATTGGCGCAGCAGGGTTGTCTTGCCGGAACCTGAACGGCCAACAATCGCGGTAATGCCGGAGGCAGGCGCCCTGAAGTACACGTTGCGCAAAATTTGCCTGGCGCCAAAACCAACTGAAAGATCGTGAGTCTCTAAACAGTTTGTCATATCCCTCCCTGCCAGCGGAGGCGGAAACGGTTTTCCACAAGGGAAGACAAGGCGAGCATGATTCCCGAAAGCGTCAACAGCACAAGCGCGGCGCCAAAACCGCGGACAAGTTCTTCCTGGCTTTGATACTGGGCAGCTGTATAAAAAATGGAAAAAGACAAGGCTTCAAATTTTACGCCAAGGCCGCCAGGCAACCCGGCATTGGCAACCGCGCCGGTAAGCATGACGACCGCCGTATCCTCCGCTGCGCGACCAATGGCCAGAATAATGCCTGCATTTATACCCTGGCGCGCTGCCGGCAGAAGAACATGAAAAATGCTCTGGCTTTTGCTGAAACCCATGGCCGTGGCAGCCAGCTTTATGGATGACGGCACGGATTCAAGAGCCTGGCACGTTGTTATTGCAAGCGCGGGAAGAATTAGCCACGCAAGGCAACAGGCAGCCAGGATAAGCGAAGTATTTGCCGAGGGGAAAAAGGTGTGGCGCAGAAACAAAATCAGGGTAAAGCCAAAAAGCCCCATGACAATTGATGGAGTTCCAGCCAAAATATCCAGCGAAAGGCGCACGAAGCGCGCGCTGCGTTTATGGGAAAACTCCGCAAGATATATACCGCAACCAATGCCAGGAAAAAGCACAATCAGAACGCTCAAAATAACCAGGCAAATTGTGCCGGCGCAGGCCGGCCACAATCCATCCCAAACCGGCTTTGCCCCGGTAATGGCTTCCCAAACCGGTGTCGTGCCGAAAAAAAGTTCCCTGCCCAGGGCAGGAGCGCCACGCGTCAAAAGAAAAAGCATCAGTCCGCAGATTGTCGAAACAAGCAACAGCCCAAGGCACCGCAACAGCCAGGAAAGGCCAAACCTGGTGATCTGGCGGAAAAAATCATTTGCGGCTTTCTCCAAGGCGCCTTAACAGCAGGCTTGCGCCGGCATTGGTGAGCAAAAGTATCAAACCTGCCAGAAAAAGAGAATTATAGGCGGCCCCGCCAACTTCATTGGCTGTAACCAGAGCCATGTGAGCCGTCAGGGCGCGCATTCCGCCATTGAGGGAATCTGGAATCGCAGGCGCATTTCCAGCCAGCATCAGGGGTATCAATGTATCGCCAAGCGCCCTGCCAAAACCAAGAAGCCCGGCGGAAACCAATGCGCGAATGCTGGCTGGAAGAACAAAGCTGATCCGCGGCAAAAGCCTGCCCCGCCAAAAATAAGCCTGCCATCAAAATGCCGCCAAAAAGTTTGAACATACCGCGCATCAAATTTTTTCCTCCAGATGGTTGCAATGTTCTTGACACAGTCTTTTGTATCCATATAAGATAAATTAAATATTAAGTAATTAGTTAATATATAATTAAGGCTGATTTTGCAATGGAAAAAAATCTTGACTGCAGGGGACTGCAATGTCCCCAGCCCGTAATTCGCTGTCGTGAGGCCATCAGGGACGCAACTCCCGACAAGATGATCGTGGTTGTTGACAATCTCGCCGCAGTCGAAAATGTAAACCGCTTTTTGGGCAGCAATGGCTATGAGGCTTCCACGGAAAAAATTGGCGATAGCCAATGGAAAATCATGGCATCCAGAAAGGCGGACCAGCCACGGGCGCAACAGGTTCACCAGGAGGATGAAGACAAGACCCTCATCCTGATCACCAGCGAAACACTTGGCAGGGGGGACGATGAACTTGGCGCCAGGCTCATGGCCACTTTTTTGGGAAGCCTGCCGGAACTTGGCCAAAGCCTCTGGCGTATTATCCTGCTGAATGGCGGCGTAAAGCTTGCCGCCCTGCCCGGCCCCTGCCTTGAGAATCTCAAAAGTCTTGCTGCTTCCGGGACCGGCATTCTTGTATGCGGCACATGCCTCATGCACTACGGCTTAATGGAGCAAAAACAGGTAGGCGAGACAACAAACATGATGGATGTGATGACATCCATTTCCATGGCCAGCAAAGTTGTCCGCCCATAGGGCATTGTCATGTTTTTTATTGAACCAAATCATTTTTCAATATCAGGATTGTGATGCAGGAACTGTTTCGCGCCATTCCCTCAATGGATATTTGCCTCAAAGCCATCAAGGATGAAAACGCGGATCTGGCGAGGCTTCCACAGAATTTGCTAAAGGATCTTGTTACCGATTTCTGGAACATGATCAGAGTGCTGATACGGGAAAAGAAAATTACCGACGCCAGCTCGCTCGCCATTGAAAACCAGCTTGGCCCGCTGCTTGCCCATGTTCGCAAAAAGCTGCGCCCTGTACTCAGACGGGTATTAAACGCCACGGGCGTAATCATTCACACCAACCTCGGCAGATCCATTCTGGCCAGGGAAGCTTCCGAAGCAGCGATGATGGCTGCTAGCGGCTACTGCAACCTCGAGATGAATCTGGCAACAGGTGAACGCGGCAGCCGCCACGATATTACAGAAGAACTTGTCCGCCGCATCACGGGAGCGGAAGCGGCGCTTGTTGTCAACAACAATGCGGCTGCCGTTCTGCTGATTCTCGATACACTTTGCAGCAATGGAGAAGCCATTGTTTCGCGAGGTGAACTGGTTGAAATCGGCGGAAGTTTTCGTATTCCGGACATCATGGCCAAGAGCGGCACCTTTCTGAGAGAGGTCGGCACCACCAACAGAACGCACCTGAAAGATTACCGGAATGCGATCAACGAGAACACCAAAGCCATACTTGCAGTGCATACTTCGAATTTCCGAATAATCGGTTTTCATAAAGCTGTGGAGTTGCCTGAACTCAAGACCCTTGCGGAAGAACATGACCTTCCGCTGATTTATGATCTGGGGAGCGGCAATATCCTGGACTTTTCGCAGGAGGGGCTGCCCCCGGAACCTACAGTCGGGGAGGTCATTGCAGGCGGCGCGGATGTTGTCTGCTTTTCTGGCGACAAAGCCCTGGGCGGTCCGCAGGCCGGAATTATTGCCGGCAAAAAAGACCTGATTGACAAATTCAATAAAAACCCTCTTGCCCGGGCGCTGCGCTGCGACAAACTTTGCCTTGCGGCCCTTGAAGCCACTTTGAGACTTTATCTTGATCCGGAAAAAGCAAGGGAACATATACCCACGCCTCACATGATAAGCCGGGAACCGGCAGAGCTTGCCCGGGCTGCCCACAGTCTCGGCGCAAGAATAAAAAACGCGCTCACCTCTGCGGGGCTTGCCTGTGAAATCAAATATTGCAAGGATATTTCCCGTGTTGGGGGGGGGACATTTCCCGAATGCAACCTGCCCACAACTCTGGTCTGCCTGCGCCCAAAAAACTGCGCGCCCCAGAAATTGCGGGATCAATTGCTGGACTGCGAACCGCCGCTTGTGGGACGCCTTGAAAATGACGCCTTCTGCCTGGACCCACGCACTTTGCACAAGGATGACTATCGAGAAGTAACGAGGGTCATGACAGAAGCAATGGCGAAAATTAATTAAATGCAACCCGGCCGCAATGGCCGGGTTTGTCTTTCCAACGATTAAACGCATCACTTCAAGACAAGTTCCTTGCCATCCGCCCTTGCCTTGCGCACTTCTCCCACAATAGCGGCAAGATCACCATATTCGCCAAGGATTTCCGCAGCAGCGTCAACTTTTTCCGGAGGCACGGAAAGGAGAATGCCGCCGGATGTCTGGGCATCAAAAACAAGACTGACCAGGGATTCATCAGCATCCTTGTCAACGAGAGTCCGCGAAATGCAATGCCTTGCGTTGGCATGGGTGCCCGCGGGTATCAAGCCATCCCTGGCATAGTCCAGAACATGGGGCAGCAATGGCAAATCAGCCATACGCAATTCCACGCAGACCCCGGAAGCATGGGCCATTTCCATGGCGTGGCCGCCAATGCCAAAGCCGGTTATGTCGGTTGCGCCAGTTATGCCGAGGCGGCGAATCACCTCCGCGCCGCCCTTGTTTAATTTGCCGCACCAGGTTGTTATCTCTGCCTCGCTCTCAGCGGCATGATCCCAGTTGGCTTTCACGCCAGTTGCAAGAATGCCAACCCCAAGAGGTTTGGTCAGCATCAGTATCTGGCCTGGCTTGAGCCCGTCATTCCTGGCAATATGCTCCGGCTTGATTATACCGGTAACGGAAAGACCATATTTCAGTTCATCGTCCTCTACCGTATGACCGCCCGCCGATACCGCGCCGGCTTCCAGCATGGCGTCAATCGATCCCTGAAGGATGGCTGTTATCGTATGGTCGCTTTCGCTGGTGGCCAGTTCCGGCGGGAAAAACGCCAGGCTCATGGCGCACCACGGCTCGCCGCCCATGGCATAAACATCGGAAAGCGCGTTTGCCGCGGCAATCCTGCCAAAGGCAAAGCCATCATTTACAATGGGCGCAAGCACATCCACAGTCTGGACAATAGCGTACCCGGGAGGAACCGACAGAATTGCCGCGTCTTCATTATATGCTCTGCCTGCCAGGAGGCGCGATTCAAGATCGGGCCTGGGAGACGTTTTTACACTGTGTAAAAGATTTTCCAGGACCCCTGGAGCCAGTTTGGCAGCTCAACCGGCCGCCTTTGCCTTTTCAAGCAGTTTCATTGGGATTATTCCTTTATATTTATGGGTTGGGCAGGATTCATAATATTAGTCACGTTATCTGTTGCGGCCTCATTCGAGTTCTTCCTCCGGTCTGCGCATATAATTGAAATAACCGTCAGAGGCATTGATATTCGCAAGCGGGTTGTGACCAAGCAAGCGGTCTTTTACGGCCAATATCGTTGCCGGGGCCTCCAGGTGCTTGAGCACCATGCTGTCATGGCCAACGCAAAGTCCAAGCAACACATTGAAATCCACTTTGGCGTCATTCATGATCAGGGCCTGCAAGACAGGGTTGCACATGGTTTCAGGATTATCCGGGCATAGCATGGCTTCTTTTTCAAGATCCATTGCTTCCTTCTGTTGGACCGGTTGCGATGTTCAGGAATTCCGCGGATTTTGCGGGAACTGCAAATGAGAAAATAGCCAATATGGCGGCATATAAGACGAGCTTGCGGAGCATGAGCTTCCTCCAGCGGTTGAAAGTGGTTGAACCCCCTTGCAACACGCGGCGGAAGAATCATTCAGAATAAAAATGTCCTTGCGCCACGCGCAGCAAGAATGACAAACCCTGGCCGCGCAATCGTTCCGCAGCCTGCGGAACCATTTGGCGTTCATTGCCAGGATGTGTATGTCTGCCGTGGGCCTTTGAACAACATTTTTTCTCCATCCCCGGAAAAAGGCTTTAAAAAAGCAACACAAACAAAATTTGTTTGCCCTGTACTGAATACATAAGGATTTAAGTTCTGCCTGTCATCTTCAGTTTTGCAAAAAAATATTTTTTTCAATTCCCCAATTGTGGCATACAGGGGAAATTTTCAAAAAAATCAAGCCGATGGACATTGTTTTTGCGCAATCAAAATGTCATTCGCTTTCCTGTTTTGCAAAATAAAAAAACAGACACTTGCCAAGAGAGCCTTGTGTTTTATGTTCAATGTATGCCTGCCCACAAGGCGCAAGCAAATAAACCCGGGGTTTAATCCCCCAGACAAAAAGGAGAATTAATATTATGAAATATGGTGTAAGAAACGATCTTCGCGCGGTTGTCAAGAAAGTCAAAAAAGATGAAGTAATGGCCCAGGCCGAATTTGCCCTCGAAGGCCCCCTTGGCATGACCTGTGTGATCAGCAGGGATTCCATGGACGACCTGGATCTCAAGCCAGGCGATCAGGTTCGTCTGCTTGTCAAGGCAATCAACGTGATCCCCGTGAAAGACTAAATGTATTTTGCGCCGGTTTTCAGCCCTGCCAACAGGCAGGGGGCAGATAAATCAGGGGCATGAATTGAGGCAGGCAGTTTCGCCTGCCTTTTTTTATTGCAAACGCCATGTTGGCTTATAACGTAACCTACGTTAAAATCAAAATTTTTTCACATAATAACAAAATTTTTGAAAATGCTTGCCAAATTTGCCAGAATGTGAAATAAAGAACTTACCAAAAACACGGATGAATGCTGCAAGAGAGAATCTTTGGGACAATCCCGAAGATCGCCGAAGAGGCAAGGCCCGCGATACGGGCTGAAACTTTCAGGCAAAAGGATTGCAGCAGGACGTACCGCTGAAGCGCCAGGGGCGTGACAGGGCCATAGACTTGGGGAGATACATCTTGGCCAACCGTCCGATCCTGATCAGCAACAATCCCACATACCTGGATGCCGCGCCCAAAACAGCCGACTTGCGTTTTGTGGATGGCAGCGCGCTGGATGTTCTTGTTACGGCGCGTGATCTTGCGCATCAGGGATGGTGTCTGGCAAACCATCCCCTTTATGGAAATTTCAGACCCCACCAGCAGCCTTACCGTTCTCTCGTGATGCTTCCACATCAACCAGACAATGCGGACAACGCTCTTTCCCGGGAGCCATGCACGCCCCTCGGCCTGCTCGAGGAGGCTCTGGTTCTGTATCAGAGTCCTGTCCGCAAAAGCCGGCCCGAAGACGTGCCGGAGCACATGCGCAAAGATTGCGCGGTGATTGATGTGGAATTAATGCGCGCGACGCTCGAAAGCCTCTCCTGACATGGCCCCGCGGGCCGGTCGGTTCGCCAGGGGTTTTCGGGCAGCAGGCGGTTCTGTCCGGTGGGAGGCGATTGGGCATTGTGCCCGCGTTACTACCCTACACAAAGGAGAGCGATGTGAAACTGGAACTCTGCAAGATTGTCGTTGACAAACTTGAATGGGGACCACGCACAAGCGTGAAGGACAAGGTTCTGACCATCAACAAGGACGAGCTTGTTGCCAAAATTCTTGAAGATCCGGGCCTCAAGGGCGTCGAGGTCGAACTCGTCCATCCTGGCGAAAGCACCCGTATTCTTCCTGTCAAGGACGCCGTGCAGCCGCGTTACAAACTTGAAGGCCCCGGTCAGGTATTTCCCGGCTGGATTGGGGATGTGGAAACCGTTGGCTCCGGCAAGACCCTGGTTCTTGACGGCGCATGCGTGCTGACCACCGGCCGCCTGGTTGCCCCGCAGGAAGGCATTGTGGACATGAGCGGCCCCGGCGCCGAATACACGCCTTTTTCCAAAACCCAAAATATAGTCCTCGTGTTCGAACCTGTTGACGGCCTGGAACTGCACGATCTCGAAGCGGTTTACCGCAAGGCCGGCCTGCGCGCAGCCTTCTATCTTGCCGAAGCCTGCAGGGACTGCAAGATTGACAACGTCGAGACCTACGAATGGCCGCCTTTCACCGACTCCCTAAAGGCCTATCCCAATCTGCCGAAGATTGCTTATGTCTATATGCTGCAGTCCCAGGGACTGCTGCATGATACATGGGTTTACGGCGTTGACGCCAAGCGCATTCTGCCTACCCTGATCAGTCCGACCGAAACCATGGACGGCGCGATCATTTCCGGCAACTGCGTGTCTGCCTGCGACAAGAACAACACATACGTCCACCTGAACAACCCTGTCATCAAGAGCCTCTTCGAACATCATGGCAAGGATCTCAACTTCATCGGCTGCATCATCACCAATGAAAACGTTACCCTGGCCGACAAGAAGCGCTCCTCCTGGTATGCGATCAATCTGGCCAAGATGCTGGGCGCTGACGGCGTCGTAATCTCCGAAGAAGGCTTCGGCAATCCAGATGCCGACCTGATCATGAACTGCTGGAAAGCCGAGCGTGCCGGCATCAGGACAGTGCTGATCACCGATGAATATGCCGGCCGTGATGGCTCAAGCCAGTCTCTGGCCGATTCCTGCCCCGAAGGCGATGCATGCGTAACTGCCGGCAACGCCAATGAAATCGTTGTTCTGCCGCCCATGAAGAAAGTTATCGGCGATCCTTCCAAGGCCGATGTCATTGCCGGCGGATTCTTTGGTTCCCTGCGCGAAGACGGCAGCATGGAAGTTGAATTGCAGGCCATTCTCGGTTCCACCTGCGAGCTTGGCTTCAACCTTATCGGCGCAAGAACCCTGTAGGCAAAGGAGCAAATCATGGCTTATAAAGTAGTACATTACATAAACCAGTTTTTTGCCGGCATTGGCGGCGAGGAAAAAGCCGACATCGCGCCTGAAGTGCGCGAGGGCAAAGTCGGTCCAGGCATGGGCCTGGGCCAGCTGCTCGCCCCCGATGCGGAAATCGTGGCCACCTTCATTTGCGGCGACAACTATTTCGCCACAAATTCGGACAAGGTTTGCCAGGAAGTCATCGACTGCTGCAAAAAGTACAAGGCTGACGCTCTGATAGCCGGGCCGGCCTTCAATGCCGGTCGTTACGGCACAGCCTGCGCCTCCGTTTGCGCGGCCGTCCAGAAAGAACTCGGCATCCCCACCCTTACGGCCCTTTACAAGGAAAATCCTGGCGTGGATCTTTTCCGCAAGGAAATCGTCATTGTCGAGACCGCCAATTCTGCGCGCGGCATGGGCAAGGCCCTGCCGACAATGGCAGCCGTTGCCAAAAAGCTTCTTTCCGGCAAGGCTATTGAAGATCCGGCAGCCGAAGGCGTGTTTTCGAAAGGCATTCGCCAGAATATGTTCTATTCCGAACCCGGCGCCGAACGCGCCGTGAAGATGCTGATCAAGAAGCTGAAAAAAGAGCCCTTCACAACAGAATATCCCATGCCGGTATTCGACCGCGTTACCCCGCGTCCTCCCGTGAAGGACATGAGCCATGCCAAAATTGCCATCGTTACTTCTGGCGGCATCGTGCCTTTCGGCAATCCCGACCACATTGCGGCCTCCAGCGCCCAGAACTTCGGCGAATACGACATCTCGGGCGTAACCGACCTGAAGAAGGGCGAATACCAGACCGCGCATGGCGGTTATGATCAGACATACGCCAACCAGGACCCCGACCGCGTGCTTCCCGTTGACGTGTTGCGCGACCTGGTCAGGGAAGGCAAAATCGGTTCCCTTTACGAACATTATTATGCCACAGTCGGCAACGGCACAGCTGTTGCCAATGCGAAAAAATTCGGTACGGAAATCGGGAAGAAGCTGAAAGACGCAAATGTCCAGGCTGTCATCCTGACATCCACCTGAGGAACCTGCACGCGTTGCGGTGCAACGCTCGCAAAGGCCATTGAAGATACTGCCGACGTGCCTGTGGTCCATATGTGCACAATTGTGCCGATCTCCCTCAGCATTGGCGCAAACCGAATTGTTCCAACGGTTTCAATTCCCTATCCTCTTGGCAATCCCGAACTGCCTGCCGAGAAGGAAAAAGAACTTCGCCGCCACCTGGTTGAAAAGGCCCTGAACGCCCTTGCCACGCCAGTGGACGATCAGACCGTGTTCAACGACTAGTTTGCACACAGATTGAAATGCGGCCGGGGTGCAGGCTCCGGCCGCTCATAAGCCTACGGAGACGCACATGATTGAATTTTTTAATGGCCTTGAAGGCTGGGTCACAAGCTTCAACAGTTTCTTGTGGGGAACAATGTTCCTCATCCCCCTGCTCGTCGGCACAGGCATATTCCTGACTTTCCGGTTAAGGTTTGTCCAGGTGCGCAAATTTCCCCTGGCCCTGCGCTACCTGTGCGGCGGCGCAACATTGTTCGGCAAGCGCGCGGACAAGACGGGCATGAGTTCATTCCAGGCTCTGACAACCGCTATTGCCGCCCAGGTGGGCACCGGCAACGTGGCCGGCACGGCCACGGCCATTGTCATGGGCGGACCTGGCGCGATTTTCTGGCTCTGGTGCGCGGCCTTTTTCGGCATGGCGACAATTTTTGCCGAGGCCGTGCTCGCCCAGGTTTACAAAACCGAGGACAATGAAGGGCACGTTGTTGGCGGACCGGCCTACTACATGCTGCGCGGCATGGGCCCCGCGGCCAAGCCCCTGGCCATATTCTTCTCCATAGCCATCATCATCGCCCTTGGCTTTATCGGCAACATGGTGCAGTCCAACACCATCGCCGTGGCTTTCAACAGCGCTTTCGGCCTTTCCAAGTGGGTTGTGGGCATATTTGTCTGCATTCTGGCTTTACTGGTCTTTATCGGCGGCATGGGCCGCATCGCCAGCGTAACTGAAAAGCTGGTTCCGGCAATGGCCCTTCTCTACATTATCGGCGGCATATATGTGCTTTGCGTCCATGCGGGCCAGATTATTCCGGTTTTCGGATGGATAATCGACGCCGCATTCTCACCCCAGGCCGTATTTGGCGGCGCGGTAGGCATAACCATCCGCGAGGCGATGCGCTATGGCGTTGCCCGCGGCCTGTTCGCCAATGAGGCCGGTATGGGCTCCACCCCGCACGCCCACGCGGTCGCCAAGGTTGATCATCCCTGCGAGCAGGGTCTTGTAGCCATTTTCGGCGTATTCACCGTTCTGATCATCGTCACCTTCACGGCTCTCGTAATTCTGGTTTCGGGCGTTTACAAGGTTGGTCCGGACCTGCTCCCGTCAGCCCATCCGACAGGCATTCAGCTGACCCAGCTGGCCTATAGCGTGGATATGAGCAACTTTGGCGCCATGTTTGTCGGAATTTGCCTGTTCTTCTTCGCTTTCTCGACAATCGTGGGCTGGTATTTCTTCGGCGCGCAGAACGTGCGTTTCCTCTTCAACGAAGCCGGAGTGAAATATTATCGCGTAATCGTTGCCTGCTTCGTTTTCCTCGGCTCCTTCCTCGAAGTCAACCTGGTCTGGCAGCTTGCCGACCTGTTCAACGGCCTGATGGTCGTGCCCAACCTTATTGCCCTCTGGGCCCTGAACAAGGTTGTGGCCAAGCATCTTCGCGAATTTGAAGGATTGCTGGACGGAAAGATCAAGCCTTCCGACATCAAACCGGACAAAATATACACCTCGAAGGGAGTTGAAATGGTCGTAACCCCGACTGTCGCGGTCAGCCCTTCGCCGGAAACTTTCGCAAGGGATCAGAAGAACGCATAATTAATCGCATCCGGGGAGCCACTGCCAGGGTGGGTCCCCGGAAAACAATACAGGAGAGATGAATGGAGAAAAGGGAGCTTGTAATCATTGGAGCAGGCCCGGCAGGCCTTACAGCCGCCATTTATGGCAAGCGCGCGGGCCTGGATACCCTTGTTATTGAAAAAGGCAAACCGGGAGGCCAGATCCTGATCACCAGCGAAATTGAAAACTGGCCTGGCCTGGTTACGGAATCCGGTGCCGGCCTGGCCGAAAAATTCCGTTATCATGCGGAAAACTTCAAGGCCGAATTCCGTACCGCCACCGTGATGCGCCTTGAACCGCAGGCCAACGGGCACACCACTGTAGTGACCGACGGCGGAGAAATCGACGCCATGGCAGTTATCATCGCGACTGGCGCGTATTTCCGCAAGCATGGCTGCCCTGGTGAAAAAGAATTCACTGGCGCTGGCGTTTCCTATTGCGCGGTCTGCGATGCCAACTTCTTCGAAGAACTCGAGGTTGCAGTCATTGGCGGCGGCAACACGGCCGTTGAGGAAGCCTGCTATCTCACCCAGTTTGCCAGCAAGGTCTATATTGTGCACCGCAGGGACGAATTCAGGGCTGACCGCCTGGTGGTGGAACGCGCCATGAACAATCCCAAGATCGTGCCCGTGATGGACAGCATCCTGGAAGAGATCGAAGGTGCCGACACTGTTGAGCGCATTGTCGTCAAAAACGTGAAAACAGGCGAAGTCAAAAAAATTCCCGTCGATGGCGTCTTCATTTTCATCGGCACGCTGCCCAACGGCGCTTTTATCGGTGATTCCGTCAAGACTACCGAAGCTGGCTGGGTCATTACCGATCAGAATATGAAAACTTCGACACCGGGCATCTTTGCCGCGGGCGATGTGCGCGATACCGGTCTGCGTCAGGTTGTTACCGCTGCCGGTGACGGCGCCAGGGCTGCCATGAGCGCATACGCCTGGGTTGTCGAGCATAGATAGGCCGTAAAGGAGAAGCATATTATGGCGATGACAGTTGGCATAAAAGGAACCGCCTACTGCCTGGATTTCGCTCCCGAGCTCGGGATGCGCTATGGGGGCACACCATGGCAGGAATTTCAGGCAAAACCGGCTTCCGAATTCCTCAGGGAATTGCCCAACCATATGCAGACCTGGGAAGAGGCCGCAAGCTACGCGCCAAACCAGGCCTATATAGGCGCAATTCATCTTGACGACCTGGCCAAGGCGCCGAAACCGTGGATCGACAATCTTGGCAAAGCCGAAAGATATGGCATTTACGGCGAAATAATGCCCGAAGACGAATTTATCGCCTTTATGGACATTTGCGACGTCTTTGACCTGATCTGGCTGGAAAAAGACTTTTCCGCCAAAATGAAAGAGAAATTGGCAACCGACCCCGTCATAACCGATGAACAGCTGAAAAGACTGGAAGCAGGACATGATGAGGCCGAACTCAAGGATGTAATCGAAAAGCACGGCGCGCTGCCCATCTGCATTGATGGCAGGGTTGTGGCAATTTGCCGCAGGGCTCATGACACGGACGAAAACCTTTCGGCTCATGTCATGCTCGAAAATCTGGCCTGCAAGGCCAGCGGCGTGCTTTCTCTTCTGCATCTGATCAAAAACTGCGGCATGAAGCCAGCCGACATTGATTTTGTTGTCGAATGCTCGGAAGAAGCGGTTGGCGACATCATGCAGCGGGGCGGCGGCAACATGGCCAAGGCCATTGCCGAAATCGCCGGCTGCGGCAACGCCAGTGGCTTTGACGTGCGCGGTTTCTGCGCGGGTCCGACCGCTGCCATGATCAGCGCGGCCAGCATGGTCGCAACTGGCGCAAGAAATAACGTTGCGGTGGTTGGCGGCGGTTCCTTGCCAAAGCTGTTCATGAATTCTCGCGATCATGTCAAAAAGAATCTGAAAGCGCTGGAAAACTGCATTGGCTCTTTTGCGGTGCTCCTTGTGCCCGATGACGGCACAGAACCTGTTATCCGCCTGGATTCCATTGGCAAACACAGCGTGGCAGCTGGCGCGGCACCCCAGGCCATTACCTCGGCTCTCACCTTTGAGCCATTGCAGAGGCTTGGTCTCAAATTGACAGATGTGGACAAGTACGCGCCCGAACTGCACAATGCGGAAATCACTTTGCCAGCCGGCGCCGGCAATGTTCCAGAAGCCAACTACAAGATGATTGGCGCGCTTTCGGTCATGAAAGGCCAGATCAAGCGTGAGGATATTCCGAAGTTTGTAGAAGAGCATGGCTTGCCCGGTTTTGTGCATACCCAGGGCCATATCCCCTCCGGTGTGCCATATCTCGGCCATGCCCGGGACGATATAAAGGCCGGCAAGATAAACAGGGCCATGATTATCGGCAAGGGCAGCCTCTTTTTGGGCCGTCTTACCAACCTTGCTGACGGCGCTTCCTTCCTGGTTGAGGCTGCGACGCCTGCCGGCGGCAATGCCGCTGGCGTAAGCGGAGAGGAAGTGCGAGAACTGCTCCTGGATGCGTTGCAGGATCTGGCCGCCAACCTCGAGAAGAATTGAGGTGCGTTATGGGCGGAATGAATGAAGATAAACGCTCAATAGTGGCCAAAGCCCTGCGCGAGATCGTGGAAGCGGCTCGGGGAGGGGGTCCCAAACTCCGCATCGGCCTGATGGCTCATGGCGGCGAAATGCCGCTTGAGGAATATCTGCATGGCGCCTGCCAGGCCATGAGCAGGGATTCGCGCATTCAGGTTGTGTGCCTTGGTCCAAAGCCGGAAAAACTCCCAGAGGGCGTCGACTGGATAGAAGCAGAACCCAATGATGCCGCAATTGCCAAAGCCATGGAAAAAGCCATGGATGACGGGAGCCTTGATGGCGCCGTTGCCCTGCATTATCCATTCCCTGTGGGAGTTACAACCATTGGCCGCGCTTTCACTCCCGGACGCGGCAGGCCAATGATACTTGCTTCAACAACAGGCATCAGCGCAGGCACCCGCGCCTGCGCCATGCTTTACAATGCTGTTTATGGTCTGGCAGTCGCAAGGGCTGCTGGCATGGCAAATCCCACAATCGGCATCGTAAACCTTGACGCAGCGCCGCAGGTCTTGCGCGCGCTGACGCGTATGGCCGAAAAAGGCTATGCCGTGGAGTTTGGCGAAAGCTTGCGCAGGGACGGCGGTTCATTGCTTCGCGGAAACGATCTCCTTGCCGGAAGCGTGGATGTAGCTGTTTGCGATACCCTTACCGGCAATGTGCTGGCCAAGGTTTTTGCCGCCTTCACGACTGGCGGGGGTTATGAGGCATTGGGCTGGGGTTATGGCCCCAGCGTTGGCGATGGCTGGAAAAAAGTCGTCTCCATCATCTCCCGCGCATCCGGCGCGCCGGTTATTGCAGGGGCATTGGAATATACTGCCCAGGCCATTCGCGGGAAATTGCCAGAGCAGGTTGCAAAGGAACTGGCCGCGGCCCGGGCTGCCGGTTTTGAAGACGAACTGAAAGGACTGTCTCCAAAACCAGAAGCGGGCGCGGACGATGTTCCGCCAATGCCAAAGGCAGAACCATGCGATGAGGAAATCCACGGCATTGATGTGCTTGACCTGGACAAGGCGGTGCATTCCCTGTGGAAGGCAAACATCTATGCCGAAGGCGCAATGGGCTGCACCGGCCCTGTTGTAAAGCTGGCTTCAGCCAATCTTGCAAAAGCCAAAGATCTGCTCAAGCAGGGCGGCTTTATTTAGCACATTTTGAAAATGCCCGGCTTGCCGCAAGAGCGGGCAGCCCGCCGCGAGGCCCACGCTCTTGAGACCTGATTGCAGCCTTCGCCATATACGGCTTGCCGCACTCCGGCCATCGACAGCAGGGCCGCCAACGTGTCAGACGTTGATACTGGCCTGCCTTTGAACTTTGATTTTGCAAAAGCCAAAGTTCATCTGCTCCAGGCAAGGTCAATAAGAAACCTTGTAAAGAACCAAAGAGGTGAAATTATGGTTATCGTTGACAAAGAAACTTTTGAACAGGAAGTGGAAAAAAGCGATCTGCCAGTAATTGTCGATATCTGGGGACCGCAATGTGGCCCATGCCTTGCATTGATGCCCTCTGTGGAAAAACTTTCCGGGGAATATGACGGCAAAATCAAATTCTGCAAGCTCAATGCCGCGGAAAATCGCCGCCTTTGCATGAAGCTGAAAGTTATGGCTCTGCCCACAATCCTCTTTTACAAAGGCGGAGAAAACGTAAAACGTTTGAGCAGCCAGGACGTCAGCCTCGAAGCGATCAAGGCCGAGGCTGACAACCTTTTGGCATAAGGTTTTGTCCTTACAGACAAACTGCACAATAAATATCCTTTGGAATCCATGTGATTTCAGAGAATAATGGCATTGGCAACCGGCATTCCGCAAAATTGGCGGACTGTCGAAAACCCTCCAACAAAAAGGAGAATACAATGGGTAAATTGAGCGGCAAGAAGCTGTTGCTGCTGGGCGAACGCGATGGCGTTCCGGGCCCCGCAATGGCAGCTGCTTTCGCCAACAGCGGCGCCGAGGTGCTTTTCTCGGCGACCGAATGTTTTGTCTGAACGGCCGCAGGAGCCATGGACCTGGAAAATCAGCAGCGCGTAAAGGATGCTGCTGAAAAGTTCGGTGGCGATGATCTGGTTGTGGTGCTCGGTTCTTCCGACCCTGAAGGGGCGGAAATCTATGCCGAAACCGTAACCCTTGGTGATCCCACCTTCGCAGGTCCCCTGGCTGGAGTCCCGTTGGGACTCAATGTTTATCATGTTCTTGAAGAGGACATGAAGAATGAAGCCGATCCTGCCGCCTGGGAAGAACAGATTGGAATGATGGAAATGGTGCTGAATACCGAGGCATTGGCTGAATCGGTCAAGAAAATGCGCGACGCCAACAGCAAATTTTCCCTGTAAATAACTCCTTGACAAGCTTTGTCCCATTGCGGGTAAAGTGGATATGGCCCCGGAAACTGGGCCTTGAGTTGCTGACAAAGCCCTCATTCAATAAATGGGGGCTTTTTTATTACTATTGCATTGAAATGCCAGGTTACCAATATAGCCAAGGCGGCTCAATGGACATAAGGCGGTCTTGTTCCTCCGCACCCATGTAAGCGCAAAATCAGTTTTTGCAAAATCCTGGCCCATAGGATAAATCAAATACACAAGTCAATTGATTTAATCAGTTGAATCAACACCTCTGGCAGCATTTGCCGCATGTAGTAAATATAATCAAATCGAAATCTGGCCGGAGAATATATGGACGTGCCATTTCTATATGAATTTGTGATTCTTTTCCTTCTTTCCATTGTGGTGACCATTGTCTGCAATCGCCTCAAACTGCCGGCCACAGTTGGTTTTTTGCTTACAGGCGTGCTTTGCGGTCCTTCGCTTCTCGGTGTGGTCAGCAACAACGAAGTCATTGACCAGGTTGCGGAAATAGGCGTGGCCATGCTTTTGTTCACCATCGGCATGGAACTTTCGGGTGATGCGCTTTCAAGATTGAAAAGGCCTGTTTTTCTTGGAGGCACCCTGCAGATTGGACTGACCGTGCTGGCGGTGACCGGCATTGCGCTTCTTTACGGCACGACATTGCAGCAGGGTATTTTCTGGGGCTGCCTGGTATCCCTCTCATCTTCCGCAATAGTTTTGCGCATTATGCAGGAAAAAGGCACCAGTAACACCCCCACGGGACGCCTCGCCCTGGCTATTCTTGTTTTTCAGGACATCATGGTCGCGCCCATGCTTTTGAGCGTGTCCTTGCTCGCAGGCACGCTTGAATTATCCTTTGAAAAAGCCTTTTTTTCAATTTTATGGGTTGTTCTTGCCTTTGGGGGCGTGCTGCTTTTCGCATATTTTGGCCTGAACAGGCTGATGGAAGCCGTCATGCGCACCAGGACGAGAGAAATTTTGCTCCTGACAACACTGGGACTTTGTCTGGGCATGGCGCTTCTTACCAGCGCCCTGGGGCTTTCTCTTTCCCTTGGCGCCTTCATGGCCGGGCTTCTTTTGGCCCGTTCCCAATACAGCATGAGCGTTATTTCAGGCATTCTCCCCTATCGGGATGTTTTCATGAGCCTTTTTTTCATTTCGGTAGGCATGATACTCAATCTGGAATATTTTTTCCAGCATTTCATCCTGATCATTTGCAGCACCCTGATTTTTGTGGCTGTAAAGAGCGTCCTTACCCTCCCCGCCGTTATCATTCAGGGCTATCCCCTGCGGACCGCCATAATAACCGGCCTTACACTGGCCCAGGTAGGTGAATTTTCTTTTGTGCTTGCCGCTCAGGGCCTTGCTGCCGCCCTTTTCAATATGTCCAATTACCAGACTTTTCTTGCTGTAAGCGTTCTTACCATGATGTTAACTCCCGGTCTGATAGCCATCGCCCCAAAGGTAGCCAACATGCTGACAAAGCATTCCCCACAGAGGCACAAGGAAAACAAGGCGATAGAGCCTGCCCGGCACAAGGAACTTGAGGATCATCTGATAATTGTCGGCTTTGGCATCAGCGGCAAGCATTTGGCCCATGTCGCAAAAGAATCCGGCATTCCCTATACCATTTTGGAAATGAATCCCGAAACCGTGAATCGCTATCGCGGAAAGGAACCAATCTCCCACGGCGACGCCACCCAGCCCATTGTGCTTGAACATCTCGGCATAGAAAAAGCCAGGGTAATGGCCATTATTATTTCTGACCCTGCGGCAGTCAGGGCAATTACAATCGAAGCGCGACGCCTGAATCCGAATGTCTATATAGTTGCGCGCACGCGTTTTGTAACGGAAATCCTGCCCCTGCACAGACTTGGCGCCAATGACGTGATTGCGGAAGAGTTTGAAAGCTCGATCGAGGTATTCAGCCATGTTTTGACCCAATATCTTGTGCCCAGACAAGATATCGAATCTTATGCGGCCCACTTGCGCAAGGCCAACTACCGCATGATTCGCCGCCTTTCAAGTTCTGTGGATTCCCTGGATGAAGTTGTTGGACGCCTGCCGGATATGGGAGTGCAGGCCATGAGAATTGGCCCGGAATCCTCGCTTGTGGGCCAAAGCCTCGCCAATTGCGGCTTGCGCCCCATATATGGGCTTACCGTTGTTGGCGTTTTGCGGCATGGAGAAGTCAGCGCTTCCCCGGGACCAGATTTTCTTTTTGAAGAGGACGATATTGTCTATCTATTCGGCAGCACTGATAAATTGCTGGCAGTCAAACCATTGTTCACAGGGCCGCACAAGTCCGAAAGCAAGGAATCCATTGTTGTCTAAATCCATACAGATCCATGTCCCAAATTTCTGACCTGACAAACAGCCCTGATATGGAAGAAAAATACGCGGCGCTCACAGCCATTGCGGGACGCTGCCATGACCTGTTGAACGAAATCCATTCCCTGACAGAAAAAATCAACAGCAAATATGCCATTTCAATAGGTACTTGTATCAGCGAAGCACTGGCGCAAATCGAAAATACAGCGCGAAATTTTCAGGACAGACCTTGCAAAGTGGGTATAATTGGCGAATTTTCCTGCGGCAAATCCACCTTTATTAACGGTTTTACACAAGAGCATTTACTGGTGGATGACATTTTGCAGGGCACAACATCTGTGCCGACAATTCTTGAATTTGCAGAAGAAGAATTTTTATCCATCAGAAAAACAGATGGAGAGACAACTTATTTCAAAAATTGCTCCCCCCTTGAATTGCGCAATCTGCTGAAAAAATTTGCCACAGAGGATGCTGATGCATCTGACATTGAAGAAATAACCTGGCATGCCCCCATTCCAGTTTTATCCCACGGCTTTTGCCTTATGGATACGCCAGGTTTCGGCACCCTGCGTCAAAATCATGCGGAAGCGGCAAGAAAAGCCGCAAAATCCTGTGACGTCCTTCTTGTTCTGTGCAATTTGTCGGCTTCTCCCCTTGCCCGAACCCTTCTGGCAGAAGTGGAACCCATGGCCTGTAAAGATGCTGAAAACTGCGTTTTTATTGGCACATTTGCCGACAAGTTCAACAAGGCCCAATTGAAAAGCCTGGACAAGTATTTTTCAAAAAAGCTTGCCGCGACTTTCAGCCATGTTCCGCCTTTTTTCTTTATTTCCGCCTACAAGGCCCTGGAGGAAGCGGAGAATAAGGATGCTTCCCCAAAAGAATGGCTGGGCGAATTTGAAAAATTCCGCGAAGAAATACTGACCATTATCCAGCAAATTAGTTTTGCAAATAATATTTGCAAAACTTCCAGGATTCTTTTCGGGATTCTGGAAAAGACCAGGCATAATCTTACAGAAGCGATAGATTTTTATGCCAGGGAAGGTAAAAAATATTCAGATCCCGACATCATTGCAAACTCGAACGAATTCATAATTGCTACAGAAAAATTGCGAAATGATTTCACAAATAATTGCCTGCAAATCCGAAACAATTGTGAAGGCAGCCTGAACAGGGAGCTTGAAAAGTTCCACGCTCGCGTTATCAGGCGCATAAATGAATTCAATGATGTGGACAAATTGAAAAAATATATGGCAGAAGGCATAAACAAGGCATTTGACAAATTTGCGCATGATTTTCAGGAATTATTGCAAAAAGAAATGATAGTCCCCATGCGAGAATCCGCAGCGGATAATGCAAAAAAACATCTTTCACGCTTCCTGCCTTATAATGCGCACGAAAATCTGCCAAAACCTGAAAATAATGATCTCCCGACCGACATGGCCTGGACAGATTTCAATGGCGCCGAGATAAACGATCTGGGCGCAAGGCATGAAGAAGAGAAAAAACGAAGGCTTGGCGGCGGATTGGGAGCTGGAATTGCCCTGGCCATGCTTGTGCCTGGTGCTGGCTGGATTGCGGGAGGCATGCTGGCGCTTGGCGGAATGTTGATGGGCGCATTATTCATGCCCGATATCAAGAGCCTGAAAAAAGAATTCATCAAGAAACTGGCCCCTGTCTTTTCCCGGCTGCAGGATGATGCCATGCTTGTTCTGGGAGCAAATTACGGCAAAACTTGCAGATACTTGATTGACAGGCTGGAGCCTGACAGTCTGGCCGCAAGCCTTGTTGAAAGATATTCAGATTCCTGCAGGGCACAGGCAATGGAACTGGAAAATTACACCCTGGCTTTGCGGCACAAGCTCCGTCTTTTGAATGACCTGGTTACAAATTTGAAAAATATTTAACATATTTCTGGAAGCAGCTTATGGACATGACCCAATTTGGCAATATTTTGCAGAAATGTCGCAATCTGTCCATTTCCGATTCTGACTGGATCAAAAAACTGGACACCCTGGCCCTGGATATGAGCCAGGAAACCTTCAATGTCTGCATTGTCGGCGGTTTTTCCCATGGCAAGACACATTTGTTGAATGAGCTTCTGGGCACGGATGTTTTTCCGGAAAACGTCCTGCCAACCACAACTGTGCTGACCAGGGTAAGCTATGGCGAAAAAACTGACCTGGTTTTTAAAAGCGGCGCAGAAAAGACAGATTATGAATTTTGCCGGGAAAATCTGGACCTGTTTTGCGCCGGAAATGCCAGGGAAGATGCCGTGGGCATTCTGTCTGTCCATTTTCCGGGGGAATTTCTCAAGCCTGCCACAGTTATCGAAGATACTCCTGGCCTTGACGACCTCCTGACCACGCGCGCCGATATCACATTTGCGGCCCTGGAAAACTGCGATGCCGCCCTCGTGGTGGTTTCCGCCATTGCGCCTTTGAGCCTGAATGAAAAAACATTTATTGAAAGTTACCTTGCCCGGCGGGCCATACCCAAAATTGCCATGGTCATTACCTTTCTGGACAAGCTCAATCCCAGGCAGATGGATAAACAACTTGACTATATCAGCCAAATCTCCCGCGCTTCGTGGCCCGGGATTGAGATATGGACAAGCATGGGTCTTCAGGATGCGGAGAAAAAGAAGTATTTTGCTGGCGGCCCCGAGGCCATGCGAAAAAGAATCCAGGCCTGGGCCGGGGATCCGAATCTTGAAAAGCAACGCGCAAAACATTTTTGCGCGCGTCTTGCAACAATCCTGAACGAAGCTCTTTCCGAAAACAGGACACTGCTTGCAAACCTGGAATCAGACCGCGCAGCAAGAGAAAAAAAACTCCGCAAGGCAATCGAAAATCTTTCTGAAAGCGCGCAGGGCTGGCAGGAATTGCGACGCGAATTCATGGACAGGGGGGCCGATTGCGCAAAAACAATCCAGGAAACCCTTGGAGGCAAAGCGGATAAAATTTACAATCTTTCCCTGAAAGATTCCCGCCAGTCATTTGAAGCTTCCCTGAGACTCAACCTTCAGAGTCTGGTGGCCGAAATTTCCCAGGATTTGCAGCAGTCTCTTAACGATGACATGGAAAATTTGCTTGCCGATATTCGCTCAATGTATGGCATTGAGCCGCTATTGCGCCAGGAAAGCCTGGAAATAAGCCCGGATTATACGCAAATCAGCTTGCCTGGCAATAATCCGGTCCAGAATATTTTTGAGCAAATAAAAGGGCTGGACAATGAAATTGTCGAAAAAATTGTCGTTTTTCTGCCCGTGCCGCCTATTGCCCGTCCAATTATCAGGCAAATAGCGCACTGGCTTCTCGACTTTGGCAAAAGCCTGCTTGAGAACAATCCAGACGAGCATGAGGACAAGATCAAGGCTGAAATTGACAAATTTCTTTCCAGTCTGGAAGGCGAGACACTCAGGCTTATCGAATTGTTATATGGCCACGTTGCCGAACAGGTGCGCAATGAACAGGATATGTGGCTGAAAAAGCAGAAACATGCTCTTGAAACAGCAAACGCGGGTCATGAGACAAGCGCAAAAATGATAAGATATCAGGAAAATATGGCACAACTGCGTTCCTTGCTTGAAATGTTGCGGCAATAACCTGTTTTTTATACAGGAGTGCGAAAAATGGGAAAAATAAGCCTGGAAAAAAGCGTTGCCAATTTCAATGAAAAGAAAAATTCGTGCCTGGAATTTTTACAAAATGTGATGCGCGTGCGTTCCGATTTTGATATGTCTTTCCCCGAACTGGATACTGGCGAGGAAGATGAGGCTCAAAGACTTTGCAAGGATAAAATTGCCCGGATTATCGAAAGATTAAAAGAGCAAAGACTGAAAATTCTTTTTGCCGGCCAGTTCAAGACCGGCAAAAGCACCCTGATAAATGCCATGCTTGGGCAAGAAGTGCTTCCAGCGGATGTCATGCCCTGCACGGCTGTCATTACGGAAATTGAATATGCCGAAAATCCTCGCGCCGTGCTGCATTTCAAGCAAAACAAACAGGCGCGGACAACCGGCCTGAATCCGGATATTGCAGCGCATCTTGAAAAATACGCAAATTCCGAAATCCCTCCAATGGAAATTGACCTGCAGGATCTTGCTTCTCTTGAAGATTATCTTACTATTACGGATTACGGCAAGGAACAGTGCGAAGGAGTGAGAGAAGCCCCCATAGCCAGATGCGTGGTTCACTGGCCGCTTGAAATATGCCGGAATGGCGCGGTTATTATCGATTCCCCGGGCCTTAACGAAGCGGAAGCCCGCGACCGCACAACGATGGGCTATCTTGGCAGCGCGGACATGATTGTGCATGTGCTCAATGCCATGCAGCTTTGCGGAATGCCAGACAAGGAATTTATCAGCAAGGTCGGGAAATTCGGCAACTTGCCCATTCTTTTTGCCATCAATCGCATAGATTTGCTCAATAACGACAGGGAAAGGGAAAAGGTACGCAAAAGCGCTCTTTCCCACTCGCTTTTGCAGGCTACCTACGGCCAGGATGGAATTTTCTTTACTTCAGCCCAGAACGCCCTGGACGCCCGCGTGGCGGACGATTCGGAAAAGCTGGGGCAATCCGGGCTGCCGGATCTGGAGGACAAAATTGCCCGCGTTTTTGAGGAAGACAGGGCAAAAATCAAACTCTCGTCCATCAAATCTGTTTGTGAGGATCTTGAAATCTTTGCAGAACGCACATTGCCCGATCTGCAAAAACAGCTTGATGCGGATTTGCTGAGCCTTAAAAATGATTTTATGGCCAGACAAAAGGAATTTCATGATCTGGACAATAAAATTGACAAGATGCAGGACAAGGTAGTCAAGAGCCTGAACAGTTTTACAAAAGATTTTGAAATTCGTTCGGAAAACTTTTTCAGGCAGTTTGCGGGCGCCCCTCTTGAACAAATTGCAGAGGCGGCCGACGTTAGTTCAATAAGCTTGCTGCGCAACAAGGAAGACACAAGGCGGGTTTGCGAAGAGCTTGGCATCGCTGTCGGGGAAGGCGTGCAGGACGCCCTGCTGGACTGGCTGGCCAGGGACGGAACGCGGATATATGTCCGGTATTTGCAGGAAATTGGGGAGGCCATCAATACCGATTTACGGGATTTTTCCAGGCAACTCTCCAATTTGCGCCAGGGTCTGAGCCTTGCGAACCTGAACATCCGAAGCGATGCCCTTGATGTAAATCCGGGAATTTTTCTGGATGAGTTGGGCAATGTGGGCATGGCTGTTGGCGGCATTGGCGCGGGCCTGGTTTTTGTCGGGGAAAGATTCCTGCCAGCCTTGATAGGAGGTCCCTGGGGCTGGGGTCTGATGATAGCGGCCACGGTGGGCAGCATAATCTGGGCGGCCATAACGGGCAACAACAAGGCCAGGGCCAGGGTAAAGGAACTTTTTGTAAGAGAAGTTCGCAAAAAGCTGGATGAGGAAATCCCGGCAATTACCGGATTTCTGGTAAAGGAAGTAACAGAAAGAATGCGGCAGGAAATCGAACCGTTATTTTCCGTCCTGAACAAACAGATTGCCGATGCCAAACGTCCTGTTGAAGGCGCAATTTCCTTTCTGGAAGCCAACAGGAACGATCTGGGGGCCAAAAAAATTCAGCTGGAGGATTTCATAAAGAAGTTTGAAGCGCTGAACGGGGAAGGCCAAAAATTGTCGGAAAATCTGAAAATTTCCACTTTGGAGTGCAATACATGAAAAAAATCGTATTTTCGACAGCCCTGTTTATGGCTCTTGCCTGGGCTTTGCCTGCTTTTTCACATCCCTTTGGAGATATTGACGGTTACTGGCTGAAAACAGGCCCGGCGAACGGCGCGCCAAATTTTTTGGCCATTACCGGCGATACAATGCGCATTGACAGGAGACGGCCCGTAAAAATTTTTGCCATGCAGTCGGGGGATGAGGTAATTGTAAGGCTGCAAAATGTCAAAAAGCCAGGTTATGGACTTTCCGACAACAATTTCGATGCCATGCATGTGGTGGATTGGGACACCATGATGGTAAGCAGACCTGCGCTCCGGGCTGGCCAGCCGGCGCGACAGACCATTTACCGCAGAATCGGCTATGAAGAGGCAAAAAAATATTTGCCGCGCAAGGCAAAGAAACGGAAAAGATAGCAGCCCTGTAAAAAGAAAACTCGCATGGAAGCCCGGTTCGGCAATTGCGAATCGGGCTTTTTTCCGTATATGGAAAATATATTTTACAAACCGCGCGTCTTTCTCTTCGCGTCTGTTTCAGGCAATATGCGATTTGTCGGACTGTCCGAATACAACCAGCCTCTGGCCAAAAAAATCGAAATAATTCCAGCCGTCCCGTGATGTGAGACACGATGCCTTCCAGACGTCATCCGCATTGAAGAGCGGAGGCAGCAATGGGGTGTTGCTCCTGCGAACAGCCAGAATGATATCCTTTACAATGGCGTCCATGTTATCTTCCAAAATCCAGATAAAACCGTCAACCCGGGCCAGCACATCTACCCTGATATCCTCCGCGCTGTTATCGGTAACAAAGAGGAATACAGGAATGTTACTCTTGCTTCGCCGAATATTTGCCAAGACAAGGCGCGCTGCCTGATGATCGGGATCGTTCTCCAGGTTCCAGTCTATCAGGGCGCACTCGATATCGGGGTCAAACAGGATCATGGATTCCTGGGCATCGGTTGCGGTGGTAACCACCATGTTTTCCCGCGAAAGCCTCTTCTCAAGCACTCTTACCAGGCGGCTTTCCTCACTGCCATTCCCACACTGGCCATGAACCAGCATGATCTTCCCGGCTCTATCGGACATCATAAGCACTCCTTGCTGTTCAGGGCAACGCCGTTAAGCGTGTCGATACTGGACGCGCTTGTTCTGAGGTTGCACTGAGCCTTTGCGGCCAGAAATTCGGGGGAAGATCTGTCCGCGATACTGGCTTCGGGCTGGGCAAACGCAACTTCCCGCGATGTTTCATGGTTGTTCAGGCTGCTGTACATTGTATCGTTCAAGGCAGCATAAAAATTTCTTGTGTCGAGGGCCTGGCTTTCATTTTCCGCGATCCCTTCGGGCAGCGTGGCGGCCCGGGTCGTATCGGCCAGCACTTCCGCAGGAACGGCATGCCCGCCATAACCAGAGAAATAAAGTTCGCAAGCAAACCAGAAAATTGAACCGAGAACTACAATGGAACCCAGCATACACATCAGATGCAGCGTATTCGCAAGTGCGCGACGGTAGTTCATGATGCCCTCCAAATATATTTGAAAAATCCGGCTTCGAAAAATATGCAGCCTGATATTATTTGCTTTTTTCAAATCAGGGCAGTTTTTCCGGTCATTTGATAATATTGTGCAGAATTTTTGTATTTGTTCCGGATCTGCCCTTAAGAAATTCTTCCATTTTACGATTTACCGGCTAGGATGCTGTGATGCTTTCAGCGGGTTTCGGGCCCTGGCAAATATAACTGGAAGCAGACCTGCGCATTCTGAAACGATTGCGGGACACTGCCCTGGCAGGCGCCACACGGGTTCTGAGTCCCAGGTACAAAGAGGTAAGAACCAATCCGGTAACTATAAAAAAAATACTCACCTGTATAAAAATAAGGCAGAATATAAAGTTGCTCATTTTATCCTCCAAAACCATCTAATCATGCCGCAAGCCCCTTGCTTGCTTCGTAAAGTGGCTTGCAGCACCAGTTAACCCTATTTGATTATGTATAATTTTTAATTTTCCGGCAGATTGTTTATCTGCTCATACATAGTATTGAGCAAAAGACATGCCAGTTTATGGCGAGAAGGGGAATGACAAAGACCAATTATTGCAAAAAATAACCTGATAGTGGCATTATGCGGTTTTACCCCGGATTTCAGGCGAGTTTGCGCAACTTTTCAGCAATGGAGGCGGCTTTGGCCTTTCCTATGCCCGGTATGGAACGCAAATCCTCTTCTGTCGCCGCAACCATGGCCTCAACGCTGCCAAACTTGTCCCAAAGCAGCCTGGCAGTTACGGGGCCTATGCCCGGAAGACGCATCAACTCGCCTGAAAAAGCCGCGCCGCGTCTGGCCTTGCGATGCCTGCCAATGGCAAAGTGATGGGTGGCATCCCGGATTTGCTGCAGAAACAGCAATTCCGGCGACCCCTCTCGCAAAGGCAGTGGATTTGAGCGGCCAGGCACAAAAATGCGATCCGCTACATTGCCCGCGCGCCTGTCGGCATTGCCGTTCTCATCCCTTGCCTTGGCTATGGCCGCAAGGTGGAAAAGATTGCTCCGGCCAGCATTTTCCAATGCTTTGGAAACGCTGGATAGTTGACCGCGGCCGCCGTCGATCAGCAATAAATCGGGCCAGGGTGGGCCGCTTTTCAGCCTGCGTTCCACCCAGGCATGCAGAGTCGCGTAATCGTCGCTGCTGTCCGGCATTGAATACACCCGGTAATCTTCCTTGCTGGGCAGGCCGTCAATATAAACGACAAGGCCGACTCTGGTCTGCTTGCCCCCAGTATGCGATACATCGACACATTCTATGCGCAGGGGAGGTCGGGAAAGGCTCAAAGCCTTGCCAGTGCGTTCAAGAAGCGTTTCCATGTCCAGATTATGCTGGCGCCGTGCTTCTTCCTTTGCATTGGCCCTGGCCAGATCGACCAGCTGGTTGTCACGGGAATTTTGGGGAGCCACAATACGCACCGGCCCTTCCCTGCGCTCCGAAAGAGATTGTTCCAGAACAAGTCTTTCGGTTTCTCCGCTGTTTTCCTCATCAGGCTCTTCGAAATCCCCGGGGATGAAAGGCAAAAGAATGCGCGGCGGAGGTTGGGCCATGGCATAAAACTGATTTAAAAACGAAGACAGCAATTCGGAGGAATCGTCGTATTCCAGTGTGGGCCAAAAAAACGCCCTCCCGTCGCTCACATGGCCATTACGCAAAAAAACTATGCCAAGAGCCAGCCCTTTTTCGGCCTGATAAAGCCCTATGGCATCCATGTCTTCCGCGCCCGGCAACACAGCCGCCTGACGTTCAACCGTCTTTTCGACAGCCTTGATGCGGTCGCGCATGGTTGCCGCGCGCTCAAAATCAAGCACATCCGCAGCCATTTCCATTTCCCGGCGCATACCCTGCAAGACAGGTTCGGGATTGCCGGCCAGGATATCGCAGACCTTTTTCATGGATTTGCGGTATTCATCCTGTGAGGCAAGGCCCATGCAAGGAGCCGGGCATTGGCCCATGTAGTGATACAGGCAGGGGCGGACACGGTTTTTCATGGCCTTTTCCCTGCAACGCCTGATGGGAAAGGCCCGGTGAAGCAGGCGCCAGGTTTCGCGGGCCGCCATGGCGGATGTGAACGGGCCGAAATAGCGGGCTCCATCACGTCTGTGATTGCGCACTATCTCCAGGCGCGGGAATTCGTTTTTCGTATTGATGCGGAAAAGAAAGTAATTTTTGTCATCTCGTAAAACAATATTATAATGAGGCCTGAATTTTTTTATCAGGTTGGCCTCAAGCAGCAAGGCCTCCTTTTCCGTATTGGTGGTCATGAACTCCAGGCTTTCCGCCCTTGATATCATGGCCCTGGTTTTGGCCGGCAGCCCATCCTTGCGAAAATAGGAAAGGACGCGGCGCCGCAGAATGCGAGCCTTGCCCACATAGATTACGCGTCCTTTGGCGTCCCGATAAATATAGACGCCGGGCGTATTTGGTATGGTGGCTGGGTCCGGTCTTTCCATGGCCAACATTTAAGCAGATATTTTCTGTTGCCAAGACCTGTCGCGAGTTTTAACATTTTTCAAAAGCGAAAGTCGGGGAATGGCAATGAGCGTCTTTTATGGTTGGAAAATCGGCACATTATGTCTTGGTGGAAATTTTCTTCTGCAAGGCGCGGCAATATATGGCATGAACGCTTTCATGGAACCGCTTTGCGAAATCAATGGCTGGACAAGGGCCGCCCTGAATGTAAGCCTGGGGATTGCAGCTTTTTTTGGCCAGGCATCAATGCCCATTGCTGCCGCAGTCTCCTCGCGTTTTTCCCTCCGGGCATTGATGGCGCTTGGCGCCATGGCTGGCGGCCTTGCCACCTGCGCCATGGGTTTTTCCAGTGACCTTACATGGTTTACGCTTTTCCTGATTATTCTCTGGATAGCTTCGCAATTTTGCGGCGGCGTGGTTGCAAATGCCCTCATCAGCAACTGGTTCAGCCATTATCGCGGCCTGGCCTTTGGCCTGGCCAATTCCGGCTCCTCCCTTTCAGGTATGGTCCTGCCATTTTGCTGTCTGGTAATGATTCAGTATTTCGGTCTGCGTCCGGCCTATCTGACTCTGGGCATTCTGGCCTGTCTGCTGGCAATACCTTGCGTCTGGATTGTGCGCAGAACTCCCCAGATGCTTCACTTGCATCCGGATGGAGACAAAACCGATCCGCCCCAGGCCAACAAGGTTCCGACAAATACATCTCTCAAGGCGCTGGCAAGGCGCCCGGCAGCCTGGTATATCGGGCTGTCTTTCGGACTTGCATTGATGGTTGGGGCTGGAGTTTTAAGCCAGCTCAAGCCGCGTTTTTCGGATATGGGGCTTGATGCATACACGGCAATAATGCTCGCAAGCGTTGCCGCTTTCAGCGGCACTGCTTCAAAGTATGTCTGGGGCTGGCTCTGTGATAAAACAAACCCGCTTATTGCGGCCAGAACACTCATGCTGACCAGCTTTCTCAGCCTGCTTCTGGTTTTCCTGCCCCCAAGCCTATGGTTCATGGCCATATATGCCGTTGTTTTCTCGGGCTGTCTTGGGGGGCTCTGGGTTGTTCTGCCCGCGGTTACGGCCTGGTATTTTGGAAGCGCCAGCTTCCTTGGCGTTTACAAATTCATAGCCATTTTCATTCTTGTCCGCTGCCTGGGCTTTCCGGTAATGGGCCTTTCTTATGAACTGTGGGGCAATTATGCCCTGGCCGACATAATCTTTGGCGCAAGCCTGCTTGTGTCCTTTATTCTGACCATGCTGCTGCATGGCAACAGGGCTGTTGAGAATGATCAATCAATAAAAGATTAGTTCTTCAGGCTGCTTATGGGCGCCGGGATACGACCGCCAAGGGTGATAAAGCCTGATGCGGTGCCCCTGGGAACAGACATAATCGCTGCCTTACCCAAAAGACCGCCAAAAGAGACTTCCTCACCAACGCCCTTTCCGGGCACAGGAATGAGCCTAACGGCTGTAGTCTTGTGATTGATAACGCCGATAGCCATTTCATCAGCAATTATTGCGGAAATGGTTTCAGCAGGCGTATCGCCCGGAACAGCAATCATATCAAGCCCGACAGAACAGACGCTTGTCATGGCCTCAAGCTTTTCCATGCTCAAGAATCCCTTGCGGGCCGCTTCCTCGATGCTTGAATCTTCAGAAACAGGAATAAAAGCGCCAGAAAGGCCGCCAACGGAAGATGACGCGAAAGCGCCGCCCTTTTTGACCGCGTCATTCAGCATGGCAAGGACGGCAGTTGATCCCGGGGCGCCAATTGAGGAAAGCCCGAGACTCTGAAAAATCTCGCCGACGGAATCTCCGACAGCGGGCGTTGGGGCAAGAGAAAGATCCGCCACGCCAAAGGGCAGCCCAAGTTCGTTGGCTACCTGGGTGCCAATCATCTGCCCTACCCTGGTTACCTTGTAGGCAGTTGTCTTTATTACTTCGGCCATGTCAAGAAGGGTAAGAGGGCGGCCGGTTGAATCAAGGCCGCTCTGAAGGGCCCTGTCTATGGCTTTCCGGACAACGCCAGGCCCGGAAACTCCAACATTGATAACGACATCTGGCTCACCAACGCCAAGATAGGCGCCGGCCATGAAGGGCACATCCTGGGGAATATTGGCAAAAACCACAAGTTTGGCACAGCCAATGCCGCCGCTTTCTCGGGTTGCCTCGGCCACAGCCAGTATTTGCCTGCCCATAAGGGCCACCGCGTCCATATTGATGCCTGTTCTGGAAGAAGCGACATTTATGGACGAACATACCCTTTTTGTGGATGCCAAAGCCTCTGGAAGCGCTTCGACAAGATTGGCATCGCCTTTGGCAAAGCCCTTGTCCACCAGCGCGGAAAAGCCTCCCAAAAAATCAACACCCGCTTCCTCGGCAGCCGCATCCAGGGCCCGGCAAATTTCCACCATTCCCCCGGAACCAAATGGCGCGCCCACAACGGCAATGGGCGAAACGCTTATCCGCTTGTTTACAATCGGGATTCCATAGCGGGAGCCGACTTCATCGCAGACAGAAACAAGCCTGGAAGCATATTTGGCAAGCTTTGCCCTGATATTGCCTATAAAAAGGTCAAGATCGTGGCTTGCGCAGTCGAAAAGGCTGATCCCAAGCGTAATGGTGCGAACATCCAGGTGCTCGTTCCTGAGCATATTCAAAGTGGATGTTACTTCTCTGTCGGAAAGCATTAAAACCCTGCCTTTGCTATATTCCCTGAATCAGAATGAACTGACCCGATTAACAGCCTCGAAAATATCCCTGTGCTGAATGCTGGCGTTCAGGTTGAGCTTTTGCGCTTCGTGAACAAGCTCCCGCCGCAAACGCCCCAGATCGGTAGTTTTGGGCACAAGCACCTCAAAGATAAACAGGGCATGGCCTTCGCTCATTTCGCCAAGAATGGCCTTCAGATTTTCAATATTGACCCCGTGGCGCCCAAGAATCCGGCTCATGGCCCCGATAATGCCCGGGCCATCAGGACCGTCGATTGTGATGACAAAGGGCTCCAGCTCAAGCCCCGCGCCCCATGCCTGCCCGATTGCGGGACGCAGCATGACAGAAAGATCAACCTTGGTGGCAGCCAGGCCATCAACAAGATTTTTCCGCAAATCGTCAAGGGACAAATTTTCAGGCGCGATGACAACAAAAATGGCCGCAAATTCGCCACAAAGGGTGGTTTGGGTCATTGCTTCTATATTGCACCTGGATTCGCCAAACAGGCTGCTCACTACTGCCACAACGCCAGGGCAATCCCGGCCAAGGAAGGAAGCGGAATATTTTTGCATCGGATTTCTCCCGGTCACTATCAGCCGTGAAATTCGTTCATGCGCTCCAAAATGTCAATCCGGGAATTGACATCTTTCGGATTTCCAGGGCAATTATTCACAATACCAGGCTTGAATCTTCTAGATCTGATACCCTGGCGACTTTAAAAAATAGCCCGAACGCATTTTGGCGCTTTGCGTTTGGCGCAAAAAATGCTATCCGGTATCTCACGCAAATCATATTGTATTTTTTAATCATCAACCCGGGCATAGTGTCTCTTATTTACCCCATGCAAGAAACTCCGATCATAAAAATCGAAAATCTTGAAAAAAAATTCAAGGTGAAGAACCGTGAAATCTATGCTTTGCGTGATATCAATCTTGCAATTGGCAAGGGTGATATTTTTGGCATCATAGGAAAAAGCGGCGCAGGCAAATCCACCCTTGTGCGCTGCATAAATATGCTTGAAAGGCCGACAGCCGGCAGCGTTTATTTTGAAGGCCGGGATCTTTGCCAGCTTTCCCAGGCCGAATTGCGCAAGGCAAGGCGTTCCATGGGCATGATCTTTCAGCAATTCAATCTGCTGATGCAGAGGACAGCCCTGAAAAACGTCTGTTTTCCCCTGGAACTCGCGGGGATTGAAGCCTCGCAGGCAAAAAAGCGCGCCTGCGAGCTGCTTGAGCTGGTTGGCCTGGAAAACAGGATGGAATCCTATCCCTCCCAGCTTTCTGGCGGCCAGAAACAGCGCGTGGCCATTGCCCGGGCCCTGGCCACGAATCCGGCTGTGCTTTTGTGCGATGAAGCCACAAGCGCCCTTGACCCGGCCACGACGGATTCCATTCTGGGGCTGATCAAGGACATTAACGCCCGCTTTGGCATCACAGCCGTTGTCATAACCCACGAAATGAGCGTTATCGACAAAATTTGCAGCCATGTCGCAATCATCAGCAAGGGCGTGATTGTTGAGCAGGGCCTGGTTGAGGATGTCTTTTTTTATCCCAAAACCCTGGCAGCCAAAAGCCTTGTCCTGCCGGAAGCCCTGCAAAAACTTCCCCAGGAAAATCTTTATCGGCTCATTTTCAACGGCCGTTCGTCATACGAGCCCGTTATTTCCAACATGGTTCTGCACTGCGGCTGTCCCGTCAATATCATGTATGCGGATACGCGCGACATAAACGGCATGGCAGTGGGCCAGATGGTGCTTGCCTTGCCGGAAGCCCCGCAATCCCGCCAGCGTATCCTGGATTATGCCAGGGCAAATTCCATTATTCTGGAGAAAATGAGCAATGATTGATGAAAAAACCCTGGATATGCTCCTTGCCGGCACCTGGGACACCATCTACATGACCCTGGCTGCCACGTTTTTTTCTTACGTCTTCGGAATTCTCATGGGCGTCATTCTGACCATTACCAGAAAAGGCGGAATTTGTCCCCATGCTGTCGTTTATTCCTGTCTGGATGTCGTGGTCAATGTTACCAGGTCTTTTCCATTCATCATCCTGATGATTGCCGTTATTCCGTTTACCCGTTTTCTGGTTGGCACCACAATTGGCAACAATGCCACCATTGTGCCCCTTGTGCTTGCGGCAGCGCCCTTTGTGGCGCGTCTGGTGGAATCCTCATTGCTGGAAGTGGACCACGGTGTTGTCGAAGCCGCCCAGAGCATGGGCGCCACAACCTGGCAAATTGTAAGCAAGGTTCTTGTGCCGGAGGCGCTGCCCTCGCTGATCAATGGCAGCGCGGTATCCGCCATTACGATTCTCGGCTATTCGGCGATGGCCGGCGCGGTTGGCGGCGGGGGCCTCGGCAAGCTGGCCATAATGTATGGCTATAACCGTTACCAGACAGACATCATGATTATCACTGTTGTGTTGCTGATAGTCATTGTGCAGGTTTTCCAGAGTATTGGAAACTGGGCTACAAGAAAGTGCGACAAACGCGGCGAATAAGACGAACCTTTGGCACACAGTGATCCACTTTTAAAAATTCAACTTCCAAAAGGGAAAGGAAAAATGAAAAAACTGTTTTTGACGATGCTGGCAATTATTGGCATGGCCGGTTATGCCCAGGCTGCCACAACTGTTACCGTCGGCGCTTCCCCAACGCCTCATGCCGAAATTCTGGAAGAAGCCGCCAGGCTTGTGAAGCCCAAAGGCGTTGAATTGAAAATTATCGAGTATTCTGACTATGTTCAGCCAAATGTGGCCCTGGACAGCAAGGATCTCGATGCCAACTATTTTCAGCACAAGCCCTACCTTGATGATTTCAATACCCAAAAAGGCACAAAGCTGGCTTCCATGGGCCCTGTGCATTATGAGCCTTTCGGCATTTATGCCGGCCGCACAAAAGATCTCAAACAGCTGAAAAAAGGCGCTATTGTCGCCGTGCCCAACGATGCCACAAATGAAGGCCGCGCTCTCCTGCTCATGCAGGACAAGGGCCTGATCAAGCTGGACAAAAATGCAGGCCTGACCGCTACAACACGCGATATCACAGAAAACCCGCTCAATCTCAAAATTGAGGAAATCGAGGCTCCGCAGCTGGTGCGTTCGCTCCCGGATGTGGATATTGCGGTAATCAACGGCAATTATGCCATTCTGGGCGGCCTGAAAGTTGCTGAAGCCCTTGCTGTCGAAGCCGCCGATTCCATGGCCGCCGCCACCTACGCCAATGTGCTGGCCGTAAGGGAAAGCGATAAAAAGCGTCCTGAACTGATAACGGTTTATGAAGCCCTCATCAGTCCCGAACTTGCCGATTTCATGAAAAAGAAATACGCTGGCGCCGTGTTGCCATCTGTGGCAAAATAATTATTGTACCAGAGATTAATTTGCAGATTGGACCCGGAGGCATTGGTGTCTCCGGGTCTGCATTTAACATACGGCAAAACGAGGTGAACTCCTCTTGAAAGGCCTGCTCGGCATCCAAAAGCATCTGGATGTGTTTTTTTCATTTGGCGCCATCCAGGCGGCCCAAATTCTGCTCCCCCTTTTGATTCTGCCCTGGCTGGCAAGGATTCTCGAGCCTGAAGCCTTCGGCCTTCTGATGTATATGTGCCTGATTCCGCCTTTTGTCGCGCTTGTGATGGATTGGGGGTTAATGACAGGGGGCGCCAGAAAAGCGGCCGTTGCGCGTGAGGATCCTGACCAGCATGGAAACTTGCTTGGAGATGTGCTGGCAGCAAAAATCCTGCTCGCCTTTTTTTGTCTTGCCATCTGCCTCGCAAGCCGGCCATTTGTGCCTTATGCGGCCCAATATCCCCTTGCCTGGTTTCTTGCTTTTTGCGCCGGCATTGCTCGCGGCTCCAGCCCTGTCTGGTTCTTTCAGGGCCTTGGTTGTGGCATGCGCAAAATGGCTGTGGCTGATGTTTCCGCATCGCTGGCAGTAATAATTTTGAGTATTTTATTTATCAGGGAAAATCGGGACTGGCCCTTTTATCTGCTTTTTCTGACGCTCTGCAAAGGATGCGCGTATCTGTTCCTGGTTCTGGGTCTTGCCAGGAAATATGGCTGCCGCATCAGGATAAAATACGGGCTTGCGGCGCTCTGGCAAACCAGGACGCTTTTCGTCGGGCCTCTTTCAACCACAATCTGCAATAGCGGAACCCAATTTGTGATGGGATATTGGCTCAGCGCGGTGCAAATGGGCCTGATCAGCGCATCGCATAAAATGTTCAGAGCCCTGGCCAGCATTGCAAATCCAGCCGCCCAGACATTGTACCCCGAAACTTGCAGACTGGCTTCCACTGGCAACAAAAAGGCCATGAAAATACTTTTGCTTTCCGTGGGCGCGACATTTGCCTGCATGTCCCTGGCAGCCTTTTTGGCCTATTTTCTGGCTCCCATGCTGATCAACGCAGCCCTGGGCAAAAATTATGAACAGGCCATTCCGGTATTGCGCGCCATGCTTCTTGCAGTGCCGCCGATGGCTTGTAACCAGATGCTTGCAAGCCAGGGACTGCTGCCGCTTGGGCTTGAGAAAATCCAGGCCAAAGCCCAGGGTATCGCGGCTTGCGCCAGCTTGCCTCTGGCAGCCTTTCTGGCCTGGCATACCGGAATATCCGGCTGCGCCTGGCTGCCCCTGATAATTGAAATTATTATTTGCCCATTTCTTTGGCATGGTTTGTGGGAGAATGGTTTAAAAACGTTTTGCAGACCGGGGAAAGAATAATAAAATTTTACAAAAATTATCATGTTTATAATTTGGGAGCAATTTTCCACTTTTTTATATTTTTGTATTGACACATTCCATAAGAAAATTATTTTCTGCACTGATCCCATCTTGAAGTCCGTTCATTTATAGCATAAAGATTTATCCCAATTAAATTAAATCCCGGGCTGACAGCTTTTTGTTTTGCCCCAAAGTATCGGAGTTGCGCAAGATGCGTATATTTATTCACTCCTGCCTTTTTCTGTTTTTGCTTGTATTGTGCGGCTGCGGCGCACAGGCTGCTTCCGCGCCAACTGCTGCTGTCAAAAAAGAGGCCCCCAGGGAAAATCTCAACAAGTTTGAAGCAGCCCGCAGGTTCAGCCAGGTGCTTGACCTGGTCGAACGCAATTATGTGAAGGATGTAACCCAGATTGAACTTATCAATGCCGCGGTCAAGGGTCTGCTTCAGGGCCTCGATCCTCATTCCACATTCATGACAGCCGATGAATACAAGGAAATGCAGGAAACCACCTCCGGAGAATTTTTTGGGGTTGGCATAGAAATTTCCCTTGAAAATGGCCAGGTGGTTGTAGTGACGCCGATTGAGGACACCCCCGCTTTCCGCGCTGGCGTGCAGCCTGGCGACGTCATTCTTTCCATAGACGGCCAGCCGGCCCAGGAACTTTCATTGCAGGAAGTTGTTTCGCGCATTCGGGGCGCCAAGGGCACGGAAGTTGAACTCGGCATTCTGCATTCCGATGCCAAGAGCCCCCAGAATGTACGAATCGTGCGTGATTCCATTCCCCTTGTCAGCGTAAAGTCCAAACCACTGGAAGATGGCTATTACTGGGTAAGGTTGACAAGATTTTCAGAACGCACCACGGATGAGCTGAAAGACGCCCTTCGGCAGGCATTCAAGGAAAGCAGGGAAAGCGGCGAAGGCCTTAAGGGCATTGTTCTGGACTTGCGCAACAATCCTGGAGGATTGCTGGACCAGGCCGTAAGCGTGTCGGATACCTTCCTCAAGGGTGGCGCCATTGTTTCCATCAAGGGCAGGGAGGAAAATGCCCAGAGGACATATAATGCGCGCAAGCAGGAAGACGATGTGGATGTGCCGATGGTGGTGCTGATCAATGCCGGTTCCGCTTCAGCATCCGAAATTGTTGCCGGCGCCCTGCGCGACCAGAAGCGGGCTCTTATTGTGGGCGAACGTTCTTTTGGCAAGGGTTCCGTGCAAAACATAATTCCGCTTGCCGATGGTTCGGGCCTCAAGCTGACAGTTGCCCTTTATTATACCCCCAACGGCAGTTCAATCCAGGCTGAAGGCATTGTGCCGGATCTGGAGGTGGTCTTCGAACCGCCCCGCCAGGACGACAAGGACAATCCCCGCATGCTTTTGCGCGAGCAGGATTTGAACCGTCATCTTGAAAATGGTCGTTCCGCCAAAACGGAAAAGCCAAAGAACAAGAAGGATGAAGGCAAGGAACAGCTTTCTCGCGATAACCAGTTGAGAATGGGTTTGCAAATGGTGAAAAGCCTGCCCAAAATACAGGAAATAAAGAAGCCGGAAAGTAATTGAAATTTATCCGCAAAAGCACCTTTGTGGTTTGAGACTTCGTCCTTCAGGCCAAATAAGCCCGCACTCCGCACTCTCGGGCGGCGTATCAGACGCGGGCGGTTGGCCCGGGAGGGGTCTCAAACCCCTCCCGGGCGCAAGACGCAAAGCCCTGAAAGGCTTTGCTACCACTTTTGTTTCCATAACTGAAGCCAGAGGCTGCGCAATTGCGTGGCCTCTTTTTTTATGCAAATATTTCGGCAAGAATTGAACATCATGCGAGGTCAAGATGGACACAACTGTTTGTTGCATAGGCTGTGGCACAATGGGCGGAGCAATTATGGGCGGCCTGGCCAAAAATCCGGAAGCGAAGCATTTTGAGTTATGCGGATACAATCGCAGCCAGGATAAAATGAAGTTCCTTGAAAAAGCTGGAGTAAGGGCGCTCAATTCCATTGATGAAGCGGCCGAAATCGCCGATATCCTGATATTGGGCGTCAAACCCCACCAGGTGCTCATGGTAATTGAAGAAGCTGGTAAAAAACTGAAGCCGGATGCGACCGTTGTTTCCCTGGCCGCGGGAATTTCGATTGCCAAATTGCGGCAATTCATGGGATCCGAGGGACATTTGTGCCGCTGTATGCCCACAACCACCGCGCTGGTTGGCAAAGGGCTCTTTGCCTTTTGTTTTGATCCGGACTTTTCCAGTTCGGAAAAAACCAGAATTCAGGGTGTTTTCGAATTGCTGGGAACCTGCGTTGAAATCAATGAAAATATGATGACGGATTTTTCCGCCCTGATTGGCGCAGGCCCCGCCTATGTTTTCCAGATGATGCAAGGGCTGGTGCAGGCGGGAATTACCCTGGGCTTCACCCATGACCAAAGCAGAAAGCTTGTTTGCGCTCTTTTTGAAGGTTCCGCGGTCATGGCGGAAAACTCCGGCAAGTCATTAATGCAGCTGCGGGACGATGTCTGCTCTCCAGCTGGCTTGACCATAGCTGGCGTCAATGTTCTGGACAGGGCCGGCCTTACCGGAATTCTGGTTGAAGCAATTCTTGCCGCAAAAAAGCGCGGACAGGAAATGGAGAACTACTGAGATGTCAGCCTGTTACTATGGAAAATTTCAGCAGTGTCAAATTTTTTCAACCCATTTCTTTTGCAAACTCAAAATGCAGTCGGCCGCGGTTGCGAAATTTTTGCGCAGTTCGGGATAATTGTTTATCAGGCGCGTTTTGCCTTGCCAGAAAAGGGCTAGCATTCCGGCAAAGGCGTCCACATCGTCGGGGTCGTGGGTGATGATGATGGCAGGGCTTGAAAGAGTTTTCAGCCAGCCAAGAATTTCCCCACGCATTTTTTTGCGCAGGAGCGGATCGAGGGCGGAAAAAGGCTCATCCAGAAGCAGAATGCGTGGATTTGCGAACAGCGCGCGGGCAAGGGCCGCGCGCTGTTTTTGGCCGCCGGAAAGCTCGGCGGGATAATGGTTTTGCAAATCGCCAAGGCCAAAACGCTCCAGCGTCGCAAAGGCTGCATTGCGCGTCTTTGCGCTCAGCAATCTGCCAAAAATGCCGCTCTGGGCATAAGCCACATTTTGCAGAAGTGTGAGATGCGGAAAAAGCGCATAATCCTGCAGCATATAACCGATATGGCGCTGTTGGGGAGGCAGATTTACGCCGTTCCCTGAATCGAAATACTGTTGTCCCAGGATGGAGATATGCCCGGAATTGGGTCTGGCAAGCCCTGCGATGCACTGCATGGTCAGCGTCTTGCCGGAACCGGACGGCCCAAAAAAGACAGCGCTTTTATATGCGTCGTCAATCTTTATCTGCGCGTCCAGCCGAAAATCAGATGACGCGCCACGAAAAGTTTTGACAATGGCAAGATCGATCACGAAAAAGTTTCCGTTTGCAAAAAATCGTAAATAGTATTTTATGCGAAAGTTGTTCTGGCAAGCCACGCAGGGTTAAAAGGATCCTCCTGGCGCCCGGTTCACCGGGTGGCGCCCCATGTTGCGGCTAAAGGTTGAGCGCAGCCGATTTTCAATGTCATCTTCGCAGCCTCAACAGAATTTCCGCGCCTGTCAAAAGGGCCGTGCACAGGATGGATGTCACCAGCACGAGCACAAGGGCCATGCGATCGTCTCCTGCCTGGAAAGCGGCATAGATGGCGAGCGCCAATGTCTGGGTTTTGCCTGGGATGTTGCCAGCCACCATCAGTGTTGCGCCGAACTCCCCCATGCCGCGGGCAAAGGCCAGCATTACGCCGGCAAAAATACCGCGTGAGGCCAGCGGCAGGGATATCCCCAGAAACACGCGCCATTCCGGCGCGCCAAGGGTGCGCGCCGCGTCTTCAAGACGCGAATCCACGCTTTCCAGAGCGGCCCGGGCGGATTTGTAAATAAGTGGGTACACCACCACCGTGGCTGCCACGACAGCTCCCTGCCAGGAAAATATCAGGTTTATGCCGGCCTCGGCCAGCGCCGAGCCGATAAGGCCGCGCCGTCCTACAAGAAGGATAAGATAATAGCCAAGCACCGTGGGAGGCAAAACGAGCGGCAGGGTACAGATTGAATCCAGCAGGGCCGGGATGGGGCCGCGTTTGCGCGCAAGTCCCCAGGCCGCCAAAAGCGCGATAACAAGTGATGACGCAGTGGCTAGCACAGAGACCTTGAGCGAAATCAGAAGAGGGATTTCCACAAGGCCAAGGAAAGAAAAATCCATGGGCTACGGCTTTGAGAATCCGTATTTGGCCAGTACTGCCTGGCCTTCCGGCGAAAGAACGAAATTGAGGAATTCCTGGCCGGCTTTGGGATTGTTGCCGGTAATGGCCACGGCTATGGGGTAGGTCACCGGATCGTGCCCTTCCACGATCATGGCTATGTCCACCTTGTCCTTCATCTGTTCCGCATCCGTGCGATAGACGAAGCCGGCGTCCACTTCTCCCCGCGCAACATAATCCAGTACCTGGCGCACGCTCGCTCCCTGAATGTATTTGTCTTTCAGCTTGTCGTACAGTCCGGCGTGAATCAGGGCGTCGCGCGTATAGCGGCCGGCGGGCACGGAATCGTGATTGCCGACGGCAATGCGTCCGAATTTTTCAAGATTCCGCAAATAAGTGGGCATTTGGGAATTTTTGGGCACAATCAGCACAAGGTCATTGGCCGCGAAATTTTTCCGCGTGGCGGGGTCAACAACTTTGGCCTCCCCGGCCTTGTCCATGGTGGCCTGATCGGCGGAGGCGAAAACATCCACGGGCGCGCCTTCCACAATCTGTTTCAATAGCGGGTTGGAAGCGGCGTAATTGGTGTTGACCGAAAGCCCGGGATGTTTTTTTTCAAAGATGCCCGCAAGTTCGGTAAAGGCGTTGGTTAAAGATGCGGCCCCCGAAACCGTCATTTCGGCGGCGTATGTCCAGCCGCCAAAAAGCAGCGCCGCAACGGCGAAAAGGATGGTTTTCATTCCCATTGCTATCCCCTTTGTTTTGGGCGAATATATCATAAGCGGTCGTCCTGGCATGACTGTACCGCTTGTGCCAGGAAAGGCACTTATGGAGCTTTCAGTTTGTATCCAAACATTTTTAGAGTATTTTCATCTTGAAAATATCATGTTGGCCCCGGCCCCATGCACTGGCATAATGCCAGGAAATCATGGCGAAGAAGGCCAACATGTCAAAGATAGCACGGACAACCAGGACACGCAAAGATACATTTTCTGGTTCAATTAATGAAAAAACTTTTTGAATTGATTAAGCAATCTGGTCAATACACAAGGCTTGGAGATAATGCTTAAAATTGGCAATACAGACTGGTTCGCCATTCTTTATCAACAAATACAAACGATGAGCAGTCAGCAGGTTTAAAACATGTGCCGCGCGGCCACGAGGATATAAACAAAGCCCGTCAACGTTTTGCAGACATTGACGGGCTTCTTTGAAACATTGGGTGGTGGGCCCACCAAGACTTGAACCTGGAACCGACCGGTTATGAGCCGGGGGCTCTGCCAATTGAGCTATGGGCCCGAACCGCCTTTCTAATTCCTAATTGTTTGTCTGTCAATGGAATTATTTGTCTGTCAATTGACATTCCCATAATTGCCAAAATTATTATCTGGATTTCCAAAAAAAATTGTGCAAACCTGATGGGTAGTATGATTGCAATTTATTTTCCGCAACAATTTAACAAGGGCTGCTTATGAAAAACCCGGAGATATCCGTGCCCAACCAGTTCCTGAACTTTTTCAGCGCAAAAGTTCCCGATGTCTGGAAAGCGGTTGATTATTACCGTTATATGCGCGACAAGGAGGAAGACGACTGGGACAGGCGGGTTTTTATGCCCCTTTCGGGCTGGAACGCGATAACGGAAAGGCTTTTGCCGAAAAGCTCCGTTGAGGCGCAGGTCTTCGCGGCCAACAATCTGCAGGTCATGGGCGCGTGGCGGCCAACACAGGACATCCTGCGTTTTGACGCGGATTTTTACGGCATGCTCACCAAAACCGGGGTATCGGGCAATCTGCCTGTTGAAATTCTGGAAAGAATGCCGGCCTGGGCGCTTTACTTAGAAACGCGCGAGCTTGTGGTGGAAGGCAGGCATTATGACGGCTTTTTCGCCGGCCTGGACCAGAGCGACAACAGGGAACAGCTGATTTTGCGCCTGCACTTTGTCGCGCTTGAGAATATGGCGATTCTGCCGTATTTGTTGCCGCTGGGCGACTGGAGTGTGGAAGAGGCCGTTGCCAGAACCAACGAGCAGCAGCGCCATGCCATGCGCCGCCTGAACATGGAAATGACCGGCGAATATACCAGGATTGCGGACCAGGGCCTGCATTCCGCGCTCAATCTTTTGCTCTATGTCTGCTCCTACGGACTGGAGGAGGACAAGGCATACGATTTCGGCCCCGGCATTCGCCACCCGCAGCCGGTGAAGGTCAAAAGGGGCAACTGGCGTTTGTTCCCGCCGCCAAAGCCGGTAATTCACAAACTGGGAACAGAAATCGGGGAGGAAACGAGAAGATTCAATGAAAGGGTCTGTGCGCCGCGTCCGCATGGCTCGCCCCGGCCGCATATCCGGCGGGCGCATTGGCACGGCTACTGGCGCGGCCCCCTGAATGACCAGGATAACCGGAAGTTCTCCCTAAAATGGCTGCCTCCCTTCATGGTCGGCAACCCGGGTGGCATTCCAGGGAACCTCCAAACAGTTATAAAGATTGTGCGCGCCCATACTGACAGTCATTTTAACCCATTTTGCGCGCAGTTTCGCCTAATTCGTGGGGAGAATATGACCGTAAGGCAAAGTTGTCAATATTTTTTTGCCAAAACCGCCTAAATTTCCCCGCAAGCCTCTAAAATTCCCCCAAAATCGCTGCCAGTTCGCAAGTAATGTTTTAAACATAACAAGTTTTTGCAGTTATTGCAACAGCTTTGTAATTATCTGAAATCATTGCTGAATATTTTTGAAACCTATTTTCATTCCCGGAATATGTACCCACACATGTACCTTTTTCAATCTCCCATATTGCTTTATTTTCAACAGGTTACATGATTTTTTTGACTCCTGCGCACGTTTCAATATGTACCCATACATGTACCAAGTTTGCGTTTACAATCAGAGTGTTATACTTACACACCAAAAAATAATCCATATTTTCAGGTAATTACGCTAACCGGCTTTTCTTTCTTCATCGCAATCCGGGTGGCCTAGGATGCCACAAGGATTAACAGTACCGGCCTGGTACAACGACAATTACTACATCAACGAAAAAGTGGACGAGTGCAACACCATTCGTTTCGGAGACGCCGGGCAGCTTCCCTGGACGGCGGAGAGCGTGCGTTCATTTCTGGCGGCGGCCAACGGC